>ERZ1673703.4-NODE-4-length-325869-cov-19.165628_pt1 | contig 325869 bp, 279 predicted proteins | sample MGYA00580233_ERZ1673703 | MGnify/ENA primary metagenome ERZ1673703 (study PRJEB41218, sample SAMN15661748) | gut metagenome | host: Homo sapiens | place: Canada: London | collected 2015-08-20/2019-03-30 | study: EMG produced TPA metagenomics assembly of... | reverse complement strand
CTAGATTATAGAAGGAGTATAGGCATAGCGGTCTAAAAAAATGTCCGCATGCCCAACGGATGAGTGAAAAGGTAAATATTACAGTGAAAGTGAATGATATTGAGATGGTTGTTCCGTCTAAGGAAGAAGTTTTAGAAATTGGGCTAGAGAAATTTATTAAAGCAATACAACCATTTTTATGTGATAAGAGTAAATTAAACCAGGATGAGGAATTTAAGGATTTGTCAGATGTGGAACTGTTTAAGTTATGCTATAAAGTATCAAAGAAAGAAGATAATGATTTTGACAAACCATTAAATTTGATTTTTAAGAATTTTGACTTTTCAGATATATTCATCGCAACAGTTACGGAGTGTCCTTATGATCCAGACTGTGTTGGTAAAATGTATATTTGTGATAAAAACAAGAGAACCATTGATGAAAATGAATACCATAAAATAGTGAAAATTATAAAAAATATTCATGTTATGTTAGGATAAGGGAGGGGAAATTGAATTATGACAAACAAAATTACAACTACAAAACAGGCTATTAAGGAAATGATTCTGAAGGATTCAGAGGTTACGAAAATTTTATTGAATAGCAAGGAAAATAACTATGAGAATGTAAAAGAGTTGGTAGGAAGAAAGATATTCAATTATATCAATGATGATTGTTGTACTACAAGTAGTTATATTCGTATTTCCTATGATGTGGATCATATACCTTCTACATATGAAGAAATGATAGTAAGTGGAACAATAGTAATTCAACCAGTAGGATTTTATAATCCTTGTGATGATAATTATAACAGTTATATTGATATATTATCAGAGAAAATTTTAGAGGATGTTTTAAAGACATTTAAGCCTACAAGGTATAGTAATGTAGCTGAGCCGATTGAATCTAACAGTATCAGAAGAAAGATAACATTTATAATCGAATAATCGGCAGATATACACAGATTAAAAAAATATGATGGATATTTTCCAACAGGCAGGAAGTAAAAGAAAGTCTGTATCAGAGTTCAAGAATTATAGGCTAGGTTCATATGAACTTCTGCAAATCTATTGTGCGATTCTGCACAGTTTCCAAATAGTGAAATTACGACTGCTGCATATAGCGGTTTATTAAGGTGCGTCATTTATGTCGCACCTATTTCTTGACCTTCTGATTTATAAAAAAGGAGAAAAAAGGAATTATGGCTTATATAAAGGTCAAAGATAGAAGAAGATTAGAACGAAAAGAGTTCAGAGATTACATAAAATTATCAGATGATAAAGTGCTTGACACAAAAAAGAATAATATAGATTTACTTGGTGATGATGAAATATTTGTACAGTTGGAAGATACACAGCATTATTGGATTTCAAGTCATGGTAGACTTACGAACAATATGAGGAAAGATAAGACATTCTTTTTTCATAAAATGAATAGCGGTGATCCAAAAAGAAGTGTGCATTGGACGATTGTAACTTATGATATTGACGGAACTGCTTTACATGAAGATACAAGTCCAGAAATTCTTGTAGCAAAGTATTTCTTAATCAAACCGACAGGATGTAATAAAATATGGCACATAGACGAGAACATAAATAACAACTATTATAAGAATCTGATCTATGTATCTGCGGAAGAGTATGAGTTATTGAGAAAACACGTTAAAACAGTTGCAGAGCTTGGAAGAGAGCAGGAATATTATGATTACAATACTGTAAAGGGCAATCCAGCTTATAAAATTTATGAGGGTATTTATGCAAGGTGTTATGGTGGTAGTTCGTTATTTGTGAATCAATGCTACGATGATGCTTATATGTGTGACGAGTGGAAGAATAGCAGAGATGCTTTTGCTGAATGGTATTCTGCTAACTATTATGAGTGTGGCGGTGAACGCATGGCAGTTGATAAGGACTTATTATGTCGTGGCAATAAAGAGTATGCACCAGACAAGTGTTGTATATTGCCTGAGACTATCAATTTTGCCTTGGCAAGTGCTACAAAGAGAAGAAGCCGTTATAAATCAGCAAAGGTTTATGCTATCGGTGTTGATTATGACAAAGCAAGAGATAAGTTCTATGCAAGGATTACACCATTCGGGCATGACAAACAAGTTAAGCTGCATTATTGGAACACAGAGGAAGAAGCATTTCAAGAGTACAAGCTATTCAAGGAATCAGAGATTAGAACATTGGCATTGAGATATAGAGATAAGATACCAGACAGGCTATTTGATGCATTGATTAAATATGAGGTGCGTCCCTTATAGTCCGTATGAGAGTTGAAATTAGGGTATATTGGATATTGATTTATCTGATATGCCCTATTTTTTTACCTTTTTGTTGGTGGATATGGTAGAATGGAGAAAGATATAAACGAACAATGATTTTGAGTTGAGGAGGTATATAAAATGGATGATTCAATAAGACTTGAAGAAGAATGGAGAACTTTTACAGATATGTTGGGTGATTGGGATTTAGCACCAGAAGATTATTATAAAGCATTTTCTGATATGTGTATAAATTACGATAATACATCGTGTGTTCCATATTCAATCTGTAGCGTGTTAATAGAAGATGAATTTCCATGTGAAGAATATTATATGCAAATGCTCATGGATGTGTATTCAGATTATAATATAGGCGAAGATTTCTTGGATTTATTGCAGAAGTTGATTGATGAAGGATACTGTACCGAATATCAGAAAAAGACGCATGAGTTGATAAAGGATAATATTCAGGATGGGTTTGTAATTGCATATCGTGGTGAATACGCAATAGAAGATAAAGGAAATTTAGATTATAAACAGTCTGTCAGCTATTCATTGGATTATAAACAGGCTAAGTTTTTTGCAACAAGATTTAATATGTTACCATTAACAAAAAGTATTGTGTATACTGTGAAAGTATCTGTAAAAGATGTACTTGCTTATATTGATAGAGAGGATGAAGTTGTTTGCTTGCCTATTTGTATGGGTGGAAAAATGGAAGTGATAAAAGAAGAATCATTTTTATAACGCCTGATCTGTATCAGATGGTACGTATTTTATAAGGTCGCAAATATAACAGTAAAAAAATAGGGTATAACAATATTTAGCTATTTTTTTTTACTTTTTTTGCAATATCGTACCCTATATCGTGTACTTGAGAAAACGTTGATTTTACGGCATTCTTAAAACGATATAGTACTAATTTAGGTGGTTTTTGCCTATAAAATCGTTATCGGTAAAACCCTTATAAATCAAGGCTTTTTTGAAATTTAGAGGTAAAAAGTTAAATTTAAATTTAATATAGAATAGTTCATTTTTAAAGTAATTTATTGAGAGATTATTTGAATTAAATGTTTATCGTAACATTGAGCTGATTTTTGTTTTGATGCTATATCTTATAAAAAACTGCTGCACACTATACTATGAATGACAAAAAATTGTCGTTATATACAGGTCGGTGTTTTTAAGGCTATTTTCATACAAAATAAGACTATTTTTCAGTAGCTCTATCAATTTTACTCAAATGTTCCTTAAGCACCATATTTACATATTGGCTGAATGACCTATCATCATTCTCTGCAAGCTGTTTTATTTTTTCAATTATATCCTCATCAAGTGTAAGACTCACTCTGTTCTTTAATGGCTTCATTCTCTACCTCTTTTTGATGATAATATATCACTTTACACGATAAAATATTGATAAGTAATACAAAATGTGATAAAGTAATACTTATAGAACTATAGTACTGTTTAAAGGAGGAGAATAATATGTCTATGATTAAGTGTCCAGAATGCGGTAAAGAAATAAGCGATAGCGTAAAAAGATGTCCTAATTGTGCATATAAATTGAAAAAAACAAACAAAAGAAAAATAGTTATCATAGTTGCAATTTTGGTTGCAGTATCTATTGTGACAGGATTGGGATATGTGTATATAAAAAACAATACTTGTATTTTAGGTCATGACTGGAAAAAAGCAACTTGTGAAAAACCTAAACAATGTACTAGATGTAAGGAAAAATCTGGTGAACCTTTAGGACATGATTGGGATGAAGCAACTTGTGAAAAACCAAGTATATGCAAGCGATGTAAACAGCAAAATGGTGTAGCATTAGGACACACAACACGTATAGGGTATTGTGATAGATGTGGTAAATATGTAGATGAATTATATGATGTTTTGGAGTCTTTTAATAACACGATTAAGGAAACATATGATATGGTGCAGAATTCGCTTGATACAATGGCTCTGACTGATTCGTTTTATGATACATCATATATATCCCAAGCAAATCAGATAGATTATGAAATACAAGATAAATTATTTGAAGCATCAAAGCAAGCTTATCAATATCCAGAGTTTTCAAAAGTCGCATATTATTTTGAAGCTGCAGGAGCAAAAATATATTTATATGATGATTTAGATAAGAACACTGGATTCGGTTCATTCGTGTATGAAACAAATATGGCACAATCGCTAACAGCGTGTGTTGATTCTTTAAACGAAGCACAGTCATTATTGAATGATATGAGTAAAAAACAGTAAGCATAAAATATGATATGAAAGGATTGCAAAGTATTATGCAATCCTTTTTTCGTGTATTTCTTTATTCTATGTGCAAATTCTACACAAAAAATGTTCAGACTATAACTTGTTAGGGGAGATCGTTTTATGCGAGATTTTATAACTGTGGTGTGATAAAGTGCAGTAAATTAGGGTATGTATATAGGACAGTCAGGTACTTGAATTTTATAATGTAAACATACCCCCCGGTAGAGTGGAAGATAAGCTGATAAAATATCGGAGAGGTTATATTTTTTAGTCGGTGTATAGAGCAATCAGATATATAGATTCTGGAAAATCAAAACATAGAAATTAGTTTATAGTACCCCCTACTTTACAATTTTTCAAAGTTCATGCGAATAGTACAGATAGTACAGATTTACAATATCAAAAACACTTTCAGAATGAAAACTCACCCCACCACAAAATAAAAAAGCTATGAGCATTACACCCATAGCCTTATAATATCTTGTTATCTTTCCCAATAGTAGCCGTTACCGTCCGCAGTATATAATTGTAAGCTGTTCTCTGTTGCTGTAAAGTCTGTTACTTGTTTCATATCTATACAGTCGTTTTGATATTCAGTATCAAGCGGTAAATCATTCAAAATATCATCATAGGACATATTAGAACTATTATTTAATTGATAGCGTGTATCCTTTAATTCAAAACAAGGATAACCATAACTATTAATATAATAATAGGCTACATCATCAAGCGGTATGCACTTATCTAGTGATATATAGCCTTGTGGGATAGTTTCAACTGTTTCGGTCTTTGCTTGTGTAGTTCCAAGATAATACGCACCTATTAACATAATAACTATAACTGTAGCTGTTGCAATGTTCTTTATTGATTTTAACATAATATTGTACTTCCTTCCCTTGTGTGGGTGTAGGCTTTATTACCTACACCCTTTTATTATTACTGAATACCTAAAATATAATTTACTGCTTTTTCTGCTTTACTGCTTGCCGATACAATAAACTTGTTGTCATTCCTAAGAACCTTTAGCCAACTTTGTATATATGCCGTTGAGTTTCTAAAACTCTTTGTTGTTTCTAATCCAACGATGTTCATAAGTTGAGCACTTCCAACCTCTGCGACAAGTTCTTCTTTGCTATACTCTTCCGAACCAAACGAGACAACTTTTCCTTTTCTGTCCTCTTGTCTGTTGCATCTGCTTGTTTTCATTGTGCTATGTATTGATTCGTGAAAAGCTGTACTGTAATATTCTTCTGACTGTTTGAACTGTTCAAACAATGGTAACTGTATTTTGTCAAACATAGGACTATAAAAAGCCTTATCACCTTTAACATGTTCAATTGTTATGTTTTCTCTGTTCCAATAGTCATTTAATATCTTTTCTGCTTTATCTATTGGCTCTATGTCGTGTGTTACCTTTTGTTTGAGTGGCTCTACTCCGTCAACTTGTGAAATGTGAAATACATTTATATATTTTAGTAATGGTATTGTTTTTATAATCTCTGTTCCATCATCTTGTTTTTCTTTTATTGGGTACATTTTCCAAAATACAACTATTTCTGATTTTTCACCCTTGCGGATATGACCGCCTAAATCTTTCCACTGCTTGAAACTAGCATACTCACCATCATATTTTAGCAACATCTGATTGAGTATTGAATAAGGCTTTTTGCTTACTCTGTTAAATGCGCCATCCAACGTGCCACTCCACGGCTTCTCCCACGGTACGATGTTATTTTCCAACTGCTCAATAATTCGATTTGTTACCAACTCATATACGTTAATACTCATATGAAACCTCCTTAAAAAGTGCTTTGTTTTATTTGTTAACTATATTATATACATTAGTACCAATATATACAATATACATTAGTACTAATATTGCATACTGTTTTTTGTGCAGATCTGATAATACTGCTAAATGTATTGGTACTAATATATAAAAACAACTATTAGTACCAATATAATTTTAGCTATTATGCGAATTGAAAATATATTAGTACCAATGTATAATACAGTTACAAGGTCAAGGAAATGACCTTAACAAATCAATAACATTTTTTATAAGGAGGTACGCTTTATGAGTATGACAAAGAAAGAACTTGAGAACAAAATCAATGAGTTAAGGAGTCTTAAGGCTCTACAACGAGAAACCGCAGACGAAGCAAACGCGATTGAGGTTGAAATCATAGATTATATGAAAGAAAACAACCTTGACACTGAAATTACAGACACGGCAACAGTTACTTACAAGTCGCAGACAAGAAGAACGTTAGATAAGAAAAGACTTGAGGAAGACTTAGGAGACTTGACAGACTACGAGAAAGTCACAACATACAGCGTTTTACGTGTGAAGTAGTAACCGACAACGGCAAGGGTGGAGCCGTAAATCCACCCACTACAAAGCGGAGGACAGATAGAACATGAAACATTTTATATACAATGTACTGTTGATAGTATCAATAATTATCATGGTGTGGTTCGTTGCAAGTTACATAAATGTAATGATGCACCATATGACAAGCGGTTATATATATCCAAGTTGGAATTTTTTCAACATATTTTAGAAGGGAGTAAGAGCATGAGCAAATTACAACATCTATTCAAAGTCGGTCAGAATGTCAAGTGCAGTATAGATGGAACTATGCAGAAGGGTATTGTTACCGAGGTACACGATGACCATATTATCGTTGATATTCCAGAGATAAACAATCACTGTTGGTTTGAAGAGGGATTGAATCTCGATTGTGTATATCCAATATACAATTTCTAAACTTGCAGAAGCTTTAAAGCCTAGTTGGTTTAGCAGTAGCATCAAAGCTGACTAGGCTATCGGAAGAAATGCCACAACAACAAATCAATAAAATACAAAGAAAGTAGAGGTAATTACTATGATTAAAAGACCATTATCCGACAGTCCATTAACAGCAGAGGAGAGAGTATTTGCAGAAGCGCACCATAATTTAATGTATCGTTACATGAGAATACATGACCTTGACATAGAGGAATGGTATGACCGCTTGATTATTGCTTATCTCAATAGTGTTAAGAAGTATTTGAGATATGAGAAATTGCAGAGCCTTAAATTTGAACAGGTGTTTTTCAGGACACTTGACAATGCAAGGAGCAACTATTGGAGAGACTTAAACAGATATAAAAGATGTCCAGAAGGCGGTATATGGAGCATAGAAGGAATGGAAGCCATTAATAATAATGAAGCTGAAGCTGATGACTGCGATTTTTATAATCTTTTGAAGGATGACAGAATATCACTCAATGACATTGTAATAGATAGCCTTTATACAAGTGCTTTAATTGATGAACTTGAAAAAGAGCAGTACAAGAAAATTGTTTTGTTACTTATAGAAGGCTACAGCGGTAAAGAAATTAGCAACATGTTACATATTAGCTATGGGAGGTATTCTCGTTATATCGCAAAAATCAAAGACATCATTTTAATGTGTATCGGTTAATCAATTACATAAGGGGAACAAATCAAAGTTCCCCGATTATCAGAAGGAGTGAAAACAATATGGTTGTAGAGGAATTAAAGACATATAGAGATTTTTCTATATTAGAAGTAAGAGAAGGAAAATCAAATGTTTATATAGCCTATTCACAAATAGATGGACATTATGAGACAGCCAAAGTATACGAAGATTTAATCCAGAAGATAGACGAGTACAGAATGGAACGTAAATCATCTAAGTTTGATAACCCAATGTATAACAAAGGTTATGAGGACGGATTCGCAGATTGTGCGAACAGCATAGAAGAATAGAGAGGTGCGATAAATGGAATTAACAAGACTAACAGACAATGAGCACAAGTTTGCCGAGGACAACCACAAATTAATATACAGCTTCCTAAGTAGCAAAGGGTACAGTATAGAGGATTATTATAATATTGTTGTTTTCGGCTATCTCAAGGCGGTACAAGTGTATAGCAAGAGAGCAGACCTGCAAGAGAAATATAAGTTCTCTGTAATAGCATGGAAATATATGCAATCAGAAATTGGAAACCATTTTAGAACGGAAACAGCACAGAAGAGAGCCACCGAAGAATCTTTATTAAGTCTGGATGCAGATAATGACGATACAGAGAATTTATATAATATGGTAGGTGGGAAATCGGCAGAATCAAATATTATGGAAAATGTAGCAGTTCAGGACATATTGAGTAAGCTAACGGAAACACAAAAGGAAATCGTTTGCATGAAAGCAGAAGGTTATAACAATACTGAAATCTGCACCTTGATAGAATTGCCACAATCATCGTTTTACAAGGAAATGACAAGAATAAAAAAGACACTGAACAGTAGGAGGTAATAGAACTATGAAAGCACTTTTAATTAACGTAATGGAAAACAAAACAGAGGTTGTAGAAGCGAATGAGCTTAAAGACTATTACAGACTTATAGGCTGTACAACAATAGACATAGTAAACAGAAGTATCAAGGGAAAGAGATACGAGATTATTTGTGACGATGAAGGCACATTTAAAGCTGATCCACGAATATCAGCCATAGATGATATGGGAAATGCTATGTTAGTTGGTAATCTGATTGTATGCGGTCAAGCTGATGAAGAGGGAAATCTTACAGATCTAACAGAAGCCGATATTAAGCATATTAAAGAATTTACAAATATCATGGGAACTCGTAAACATCCAGAAGGCTTATTAATGATTTGTCAGATGGAATATTAATATAAATCCTCTGCTGTCTGTATTGGATAGCAGAGGGAAAATGAGGTAAAAAGTATGTACGTTATCACTAATGGAAATACATATATAACAAAATCTAGGTCTGGAAAAGTTGGAAAGACAAGTAATATACTAGAAGCAGAGTGGTTCGATAGTATAGATATAGCCAATATAATATTTCAACACGCACCAAGCAAAACAAAAGGATATTATATCAAAGACTTAGAAACATGTTATGTTTACAAGCGTTATACAAATGGAAAAATTAAATTTCCCAGAGAGGTCAGAGAGCTTATCTATAATAATGCAGAAGGTAAATGTGTGCTTTGTGGACGAAAAATCACATATGATGATATGACATTAGACCATATAAAACCGCTTGCCAATGGTGGAAAGAATACAGTAACTAATTTACAATGCACTTGTGAAGCGTGTAACAAGTTTAAAGGTTCAATATTACCAGAAGATTTTAGAGAGCGTGTAACAGAGATATTCATGTATCAGACAAGCGAAAATACAAAGCATAAGATCATGTGGAGTATTACCAGAAGATTATTGAGCTTATGTATCAAGTTGTAATTTTTTTATTTTATGATATACTAACCTTAGTATAAGAAAGAGAGGACAGGATGTTGGCACTTTCAGACGCACAGAGAAAAGCAAACGACAAATATATAAAGAACAATTACAAACAAGTCAAGTTATCCATGCCAAAAGAGGAAGCTGAAACACTAGACAACTACTGTACAGCTAAAAATTGCTCAAAAGCAGGATTTATACGTCAAGCAATCAAAGAGAAGATGGAGAGAGAACCATAAATGGTTGAATTTGCACTAAAATGTGCAAAAATATGGTTGAAAATGCACTAACTTTTCCAATGAAACCCATGTTTCTTTTATATTAAAAAAGGGTACTTGATTTCTCAGGCACCCTAATGTATAATCTACTTAGAAAGTGAATCGGATATGACTCCGATTTACCCTCAGTTAAGAAAAACTAATAAGAATAGCATCCTAAACTTTGCGAGGGTTGGGGATGCTATTTCTTTTTATTATTATGATTGTCTATGTATGACAGAGCCGCAAATATGACGAGTAGAAGAGTTAATACATTATCTAAACTCATAGGGCATCACCCTCCTTTTGTAATACTAGAGGGCATCTAACAATCGGAAAATCACATCCTGCTTTCTGTTCAATTACATAGACAATTATATCATATACAAAACAAATGTTCAATAAAAAACACCAATGGAAAAATCCAAAGGTGTTTATTTTTAATTCTTGATATTAAGTTGTACTGCTGCTTTCTCAAGCTCTACACTGCGCCAGTTGTCACGAATAAGCTGATATTGTAACTCATTCATACGTTTATCAATATAATGTTCAGTCCAATTCATAAGGGAGCTTGGAATCATATCTTCTGGAATGCTTAAAAGCAATTTAAAAGCAGTATCTTCTATATTATTATGTATCTTATGTAAAAGCTCATTGAAGCGATTACGCTCGTGTATTTCTATATTCATTATTTACCTCATAAAAATTATTTTGAAAAAATTGTTAGAAGTGTGGAGAAATTGAAAGTGTTTTTATTACATTGATAGTATAAGATAGTATAACAGAAATGACAATAAAAACTTTAGTACCTAATCTGTTACGGAAATGGAACTTTCCTTTATTGGTGCGGTTTACTGGAAGCTATCAAATAAATCAATGGAAATAAGAACTAAATATTGTCAATAATAGGAACTTTTAAGGCGGTGATATATTGAATAAGAAAACTGTCGCATTGACAGAGGAACAATACAAACTAATCATAACAACAATTCGACAGGGTTTTATCTGTTCAGATGGTCATATTGTAAAGCCAAACAACAGAGTTGCTACAGCCTTATCACTTGAAGCAAATCTTGGACTTAGAATCAGTGACATATTACATTTAAGGCTATCAGACATAATAAGAGATGGTGATAGATACAGACTAAACATCATAGAACAGAAAACGCAAAAGCGGAGAGAGTTTACAGTACCAACAGATATATACATTTACATTCAGTCATATGCACTGGAAAACAATATACATCCAAATGCAAAACTATTTGATATATCTGAAAGAGCTGTTACAAAGCATTTGAAACTTACATGTGATTACTTGGAGCTTAAGGGAATCGGTTCACATTCATTTAGAAAGTATTTTGCGACAAGTATCTATGTAAACAATAATTATGATATTAACTTGGTGCGTGTACTGCTGCAACATTCCTCAACAGTTACAACCCAAAGATATATAGGACTACAATCGCATGAGATTGAGGATGCACTACAAAAGCATATCAAGCTAATATAAGAACACATTAATATAGAAGAAACGCATTCAGAAAGGAGCTATTTATGTTATTAGTAGACGAAAAGAAACTTGATACAATGTTAAAAGAAAAATATGATAAAGGTGTTGCAGACGGAATCAAAACTGGTATCCGACTCATGGAAGAAAGAATATTACTTGCATGTGAGAATGGAAATCCACTTGATATTAAAGGTAAGGCATACTTTATTAAGTCGGATATTCAAAATCTTCGTGATATTATGGACGATATGGAGGTAGAGTAATGGCAACAGATAGACAGACACCTTGCTTATATTATGTATGTGCAGGACTTTGTACTAAGGGCAGAAAAGCGGATCACGCTCATTATTGTCAGCATTGCAATAAATACAAACCGAGAGCAAAGGTAAGATATAAAAACCAGAAGAAGGAAAAGCTAGAGAATATCAGAAAGAACGATAGGTATTAAATGAAGAGAAAATTAAAAATCTTTACATACGGATTCTATATAGGAATGATTCTATGGATGTGCGGTTTGGTCGCATCTATGATTGTGGATAATGCCATAATGAAAATTCTTTTAATATTCATACCATTAGCAATATATCAGTTTTTCACAATAGGCAAGGGAATTATTGAGGATAAGATTAAGAGAGGAAGATATTAAGTTTATGGAACAGCCAAAATACAGATTAGAAGATTTAAATTTAAAGAGTGATAAGGAATATCTCGATATAAAAGAGCAGCTTATCGGATTTTTAATTGATAAAGATATAGATGTGCCTTTTAGTATCAAAAAAAATTTAGAGATAATAATCAACAATATGCTTGCTGAAAATTTTTTGAAAACTCAGCAGGTGTTATATCCAAAAGATTTTGAAGTGTGTATTAGTGTAGAAGTAGATACAGAATTAAATGTGATAATGGTAAATACATATATATATGATGGTCAAGATTTGGGGTTACATACAAGTACAAATGCAAATGTCTTACAGGGATATGATAGTATAAAGCATTTTTTCTTTGATACATTGATATGGATAGAGTCAATGAGGATTGCTAATTTACGAGCTGTAGTTGTATAGGAAACTATAAGAAAATACTAATTTCAAAAACTGATAGTATCACATAGAAATATGTGTTATTATATATAAGCACAGTATGAGTACCTCATGCTTTGTATTGATTTGTTGCAGATTAAGTGTCCTGAATGAAAAGGGTGCTTTTTCTGTTTTTCGAGATAATTTATTTATAAAGAGAGATTATAGATAGTAGTTTGACTGTCAAATAAAAATACAAATAATATTAAATTAAGATTTAATTAAATAACAAGCTGATTATCGAACTCAAGCTCGAATCAATTATATAAGTATCAGCCTTGAATTATAAGGGATTCTTGTATCGTCCAATCGGGCTAATCATAGTGTATAGTGTTCGATAGCCAGAAATTGTTGATGCAAACAGAGAATTATATATTGTGGAAATACCACAGACAAAACAACAAAGGAGACACCAATGGAACTTATAGCAACAGAATTTTACCAGAAGGTTATGAGATAGACCGTGTAAAAGCCACACAGGACATACAGAAGTATGGTAAGCAATATTATTATGAACAGCACCTTGCAGGAAAATATGACATAAAAGAAAGCCATCGGAGCTAATCTCTGGTGGCTTTAATAGGGTTATTGAGTATTGTCATCTGGATAGGGAGTTTGGTGAAGCTTTTTTTTGTTAGATTGAATCAACAAGTCGAGTAATTCTTTTGATGACATTTTTTCTAATTCTTCTTCTGAAAATTCTTTAGATAATTGAATCATCATATTCGTAAAATTTTGTTTTAAATTTTGTTCTTGGATTTTATGAATGCGTTTATAATCATTTTCTGGAAGATATTCAGATGGATTAAAAAATTCCAATTCATCTTCTGTATCTTGAGAATCATACTCTAATATAAGACGTGCATTACATAAATAACATAAAATAATTAAATCTCTTAATGAAAAGCTATCTCGAGATAATTTATTTCTAAAAGATTGTTCCGTACAATCTAGGTATAACGCAGCTTTTTTAATGGATACTTCAGATGATGTTAAAAGTTTGCGAATAATATCACTAATCCTCTTTTGAGGTTTATTGTCATTAGTCATATATAGAACCTCCATATTTAATATTGTAGCATAAGAGTTATAAATAATCAAATGATTTATATAAAATATAATCAAAATGAGTATTGACATATAATCAAAATGATGATATTATTATCTCATAAAAATAAAGAAGCCGATGCTACCAACATCGACTTCAATATATGGATGCTACCAACATCCATAGAAATTGCACAGACTTGAATCTGCACTTATGTTTTAACGCAAAGTTCATTATAGCAGATATGTTTGAAAATATCAAATAAAAAAGTCTTTGAGCAATTCGCTCACAATTTCCAAAAATATTTTATGAATCGTGGAGTAATCCGCAACAGTTTTATTATATTGATAATAGAACAAAAGTTTTGAACATTAACAATTACACAAAAAGTCAATGAAAAAGAGAGAATGTATATATGAAGGCTGAAATGCCTAAAATTTTTTTACATTCACATGATTTGATTGGCTATCGTCCATGTATTGAAAAGAGGTGAAAATGGGTGGAAATTGATAAGTTACAGTTATGTATCTTGGCAGTTCTGGAAGAAAACAATGCAACAACACCGGGTACTGGCATGACACTTCGTGAGATTGGAAGCGTGATTAATACAGAAGAAGAACATACCTATTCACAAATCACAATCAATCGAAAAGTGTGGGGATTACGTGATTTAGGTTATGTAACCTCTAAACTGAAAAGTAACAAAGCTGATATGTTTTACATTACAGCAAAAGGAAAAGAAATGAAAGGAATTTTATTACATGAGTAATGAATTGAAAAATGACATAAGGTTTATTGCAGTAGGTGCAGCAGGTGCTAATGTCGTAAAGATGTTAGAGCGCAAGGATTATAAATCCTACTATATAAATCTTGCAAAGCAGGACTTGGATTTAATTGATAGTCCTAACAAGTTACATATCTCAAATGGCGAGGGAGCAAGCAAAGATAGAAATAAAGCAAAAGCAGTGTTAGCGGAGTCGGTTGATGATGTTATGAATACGCTTGATAATCAGATTACGGAGCAGTATATCTTTGTGGTGTATTCACTTGCAGGCGGTACAGGTTCGGGGCTTGGAACATTTTTGGCATCTGTAATAGCTGAAAATCCAAACAAAAAAGTTGGTCTTGTTATCATACTTCCTTCAATGAATGAATCATTGCAAGCTAGAATCAACACATATGAGGCTTTATCAGAGATTATAGAGATAAAGAATGAGTTATGCTCTATCTTTATACTCGACAACAATCAGAGAGAGGACAAGTTCTCAATCAATCGTAGCTTTGCAAATTTGTTTGAAGCCTATATTAATGTGGCAAATAATACTTCGATTAGAGGTGTGATTGATATAGCGGAGCAGAAAAAATTGTTAGAGACTCCTGGTATAGCAATGATCCACAAGGCTACAGGAACCAAGGAAGATTTACTTTCTACTATTAATGAAGGAATCTATGTACCACTTGAACCTAATAAGCGAGTCAAATATATCGGCTTATCACAGCCAGATACAAAAGATACTATTGATGTTGCTGATGTTATTAATGTTGTCGGTGAGCCGATTGATTACTATTGTGGATATGGTAAGACAGAGGATACAGTGCTTTATTTAGCAGGTCTATCATTCCCAAAAACCTTTATTAATAAGTTGGCTGAATCAATCAAAGCGGAGCAAGACAGAGTTAAAAAGGTCATGGAAGATGATGATTTATCAATGGATATGAACATTAACTTTTTAGCGACTAAACCAGTAGAAAAACCACAGAAACCAAAATCAACCATGCGTGATAGATTGGTTGCAAGTATAACAAAATAAGTAACTAAAGAGAGAACAATATAATATAAAGCGGTCAATCTGTTCGATTGTTAAAAGAAACTGCAAGCATTTAGCTTATTCTGCCTGTACAGGAAGGAGAATCACATGTATAGATTATTAAGATTTATTGACAATGAAACAAACACAGAACCAGATTACGAGGTAGTACTTGAGCTTGATAAGTTTAAGGAATCAGACGAGATATTGAATAAATTTATCAAGGTCTGCAAAGAAAAGAATCTGCCGTATTCTGATGGTTACTATGATTATATGGTAATAGAGTATGCTTGCGAAGTACCTATTAAAGCAGAGTCTGTATTCTACTACAAGGACAAAGAATCTGCATTTGATGGTGTTGAATGGGATGGCAGAGTTATCGCTAGTTCGGCTCTTGGTTGCGATTTTACAGATCAGAACTATCTTGAAATTGCAAACAACGTAACTGATAAGGGATATATTCAGTGGCTTGAGGAGTTTGTAAAAGCTGTTATCACAAAAGCAAAACTGAAATGTTCGGAGATTATCATTGATGATATAGAGTGGAACAGAAATATTTTTCTGAACATAGATGGACATGAATACGACATAAGAACATGGAGCTTTATACCATCGGAAGAGGATGAAAAAGGACATACATGTGCTGAATCAGTATCATACACTTTGTTTAAGACTGTTAAGGATGCTACAGGTTCGCATGGCGAAGAAGTATCTGATGGTATATTAAACATCACATGGAAGAATGCTTGATTTAGATATTTGTTCGGATTTTTTTGACAAGCTGATTGATGGCTTTACAGAAGAATATGCTATCAATCCTATAAAAGAGAATTTTTAGAATACGGAGGAATTTGAAATATGAAGAATATATTAATTGGTGACTATGACAAACAGTTTAAATCGGATGAACTGGAATACAAAGATTTTATTTCAAGGAAAGAGTTTATTAATAGGACAGGTATCTATGTATCAGCTTTATTTTTTGAGAGCGTATATCATGATTATAAAGAATCGGGCTTGTCAGTGGATGATTTTGTAAACACATATGAAACTAAAGAGCCAATAATGGAAGCAGAAATATCAGGAAAATTCAAATACAATGTAACTGATGAAGTAGTAAGTGGTATCGGAACATATGACGAAATACATGATCCAAACGTGCATGAAATAGTTAATGCTATAGATATGGAACTATGTCACAAAATGAAGGAGCTTGAAGATTTAATGATTAAAGCATCTAAGCTGTGCAAAGCTTGTGAAGAACATTCAAGACAATTTTGGAGATTTCTTGCTGAATATGGATTAGTAGAATCTGCAAAAATTCCTTCATAAAGAGAGAATATAATATTAACAGAGATATTTGTTGCAGTGAAACGAAGCAACCGACTATTGAAGCGAATAGTTACAATTCAGAACGTATTTACGAATCCCCTTTTTTATTAAAACAAAATAATTATCAGTGAAGATGCTGATTACATAATTTGAACGGAATTACAATACCATTGAAGATAATGGTTATACATATTGGACGGATAGACAGGCATAGTGTCAGAAATGGCATTATGCCTACATTAAATTAGAATTGGAGGAATGAATTATTAGCACTATTAGTACAGAAGAAAGAACAGACTATATGAATTATCTGAATCCATGCAATAAAAATCAGACAGCAAAGTTATTGGAGAAATTCTTTTATGTTTCAAATGGGAGAGAGTACATATCTGTTATACCAGATGAAACAGAAAGAATAACAAAATTACCAACGAAGGAAGAAGTAAAATCAGATTCAGATAGAGCAATATCATATGCGAGAGATATTATCTTAAATGTTGGAAAATATAAAGATATGGATTTAGACGAGGAAATATTGAAAAAATATGTCTGTGATTTAGATCCATTACTTGACAAGATACTTGCAATCAATATTGCAGATATTTTGAATAGACAGAGCCAATATAAAGATAATGAGCAATTAAAAAATGTTTGGATTACTTCAATAGAAGAATTAAAAACAGACTTCAAAAAAGGATTAGAAGATACACCATCTGTACCACAGATTATTATTGATGGAATTGATACATCAAAACTTGTAATTGGAATGACTGTTAAAAATTATAAGATAATGTGTGAAGTGTTAGAGCAACCAGAAAAGGGTGGAAAAGCTAGGAAATTACAGTTAGAAGATTGGAAAAGATATTTTGACTGGGAGAAGTCAGGACAGAAATTTATTATAACGGATGTTTATGATACACCTTTGACCAAAGAGGATAAAAGAAAATTAGGAAATAATTCAATCTATGTCAAATATATAGAAGTAATTCTGCTGCAATACCTATCAAAACAGCAAGGATTTACAAAGACATTTACAAAACGTAACTGGTGGGAAATGTTGGGGATTGTAAATGAGCAATACGGAAAGAAGTCTGAGAAGGAATTAACCAATTTAGATTATAAGGTTACTCCGTGGGAAGTAAAACATTTTTATCAAAGATGTAATAAGAAATTGGAAGAAATTTTATTTTCTGCATTGAACAGTTTAAGGAGCAGAAAACTCATTACATATGAGATTCAGACAATGATTGTAAAGTGGAATCCACAAAAGCGTTGTGATGAATATTTTGAAGCTACCGACAATCAGAAAAAGCAGATACTGGAAGTTGAGCATTATGTACTTCATAATATTATGAAATATGAAAAGATGGTGCAGGTCTTTCTGAAATTCCAACAGCAAGAATATTATCAAAAAGTAAATGATTTACTGTATGAATATTATGGTTGGGATCACTGTTACAAGCAAATCAAGATTATCTATACTCCTGAAGGAGTTCGTGAAGCATACCCAGAACTTGAAGCAAAATTACAAAAAGAATTGTTGAACGAAAAAATATGTGAAGTAGTAGATGAAAATGCTAAAAACACATTTCAGAAATGGCAGACAGATTATCAACAGTGGAAAGATGAAATAGCATCAAGAACATGGGTTGAGAATGGAAAAATAATTCCAAGACCAAGAAAGCCATTTATGCCAGAGCATATAGACGAAGAAACTTATTTAGGAGCACAAAGCATATTAAAAAATGAACTTATACAGATTGGTCATAAGGATATGGTATTTTCGACAGAAGATTTTCTTGAAAGCAATAATGAGTTAGATAGCATATTTGATTTTACAAAGTGAAAAAATGACACTTTAAAATCGTAACAATAAACATAACCCTATATTACGAAGATAAGGTGTCATTTTTTGAAAACATATAAAAATCATACGAGAATCAATGATTTTGTGTAGTGACGCAAGGAACGGAACAAATATCATTTGTGGCTGCCACGCAGACACCCACTAAGGAGATAAGACATGGATAGAAGTTATAGATTAAAGTTGGAAGATAAATTGAATACAAATACTCTTACAAAAGAGTACATATTAAATTGCATAGCAAAGCATGAGAAGAAAATCAATGACCTTGCTTATAAGGAAAAGCAGTACAGAGCATCAAATTATAATAATCATAAGTTGGAACTGGATAAGCTGATAGAATACAGACAACCTTTTGTTGATGTTCTTATGAAAGAATACAGAATGTCATTGGATGATATTAAAACTGCATTGCAGAGTGTGAAGGATAAAAATATTCCTACCAATGCTGTATGTGACCAGATAAGAGGGATTATTACTAATGGATGTTACTTTCTTGAATAAGAGGGTTTCTGTTCCAGAAACAAAAAGATTTGTTCCGCTATGGCTACACAAATCTTTCAACGAGAGAATATATCTAATAGAAACTTAATTTGAGCGTACCTTGAATGGTTCAAAATATGAATTAAACTGATTATTCTTTTCGATAAAGAGAGAGTATGTCGGCTGCCTATCGGCATCCGAAATAAGCACTCACTATTTATCGGAATAATAAGTTTACAATTTTTCGCTTAATGGAAGGAGATTTTTATTATGATGACTAAGAAAACTTATTACAGAGTACCTAAATTGCTTGAAAAGGAATATTGTTTTTTAGCAGATCTTCCATGTGGAGTATGGTGTACTGATACATTAAAAATGGAAGATATTAAGAAGATGGATTTTGAAAAGATTATGCATGACAATCAGTGTAAATGTATTACAGGGACATTGATTGATGAAAGCTTAAAGAATTGTTTGTTATTTACATATTTGGATGGGATTCATGATGGAAATGATTTTGAAGGCAGATATGAAGAAATTACATGGGAAAGAATAATGGAAGAGTGTGAGCCTGTGGAAGTAATTGTGTGTGAGTAAAGGAGATTTTAATAATGGCAAATAAAAATAACGAATATTGTTGTATGTGTGGAAGTAAAAAAGATGAAGTAGACAAGCTGATTAGAGGTAAATATGGTTACATTTGTGATAGCTGTATCAGTATAGCAAGTGACCTACTCAATGATGAAGAAGAGGAAAATATCACGAACAATATGCAGTTGGCTACACCTTCACAGATTAAAGCACATTTAGACCAATATGTTATTGGGCAGGATGAAGCAAAAAAGACTTTAGCAGTTACAGTATTTTACATGAGTTGCATGAGTTCTATGTATAAACAGCAGACAGGTGTTGGTATGGCTGAAAAGTTTTGTGAAGATAATGGAATCGGCACATATACAATGGACAGAGAAAATGGTTTGCTTATTGATAATCAGAGTGGAGAAATCGCAAAAATGAGCAATAAGCCTTCATTTATGCAGATTGTGAAGTAAAATGCTGAATTTTGAAAATTGCAATCGCTGAACCCCTTGTAAATAGGGCATTTTAGAGGTCGAAATTCGGATGAAACTGCTATTTCATAATTTTGCTATTTTAATAAAATAATGCAAGGAACAATCATTAAAAAATCATATACACAGCTTAATAAATGTAGTAATTGATATAAAGTTAAAATTACGGAAAAGTGTAGTGTACTTATAAATAATAGGGTAATTTATAAGTTGGATTATTCTCACAATAATTATGGTTGGAACGGATAAATATTTATTTGGATTTGCTTTTCTTATTGGATTTTTTGTATGTAGGTTTGCTTTTTAGAGAAAAATGAAAACCTAAAATCTTAAAAGCAATTTCAAAGTCACAATTTTTAGATACGAGATAACAGATTAAAGATAAAAAAATAACTATAAATGCACAAAAATAAATCATACGACTGTACCCCTTTATATTTAATATTGGCGATGTATGGTTATCTTTTGTGAATTATATAGTATTACTTTTGGAAATACATATATTTATCTTTTGAAAATTATGTATTCATACTTTCTACATACATAAATCTATCAATATTATAAATAGAAGAAATATGTATGTCAAGTAGAGATTTTAGGTAAATGAATGTACATTGAAAATTGAATATTGGCGGTAGGTATGGTATTATAAAAATAAAAAATTGGAGTACAAATGAAAAATAGGAAGACACCAAAATACATAGGCGAAAAATATTTTGATTTTGATGTAGAATATGAATTAATTATCTACAAATTTTTATGTAATATACATTTGGAAAATAAAGAAATAAGGAAAATAAATGAAGAACATAAATTTATTACTTATGTTCAGTGGAAAGATTATATAGTCAGTAAGTATAAAGCTTATGAAGATGATATGTTAATTGAGTTTATTCATTATCTTAATCAAAAAATAAGAAATGTAGATTCGGGATATGAATATTATGGTATATTTATTCCAATACTTTTAACGATTTTATCAGATAAGTTATATGAACAATTGATTACGATCTGTAACGTTGAAATACATTCGATTTTATATGTTTTAGGAGAAATTGTATTTATGGCAGTGATAGTAATTGTTTCGGTTTTTCTTATAAAAAAAATAACTGATCCAATGTATGAAAAATCTTTTGAAAAAAATTTTTATTTAGATTACAAAAAAGAAATAGAAAGAATTTTAAGAGAACGTAATCCAGATATACAGCTCTAGCTAATAAGTAAATATTATATAATGAAGACACCAACCGTCAATATTCGATGGTTGGTATTTTTTTACCATTTTCAAGAGTTGTTACATAGTTTTTCAATGCTTGTGTAATGGCTTTTCGTGCGTAATTCATGCAACTATCCATAATGATTCAGATAACAATAGAATAATCAAAAAAGTTTCTTCCTAAGTGGAGAATATATTAAGTAGAGAGCAGTTTGTAAACATAACTTAGTAGAATAGAGAGGTGTGTTATTATAGGAAAGAAGACTATAAACTATACAAAAGAATTAAAGCCAGTGTACATAGAGTCAATGCAAGCAAATCAAGTGTATATTGATGCGTTAAAAAATGAGGGGATTGTAACTCACAAGATAAAAGATAAATGGGTAGAATTGAATAGGGTATCTACTAGAAAAGCAGTACTTGCAGATAGTTTATTTCTTAGATTTATGGATGAAAGTATTACAAGAATTGGTGGTAAATTTAGCAAGGACTTTATTATATTAAAGTTTGATTATGATGCTGAATATAAAATTAATGGTGGAGAACCCCAAAAGATAAAGAAAGACGATTTAAGAACATATTACTATACAAATGGCGTGACATTTACTTCTGAGATCAAGGACACAAAGAAGAGGAAACAGGCAAAGGAAGATGAAAGATGTCATCCAATACATTATAAGATGCTTATGCGCTCCCCTGGTAAAGCAAAAGATGGAGAATGTGTATTTATTAGAGATAATCTGTATCATAAAGCTATAAATTTTTTGACTATGGGTTTATACGACATAATGGATGAGCAATCAAAACAGAATCCAGATAAAATATTTAAGATAGTCGAATTATCAGCATATCTTACATTAACAACAGCATCTGCCAATGGTTATATAAGGATCCCTTGGAATAGAATACTTGTTGTTCCAGATGAGGAAGTTTATTCCAAGCCACAAAAGGCTGTAATTGTAAGCAATAAATCTGTGCCATATACATATGAGGAAAAAGAGTTTTTTATTCATTTTGACGATTCACATATTGAAGAACTTATTAACAAGAAGGGCTTTACATTTGATAAGAATAAATCAATCAATGAAAATCTTAAATACATTGAGAAGACAAAGGAAGCTCTTAAAGATAATGGTATTAGATGGAATGGAAACTATGGTCATTCAGAGATAACTAAAAAAGAAGAAATAAGACAAGAATGTGATGCAAAATATGTTTCTGATGAGAGGGTAAAAAATATTCTGTGGGATGGAATGGGATTAATTGATGAATCAATTTTTCCTAAAAATATGAATGGATTTATATACTGTAGGTCACATTTCTTCAAGAGTTGTTTGTTCTGTGGAAACATTCAAGATTTTTTCAGGGACTATTGTGCGGAAAATGGAATTGACTACAATAGTTTTACTACTGAGAAAATTGATTTGTTTGGACGAAAACTAAGTCTATCTAATATTGATGTTGTTATTACAGATAAATCATTAAAATGGTTGAAGTTTGTTGATGTGATGGGAGGAACGCAAAAAGAAGCGTTTAAATTCTATAAGAATTATATGAAAGAGCGTGATAATTGGTTTACAATTGTAAAGACAGCTCATCATAGTAAATGGGGCGATATGCAGTTAATGGCTTATCAAATGAATAATTCACTGCCTACTATAGATGAAGAGATTCTTTCCCGAATTGCAGAAGATTCAGTTGATTATATTAAAGAGTTAAAGAAAACAACGGATACAGCATATTTACAATATCTTAATCAAAAGAAAAATAATTTCAATATTAATGAAGTTATGTTGACACTGGTAAAATGGAATCCTGATTTTAGAAAGACGGCATTTTTTAGGGATAAAAAGACAAAGGATATTAGTAAACTTAAAAATGAATATTTTAAACAGGGAAGATTGTTACAGAATGGGGATAATCTCACTGTTATGGGAAATCCGATTGCTTTATTAATGAAAGCAGTTGGTGCAAATCCATTAGATGAAGGAATATTCGAGATGGAAACAGATGCGATTCAGTGTTATACAGCAAGATTTAAGGATGATGAGAGAATGGCTGCCTTTAGAAGCCCTCATAATTCCCCAAATAATATTTTACATTTTCATAATGTCTATTCAGACAAATTATCTAAGTATTTTGCTGATTTAGGACGAAATGTAATTGTAATAAATATGATTGGAACGGATGTACAGGCTAGAGCCTCGGGAATGGATGAAGACACCGACTTTGTATATACAACAAATCAACCAGACCTTGCGGAGCTTGCGAGAAAAGCCTATATAAATTATCCGACTATCATCAATGGTGTGGCAGAAAAGGGGAATAGTTCATATCATTTTAGATTAGAAGATTTTGCACAAATGGATAATCAAATTGCAGCAGCACAGCAATCTATTGGCACATCTACAGATACAGCACAACTAGCTTTGAGTTATTACTATGATGAAGGTATGGATGAGGGAATTGATGGAGAAGAATTAAAAAAGTGTTTTGTAATATTGTCTGTAATTGGTCAAATTAGCATCGATCTCGCAAAAAAGGAATTCAATATAGATGTAGTAAATGAAATCAATCGTATTAAAAGGTTGTCATGTATGAGTGGAAAGGACATCCCAGAGTTTTTCGCAAATACAAAGAAAAGCCGAAATAATAAAGAGTTTGAAGAAGACAAAATTCGCTCAATGAATTGTCCTATGGATATAATTGCCAGAAATATAGATAGTAGAGTTGTGGGACGAGCTATGGGGGTGACGAGACTTCCTATATCAAAATTTCTTAATAACAATATTAAAGGCAAGGGAAATAAATATAAATGGAAAAAATTTATAGAAGCGTCAGAAGTGTATAATAGGTCAATAAAGTATATTGAACAGCATAAAACTCAATATACAAAAAATAGCTACATAGATTTGAAAATGGACTGTATGAGTCATTTTTTGAATTGCACAAATAACAATTTAGACCAAGAAACAGTTATGCTATTAGTTAAGTATGCCTTTAGTAACGATAATTCAGATGTATGTAATACCATTTTAAACTTCCTTTATAGATATAATTGTGATAAATTTATGAATTGCTTTGTAAAAAAGTGACAAAAAACCACTATATTTTTTGTGAAAATATCATAAAACGTAGGAAAAACAAGCGTTTTTAATATCTCCTTATGAAGAAAGTACTGCGCATGAAAAGACCGTAGGCTGAGTAGTGTGTGGGAAACTTTACTCCTATAAACCTCTATGGTTTTCACTATTTAAAGAGTGGCAGAGTGTAATAGCTCTGCACTTCTCCGATAATATCACCCTATGGGTGTTTATTATATATTTGAATATCATACTAGATGGCATGAATTTTGGATTCGTGCCACGATAATAATGATTGTCACCTTGAGCAAGTGATAATTTTTATTATAAATTAGCTGATGCATTGTCCTCAAACAGCAGTGTGTTGGTAGAGTACCGAATGTATTCAAAACAATTTACAATGATTGACCGGACAGACTGATTTCAAACTAGGTCTGTTCGGGAAGTATGAAAAACGAAAGAAATAGAAAAATAAGTAGTATTCTGTAAAAAAATGGTATATAATGAATCATAATACTAATGATTGGTGGAACACTATCGTGATTGAAAAAGCCTATGATGAACTTATAAGTTCTTTAAGACGTTTTACAAATAAAACGAATAGAAACAATGAAAAAGATAGTAAGCGTACTATAAATTATTTAAAATGGAATTCGCTGAAAACAGATATTATTAATTCAGAAAATGAATTTGTATTACCTAATAATGTTGAGGACATAGTAAAACGATGTAATGTTATTTGGGTTCACTTTGGATTTAATATAGGCAGTGAATTTGGTGGTCATCATCCTGCGATTGTTGTTAGAAAAATGGGAAATGCGGTATATGTAATCCCGTTAGACAGTGGCACTATTCCAGAAGAAAAAAAAGATAAAGGTTATTTGATACCTATCAGATATGTTTATAATTTTCCTAATATACCAAGACATTGTAATATTTACAATATGATAAAAATTGATTATAGAAGAATTGATTTTTCGCAAAATGTTGGCAGTATATCAGGAAAAACTATGACTCAAATAAGCAAAGCATTAAAAAAGTATGTGATTTATTAAAAAATACTTGACACATAAAATAATATAGTATATTATCAATTATGATAAATAGAGCCAAGAGATGTAATATCTCTTAATATGAAATAATTTAGCCAAGAGACATCGAAAGATGTCTCTTTTACGTTATGTTAATGTTCAATAAAAAATTCAGCTTTGGGCAAGTCTTTTTAATATGCACGAATTTGATTATAGAAGCCAGTGTGATTGATTTTGCACTGGTTATTTTTTTATATAAAAAATTATATATTGAATAAGAAAATATATAGGAAGGAGCAGTATGAATGACACAGGAAGAACTTAGGACTATGCTAAATAAGAGATTGATTCGAGAAAAAGCAAGTTACATCTGTTCTGTTACAGGACTAAACAAAGATGTACTATCACGATTCAAAACAGGAAAAATTGACTTATATCCTAATCTATTCGAGAGATTAGAAGACTATCTTACAAATTCATAAAATTCAATTCAAATTTATCTTAGGCGAAAGCCACAATCTGATTATTCAATCCAAAATTCCAAAGGAAAATTATGCTAAATATCGGAAATCGAATTAAGTACAACAATACAATTTATAGAATAATTGGGATAAATTTCTCAACTTATTATCTTCGTGCTGATAATAGTACAAGCAGTTATGATTATGATATGCAAGACGTTTACAGTAAAGACATATATAGGAATAGATAAATAACGAATAAGGAGATAAACAATGTTTACATATGTAAGAATGAAAAGAAAAGAACACAGAGTAAAGTTAGCAGCATATACAGCTATCGACAAGATAATCAAGGAGCAGGAGGGAATTACTAAACTGGTTGCAGATTTATATAATACACTCAAAGATGTTCCAACTGATGAGTTTCAGACAAAGTTTATTACAGCACTTGCAGAGATAGCCCAGGATAAAGCTAATGGCTAAAATTACAAGCTATGCAGAACTTGAAAAGCAGATTAATAAAGCGTGTTCAAAGGCAGTACAGAATACATGTAATAAGTTGTTAGAAGTATTACAGCAGTACATTATGTCAGAGTATTATGATGTATTCAATCCGAAGAAATACCATAGAACCATGCAGTTTTACAGGTCAGCTATGACAGAGATGTTATCAGAGACTTGCGGTATTATATTTATGAATCCTGATGCAATGTATTATCCGATACAAAAAACTGGATGGTCATGGGATGGGGCTTTACAGATATATGAAGCAAATGAAGGTTCTCATGGAGGATGGACAACGGAAGAATCTGTTAAGCATAAGTACTTTTATGAGTTTGAAAAGTATTGTGCTAAAAATGCAGTTAAAATGTTAAAACAAGATTTAATAAAACAAGGAATACTAATTAAATAACTGGAATAGTAGGTGTAATAGCCTACCTTTCTACTTCCTAATATCTATATCACATAGATATTTTTTTATTTTCAGAAAGGAAACGACAATGAGCGAATTTCAAATAGGATTGGTTGCAAGTCTTGACAGTTCTAAGTCTAAACAGCAACTAAATTCAGATATAGAAGCCTTGAAAAAGCAACTTACAACAGTTGAAGTTCAAGCAAAGTTGGGTAAAGATGTCGTTACAAATCTTACTCAACAACTTAATGCGGTTCAGATAAGTCTAAACAATGTCAAAGTAGACCAGACCGCAATTAACAATATGATTTCTCAGTTTAATACGGCATTTAGCAAAGTAAATATTAATCTGGGAAATATCAATACAAATGGAGCTACACAATCTGCACAGAAAACAGGTCAGCAGATAGGTAATCAGCTCGGCAATTCTATTAATCAGAGTCTACAGGCAAATCTTAATCATGTCAAACAAGATATTCAGAATATATTTTCTTCATTTTCAGTACAAAAATTAAATAACGCTGATATATTCAAGAACTTTAATCTCAATAGAGCAAAGATTGATCCGTCCGTAACAAAGGACGTACAGTCTCTAACAGCAGAAATTAACAAACTAGCTCGTGAAGCATTAAAAACTAACTCTGACAGTGCATGGGAAGGCATTACACAGAAGATAAGCAATCTTTCTGATGTACTTAATAAATTTGGAACTACAAGAGATTTAAGTGGCTTTAAAGAGCAGATGGACTTACTTGATTATTTTCAAGGAAAGAAAATCTTTGTAGGTGACAAAGCTGAAGCAATACAAAGCACTGGAATGTCAATACGTGACCTTAATAATCAGTTCAGAAACTTAGGTGTTACATTTACAACAGTAGAGAATGGCTCAACAAAACTTGACCAGATTTGGAGTGAGTTATTTAATATCAAGCCTAGTTTTCAAGGTATTGATTCATTTGGCGATCAGATAAATGCGGTTGTAAATGAACTTAAAATAGCCAAAGAAGCAATGTATGGTGATAGTAATTTAATGCCAGCTCAAAGCACTGGTGCGACTACCACATACTTAAATACATGGCTTGAGATGTTGGAAAAACTCTCTCAAAGGATTGAAATACTAAAGACAGAACAAGTTAATTTACAAAATCAGATGTCACAAGCATCTAATAATGCTACTAATACTGTTGTTGCTAATCAACAGAAACAACAGCAAGCATATCAGCAGACAGGCAGTGCAATTCAAGCAGTCACTTCTAACACATCAGTTATTGGTAATATGCCAAAAGAAGCAAGCGATATTGGAGATGCAAAAGACCAACTTAGTCAGTTATTACAAAATGAGAAGGCTGTAATTGCTACAACTCAACATTTTGATAATGATGGCATGATGCGAGCTTTTACGCTGAATATAAAACGTGCGACTGGTGAAGTAGAGTCTCTTAACTATGCTTTCAGACAAATAACAGATAACAATGGAAATGTTACTGATACATATTTTGAGAACACAAGCTCTCATCTTAATGATTCAGGAGCTATTAAGCAGATAGAAGATATTGAAAAAGTATTCTCTGATTATACAACAAAGATTGCTAAATTCAAGTCAACAAATGCTGAAATACTTAGTGGTCTTGATACACCATTAAAGGATTTTGAGACTAAACTTGCAGGACTGAAAACAGGTGCAAGTACAATTAATGAAGTAAAGAGTGCATTTAATTCACTTAATACGGAAGCTGCCAAGATTACACAGAATTTTAGTAAACAGCTTAGTCCTATTGACCGAGCAGTGTCTAAAATTGCAAATGGCGAAGAGACTATTAAGGGATTACGTGCAGAGCTTAAAGGACTTGATAATGCACCAAAGGATTTATCAAAAGAACTTAATCAGTGTGTAACAGCATTACAGAAAGTCAAGGACATTGAAGCTAAAGAAGGACGTACTGAAAATTGGTCAAAGGCTTATAAACAGTGGGCAGAATCAATAGATGCAGTAACGGCAAAGATTAAGACTCTTAAAAAAGAACAGTCTAATGTTGCTTCTACGCAAGTATTTAATACAAGTGACTTAAAAGCCAATAATATAGCTTATATGAGTAAGGTTTACAATACCATTGAAAAACAGATGGTAGAGATAAACCGACTCGCTAATGCTAATGGTTGGTCTGATGTAAAGGTTACTGGTGTTGAAGAAGCAAGCGGTAAGATACAGAAACTCACTCTTACAGTGCGTGATGCTGAAGGTGCTTTAAAGCAATTCAACATGCAACGTGAGAAGATACAAGGAAACGGCAAGGCACAAGCAGGACTTGTACAGACTGGTGATGTAAGGGTACTTGAAACTGCGGTACAGTATGCAGAAAAGCTCAAATCTATTGAGACTTCTATGGGGCAGTTTGGAAACACTACTACCTCTATTGCAAATCTTGAAACTTCCTTTACAAAATTAGGGCTTTCTACAGATGAAGTAAGTTCTAAAATGGAAGCGGTTAAGACTGAATATGCTACTTTGCAGAATATGATGAATAATGGTGCAAGTGGTAATGAGATAGTAAATCAGTTTGAAAAAGTGAACAGTGTGTTAAAAGAAACACAGAACTCTTTGAAACAGACCAAAGCGGAATATAGTTTACTTGCAACAGAATATCAGAGATTAACACTTGCAAACTACATAGAAGAGTGGAATCAGAAAAATACTGCTGCGACTCGTGAGGTTATAGCACAGAATGAAATCTATATTTCTTCGCTTCGTGATTTAGATGTTGCTATGACAAAAGTTGAGCATAATAATATAGCTACTTCATTTAAGCAGACAGAAAATTCAATGCGAGCTTTGAATAAATTGGGAGCAAGTTTTTCTAATCAGTTTAGACAAGCTATTGACTCATTCAAGGTGTGGGTATCAGCTACAACAGTTGTTATGGGTGCAGTTAATCTCATAAGACAGATACCAACAGTTGTTAATGAACTTGATACTGCATTGGTTGATTTGAGAAAAACTACCACTATGACAGATGCACAGTTAAAAGAGTTTTATACGGATGCACCTAACATTGCAAAGCAAATGGGTGTAGGTACTAAAGCTATTATTGATCAAGCATCGGCATGGTCACGTTTAGGATACAGTTCAAAGGATGCTGCTACAAAGATGGCTAAGTATTCTGCTATGTTCAAGACTATTTCTCCTGGCATGAATCTTGATGACGCAACTGATGGTCTTGTGTCAGTAATGAAGTCTTTTAACATTGGTAATGAGAATGTGGATGATGTTGTTGACGGAATTATGTCAAAAATCAACATCGTTGGTAATACTCAAGCTGTAGATAACAGTGATATAGTAAACTTCCTAACAAGGTCTTCAAGTGCGATGGCAGAAGCAAACAATACTCTTGAACAGACAATAGCCCTTGGTACTGCTGCGACAGAAATCACAAGGGATAGCGATTCCGTAGGAAATGCCCTAAAAACAATTTCTATGCGTGTGCGAGGATATGATGAAGAGACAGAAGCCTACACTGGCGATGTAGAGCAATTAAGCGGTGTAATTGCAAATCTTACAAAAACAACAAAAACACCGGGCGGTATTTCGCTTTTTACAGATAGTTCAAAGCAGACATTTAAGAGTACATATGAACTCTTGAAAGAAATTTCCCAGATATATTCACAGCTTTCAGATAAGAACCAAGCACAGTTACTTGAAGCGTTGGCAGGAAAGCGCCAAGGACAGATCGTAGCTTCGATCGTAGATAACTTCTCTGCGGCTGAAAAGAGTATGAATTCAATGGCAAATTCGGCAGGTAACGCACAAGCCGAGATGGATGTTGCTATGGATTCTATTGATGCCAAGGCTAATAAGTTAAAGCAAACTGGTGTTGCAATATCTGAAAATCTGTTATCACGAGATAATGCAAAGACAGTACTTGAAGTTGCAAATGGTATAGCAGAAGGTTTTGAGCTTGCTACAAAGCACTTAGGGCTATTTAAGACAGCATTATTAGGTCTTAGTGTTGTCGGAAGTGTAAAGAATATAGGTCTTTTTAAGACAACAAAGAATGATAGTGAGACTTCATTATCAGGTAAGAAAATCGTAACGGCATTTACATCAAGAAAGATAGCACAGGAAGAAGCCGCTAAACAAACAGCACTTGATATAGAGTGTTTACAGAGATATGAAGCAGAATGTCAAAAAGGCTCTGTATCAACAGAGACATTTGCAACCACAATGAAAGGTGCATCTGTTGAAGCTCAAAAGTATGCAGTAAATATCAAGAATGGCACAGGTTCAGCACAGACATTTGCCACAAATCAGAAAGCAATTCAAACATCTGTTACTAAAACTGGTGTAGCTTCAAAAGTTGCAGCAGTGGGACTTAATATTTTTAAGACCGCACTGAATATGGGTATAATGCTTGGAGTATCAGAGCTTATTACTGGTGTAATTGAACTTGCGACATATTCAGATAAACTTGCTGATAGCGCACAGTCGCTTGGTAATGATTTTAAAGATTCAGAGAATGATATTTCTGATTATAAGGACAGAATCCAAGAGCTTAATGATAAGATAAATGACTCTTCTACACCATATGCAGACGTTATTCAAGCTCGTAAAGATTTAATGACCATACAGAATGAAATGATTGAAAAGTATGGTGATGAAAAAGGTGCTATAGAGGATATTACCAATGCAGTCAAAGGTCAAGCTGATGCGTTTAATAATCTTAATATGACACAGTATAATAAGATGGTTAACGATTTCAACAAGACAGGCAGTATTGTTGGTAAAATTCAAAATGCTTTTAAAGGCTCAAATTTTGAGCAGATGAAGAAGGATGCGAAATCTTATTCAGATAAAATTGATATGAGCTACAATTCAGAGCTTGATGATTATATCAAGAGTTTGGGTGCGAAACAAGTCATATCTGATAGAGGCTCATACTTTGAATTAAATGGTACTCTTCAAGAAGTATATGAGTCAATGAAGAGTATTCAAGAGGTTGCTAATCAGCTTGGCGAAGATAAATATGCAAATAGATTATCAGACCAGATAAATGATGCGCAAGAGCTTACTGATAAGTATAAAGATATGTATGATGCATATGTACTTTATGAGCAAGTATTAAAAGATACTGATTATTCAAGTGCATATCAAAAGGCTATGTCGGATTATCAAAACTATCAGAAACAAGCAACAGAGAATGGGCTTGATTCAGAAGAAGCAAAGCAAGCATCAGAACAGTACGCTCAGAATATGTCAGAAGCTATACAGAAAGCTCTTGAAAATGGCGATGATGAAGTTGCTAATTATTTTGAGAGTTTATATCCTGATCTTCAATCTATTGTCGAAACATGGAAATTCAAAGCTAAAATTACACCAGAATGGGATGATGGCTCAAAGAATGACAAGTACGACAAAAAGACCGATAAAGAGATGAAAGAGGCTCTTGGTGCATTTAATAATGCGGAAGAGATTAAGGACTTCAATTCTGAAACGGCAACAGAAAAACAGAAAAATGCAATGACAACATTGCAGAAAATTGCCGAGCAAAATTTCCACAATGATATTGATGCTTTGGTTGATGCTGCGGTTCAGTTATATGATTTTAAGACGCAAGGTGAACAAGACTTTATTAATAGGATAAATGGCAAATCGTTAAATAATAATGTTCCAGATAATCTCACAGCCGGTGTATCAGCAGCTTTATCCAATGATTCAAGATTTAATGAAAGCGAAGCTATCAAATTTTATAAATCTCTTAGTGAAGAACAACAGAAACTTGTTAATAACCAAGCATTTGTAGATGCACTTAACGAACAGAACGATTCGTTAAAGGATGGAAAATGGTCTGCTGATAGTTATGCAAATGCTCTTAAAGAAGTTGAAAATGCTGAAAATACAGAGTCTAGTATTCCTTCCTTCTCTACTCTCTTTGATGGTTCAGATTTTGGTGATCGTATTTCGTATCTCAGTCAGCAATTTCAGGATGGTAAAATTTCAGCGCATGATTATTTTGAGTCTATTAGAAATGAATTAGCTAATACAGATTTTAGTGAGTTTACGGATCAAGCTGCGGCTGCACAACAATTCTTTACGGATTCTACACAGCAAGTGGCTTCTGGTATGTCAGACCTTATTAATAGTTATAATAAGGGAGAAATATCAGCTACGGAATATCTTGATGGATATACTTCTATGGCTGAAACGTTGTCTGCTCTTACTGATGATTTACAAAATAATTCAGTAGCATGGAATGAAAATGGTGAAGCTATATCTGATGGAACAAACCAAGCTCTTGACAATGCTCAGAGTGACCTAGCTTCGGCTATTGAAGGCATCAATCAGTATCAAGACAGTATCTATTCACTTGAACAGATTACAAGTGGGGCTATTACGGCTGGTTCAGATGAGTTTACTGCTCACGCACAGGTTATTGCAGAGGATTTAGCTTATATTGTTCAAAATGGCGGTTATATGGCTGACCAGATTGCAAGTACTATGGGAACAACCACTTCCGAGATTGCAAATAGTCTTACTAATAGTGTAGATAATCAAGCTTTAGCATCGCAAGCAATAGCAGGTAATACTAACGCTTCTATTGAACAGATGGCAAATGCTGTAAGTACATTATTTGCTGAACTTGGTAGTCAGATAGGCAATTTCAAAGCTACAATAAATTTTGCTCCAAAAATAAATGGAGTTGAACATTTCTCAGCTATTAAAATTGGTGGTAAAGAGATTGTTGGCGGTGATATTCCAAACCTAACTTATGATATTAAGGGAAGTTCTTCTTCTCTTAAATCAATTGGCTCTGCTATATCTAGTTTTGGTAAAGTTTTATCTTCTAATATAGCAGCACAAAAAGTAGATTATAAGAAATTCAGTACTACTCCAACAGATTCAAGTGGTAAGGAACGAAAGTATACTCCTAGTAAAGGTGTAACCAATAACTATAACAATAAGCTAAAAAACAACAAATCTTCTGGCAAGTCTGGTTCAGGTGGTAAAAATTCTGGTGGCGATGCCGAAAAGCAGAACGAAGAATATCTTGATAAATTCATGGCTTATCAGAAAGCTCGTCTCGAAGCAGGTAAGATAACATATCAGCAGTATTCACAGTATGTTTCTGATGAACTTGAAAGAATGTATAAGAATGGTGAAATTTCTGCTAGTAAATACTATTCTGCTGTCAAGGACATGATTGATGAGCAAAAATCTATCTATGATGCTGCACTTAAAGGTGTCACAAAACTTCTCGATGACGAAATTGATAAATGGAAAGATAAGATTGATGTTATTGAGAAGAATAATGATAAACTTAACGAACAGAAAGATAAATACGACTCTATTTTATCAGCAATTCAAAAAGTATATGATGATGAAATCGAAAAAGCTAATAAGAGAAAAGATTCTATTCAGGATATTATTGACGCTATGTCTGATGAAAATGATGAATATGAACGTCAGAAAAAGTTACAAGAAGCTATTTACAATCTGAATAAAGCAAATTCTCAAAAGACAAAATATCTTTTAAAGGATGGTCAATTTGTATATAGCACAGACGATTCTGCTATTCGTGATGCACAAGATTCATTACATGATGCACAATATGATGTAGATGTTGCTAATCTAAAGAAACAACAAGACGATATTGATAATTATATTGACACTCTTAATGAGTTTAAAGATAAGTGGAATGAAATATCCGATGCTTTTTCGGACGCACAAGATGCGATGAATCTTAAGCAATACTTAGGATCAGAGTATCAACGTATAATTCTTTCAAACAATCTTGCGGATATCGAAAATTTCAAAAATCAATATGTTGCTGTTGAATCACAAATTAATAGTAATGAACAGCTAAAAACAAGCTATGAAGAAAAAGTTGATTATTATAATAATTTAAAACAGCAATGGGAAGATTGTACTTCTAAATACGATGATGAAAAGAATAAGCTCTATGCTTCACAAATTCTTGGTGCTAATTGGGAATCTGAAGTATTAAGTGGTAGATTACAAACACTTACTAATTTTACATCAGAGTATGAAAAACTTTGTCAGAGACAAGCCGATGCTGCTGTAAATGCTGCCAATACTGAAGTACAAGCTTCTAAAAATGCTGCGGCTGGTGTTACTTCTACTTCCTCAAATGTTACAAGTTCTGGTGGAGGTAGTAGCTCATCAACTTCATCAGTACCTAAAGTAACTTATGATAAAAATAACAACCCGAATAAACCTGCGCAGAAGTCTAATGATTATTGGACTTATGAAAAGCTAAGTAAAAAAGGTTATAGCACAAGTGGTCAGGCATCAAGCCATATTAGTGATTATGCTTCCAAGGGTGCAAATGGTTTTACACAAATTGGCAACAAATATTTTGTTGTTAAATGGATTGCAAATGCTGGCTCTTCAGCTAATGCTTCCAAAGCAAAGAATAAGCTCGAAAAAGATCATCCTAAGAAAATAGGTAAATATGGTTATGCTAAACGTTATCATAAAGGTCTTGAGCTTGGTAAGATAGGAGCTCTTCCAAAAGATAAGGCTTTTGATTTAGTACAGGATATAGGTACTAATGGACTTAAAGCTGATGAAGTACCGATTATTGCAAAAAAAAGGGAAGCTGTTATTACTGAGGAACAGATTGAAAATCTTGCTAAGACATTGCATTTAGTTCCAGTTCAGAATGAAATTATGGAGAAAATGAGTAAAATTAGTCTAGGTGATCTGCCAATGAATACACCTAAGATGAATTTTGATGCTAACAAGGTTGGTCAGAATGTTACTAAGAATAACTTTGCTCCGAGCGTAAATATTACATTTAATTGTCCTAATTTGACGAATGAGAGTGGTGTTCAATATGTTGAGAAAGCTATGGATAAGTATATGAATAAATTTGCCAATGACTTTTATCAGGCTTCATTGCATTATGTAAATAGGAAACAATAATTATAGTAATACATAGTATTATGATTAAAAAGACAATAGGACTTGGCTTGTGCTAAGTCCTATTTTAATTTGGAGGGTACATGACAGAAAATAAAATAATACCTTTTTGGTTAAAACTTAATATGACAGTAAAAGAAGCATCTGCATACTCTGGGATAGGTGAGAAAACACTTCGTAATATGCTATCTCAAAGAGGGTGTTCTTTCTTATTTAAAATAGGAAACAAGAATATGGTTAAGCGTAAGGAATTTGAAAAATATCTTGATACAGTACATTTTGTATAGTTTTACATGACATAATTTATGTGATATAATCATATAATCATATGGATTATGCTCATAGAAAGGAAATAGATGGGCAAGGATCTAAAAGGAAAAGAGCTTGGACACGGAATATGTCAGAGAAAAAATGGAAGATATGATGCAAGATTTGTAGACCGATTTGGAAAAAGACAATCTATATCTGGAAAAGATTTAAAAGACGTTAAGCGTAGATATAACGAAGCTTTATATGAGAATGAAAAACAAATTAATATAAAGCAGAGTATCATACTTGACGAATGGTACAGTGAATGGATGAATGTATACAAATTTGATGTAATACGAGAGAACACCAAAAGGTACTACAATCAGATTTATAAAAAGCACATATCCCCGACACTTGGTAAGATGAATTTAACAGATATTGACCAACTTACAATTAAAAAGCTAATAAAAAAGCTTAAGCAAGATGGTTATGGTTATGAGACTCAGAATAAAGTTAAAGTGGTTCTCATAGACATTTTCAATAAAGCTCTTACAAATGAATATATAAGGAAAAATCCCGCAAAGGGGATTTTCGTAAAAAGAGACGAAAAAAAGGAGGTTAAAGTTCTTTCAGAAGAAGAACAGATATTATTCTTTGATTGTGCAAAAGGAACATTTTATAATAATCTGTTTGTCGTGGCAGTTTCTACTGGTATGAGAATAGGAGAGTTGGCAGCACTTAGATGGTCAGATATTGATTGGGAGACAAATGTTATAAAAGTAACGAGAACACTTGTATATCAGAAATATGAAGGAGATGAGCAGAAAAGCTTTCATTTTGAGAATCCTAAAACTGCTACTAGCAAAAGAAACATTCCAATAAATCATCAATGTGAAATGGCATTAAAACGACAATATATGCAGAAAAATGTTATAGCACAGAAAGCACCTAAGAGTAAATCAGTAGATAAGCAATACGCTGATTTGTTATTTACAACTAAATTTGATACACCAATTAATTCACAGATTATATGTGAAGCAATAAAAAAGGTAGTTGATGAGGTAAATCTGACAAGAGATTATGTTGATGAGATAGAAGTATTCTCACCACATTGCTTTAGACATACTTTTGCGACACGTTGCTTTGAAGCTGGAATACAACCTAAAACAGTACAAGCGTATCTAGGACATGCTTCTTTGCAAATGACAATGGATTTATATACATCGGTTATGCCGAAGCATATGAGCAATGAAATGGATAAAGTGTCAGAGGTGCTTGACAGATTAAGTACAAATGGCGATACTATTACAGAAGATAGTTACAATAAAGCAGTCCAAAATAACAAAATTATCTCATTTTATGGTGATTCCGTGGTGGTATAGTATATGCTCGTGGTGTCAAATGAGGGGAAGAATGGTTTAGAACCAACGTTTATAGAAGCTATATGGTGACAATATGATATTCCTACTATGTGTATCAGGAAGTGCCGTACGAGTTCATAAACAACCGCGAGATAATTGGAAAATAATGACAAAAATTATAGTATTTTTTAGTTAATTTTGAATTGCATAAATGCCAAAGTGTGGTAAAATATAACTATAAACCATTATAAAAAACCAAAATAATTGCAAAAGCTAACAAAAATTTAATAAAATTAAACAAGGGGGATTTTAATATGGCAAAAGAGCTAGTTGCGATGCTTCTTGCTGGTGGTCAGGGCTCCAGACTTTATGCACTGACGCAGAAACTTGCAAAGCCGGCAGTTCCGTTTGGAGGCAAATACAGAATTATTGATTTTCCACTTTCTAATTGTGTTAATTCAGGTATAGATACAGTTGGTATATTGACACAGTACCAGCCGTTTGTTTTGAATGAGTACATAGGAAATGGACAGCCATGGGATCTTGATAGATTATATGGAGGAGTGCATGTACTGCCACCGTATCAGAAGGCTTCAGGCTCAGACTGGTACAAGGGAACAGCCAATGCGATTTATCAGAATATTGCATTTATCGAGAGATATGATCCTGAGTATGTTATCATACTTTCAGGAGATCAGATTTGTAAGCAGGATTACAGCGATTTCCTTAAGTTCCATAAGGAGAAAAATGCTGAGTTTTCTGTAGCGGTTATGGAGGTTCCATGGGAGGATGCATCACGTTTCGGTCTCATGGTAGCAGATGATGACGACAAGATCACAGAGTTTCAGGAGAAGCCAAAGAATCCTAAGTCTAATCTTGCATCCATGGGTATTTATATCTTCAATTGGGATATACTTAAGAAGTATCTTATCGAGGATGAAAATGATCCGGATTCAGAGAATGATTTCGGTAACAATATCATTCCAAACCTTTTGAGGGATGGCCGCAGGATGTATGCTTATCACTTTAACGGCTACTGGAAGGATGTAGGAACAATACCTGCACTCTGGGAGGCAAACATGGAGGTGCTTGATCCTGAGCACAGCGGTATCAACCTGTTTGATGAGAACTGGAAGATATACAGCCGTAACAGCGGTCATACAGGACATTTCATCGGCAACAACGCAGAGGTTACAGACTCTATGATTACCGATGGCTGTGTAGTGAAGGGCGCAGTAAAGCATTCAATTCTTTTTGGCGGTGTCGTCGTAGAAGAGGGCGCAGTGGTAGAGGATGCAGTTGTCATGGGTGATACTGTGATAAAAAGAGGCGCTAAGGTTACACACTGTATAGTTGCAGAGGGCGTTACAGTAGGCTGTGATGCAGTTATTGGAGAAAAGCCGGCGGAGGACGTGACAGGTGATGTTGCTACAATTGCACCGGGAGTTACAATTGGCGATAGAGCGGTTATAGGACCAAAGGCGATGGTATATAATGATGTTGAGGAGGGCCAGGAACAATGCTAAACATGAACAACGAAGAGGCTTTGGCCGTTATTTTTGCAAACAGCTACGATGCCCTCATTCCTGAGATGGTATCCGAGAGACTTATGGCTTCCATTCCGTTTGCAGGTCGTTACAGACTCTGCGATTTCCTGATTTCAAGCATGGTACATAGCGGAATCGACAATATATCTCTCATAGTTAAGAAGAACTATCACTCTCTGATGGATCACCTGGGCTCAGGTCAGGAGTTTGATCTTGCAAGAAAAAATGGTGGTATCAATATAGTTCCGCCTTATGCACAGAAGCAGATTAAGGTGTATGAGGGCCGTGTTGAGGCAATCGAAAGCCTTAAGGGCTATCTGAGAAAGTGCACTCAGAAGTATGTTATCATGGCTGATGCCAACTATGTATTCAATTTTGATTTCAGGGAGCTGATTGAGGCACATAAGAACACAGGGGCTGATATCACTGCAATGTACCGCAAGCAGGAGGTACCGAAGGTATTCTTAAGACCAAACGGCAACAATGATGAGATGTACTATACATTTGATATAGATGATGGACGTATCAAAAAGATATATATCAATGACAGGGATATGGGCAAGGTAAACTTTGGCATGAATATCTATATCATGGAGAAGGAGAAGCTCATTAGAATAGTGGATGACGCTTTTGTACATGGTTATTCTTATTTTACAAGGGATCTGATGGCTACAAACACTGATTCACTCAATATCCAGGCATATGAGTACACAGGCTATGCTTCACAGATTACAGATATGAAGAGCTATTTCGAGGAGAATATGAAGCTCCTTGATGAGGATAACAGGGAAGCATTGTTTAAGAGTGGCAACTCTATCTATACAAAGATCAGGGATGATAACCCTACAAGATACATAAATGGCTCAAAAGCCAAGAATGTCATGGTTGCTGATGGCTGTGTCATCGAGGGTACCGTGGAGAACAGCATCCTATCAAGAGGCGTCAAGATAGGAAAGAATGCAAAGGTCAAGAACTGCATCCTGCTACAGGATACGGTAATTGAGGATGGCGCCAATCTGGAGTACGTGATCACAGACAAGAATGTTCGCGTATCAAGAAATAGATCACTTACGGGAAATGACTCATTCCAGGTTTACGTGGCAAAGGGACAGACCGTATAGCCGGTTAAGGAGGAACATGGACATGGCAGAGAATAGAAACACAATAAATATCAAATCAGATGAGTCTGGCGAGATCAAGGTAGCAGATGAGGTTGTAGCTATCATAGCAGGTCTTGCTGCTACTGAGGTTGAGGGAGTAAGCTCCATGGCAGGCAATATCACAAACGAGATTGTCAGCAGGCTCGGTATGAAGAATCTCTCAAAGGGAATTCAGATTGAGATAGCAGACAATGAGGTAGTGGTTGATGTAGCACTCAATATTGCTTATGGATACAGCATCCCTGAGGTTTCTACAAAGGTACAGGAGAAGGTTAAGTCTGCAATTGAGACAATGACAGGGCTTTCTGTGGCTACTATCAATGTTCGTATAGCAAGTGTTGATATGGGAGAGAATTAAATAGTTCTTTTTAAATGATCACAAATGTAGTATAATTAAGGATGTCGTACAGACATCCTTAATTTATATAAAATACTATTCACGAGAGGAATTTAAATGACAAGAAGCAAGATAAGAGAAAACGTTTTTAAGATGCTTTTCAGGGTTGAGTTTCATGACAAGTCTGAGCTTGCAGAGCAGATGGAGCTTTTAAATGATGAGCTTACAAATCCTACAGACGAGGAAAAACAGTATATTGATGAAAAATGCAGTGCGATTATTGAGCATATGGCAGAGCTTGATGCACTCATCGATGAGAAGTCTACAGGCTGGAAGACCAATCGTATGGCAAAGGTTGATCTGGCAATTATCAGATTGGCAGTTTATGAGATAAAGTTTGAGGACGATATTCCTACAAAGGTTTCAATAAATGAGGCTGTTGAGCTTGCAAAGAAGTATGGTGCAGATGAGTCAGGTGCATTTGTAAACGGAGTGCTTGCAAAGTTTGCATAGCTTAAGAGGAACAGCGATATAGAGCATTGAACATGGCAAATAGAAATATATATTCGGTAGCGCAAGTAAATAGCTATATTAAAAATATGTTCGCTCAGGATTTTATGCTCAGACAGGTGAGTATAAAGGGAGAGGTGAGCAACTGCAAGTATCACACGAGCGGTCATATTTATTTCACAATAAAGGACGCGGGAGCAGCCATGAACGCTATCATGTTTGCGGGCAGCAGGGCGGCAGGACTTTCTTTCCACATGAAGGAGGGGGACCAGATTATTGTGACAGGTTCCGTTGAGGTGTATGAGAAGACCGGCGCATATCAGCTTTATGCCAAAAAGATAGAGCTTGACGGAGAGGGCAATCTGTATCTCAAATTCGAGCAGCTAAAGCGTGAGCTTGAGGAGATGGGCATGTTTGCGTCAGAGTACAAGCAGCCCATTCCGCAGTATGCCGGCCGTATTGGTGTGGTTACAGCACCGACAGGCGCGGCCGTGCAGGATATAAGGAATGTATCATCGCGCAGGAATCCATATGTACAGGTCATACTTTATCCGGCACTTGTGCAGGGAGAGGGTGCGGCTAATAGCATAGTGAAGGGCATACAGACATTGGATGCGATGAATCTTGATGTGATAATAGTCGGCAGAGGCGGAGGCTCCATAGAGGATTTATGGGCCTTTAATGAGGAAATTGTGGCGAGAGCCATATTTGACTGCCGCACGCCAATTATCTCGGCAGTAGGTCATGAGACCGACTGGACGATAGCGGATTTTGTGTCAGACAGGAGAGCGCCCACACCTTCAGCGGCTGCAGAGCTTGCAGTCAGTGACTACAGACAGACGTTAGAGCGCCTTGACAATCTGCGCCGCAGGATGGACAGAAATCTGACAGGCCGGATTGATTTTTTCAGGGAAAAGCTGTCGCATATTAAAACAAGACTTAATTTCCTTAGTCCACAGAATAAACTAAATGAGAATAAAAGGCGCCTGGCAGATATCGAGGATGCACTTGAAAGGATTATGAAGCAGAGGCTTTCGGATTGCAGACAGCGTCTTGCACTGCTTTCAGGTACACTGGATGCATATTCACCGGCCAAAAAGCTGGCACAGGGCTATGCGTATGTCGAGGTGGAAAAGAAGGGGGCACTGCACAGTGTATCCGATATCAATGCAGGCGATGACATAAATATATATCTGATAGACGGTCATGCAAGGGCCGTAGTTTCGGAGGTTATTAACGATGAGCAAAGAAAATGAAAAAACACTGACACTCGAGGAGCGCTTTGCACACTTAGAGCGGATAGTGGCCAGGATGGAGGATGCGGATGTATCCCTGGATGAGGCCTTTGAGCTCTACAAGAAGGGGCTTGATGAGGTAAAGAGTGCCAATGATATGGTACAGGGCATGGAAAAGGCCATGCTTGTGCTAAACAGCGACGGACAACTGGAGGAATTCTGATGAGCTTAAATGGGAATTTAAATAAGTCACAATTCATGGAAGAGCTGCAGCAAAAGGTAGAGCATATAAATAATGTGCTTGAGAAGTTTCTTCCCGCTGAGGAGGGACAGCAGAGGATTATTTTTGAGGCCATGAACTATAGTGTGAGAGCCGGTGGAAAGAGGCTTCGCCCTATCCTCATGGAAGAGACTTACCATATGTTTGGCGGAAGCAGTGCAGTGATTGAGCCATTTATGGCGGCAATCGAGATGATACACACCTACTCGCTGGTGCATGATGACCTGCCTGCCATGGACAATGATGAGTACAGGCGTGGAAAGAAGACCACACATGCTGTGTACGGTGAGGCTATGGGCATTCTTGCAGGTGATGCACTATTAAACCTGGCATATGAGACCGCAGCAAAGGCTTTTGACATGGAAGTGGCCGATGCGCGTGTGGCAAGAGCATTTACAGTGCTTGCAAAAAAGGCAGGCGTGTATGGTATGGTCGGAGGACAGGTGGTTGATGTGGAAAGCGAGAAATCCGATGACTGTCCTATCACAAGGGAAAAGCTTGACTTTATCTACAGGCTTAAGACAGGCGCACTTATAGAGAGCTCGATGATGATAGGAGCAATCCTTGCAGGGGCATCGTCTGATGAGGTATCACGCGTGGAGCAGATAGCGGCAAAGCTGGGACTGGCGTTTCAGATACAGGATGATGTGCTTGATGTCACAAGTACACTTGAGGTGCTTGGAAAGCCGGTAGGCAGTGACGAGAAAAATAATAAAGCGACATATGTCACATTTGAGGGATTGGATAAAGCGGTTTCTGATGTGGAGCGCATCTCCAAGGAGGCAGAGGAGCAGCTTGATGATTTGGGATACGACGATGCATTTCTTAAGGAGCTATTTGAATATTTGATCCATCGGGAGAAATAGGATGGTTTTAGAAAAGATACAAAAGGAAAATGATATAAAAAAACTGACACCTCAGGAGCTTGAGCTGTTAAAGGATGAAATCAGGCAGTTTCTTATAGAGAGCATATCGGTGACAGGAGGTCATCTGGCATCAAACCTCGGAGTTGTGGAGCTTACCATGGCGCTGCATCTGTGCTTTAATCTGCCGAAGGATAAGATAGTGTGGGATGTAGGGCATCAGTCGTACACACACAAGATACTCACCGGCAGAAAGGATGGATTTTCATCGCTCAGACAGTATGGAGGCATGAGTGGTTTCCCAAAGGCGGATGAGAGCGACTGTGACTGCTTTAATACAGGACATAGCTCCACATCCATATCAGCAGGGCTTGGGCTTGCGACAGCCAGACAGGTGACCGGAGATGACTACCATGTGGTTTCAGTCATCGGAGACGGCGCGCTGACCGGAGGCATGGCATATGAGGCGCTCAACAACGCTTCAAGCGTTAAAGGCAATTTTATTATAGTGCTAAACGACAACAATATGTCGATTTCAGAGAACGTCGGGGGCATCAGCCAGTATCTTTCAGGCTTTCGCACAGCGGATGCATACAGGGATTTTAAGAATAATGTCATGAATTCCCTAAACCATATACCGATCTACGGAGAGCGTATGGTAAAGCATATCAGGAATACAAAGAGCAGCATAAAGCAGCTTTTTATTCCGGGTATGTTCTTTGAGGAGATGGGCATTATCTATTTGGGACCTGTGGATGGCAGTGATATAAAGGAAATGTGCCGTGTGTTTGATGAGGCAAAGCGTGTGGATGGTCCGGTGCTTGTGCATGTGCTTACGAAAAAGGGATCAGGCTATGACCCGGCTGAGCGTTATCCTTCCAGATTTCACGGTGCAGAGCCATTTGTCATAGAGACAGGACTTCCAAAGAATAAGCGCACGAAGGCCAATTACACAGATGTCTTCTCAACAGTCATGAAGAAGCTGGGCGAGAGAAATCCAAAGGTAGTTGCGATAACGGCTGCCATGGCAGATGGAACAGGGCTTCGCAGATTCCACCGCAATTTCCCGGATAGATTTTTTGATGTGGGAATAGCCGAGGCACATGCCACGACATTTGCGGCAGGGCTTGCAAAAGCAGGACTTATCCCGGTATTTGCGGTGTACTCGTCATTTTTACAAAGGGCGTTTGACCAGATACTTCACGATGTGTGCATACAGAATCTGCATGTCATCTTTGCAATCGACAGGGCAGGGCTTGTAGGCAGTGACGGAGAGACACATCAGGGAATATTTGACATATCATATCTGTCGGTCATCCCGAATATGACAATCATGGCTCCGAAGAATAAGTGGGAGCTGTCTGATATGATGAAGTTTGCAGTGGCATATGACGGTCCGATTGCACTCAGATATCCAAGAGGGGCAGCCTATGACGGCCTTAAGGAAATCAGACAGCCGATAGAGCTTGCAAAGAGTGAGCTAATCAGAAAAGGAAGCACGGTGGCTATCATGGCACTCGGCAGTATGGTAAAGACTGCCGTTGATGTGGTAAAGCTGCTTGAGGCAGAGGGAATCTCTGCTACACTTATCAATGCACGTTTTGCAATGCCTTTTGATAAGGAAGCAATTAAGGAACTGCCGGCTGAACACAGTCTGCTTGTAACTATGGAGGAAAACGTGCAAAGCGGCGGTTTTGGTGAGCATGTGACGGAGTATGTCAAGACTAACGGCATAGCTCTAGAGGTGTTGACAGTTGCACTTCCTGACTGCTATGTGGAGCATGGCAATGTCGAGGTGCTCAAAAAGGAGCTGCATGTGGATGCCGAATCGGTGGCTAAGCGTATAATAGCAGCATTATAGATAGAGGTAACATACAGTATGAAAGAAAGATTAGACGTATTACTTGTAAACAGAGGCCTTGCACCATCACGGGAAAAAGCAAAGACCATGATTATGGAGGGCAATGTTTTTGTAAATAACAACCGTGAGGATAAGGCGGGAAGCACATTTCCTGATGACTGCAATATTGAGATTCATGGAAAGACACTGCAGTATGTGAGCCGTGGAGGTCTAAAGCTTGAAAAGGCTATGAAGCACTTTGATATCACGATGGATGGCAAGGTGTGCATGGATATAGGTGCTTCAACAGGCGGTTTTACAGACTGCATGCTTCAAAATGGTGCTAAAAAGGTGTATGCCGTGGATGTCGGATATGGCCAGTTTGCATGGAAGCTGCGTCAGGATGAGCGCGTGGTGTGCATGGAAAAGACAAATATCAGATATGTGACGCCCAATGACATAGATGATGAGCTGGATTTTGCATCGGTTGATGTGTCATTCATATCACTTACCAAGGTGTTAGGTCCTGCAAGAGCACTGTTAAAGGACGGTGGCGAGATGGTTTGTCTTATCAAGCCACAGTTTGAGGCAGGCAGGGAAAAGGTAGGTAAAAAGGGCGTGGTCCGTGACAAGAGCGTGCATGAGGAGGTAGTGAACAATATCATATCCTTTGCACTTTCAAATGGATTTAGCGTGTTAGACCTTGAGTATTCGCCAATCAAGGGGCCAGAGGGCAATATAGAGTACCTTGTACATATTAAAAAGACAGATGATCCTATAAAGGAGGAATCAGTGGATATTCATAGTGTGGTCGAGGCCGCGCATGGAGAGCTGGACAGGAAATAGACTATGAAACATTTTGTTGTGATAGCAAATGCCTATAAGGACAGGGATTTTGCACTTACAAATAAAATAGTGGCATACATAGAGCAAAAGGGCGGCACGGCAAAGGGGCTTATGAGCAATGTCGAGGCTATATCCGATAACGAGTTTGAGCTTGAGGATATACCACAGGATACGCAGTGTATTCTTGTGCTCGGCGGAGATGGTACACTGATTCGTGCAGCCACAAGGGTGGAGACACTTGAGATTCCGCTTATGGGAGTGAATCTCGGCACACTCGGCTATCTGTGTGAGTTGGAGGAAGCTACGGTATTTGACGCTATTGATTCGCTCATGGCTGATAAATACATGACAGAGGATCGTATTATGCTCACAGGGCATAAAAGAGGCAGTGAGACCTCGAGAGTTGCATTAAATGATATAGTCATCCATAGAAAGGGCAATTTGCAGATATTAAGCCTCAATGTGTATGTAAACGGTGAGTTTTTAAACAATTACCATGCCGACGGCATCATTGTTGCGACTCCGACAGGCTCTACAGGCTACAGTATGTCGGCGGGAGGTCCGATTGTGGATCCGAAAGGCGATATGATACTGCTCACACCGAACAATGCTCACAATCTTACGTCAAAGAGCATTGTGCTTTCAGGCGATGATGAGATAGAGATAGAGATTCTAAGCCGCAGGGAGCAAAACGATGAGCTGGCGTGTGTCAGCTATGATGGCGACACCACGGCAGAGCTGGCTGTGGGAGATCGTTTTGTTATTTCAAAGGCAGCCAATCATACAAAGATTTGCAAGCTTCACCAGAGAAGCTTTTTGGAGATACTCCGCAAAAAGATGGGAAATTATTCATAACACAGATAAGGATTGTTATAATGAATAGTTACAAATAATATTTATGAGGTGACAGGACATGAAAACAAACAGACAATCCAAGATAATTGAGATAATCCAAAAGAATGAGGTAGAGACGCAGGATGAGCTCTCTGCGCTTCTTGAAAAAGATGGTTTTCGCGTGACTCAAGCCACAGTATCCAGGGATATCAGGGAGCTTAAGCTCACAAAGATTCCTACCGCAGGCGGCAGACAGAAGTACGCCGTGATAACGGATGCACCTGAGAATCTCTCAAAGAAATACGAAAGAGTACTCAGAGAGGGCTTTTTGTCAATGGATATGGCACAGAATATCCTCGTTATAAAGACTGTATCGGGAATGGCAAGCGCTGTCTGTGCTGCAATAGATGCCATGAAGATGAGAGAAATCGTCGGTTCGATTGCAGGAGATGACACAATCATGTGTGCAATCCGGACTGTTGATGATACATATGCGGTGATGAAAAAAATCCGCAGAATTGTGGAATAATGTTACATGAATATCAGATTATAGCTGAACTGTAACAGAAAATAACATATATCGTCATGCCTGGGAGAGGAAGGAGAAAATATGTTACAAAATCTACATGTAAAGAATCTGGCACTCATAGATGAGTGTGAGGTTGAGTTTTCCGACGGACTAAATATACTGTCTGGAGAGACCGGAGCCGGAAAATCAATCATCATAGGCTCTATCAATCTGGCGCTTGGTGAAAAAGTGCAAAAGGAGATGCTAAGAGACAATGAAAAGCCTGCTTTTGTGGAGCTTATTTTTTCAGTTGAGGACCCAAAGATTATAGAGGCTTTAAGGGAGCTTGATGTGGAGGTCGAGGACGGATGCGTGATTTTAAGCCGTAAAATCACACAGTCGCGCGCAGTCGGCAGGGTAAACGGTGAAGCCGTGTCTGTTTCGCGAATGAAGGAAATAGCCTCATATCTCATAGATATTCACGGTCAGCATGAGCACCAGTCACTTTTATCAAAGAAAAAACACCTTGATATACTTGATGAGTACGCAAAGCAGCCGCTTGGAGATAAAAAGCAGCAGCTTTCAGTCACATATAAAGCATATAGGGCGCTTAAGGATGAGTATGAAAAGTCAAATATCGACAATGAAGAAAGAAGCCGTGAGCTGTCATTCCTTGAGTACGAGGTGAAGGAGATAGAAGAAGCTTCCCTGGTGTCTGGTGAGGATGAGGAGCTTGAGGCGCAGTTTAGGAAGTTTTCAAACGGAAAGAAAATCATGGAGGGCGTAAATGCTGCATATTCTGCCACAGGAGGCGAGATGGAGAGTGCCTCAGAGCTTATTGGCAGGGCGGTAAGAGAGCTGTCACTGGTATCAGGTTATGATGAGGATGTGGAAGCTCTGGAGAGTCAGCTGTCAGAGATAGACAGTCTGCTTTCTGATTTTAATCACGAGATATCAGGATATATATCACAGGCTGAGTTTGACGAGGAGACCTTCTATGAGACACAAAAGCGTCTGGATGAGATAAATCATCTAAAGAGCAAATACGGCAACTCAATTGATGATATACTGATAGCACTCAATGAAAAGAGGGAGCGTATCAGTGTCCTGAACGATTATGATTCTTATTTACAGAAATTAGAGCAGCAGCTTGCGAAAAAGGAAAAGGAGCTGGCACAGATATCGGATGAGGTATCAGAAATCAGACAAAGGAGTGCTGTAAAGCTTGTGTCAGAAATTAAATCAGCACTTAATGATTTGAATTTCCTTGATGTACAGTTTGATATGCAGTTTGACAGATTGTCTGACTATACGGCAAACGGCATCGATGCGCCGGAGTTTCTCATATCAACTAACCCCGGAGAGCCGCTTAAACCGCTCGGCAAGGTAGCATCGGGAGGAGAGCTGTCGCGTATTATGCTTGGCATCAAGACAATCATGGCAGAAAATGACCACATTGAGTCGCTTATTTTCGATGAGATTGATTCTGGAATCAGTGGACGTACAGCTCAGATGGTCTCTGAGAAGATGAATGAGCTTGGCCGCAACCATCAGATTATATGTATCACACATCTGCCACAGATAGCAGCTATGGCAGATGCACATTTCCTTATTGAAAAAGCAGTCGAGAACAAATCCACGGTTTCAAGGATTCGAAGACTAACTGACAATGACAGCGTGGCTGAACTTGCCAGAATGCTCGGCGGTGCAAAAATCACAGATACCGTGATGGAGAGCGCACGCGAGATGAAAGCACTTGCCATGGAGAAAAAAATCTGACATTATCAGTTTACGGCGCGGTTGATTACCAGTATATCACCGGTGGTCAGCCGTACGTTTCCGTTTGGGATGATTACCTGTCCGTTTCTTTGTATCATTATTATAATCTCATTGTGTTTTTTTGATATTTCAGACAGCAGTTTATTATTATATCTGCTGTCTTTTTCTATTATTTTTTCCACCAGCTTTATACCATGCACTTCATCAGGTGTGATGGCACTAAGCACAAGCACATCATTTTGCAGAATTATTGTTTCACCGTCCGGTATTATATTCTGTTCACCTCTTCGTATGAGCACAATCAGTGTCTCAGGAGGCAGCGTCAGGTCCTTTAGCTTATGGCCGCACCACAGATGATTTTCCGGTATGGTAAGCTGTATGAACTGGATATCTGCTTCCTCGGAGTAATCATTGAAGGTCTTCATTACATCGGCTGTTTTATCAAGCATGTCAAGCTTTCGTGATATCCATGGAAGCATTGAGCCTTGAAGCAGTATTGAAAAAAGTACTATCATAAATATTATGTGGAAGGTGTCGAGATCATCATTGGTGGCGGTATATGCCATGATGGAAAATACTATGGATGCGGCTCCTCTTAAGCCGGACCATGAGACAAGCAGCTGCTGTTTTATTTTGCTGCGAAATGGTGTGAGCACAAGTGCGACAGAAAGAGGTCTTGCCACGAAGGTCAGCCATATGAATATTAAAAGTGCCGGTACTATGACGTGTGGCAGCTTTGATGGGAAAGAAAGCAGACCAAGCAGAAAGAAAATAAGCATCTGCATGAGTCCTGTTATGCCATCAAAGAAATTCACCAGATTCTTTTTATTTTCTATTTCTGTGTTGCCGAGTATAATGCCGACTATATAGGCGCTTAAGAAGCCGTTTCCGTCAAAGTAAGCAGGCAGGGCATATGATATTATAGCTATTCCCACCATGAAAATCGCATCAAACCCCGCGCTTTTGAAGCGTATATATCGAAGGAGCATGATGGAAAGCTTTGCAATCAGGACGCCGAAGATTATGCCGAAGGCAAGCTGCTTTACTATGAGTATGGCAATATTTCCAGGGCTTGCGCTGCCCTGGGATATGGCTATAAAAGCAACTGTGAGCATATAGGCACATGGGTCATTACTACCGCTTTCCACTTCAAGAAGAGAGGCGGTATTGTATTTCAGATTCAGCTTTTTCGAACGCAGTATGGAGAAAACGCTCGCCGCATCAGTTGATGAAATCAGCGCACCGAGGAGAAAGCTTATTTCCCAGCTCATATTAAGGGCAAAGTGACAGAACAGCCCTGTGAGAAAGCATGTGATAATAACACCGATGGTGGACAAAAGTACAGACTTAACGGCAACAGCCTTTGCACGCTGCCAGTTGGTGCCAAAGCCGCCATAGAACATGATAAAAATCAGCGCGGTAGAGCATATCTGTTCAGCGAACGCGTAATTGTCGAAATCTATCTTCATTATTCCGTCAGAGCCAAAAAGCATGCCTAGCACGATAAAGGCTAAAAGTGCCGGAATGCCTATGCGGTTGGAGACACGATTTAGCAGGATACATAAGAAGATTACTATAGATGTGATGAGCAGGTATGTATTCATGGAATCCCTCCTTTATTAAATGGTGATTTAAGAATTATAAAGCTATTACAGTATTTATTTGTAACGGACAACGTGGGAATTATATGTGAAATTTATAATAAACATATAAATGATATGAGGGTCAAAAGGTATTTTGCCCCTTTAATCATATAAATATATCGAAATTATATAGGAAAACACCTAAACTGTCAAACTATACCGGCTTTTGCTCAAAATAATTTGGAATAGTTAAAATGAGATAATAAGATATTAAAAGAATAAAAGAAAAATGACAGGAGCATACTAATCCAAATGGAGGTAATAGTATGCGGAAGTTTTTTGGAAAATTTGTGAGTGTCACGCTGGCTGCAGCAGTGATAGCTATGTTTGCACTAAGCAGTGATGATAAGTGGTGCAGCAGGGTAGATAAAGTATTTGATGAAAGTGCATTAGGAAGTTTTTTAAATGAATCAAAGGCCGGATATGGAAGATATGCGACAGGACTTCCGGGACAGGCGGCCAGTGTATTGGCTGATTCGGGCGAGAATGGTGAAAACGGCGGAAACGGCGGAAATGGTGGAAACGGTGGAAACGGCGGAACCGAACAAGACATAGGACAGACAGCAGATACAGCATCAACTCACAGAGCTACTGACAGAGATTATGAAGAGACAGATAAAATAAGTGATGGAATAAGTGTTGAGGGCGTATATGCCTGTGGCAGGCTGACCGGTATATATGAGCAGACAGAGGGAGTGCTTGTAGTGAATACGACGGAGGTGACAGACGAGGATGGAAAAAAAGTCAATCCGGCAGATAAAAAGGTGCAGTGCGGTGATTATATCCTATCTGTCAATGGACGCACTGTGGCAGACAAGGAGGAACTTTCTGAAGCTGTGAATGATATTATGAAGCAGCATGATGAAAGTCATGAAGATAAAAGTACCGTAAACATTAAATTTCTTCGAGGCGGTGAGAAAATGTCAGCGGATATCACGCCTGTGAGGATGGATGATGGCAAATACTATATGGGAATATGGGTGAAGGACGATCTGGCAGGAATCGGTACTATCACTTATTATACAAAGGACGGCCGTTTTGGAGCGCTGGGGCATGGAATAGGAGACGGAACGCAAAGCGGCAATCTCTTGTATGCAAACAGTGGTGATTTGTACAGCATGAAGCTTACCAAAATCAAAAAGGGAAAAGCCGGCGCGCCGGGCGAGATAGGCGGAGTGGTATATTTTGGCAAAAAAAGCCATATAGGCACACTTGACTGCAATAGTAATCTGGGAATTTACGGACAGCTTGACAGCGATGAATTGTCGGAATATGCCGCAGAGGATATGTATTATCCGGTTGCCGGCAAGGATGAGATACACACAGGCAGTGCACAGATGATATCGGAAATATCAGGAAAACTTGAAAAATATAATCTGGAAATAACAAATATAGATAAAAAAGCGACAGATACAAACAAGGGAATGGAGCTTAAGGTGACAGACGACAGGCTGATAGAGCTCTCCGGTGGCATAGTGCAGGGCACATCCGGAAGCCCTATCATACAGGATGGTAAAATAATAGGAGCAGTCACCCATGTGTTTGTCGATGATCCGACCGGAGGCTACGGCATCTGCATTGATGAGATGCTGTAACTACTGCTCCATTCTGCGAAGCTCAGGTAGCACAGTGCCAAGCATGGTTACAAAGCAGATGCCTCCGCCAATCACGTTTGATACAGGCTCTGCCATAAACACACCGTCGGTTCCCATACCAAAGGAGTAAGGCAGAATATATGTCAGCGGTACAACGATGAACACCTTGCGAAGCAGGGAGAAAAATATAGCCCGCTTCTTTTTGTTCAGTGATTTAAAGGTAGTCTGTCCGATGTACTGCAGATCCATAAATATGAATGCCGCAAAGTAGATATTTAAAGCCTTCACCGCATCATCCATGAGGGTGGCATCGGAGCTGAAAATTGTAATCAGGGCATGAGGGGCAAGTATGATTACACTCCACATGACAGCTGTATATAGAAGCACGAGCAGTCCCATAGTGAAAATAGATTTTCTCACCCGGGACGGCCTTTTGGCGCCATAGTTGTAGCTTAAAACAGGAGATGAACCCTCCACAATTGCATAAATTGGAGTCTCAACCATCTGCCTGATGCTTGATACAATTGTCATTACCGATATGTACAAATCGCCACCGGTCACTGAAAGCACATTGTTGCAGCATATAGATACCAGGCTGTTTGTGAGCTGCATGACACAGCCGGAGGTTCCAAGGCTTATGATGTCCTTTGCATAGCGCGTGTTTTCACCAAATTCAGAGAGTGTCATAAGGCGCACCTTAAGCTCAGCCTTTTTCCTAAGAAAGTGAAGCACATAGAGAGCAGACAGTATTTGTGCGATGACCGTAGCAATAGCTGCTCCTTTGATGCCGAAATTAAATCCAAATATAAAAAGCGGGTCTAAAACCAGATTGGCAACGGCTCCGATTGCAACAGACAGCATGCCGGTAGTGGAGTAGCCCTGAGCGTTGATAAAGGGATTCATGCCGGTTGAAATCATGGATGGGAGTGTTCCTATCAAATAAATGAGCAGGTATGGCAGAGCGTATTTGAGAGCATTTTCAGATGCGCCAAACACGATTAAAAGAGGCTTTGCAAAAATCATGCACAAAGCTGTAAAAACGACTGCGAATGTGCAGACCATTGTAAAGCTCGTATTCATTATAGTATTGGCGGCTCTGTCATCACTCATGCCTCTTTTTATTGAAAAAAGAGGAGCACCACCGCTTCCAAAGAGATTGGAGAAAGCAATTGTCAGCATTATAATAGGAAAGCAAAGCCCCACAGCACCGAGTGCAGTGGTTCCCATATCCGGTATGCGGGCAATGTATATGCGGTCTACTATATTGTACAACAGGCTTAGAATCTGGGCTGCCAGCATGGGCAGAGCAGCCTGCAATATATTTTTCTTTATTGAATCATTATCAAAATCTATTTTTTTCATTGTGAAACCTCTTTTTGATTTGCTTCGCCCATTATATCACCTCATATAAAAAAATCAAATACTCAGCAAGTTTTGATATAGATTTTATTTATGACAAACTAAAAGAAAAATATATTTTACAATGACAAAAAACTACAGTAATATATGGAATATAAAAATTAAAAATTATTGAATAACCATATATACCGGAGGATAACATGAAGATTACACAGATACATACAAACAAACCACAGTCGCTCTCCTTTGAGATATTTCCACCAAAGAAGGAGGAAGACTTCAAAAATATAGATGAGATGCTTGAGATACTTTGTGATTGTCATCCTGAGTACATCAGCGTGACATTTGGCGCAGGCGGCAGCTCAAACAATAACAAGACTATCGAGATTGCGAAGAAAATCAAGAACCAGTACAATGTGGAGCCGGTCGTGCACCTTACATGTCTGTGCTATAACAAGGCAGAGATAGATGAGTTCACCAGACAGCTTTCATATGAGGGCATTGAGAATATCCTGGCTTTAAGAGGAGATAGAAATCCGAACGTGCCTGCAAAGGAGGATTTTCTCCATGCAAGCGACCTTATTAAGTACATAAAGGATACCACAGGCGATCAGTTCTGTATCGCAGGTGCATGCTACCCGGACATCCATCCGGAGGCAGCTGATAAGGTAGATGATATTAAGAATCTTAAGAAAAAGGTTGATGCAGGAGCAGAGCTTCTTTTATCACAGCTTTTCTTTGACAATGATACCTTCTTCAATTTTGCTGAGGACTGCAGGCTTGCAGGTATCAATGTGCCGGTTATCCCGGGCATCATGCCTTGTATCAATGCGGCTCAGATTCAGAGAATGGTCACAATGTGCGGAGCAAAGTTCCCGGAGAAGTTCCAGAAGATTGTGCACAGATACGGAGACAACAAGGCTGCACTTTTTGATGCCGGAATGTCTTACTGCGAGAGTCAGATAATTGAGCTTTTAGCTAATGATGTGGAGGGAATCCATCTTTACACTATGAACAATGTGAGAGTTGCAAAGCGTTTAACAGAGGGAATCAAGAACCTTATTTAGGACAATAAATAGTACGGAACGCAAGCCCTGGGTACCACGGGCGCACACGTACTCCTGCCGTCGCTACGCTGCGTGGCTAAGATACTGTACGAAATTATGCTTGATGGGTTTCTATGCTTGACGAAACCGTCGAAACGCGCCTTCCGTGGCGCGGTTCTCCTCGCCCCTGCGTCCATGCAGGGGCGTTTCTGCGTCTTGTGGGCATAATTTCTACAGTATCTAAGCCACTTCGCTATGCGCTCCGGCGGGAGTACGTGTGCGCCCGCGGTACCCGGGGCTTACGTTCCTTACGCTGTGACAGAATTCTTACAGTATCTTGACAGTGTAGCGTAGCACTCACGACACCTGCCATGTCCTACCACACAAGAATAAATAATATCAACCGTTGCAAAATGTACTCCAGATGATTATAATAGGTATATTAGATTTGTAAATGGAAACAATGTCCATATTAAATCGAAATTAAATTATATAATATATTAAGGAGACAGTAGAAAATGAAAGAAAAATCAAGAAGCACTTTTTCCGGCAACATTGGGTTCGTTCTTGCGGCAGCCGGCAGTGCGGTAGGACTTGGAAATATATGGAGGTTTCCGTATCTGGCAGCAAAGGACGGAGGAGGACTTTTTCTGCTGGTGTATCTGATACTTGTTCTGACCTTTGGCTTTGCATTGCTTACCACTGAGATTGCAATAGGACGTAAGACAGGACAGGGACCGCTCACCGCGTATGGTCTTATCAATCCAAAGGGCAAGTTTATCGGTGTGCTTGCGTGTATAGTACCGGCTATTATTCTGCCTTACTACTGTACTATAGGTGGATGGGTTTTAAAATACTTTACACTTTTCATTACAGGAAGCGGTAAAAATGCGGTTGCGGATGGATATTTCACAGGCTTTATCACAGGCCAGTGGGCACCAATCATATTTGGAGTGGTTTATCTGCTTATAACAGCAGCAGTTGTCATTGGCGGAGTCAATAAAGGTATCGAGCGCTTCAGCAAGGTGCTCATGCCTATCCTTGTTGTGCTTATTTTTGCAATCGGTATTTTCTCGCTGACGCTCCATTATAAGGAGGCATCAGGCGCAGTAAGAAGTGGTCTTGAGGGTCTTAAGATATATGTGGTTCCTGACTTCAAGGGGCTTACAATGCAAAAGCTTGCCACAGTATTTGTTGATGCACTCGGTCAGCTGTTCTACTCAATCAGTGTGGCTATGGGAATCATGGTTGCATATGGTTCGTATGTCAAGAAGGAATCAAAGCTCATGGGCTCAATCAACCAGATCGAGATTTTTGATACACTTGTTGCATTCCTTGCAGGCCTTATGATCATTCCGGCAGTATATGTATTTATGGGTCGTGACGGCATGTCAGCAGGACCGGGGCTTATGTTTATATCACTGCCAAAGGTATTTAATGAAATGGGAATAGCAGGAGATATCGTTGGACTGATATTCTTCATGATAGTTGCATTCGCAGCAGTCACATCGTCTGTATCAATTATGGAGGCTATTGTATCGAGTCTTATAGACAGATTTCACTGGAGCCGCAGAAAAAGCGCAATTTTAGTCACGGTATACGGTCTGATTGCAGAGATAATAGTCTGCCTTGGCTACAATAAGCTCTATATGGAGGTTAAGCTTCCAAACGGCACAGTCGGACAGATACTTGATATAATGGACTATGTCAGCAACAATGTGCTTATGCCAATCGTTGCACTTGCCACATGTATCCTCGTTGGCTGGATAGTAAGTCCAAAGGTAATAATAGATGAGGTGACACGCGGAGGCAGCAAATTCACCAGAAAAGGGCTTTATATAATCATGGTTAAATTTATTGCACCGGCATTCCTGCTTATACTGTTGCTGCAGGCACTCGGAATCGTTACTTTTTAGTTTTGAAATAAATTTATTGTATATTTTATATAAATACCCTTGAAATACAGCCATCATAATGGTAGTATTTTACTAAATGATGAAAGAGGGGGAGCCACTATGGCTTTTAGACGAGAGAAAAAGCGTATCGGTGATATGCTTATAAATGAAAATGTAATTACTCAGGAGCAGCTGGAAAAGGCTCTGCCTATAGCCAAAGAAAAGCATAAGAAGATAGGAGAAACACTCATTGAGCTTGGATTCACCAATGAGCTTGAGATAGCAAAGGCATTGTCACAGCAGCTGGGACTGGAGCTTGTTAATGTGAGCGCAATCAACATACCTGAGGAGGTGCAAAACCTTGTCAGTGAGACAGTGCTTAGAAAGCATGTTATGATACCATATGCATTTGACAAGAATAATGCCAATGTAGTGCATGTGGCCATGGCTGATCCTATGGATATGGTTGCGCTTGATGATTTTTCAATTGTTACCAATCTACAGGCTGAGCCTGCAGTAGCGACAGGCAGAGACATACTTTTGACGCTTGACAAATATTACGGTGATACAGAGGCTATGAAAGCGGCTCAGGAGTATGCGAGGGAGAGAAAAGAGCGTGAGCAGAAAAATGCCGAGGCTGAGGAAGCTACCAGCAAGGATGTCAACAATTCGCCGGTAGTTTTACTTGTCAACTCTATCATTGAGCAGGCAGCCAGACTCAGGGCCTCAGATATACATATAGAGGCACTGGAAAATAAAGTCAGGGTGCGATACAGAATAGATGGTGCGCTTTATGAGAAGGCAGCATATAGTATACATCTGCTTTCTGCAATTATTACACGACTTAAAATTATAGGTGGTATGGATATTTCCGAGAAACGTAAGCCGCAGGACGGCCGTATCACTATGGAGATAGACAAGATAGAGTATGATATCCGAGTATCAATCCTTCCGACAGTATTCGGTGAGAAATGCGTTATGCGACTTGCGCAGAAAAAGGCACTTACAAGAGATAAAAAGGAGCTGGGATTTTCAGACGAAGAGCTTAAGGCCTTTGATCATATACTGATGAATACAAACGGTATCATCCTTGTTACAGGACCTACAGGAAGTGGTAAGTCAACCACGCTTTACACGGCACTTTCAGAGCTCAACAAGGAGGATGTAAATATCATCACAGTTGAGGATCCGGTCGAGGCCAATATAGACGGAATAAACCAGGTACAGGTAAATAATAAAGCTGACCTGACATTTGCATCAGCACTTCGTTCCATTCTGCGACAGGATCCGGACATCATTATGATTGGTGAGATTCGAGATCAGGAGACAGCACAGATTGCAGTACAGGCGTCAATCACAGGACATCTTGTGGTCAGCACACTGCATACCAACAGCTCGGCAAGTACTATTTCACGACTGGAGGACATGGGAGTTGAAAGTTATCTGCTTGCGGATTCGGTAAAGGGAATCATTGCACAGCGACTTGTAAGAAGACTTTGTCCGGCATGTAAGAGAGAGCATCTGCTGACAGAGGAGGAAAAGGCCTTTATGAATATACCGGCGTTCCGTCCGGTAAAGATTTATGAGCCATGTGGCTGTGAAAAATGTGCCAATACAGGCTACAAGGGACGAATCGGTATATATGAGATAATGACCATAACACCAAAGCTAAAGTCACTTATTTCAAAAGGTGTTGATATAGAGGATATAAACAAGGCTGCATGTGATGAGGGCATGCATACACTTAGACAGAGTGCAGAGAAGCTTGTACTCGAAGGAGTTACTTCATTCCAGGAAATGTTAAAGACCACGTTTGAAAACTAAGGGGGAAAAGAAAATGCAGATAGTAGACATTTTAAAAGCAGCGCAGCAACAGAACTCATCGGATATACATATCGCACCGGGAAATCCGGTTATGCTTAGAATTGACGGAATGCTTGTACCGCAGGGAAATCAGGTTCTTTCCAATGTTGAGACGGACAACCTGCTTTCTCCAATTGTCCCGCAGGAGCTTAAAGATGTGCTAAAGAAAAATGGAGAGCTTGATTTTGCTTTTTCGGTGGAGGGCTTTTCACGAGTCAGAGCCAATGTGTTCAGACAGAGAGGTTCATATGCAGCAGCACTTCGTATTCTCTCATATGATGTGCCTACACCGCAGCAGCTTGGCATACCACAGTCGGTTGTCAATCTCACCACAAAGATGAGAGGACTTGTCCTCGTGACAGGAGCTACAGGAAGTGGTAAGTCGACCACATTGGCAAGTCTTATAGATGTCATTGCATCAAGAGATTCCAAAAATATAATCACGCTTGAAGATCCTATCGAGTACCTGCACTCAAGGCGCCGCTCTATAGTGGCACAGCGAGAGGTTGGAAAGGATACACTCTCATATGCTGCAGCCCTAAGAGCTGCACTGCGACAGGATCCGGATGTAATACTTGTAGGAGAGATGCGAGATCTTGAAACTATATCTACAGCTATTACAGCGGCGGAGACAGGACATCTTGTATTTTCTACACTGCATACCAACAGTTCATCCGACGCAATTGACCGTATGATTGACGTTTTTCCACCACACCAGCAGCAACAGATACGAGTGCAGCTCTCAGGAGTTTTAGAGGGAATTGTTGCACAGCATCTGCTTCCAATGGTAAATGGCGGACGAATTGCAGCATTTGAGGTGCTACTTGCAAACAATGCCATCAGAAACTTAATTCGTGAGGCAAAAGCATTTCAGATTCCATCTATCATACAGACCTCAAAGAGAGAGGGTATGATGATGATGGATGACTGTATTTTACAGTATTACAGCCAGGGCCTTATAGCGCCGGAGACTGCAGTTGCATATGCACATGATCCGGTAAGCATGGCTAGCCGTGTACACCTTTACTATTGATGGCATAATCGTATGTATTTTACTGTTATGGTATAATGTTGTGGAGTCTTAATAAATTATGATTTAATTTATCTGGAGGTTGCACAGAATAGGTATAAGGAGGAGAAGAAAGTGGCTGACTGGACATATCAGATTATAGACCAGAGCGGAAAAGAAAGAAAAGGAAATATAGTAGCCGAGTCAGAAGCAGAGGCAAAAAATAAGCTTAAGATGGATGGCAACATGGTCATAAGCCTCACCAAGGCAACAGCACTGACCAAGGAAATCTCATTCAGTGTAGGAGGAAAGGTAAAGCCGAGAGATCTATCGGTATTCTGCCGCCAGTTCACCAGTATGGTCAATGCCGGTGTTACGATTCTTGATACGCTGGATATGTTATCCGATCAGACTGAGAATAAGGTTATGGCGAAAGCTATCAGAGGTGTTCATGCCGAGATTCAAAAAGGTGAGACTCTCTCGGATGGTCTAAAAAAATACCCGAATGTTTTCCCTGACATCATGGTGAGCATGGTTGCGGCAGGAGAAGCATCCGGCAAGATTGATGTAGCTTTTGACAGAATGTCTGCACACTTCGAAAAATCAGCAAAGCTTAACGGCATGATAAAAAAAGCGGCAGTTTATCCGATTATCGTTGTGATTGTAGCTATTGCGGTTGTTATTGTAATGCTTGTAAAGGTCATCCCAAGCTACTCAGAGATGTTCAATGACCTGGGAACAGAGCTTCCGGGCATCACAAAGGCAGTTGTTGCGATGAGTGATTTTGTCACCGGATACTGGTATATTGTGATTGCTGTCATAGCAGCAATTGTTATAGCCATCAAGCTTTATAAGCAGACTGACAGCGGCCAGATGTTCTTTGGTAATCTCGCAAGAAAGCTTCCGGTTTTCGGAAAGCTAAACATCAAGACAGCGGCCAGTAACTATGCGCGTACACTTTCAACACTTGTGTACTCCGGACTTCCGATGATTGAAGCCCTTGGCATCACTGCTGACACCATGAAGAATGCGCTTTACAAAAAAGCCCTGAAAAATGCAAGGGAAGAAGTAAGTAAGGGTGTTCCACTGTCTGAGCCAATCACTGCGTGTGGATTGTTTCCACCTATGGTTTCACACATGACGCGAATTGGTGAGGAGACCGGTGACTTGGAAGGCATGCTTACCCGACTGGCAGACTACTATGATGAGGAAGTTGAGTTGGCTACCCAGACAGTTATGGCAGCTATCGAGCCAATGATTATCCTTGTTCTGGCACTTATTGTTGGTGTACTTGTGGCAGCCGTTATGGCTCCTATGCTTTCCATGTATCAGGCTATGGACAGCTTATAAAATAAAAAAGAAGCAGACTTTGAGTGTGAAGCTCAAAGGCTGCTTTTTTGGTGCAGAGACATTGGCAGTAGGACGGGGCTTAATCCCCTGAGCCCAGGCTTGTGCACACTCTCTCGCTTGAGTTACGCTGCACTGCCAAGATACTGTAGGAATTATGCTTTATAGGGTATCTATGCTTGACGAAACCGTCGAAACGCGCCGTCCGTGGCGCGGTTCTCCTTGAGCTCCCATCCGTGGGAACTCATTTCTGTGTATCGTGTGCATAATTCAACAGTATCTAGGCAGCTTCGCTATGCGCTCATGCGAGAGAGCGTGCCCCCGCCGGTCTCATGTGATGAAGCCCCTTACGCTGTGGCGAAAAAATACATTGACAACTGTTATACAATAGGCTACAATTCGAATACATGGTTCGGGGATGTTCTTTACCCATTGATTTATCATGCTGTGTCAGCAACAAATCCGATTGTGTGTTAAAAATAAATATCAGCTAAAGTACCAGTCTATTCGTTTCTATGCGTGGCGGGCATTTATTTGAGGAATATAAAGGGTTATTATCATTTGAAATTATGTATGCACAAAAAATGGGGCTATAAAAAATGATATGTATGCAGATTTCATGTGGAAACAGGAGAAGTGTATGATATACAGAAAAGTGAAGACAAATTTGTCCAGAACTCTTAGCTCTATAGAGCAGGACAAGGCAACCAGTGACGACTACGTGAAGTGTATTCTGGCAGATCCGCAGATAGCAGCCTATATAGTTCAGGCGCTCGTGCCGGAATTTAAGGAAATGGAAGCCGAGAAAATAATTCCGTGCATTGGTGAGCCGACAGTAATGCTAAGATTTCCGGAAAGGCTTGGAGTTAAAATCCAGAACGTAAATAATGAGTCAGTTGATGAGGATGATGGAAAAATTATTTACGACATCAAATTTCCCTTGTATTATAATGGAAAAAGAAGAGAATTTATCATCAATATTGAAGCCCAGAAGAGCAGCAAAAAATCAAAGCTGGGCTACCGGCTGGAAAACAGGATTGCCTATTACATGGGCAGAATGATATCAGAGCAGAAGGGAACGGAGTTTGTAAATTCAAATTATGATGATTTAAAATCCGTATATACTATATGGATATGTATGGATACGAAAAAATCAGAGGATTCAATAATCGAATTTGGGATGAAATCCAGCCTGATTTATGGTAAAATAAAGAAAATACCACAGATTGACAAATTAAATGGTGCACTGATAAATGTCCGGACGAGAGCAACAAAAAATAAAAAGCAGTCTAAGAATAAACTCATAGGAATGCTGGAAGAGCTGTTCTCAAAGTCAGAGTTTATCGAGAAAAAGAAGATACTTGAAGAAGATTATGGACTTAAAATGAGCATGGAACTCGAAGGGAGGATGAGCGAGATGTGTAATGTGAGTGATTACTGGGAAGAGGTTGCAACAGAAGAGGGTAAGGAAATCGGAGAACGACAAAAGATAATCTCACAGGTTGTAAAAAAGCTGCAAAAGGACAAGAGCGTGGCAGAAATAGCAGATGACCTGGAAGAAAAAGAGGAGGTTATCGCTCCAATTTACGAAGCGGCATTGTCAATGAAGCCGGATTATGATGTTGAGAAAATCTATGAGCTTCTTGAGAAAAATAAGAAGCTGGCATAGCAGCTGTAGTTGAAAAAAGATCGATAGGAGGCAGTCTTTGAGCGAAAGCGCGGAGGCTGCTTCCTCTTTGTCTGAGGGGACTGACAGTAGGGCGAGGCTTCGTCCCACGAGACAGGCAGGTGCACACTCTCTCGCTTGAGCTACGCTACGCTGCGAAGATACTGTAGGAATTATGCCTTATAGGTTTACTATGCTTGACGAAACCGTCGAAACGCGCCGTCCGTGGCGCGGTTCTCCTTGAGCATTACTGCTCACACCACAGTGTGACCAGTAACGATTACAGCCCATTAAAATTGCCTCTACGAGGCAGGGGCTGTAATCTGACAATAGTTGACTTATTGGCGCATAGCTTGACAGCGTGGTGTCAAGCTTGCGTTTGAACAGCAACGATATATTACATCCCAGTGGCAGTTCATTTCTGTGTATCGTGTGCATAATTCGACAGTATCTAAGCAGCTCCACTATTCGCTCACGAGAGAGAGCGTGCCCTAGCCGGTCTCAGGGGGATGAAGCCCCTTACGCTGTGGCAAAAAATATAATGACAAAACATCATAGCTCTGCTACAATCAGTTTAAAGAGAGAATTTACGAAAGAGGATAAGCTGATACCGGTGATTACGATTACAGTATATCTCGGAACAAAGGAATGGGATGGTCCAAGGAAGCTGTCGGATATGTTTGGTGATGTGGATGAAGAACTTCTGCCATTTATACCGGATTACAGAATTAATCTGCTGGCACCGAGGGAGATAACAGACTTTACAGGATTCAGGACATCCATCAGGCAGCTTTTCGAGGTACTGCAGAATGCGTATGATAAGGAAAAGATGCAGGAAGTGCTGCAGAATGATGAAAAGTTTAGCAATGTAGACAGAGAGACGGTTGAGGCAATCAACCTGTTTGCAGGAACGGATATAGACATAGATGAGAAAGAAGAGGTGATTGATATGTGTAAGGCATGGGAAGATCAGAAAAATGAAGGCCGAGAAGAAGGCCGAGAATTAGGAGAAAGACAAAAGATAATTTCTCTGATTGTAAAAAAGCTGCAAAAGGACAAGAGTGTGGCAGAAATAGCAGATGACCTGGAAGAAAAAGAGGAGGTTATCGCTCCAATTTACGAAGCGGCATTGTCAATGAAGCCGGATTATGATGTTGAGAAAATCTATGAGCTTCTTGAGAAAAATAAGAAGCTGGCATAGCAACTGTAGGTACTGGCAGTAGGACGGGGCTTCATCCCATGAGCCATGGCTTGTGCACACTCTCTCACGTGAGCTACGCTACGCAGCCAAGATACTGTAGGAATTATGCCTTAAAGATTTACGATGCCCGACGAAACCGTCGAAACGCGCCGTCCGTGGCGCGGTTCTCCTTGCCCTGCCATCCGTGGCAGGGCATTTCTGTGTATCGTGTGCATAATTCAACAGTATCTAAGCAGCTTCGCTATTCGCTCACGAGAGAGAGCGTGCCCCAGCTGGTCTCATGTGATAAAGCCCCTTGCGCTGTGGCAGAATGAAAATATAAGTATGAAAAAGGAAAAATTATGATGACAAAGAACTACCGCTATGCTACAATCAACTCAAAGCATTATATTTCTGTAAGCGGCACCACATAACAATTTTTTACAGGTGCACACCACTTTGAAGAGGGCAGACCACTTCGCATCATTCTACAAAAGACATGGAAGTTTTCAATGCTTTAATTACCCATTAACAGCAGGAAAATTGAAATGCCGTATGTAGACAGAATGCAGAAAATGTAGTCAAAAGGCGGATGAATTGTATACAGTGCGTAAACATTAAAGAAGGACAGAACATGTGTACTTTGTAAACTGTACCACTGTACCCTCATTGGCACCAAATTTTCCTGCTCACACAAGAGAACAGGAGGAGAATGATTGAGCGCAAAGGACCCAATGGCAAAGGAATACTTTGCTGACAATGCCAGGTTTGCGGATCTGTGCAACAATATACTGTATGGAGGAAGAGAGGTTATCCTGCCGGAAAACCTTAAGGAAAGGGATACCACGGAGGTTCTGACCGCACTAGGGCTTGACAAAAAGACCATAGCGATGCAGAAGATGAGGGACATCTTCAAAAATGCCAGCATCAAATATACCGGCAAATCATATGTCGTACTGATAGGAGTAGAAAATCAGTCGGATATACACTATGCCATTCCGGTAAAAAACATGTTTTATGATGTGATGGCATACGGCAACCAGGTAAAGGAAACAGCAAAAAAACACCGAAAAGAAAAGGATACGGCAACATCGGATGAATTTCTCTCGGGATTTACGAAAGAGGATAAGTTGATTCCAGTAATTACGATTACAGTGTATCTCGGGACAAAGGAATGGGATGGACCAAGGAGGCTGTCAGATATGTTTGGTGATGTGGACGAGGAGCTTCTGCCATTCATACCGGATTATAGGATTAACCTGCTGGCTCCGAGGGAGATAACCGACTTTACAGGATTCAGAACCTCAATCAGGCAGCTTTTCGAGGTATTACAGAATGCTTATGATAAGGAAAAAATGCAGGAAGTGCTGCAGAATGACGAGAAGTTTAGCAATGTGGACAGAGAGACAGTCGAGGCAATCAACCTGTTTGCAGGAACGAATATAGACATAGATGAGAAAGAAGAGGTGATTGATATGTGCAAGGCGTGGGAAGATCAGAAAAATGAAGGCAGAGAATTAGGAAGAGAAGAAGGCAGAATTCGTCAGGCAAAAGTAACGGCTTTAAAACTTCAGAAAAAAGGACACTCAATAGAAGATATAGCTGAATGTGTGGATTTTGATGAGGAAACTGTAAAAAAATGGCTTGTGAGCTAATATTGTAGTGAAATGTAAATTAGAGGAAGCAATCTTTGGGCGAGAACTCGGAGGTTGCTTCCTCTTTTGCTGACAGTAGGATGGGGCTTCATTCTCTACGATCGGCTGACGAATATACTTTCGGGTGAGCGAATAGCGAAGCTGCTTAGATACTGCTGAATTATGCGCATGAAACACAGAAATGAACTGCCACTGGGATGTAATATATCGTTGCTGTTCAAACGCAAGCTTGACACCACGCTGTCAAGCTATGCGCCAATAAATCAACTATTGTCAGATTACAGCCCCTGCCTCGTAGAGGCACTTTTAATGGGCTGTAATCGTTACTGGTCACACTGATGGTGTGAGCAGTAATGGGCAAGGAGAACCGCGCCACGGACGGCGCGTTTCGACGGTTTCGTCAAGCATAGAAAATCTAAAAGCATAATTCCTACAGTATCTTGGCAGTGTAGCGTAGCTCTTACGAGAGTGTATGCGTTAGCCGGTCACATGGGATGAAGCCCCTTATGCTGTGGCGGAGTATAGCTCTGGAGAAAATTTTTATTGAAAAATATGATATAAATGCAATAAAACGGATGAAATTTGGTTGAAATTGCTAAAGAAAGCGAAAAAAGTTGTGCGCCAATAGTGCTATTGTACTAGAAAATAACTTGCATTATGCTTTGATTTATGGTACAATGAGCGCATACAAACCAAAGAGATGCTGATAGGGCACAGCTCTTTGCACAAAAACCATGTTATAATGAAAAGGAGAAAAGAACTATGGTAAAGAATGTATTTAAAAAGTTAGGAAAGAAACAGAAGAACAACAAAGGTTTCTCTCTCGTAGAGCTTATTGTTGTAATCGCCATCATGGCAGTGCTTGTAGGTGTACTTGCTCCACAGTTTATCAAGTATGTTGAGAAGTCTAGACAGTCAACAGATATGCAGAGTGTACAGCAACTTAAGTCTTCGGTAGAAACTGATATTTCAGATAATGAGAATGTTACTTCTGTAACTATTGCAATTAGTGGCAAAAAAGCAACTACTACAATTACTGCAAGCTCAGGTACGGTCACACCATCTACTTCAAGTGCTGCATTAAAGTCTAGTGGATGGCCAACAATAACATATACATTAGATCCGGGAACAGGCGCGTGGTCAACAACTGCTACTGCAACTACAAATACAAAAAATCCTAAGAAGGATATGAATGAAGTATTTTCAATAAGTAAATAAAAAGATATAGCTGAATAATTACTAAAAGGACCACCAACCATGACCACAGAACTGATACCCATCTACATCTTAATATTTGCATTCGGTATAGTTATAGGCAGCTTCCTAAATGTCTGTATCTACCGCATACCGCAGCATGAGACAGTGGTGACCGAAAGGTCCCACTGCATGAGATGTGGGTATCAGCTCGCGTGGTACGATATGGTGCCGGTTTTCAGCTGGCTGTTTCTTCGTGGCAGATGCCGCAAGTGCAAAGAACAGATATCACCTCAATACCCTATTATTGAGGCGTTAAACGGTATATTATACATAGTAGTATTTGCAGTAAATGGACTTGAACTTACGAGTATCATCTACTGCTTTCTTACATCTGCACTCATAGTTCTGAGTGTGATAGACTGGAGAACATATGAAATTCCATTCGGAATCAATATATTTATACTGGTGCTTGGAATCCTGCATGTGTTTATAGACCATGATAACTGGTCTGAATATGTGATAGGATTCTTTTGCGTCAGTTTATTCCTTGAACTCCTTCTTCTTGTAAGTGGAGGAAGAGCCATAGGTGGCGGAGACGTCAAGCTCATGGCATGTGCAGGTCTTGCGATAGGCTGGCAGAATATTACATTAGCATTTTTCTTAGGATGCATCATCGGTTCCGTGATACATCTGATTCGTATGAAAGTAACAAACGCAGGCAACAGGCTTGCGATGGGACCGTACTTGGCAGCCGGAATATTTATTTCGATGCTATGGGGTGAGAAAATGATATCGGCATATTTGACACTCGCAGGCTTTTAAAAAACGTGTTATAATATAGCGTACTTAATATAAAACAGGCAGTACGACCAGCAGTGAGACAAAAGCAGAGAAGACACAGATATACCGAAATATATATATAGAATGTTTGTAACTGAGCAGTTACGAATGTTTTACAGATGTATACAGTGTAAAACAAAGATAAACACGGAGGACTAGGTTATGGCAAATAGGGTACTCGGTATTGAAATAGGGGAGAACCTTACCAGAGTAGTTGAGATTGATTACAAAGCAAAAAATCCCAAGATTTACAATATGTTCGGCTTTCCGACACCACCGGGGATGATTGATGATGGAGTGGTACAGCCGGATGGGATGTTTCGTTCTATCTTATACAGTAAGCTGAAGGAAAAGAAGATTTCCACCAAAAAAGCTGTTTTTGTTTTAAATTCAGCGCGTATAGCAAGCAGAGATATTGAGCTTCCGCTTGTTAAGGAAAAACAGCTTAAGGAAATGATTGCAATGAATGCATCGGATTATTTTCCGGTGGATTTGAGCCAGTACAAGCTGGTACATCAGATTATAGAGAAGATTGACAGACCGGAAGAAAAGAAATTACGTCTTTCGGTTATTGCTGTGCCTAATGATCTTATTTTGTCGTATGGTGCTCTTGCAGCTGATTGCAGGCTGCAGCTTGTAGCACTTGACTATAGTGGAAATGCCATCAAGCAGCTCATGAGAAGAGAGATTCCCGGAGATGTGAAGGTGACTGTCAAGGTGGATGAGGTTTCTACCACACTGACTGTAATGGATGGAAGCATGGTAAAGCTGCAGCGCAATGTCAACCATGGACTTGCTGATGCTATTGAGGCGATTCAGGATAGTGAGCTTTTTGGAGAGTATCTGTCATTTACCGATGCAGTTGATGTGGCACGCAGAAAGACCTGCCTTGCAATAAGGCCTGATGGCACAGTACCTGATGAGCCGGCGGGCGGCGGCATGGATCCTATGGGACATGAGATTGATTCTGAGCGCTTTAAGAAGCTTCGCCTGAATGTATCATATTCACTTTCCAATCTGATAAGCAGTCTCGGACGAGTTATAGACTATTATCAGTCGAGAAACTCAGATACTCCTATCGAGAGAATTTTCCTCATTGGCTTAGGTGCTGATTTCAGCGGACTCTCAAAGCTTTTGACCAATGAGCTGAATGTCAAGGTGGTTCCGCTTCAGCAGTTTGACGGTATACATGTGGCAAAGAGCATAAACCTCGCAGAGGCAAAGCTGGCAGAGTATTTCAACTGTGTCGGATGTTCGTTGAGCCCGCTTGATATACTTGACAGTAAGAAAAACAAGGGAATCGGTGCTCCGATTATGGCAGGAACAGCTGCAGGTGCTATGCCACCCGGAGGCGCACAGGCAGGTATGCAGGGAAAACCACCTGTTGGTCCTGATGGAAAGCCTCTTCCCGTACCGGCAGGGGAGGAAGCCGAAAAGCCTGTTTCTTTTGCAGTGCAGCTTCTCATTTTTGGCTTGTGTGTGGTAGTTGCAGTTGGTATCACGGCATACAGCATTTTTTCAAATCTTGTTTTAACTTCAGACAATATGACGCTTAAAGCGCGTGTTTCTGATTTGTCATATGCACAGAATATATATGATGTGTACAACCAGACAAAGAAGGACTATGACTGGACTAAGCTTCTTGAGAGCGCCTCATCCAACAAGAATGATGAGATAACGGGCTTCGTGGATGAGCTGGAGCAGAAGCTTCCGTCAGAGGCCAAGCTTGTGAATATGTCTGTTACGACTGATGGTGTTTCGATGACCATAAAGACGGGCAGCAAGGATATAGCGGCTGATGTAATTGCACAGCTTCGTACATTTGAGAGTATCATGGTATCCAATGTGTCAACCATCACAGAGGAGGTTGATGAGACCGGTGCTTCAAAGGTTCAGTTCACAGTAGATTGCACATATGTAAAGGCTGATGACAGTGCTGCTTCTGAATCGGGGGATGGCACAGGCAGTGAGCCAGATGATACATCAAAAGATGCGTCATCACAGTCACAGACGGATAGTAATTCATCATCAGATACAGACAGTACAAATCAGTAGGGGGTGTTAGGATGTCAACGAGAGATAAAAAGTTACTTATTATATTAGCGGGTGTTGCCATTTTAGCACTGACATATTTTTTGATTTTTATTCCACAGTCCAATAAGAGGGATTCACTCAAGAGCGAAAATATGAATCTGAAATCACAGTACAATCAGCTTTCAGCACTTGCGGCAAAGGCGGATGACTACACAAAGAAGACAAAGGATATGTCTGATGCCATGCAGCAGGTATATGACAATTTCCCTTCATATTTACAGATTGAAAACGGCATCATGGATGCGGTTGCTATCGAGAAATCTACCAATACAAATATTACAGAGCTTACAGTCGGCTCACCGACAGCTATTGATGTGAATAATCCGACCGGTGAAGCCGGTACAGATTCTTCGTCAGGAAGCAGTTCGGACAGCAGTACCACGGATAGCAGTAATGCAGACAGTTCGCAGAGCTCTCAGACCGCTGATGGCAACAGCTCTCAGTCACAGACAGGCGACGACAGTGCAGCTGATGGCAGTACATCAACAGGCTCTGCAAAGTCTACGGTTACAGGCTATCAGCTTTATGATGTCAGCACAGTTATGGCATTCAAGACAGAGTATCATGGGCTTAAGGCTATGCTTGGAGAGGTGATTGGTTCATCACAGAAGAAAACTATCAGCACGCTCAACGTGAGCTTTGATGATTCGACAGGCAAGCTGACAGGTGAGATGCTTGTGGATTCATATTTCCTGTATGGACTTGATAAGCCATATGAGGCACCATACATACCTGCAGTGCCACATGGTACAAATAATCTGTTTGGTACAACAAACTAACTGATTATTATAATATTAGGTTATTAGATTAGCGGGTTATTGAGACCGTAAGTGATAAATATCAAATGTTAGATTATTGAGTTATGAGATAACAAAATACAAGAGGGGAGGAAGCAGATTTGAGAAAGCTAAAAAACGATGATCGAGGAGTAACACTTGTGGAGATTATTGTGTCGATTGCTATTCTCGCAATAATCGTGCTTCCTTTTTTGAATGCATTTGTCACAGCTACAAAGACCAATGTAAAGGCTAAAAACGAGATGAATGCTACACATCTGGCGACAAACATTATGGAGGGTATTGAAAAGAACTCCATGAAGACACTGGCATATCAGTTTAACTATCCGTCGGAGGGCTTTGATGTGGCGGACGGCTTTAATATATCAGATGGAAGCAGTGCATGTGAGCTTCTTAAGAAGTCGGGTAAGTTTGATAATGTAAAGAGGCTTGAGGATATCAGTGCTGAGATTGTAAATAAGGACGATGTCATCACTAGCTGCATCCATAAGACTGACGCAAAAGCTAAAATAGACGATGCATCGCTTTGGAATTTCAGGGAGTCGGATGCGCACAAGTATTATTTCTATATGTCTGGTGTGCAGTCAGGCACAAAGAAATACAATGCTCTTGTGACAGTGGATGCAAAATCGGACGCAGAGTCGGACAATAAGGTTAAAAAGTACAACATGGACGAGGTAGCGGATATGTCGGCCATGGATGCAAATTTTGACTGCATGAGTGCAGACAAGTATTCTGCTACAAATATTATATATGCATTTAATAATATGCCTGGTGTAGGCGGCATCACTCAGCAGGATATCAAAAGAACTATCACCATAGATATAGAAAAGTATGGAGCTTCGAGTAATAAGGCTACCAAGGTTACGGTGTCGTATTCATATTCTATCAATAAGAATGGAGTAAGAAAGACTTTTCCGGATCCGAATAGTGCACTGAAGGATGATTATACCATGGTGATTTATGATAATTCTTCAGATACTGTGAACCATAATCTAAGGAATGTCTATCTGTTTTACAATCCATGGTACACATCTACAGGAACACTTTACAATACCTGCAACGATGTCATTATAATCAATAATAAGGACAAGCTGGACTGCACGGTAAACATTGTAAAGCAAAAGACTATATCGGATCAGTCAGAGTTGAGCACGAAGGAGAGTACATATAAGGCATATGTGAAGGTAAGTGAGCCGGGAAATCGTACAGGTCATGCTTATACTCATATAGCCACCAATCTGAATGTAAATATGGGAGCACCGGATAATCCACTACAGCCCGATCAAGCTATATATGGCTTTAATAACAATGTAATTCAGAATGATGTAAAGGCAATTGTCGATATAAAGAATCTGACAAAAAGCAATGCATCTGAAAGGCTGTATGATGTGAAGGTGGCTGTATACGAGAGCAAGGCTTCACTGGATGATATATTTAAGGATAAAGACCCGGTTGTTACGATGACCGGAAGCATGGGGTATTAATTATGAAGCGTAATGATAACCGTGGTGCTTCCTTTGTGATGGTTGTAGTTGCAATGGCTATAGTGGCTGTTTTAGCTGTGACTGTGCTGTGGATAGCGCTTATGAACCTCCAGATGAAGGTGACGGACGAAAAAAATACAGACAACTTTTACTCGGCAGAGGGTGTGCTGGATCAGATATGTACCGGTCTGCAGGGAGATATTTCCAAGGCTTACTCAGCAGGATATACAAAGGTTATGGAGAATTACTCTGACAGCAGCATAAATGAGGCCGGCAGACAGAGTATATTTGCGCAGGAGTATTTAAAGAGCTTAAAGGGAAGTCTTGAGTCTGACAATACCGGTATGCACTATAAAACTGAAAAGCTTAAAGACTATGTGGATAGTAAGCTCACAGACGAAAACTCAAAGCCACACGCTGTGGTCAAGGCGGTAAATGCCGATGAAAATGGAAATGGACTGCTCAAGGTATACAACAGCCGCGCAGTCATTAATGGCATCAGGGTAGAGTATACCGATGAAAAGGGATTTAAATCAATAATAGAAACAGATATTTCTCTGGGAGTTCCATCCATGAGCTTTACAGCATCGGGAGGAGTTCCGGAGCTTTTTACATATTCTCTTGTCGGAAATGAAGGACTGGATATTATATCAGGACTTAATAAAGTAAATCTATCCGGTAATCTCTACGCTGGCTGTGAAAATGCGGCAGGTACAGGAACTTCTACTACGAGTGTTACTATTCCAAATAATGCCACACTTGATGTAAAGGATACCAGCTATATGATCGCAGAGGGCGATATAGAGGTGGGAGACTTTGCCGGAAAAGATACTGCTACGATAAAAAAGAACATGGCGGGTGTACACAATAACAGTACACTTTCTGTTGATTCACAGTGTCAGCTGTGGACAAGCAACATAAATGTAAATGGTGCAGCAGTTAAGCTGGATGGCATGACATATGTGGCAGATGACATGACCTTAAATGGTACAGGCTCAAAGGTCACACTTGGAAAGAATAATAAGAATAACAATGCGAAGTACGTCGGCTTTGGCAATGGAGGCGCTGACAAGGAAAATCCTGTCGCAGGCGATAGCTCTGCTATTATCATAAACGGTAGGGAGGCATCTCTTGATATGTCAAATATCAGGGAGCTTATGTTGGCAGGAACCGCATATATCAATACCCAGGCTATTGTAAACTCAAGTAGAGTGGGTACAGAAAACAGCAATGTGGGCATGGGTGAGTCAATCTCTGTAAAGGGTGACCAGATAGCATACCTTGTGCCGCCTGAGTGCATAGGCACAAGTGGAAATGGTGCGGATGCCAAATCGCTTTACAACAAGAATCCACTTTCCTATAAGGAGTACAAGGATATTACTGCAACCGGACAGGATCAAACAAAGTATACTGAAGTTAATGCCAATGTGGTCAGCACAAAGACAGGTAAGGCTCTCTCGGCATATCTGCCGGAGTCAAAGACAATCGACAACTGTATAAAGAAGGTCTTTGTTCCTTCTACTGATAATAATGATGATGGACTTGTATACTATTATGTCAATCTGCCAACGAACAAGGCTGCTGAGTATTACAGTGACTATTTTGGTGCAGACAGTGACAAGCTCAAGAGATACACTAAGTTTTATACTGACAGCATACAGGTAAATGAGGCTGCAAGCATCTATACTGCCGGCAATTACAGCATCTACGATGGCAGCAATTTAAGCCTTTTGAAGGGCATAGCTGATGGTGTGGACATGGATGCACAGTCGGATGCTTTACAGCGCACATATACTGCACTAAACTCAAAGCTTTTGACAAATTATGCGGATTTACCGACAAATGCAGCAAGTGTTTCGCTTTTTACAAATATAGTTAACAATACCAATTTGCTGAAAATAGTGCCAAATTCCGGTAGCAAACATATATTTGAGACTGAGTATCAAGGGAAAAAATATCAGGCAATTGTCAAAAACGGTAACTACACCTATGATGCAAATGACAAATCACACAATGTGGACATAATTGTTGCTACAGGAAATGTGACACTGGAGGCTGATTTTACAGGTACCATAGTTGCAAAGGGCAGGATAATTGTAAAAAAAGACCAGTGCGAGATTGATAATGGTACTCAGGAGGTATTTAAGGCATTGCTTCTTGAAAAGGTAAGTGATGCAGACGATGCACTGCACATGTATGATGTGTTCATGGACGGTGCCAACTATCTGGGTAATGTTTCTTCTTTTTCAAATAAGAAAGAGGCGGATACAAAAATAGATTATGCTACGCTCATTACATACCAGAACTGGACCAAGGAGTAGAAAACAAGCGGCTTTTAAGGCGCAAAACAGCTGCGAAATATTTATATTTGACAAATTTTGACGATATATACAAGGGAGGAATCCAATATGTCTGTAAAAGAAAAAAAGAATAATGGTGGTTTCTCTCTGGTAGAGCTTATAGTAGTGATAGCGATATCTGTCGTACTCATAGGTGCGGCAACCATATCCATTCGCTCGGTCATGGGTGTTGAGGTGAAGCAGTGTGCCAGAAATATTGAATCGATAATTAATAAAACAAGAGTTACCACGATGGGAAAGGACAGCGCAGTTCTTGAGATATATAAGGATGCATCAGATGGTGCCTACTATTATAAGACAACCATAAATGGTACAGTATCTGCTCCGAGCAAAGTCGGAAAGAGCAGGATTGATGTTTACTATTCCATGAAGGATGATTATAGTGACAAGACACAATTGAACAGCTCAGACAAGATAATGCTTCAGTTTGACAGAAGCTCAGGTGCACAAAAGCCTGATGCCAATGGTAAGTACTGCAGCCGTATCTGGATTCAAAAAAACAGCACAGAAAAGGTTATCACGATATACAAGGAGACCGGTAAGGTGGTATGTGAGTAATTTACATAGTTTAATGATGAATATTTTATTTTGACGCAAGGCTGTTATAAGGTTGTATGATGAAATCGGAGAGGAAGATGAACCATGAAACTTTTAAGGCGCATGAACAAATCAAATAATAGGAAAAACAGTGGCTTTACACTTGTTGAGCTTGTCATTGTCATGGCGATAATGGGAATACTGGGCCTGGCTGTTGTGGGCTTTATCGGTACGAGCACGAAGCAGTATAAATACGCTTCAAAGGACGTAGATTTACAGTATGAGGCACAGCTTACGATGAATCAGATAGGAGACCTGATAATTGATGCGCAAAAGGGTGTCAAGTATGAGCCTGCTACAGTGGCAGCGCCGGTGGAGGTGGCATCAGCAGCCCCTGAGGCCGGTTATGTTGCAACTGCATCAGCGGAAGAAGCGTCATCCGAAGAAGCATCATCTGAGGAAACATCATCCGACAGCAAGCTGATTATCTACAACAAGGATTGTACATACAATATCATATACAGACCATCAGAGCACAAAATCTATCTGCGAAAGGATACACTGGATCCTGCAACAGGTGCGGTGAAGGCAGATGGTCAGGGCAAGGAATCGCTTATGGCAGAAAATGTCACAGGCTTTACACCTGATTTAAGCGAGGCAGAAAGCAAGAACTCTGTCGGACTTGTCGTGGACTTTAAAGCAGGGGACAAGAAGTATACATCAAAGCAGAACTTCACTATGCGAAATAAGGTACCGACCGGGGCAGATGTGGAGTATGTGGCACCGGCAGAGCCTGAAGGAATAAGGATATATTATAAAGGCAAGGATGTAACCAACGGAACGGTATACTATGAAATGAAGAAAAATCAGAATAAATTAGAGTTTACTGATAAGATTCTGGGTGGAAAGTATGATTCAAAAAATGTAACGTGGGATCATTCTGGAACAAAAAATGGTGGAAACTTTAATGCTAATGGTGATGTATATAATGTAGAACTTATGGATAATGAAACTACAGATCAATTTGTTATCACAGTAACATCCAAAGACGATACGTCATTGACGGCAAAGGTAACTGTAAACGTAGCACATCCAATCAATATTCTGCATTGTGATGCAGATAAGCATTTCAATTTAGGACAGACGCATCAATTGTTTATTGATGAATGGGAGTTAAAAAATTCTTCATTAAATGGTAAATATCAGGTTAAGGATTTTGTATGGCATATGGAGGTAGAAAGTGTCAGCTCAACAGGTGCAACCGAGCACAAGGGAGATATATCCTTTAGAATGGGCGATGATGGCAAGCTGATTTATGGACCGGAGGGCAATGGTGAGCCTGATGGAATATTTAAGTTTAGTTCAAATGAGATTGCAGGAGAAACAGGAGCACAAGGTAAGCCAGATGATCCTAAATATAAGAACTATCTTAATTATTATATTTTAGGTTATAATAAAGAAATGCATATCACTCTCGGAAATGATTTTCTTACCGGAGAGAAATTAAATATCAGCGTCTGGCTTGGACTTGAGGATATGCCGGAGTTTAAGTCAAATACAATTACGTTTTATACATATTAAGAAACAGAGTAGTTTTTTACAAAAGGAGCAATCGCAATGAGCAAATTAAGAAAAAAAATAGTGGTTCCAATATCGCTCACACTTACAGGATGTCTCGTTGTGGCAGCTTTTGTGCTGAATGACAGCCTTACAAAGGTCGATGCAAATGTAGCGTTCAATGGAATATCGGATATAGTCAGCTCACATGGCAAGGACAAGCCCTTCAATATAGTTGAGGTGGTGCCTGACAAGAAAATGGCATCCATTGGCTATCTGATTGACGGTCAGGAGCCTGACGATTGGTTTGGTACACTGTCAAAGATGTCTGACAAAGATGGTGCCGGTGTAAAAAACAGGTCTGCCTATATGGAAGGTCTGAAAACAAAGCTTGCACCTATTACTACCGAGAAAAAGGATAACACAAAGCCTCTTTACTATGAGCCGTATGAGGAGAGCTATGTCAGTCAGGGCGATGACTGGACAGAGCTTGCCCTTGTAGATATGGACAGAATAAACAAGGGTACCACCGGTTATAAGATGACAGAGCAGGCAGAAGGAGATTATAAGTTCAATACCGCTTACCAGCTTGCAGTAAATGAAGAGGGACTGCCTACAGGTCATTACAGACAGAATGTTGACCATTATGTTTTCATGCAGGGAGAGGATGAGACAGAAGATGGCTCTGAATCTGTGGATACAGGAAAAAGAGGTTACTACAGTGTTGCGTTTACTGCAGTCAAATTGCCGGATGGCATGACAAACACTCAGTATCTGGTACCGTCTGATAATTCACAGAAAGCTGATGGAAATACAGACAGCGGTACAGATGGTAACATCGATAGCAGCACAGACAATACGACAGATACAGGCACAGGTGACGATACCGTTGAGAAGCATGTGGTTTATTCTATAAAGAGCGCATATGCCATTGGTTCTGCTGAGGGCATGCAAAACATAGCAAAATATGACCCAAAGGCATATATTTACAGGATTGACAATTCAGATATCACATCACCATATGAATTTGTTGCAAGAGCTGACCGGATGGCAAGTCTGCCTGATGGCAGTAAGCCGGATTATGAGAAGTATACATACTGTACGGTTGAGATGGAGTATGTGCCTGCAGATAAAATCACTGATGACGAGACCTACTACGAGGTGGACACTGAGGTACCTATTGAGTTTAATTACGATGAGACCGGCGAGTATGGAGCAGTGCTTGACTCACAGAATCCATACGAGAAGATAGATGATGGCACACAGGACAATCAGCCGGCAGGTAACACAGGAAAGGTAATCCTCACTGATACAGACGGATATTTTGATATAGTTAAGGACAGCCAGACATACACCTATGTGGGTAAGGGAAAAGGTGACTATATAATGGAGGCTGATAAAAACAGCTCGCTTGATTATCCTGTAAATACCACACGCATATATTATAAGGGTGGCTTCAAGAACAATAACTGGTTCAGAACAGGTGTATTCAATCAGGAGGGCAAGACAGGCGATGATGATAAGACTGCCAATATGACCTTCAAGGTAAAAACGGTCACACCCAAGGAGCTTGAGCAGATAGATGTGTCAACAATTGATTTACTCTATCTTTCCGGCTCAAAGTCTGTTCTTTCCAAGGATTTAGGAAACGATGCTGCAACATATAATACTGATAATGACATTTCATGGGACAAGGTAAAGCAGATAGTCCAGCGTGTACACCAGAGTGGTATCATGATGCCTGTTATAGTGGATAATGGTATTGTGTGGCCTATTTCAAGTGCAGACTATTCTAGCAACATTAAAAAGCTTGCAGGTCTTTTGAGTTGTAACAATTTCAGCTCCTTGAATTTTACTAAGGACTCTGCTGATAATTTTATTAAATGGAATGATAACAAAGTCATAACGTATTACAAAGTTGACAGTTCAACTCGTACACATGGCTATGTGGTCGGCAACGAATATGTCATTCCACGAAACTATAATCCTGTTACGGATGTGCCATTTGTTTTAAGAGATGATTTTGCTTCTGCATTTATTGCAAATGAAGATGAAACTCAATTTGTCGAAGCAGCTAAAAATGAAAATTTTGACGAGATAGCAGAGTATATCAACTCAGAGAATACAAGCAGGAAAAAAGAAAATGATACTCTTGGAAAGGACGAGTATGCATACTATGACAAGGAGATTTCAAAGGCGATAGTTTTAAGCTATATCATATCGTATGCCGATAAAAGAGACATTATAAATCCGACAGATAGTCTGAACATACTGGATATAGAGCCCGGAACTGTAAAAAATGAGTCTGACGCTTTAAATTATGATAAGCTAAAAAATTGGCTTGGATCAAGATGCCCGGAGAAAAAAAAGGTTACAATAACAAGGGTTACGAGTGCAGAATTTATTGGAAGAATAGAGGATCTCAATAATTATGATATGATATATATGGGACTTGTAGCCGATAATCTGAATTATAGAGATGGTCATACAGTATATAATGATTGGAAAATGGATGGGCTTAAATACTCAAATGTTGGTGACATTGTTGTTATAAATCCGAAAGATGTGGTAAATTATTGGGGATATGATATGCTCAAGAATGGTCATGCGGGATTGCTGGATACTGATTATATAAATAATGGAGAGGCGCTTAATACTCAGCTTACATTAAGAGGAAATGGAAATAATGCTGATTATTTAACTGCTCCAAACACATACAGAGGCTCAGGCAATGATATTACTAAGCAGAAGGTTTCAGAATTGGAGGATTATATAAAGGCGGGCTTTCCTGTCGTCTTTTCAGATGGCTTTTTCAGCAATGATAGCAAGTATAAAAGTGGAATTAATGAGGATTACATTGATAACTGTTCAAATGTTTTTACTCTTTTATGTTATGCAAAAGATAAAGATAATGTTCTTAAAGTGGACAACAAGGGAGACTTAAAAAATAAGTCAAATGAGACAGCGGTGCTTGTTACCTACCTGACTACTGAAAAACCTGAAATATTACTCAAGGAGCAGGAAAAAGTAAAAGATACAGATTATGTTGAGATTAGTAATAATCAGATTACATTGGAATTTTCAATAAACAATGCAGGTGGTGCGGATTCTAAAGCGAGTTTTAATGCACAGCTGTTCTTGGATTCAAATTCTGATGGTAAGTTTTCGACGACCAATGAAGGAATAGCTGCAAATAAAATAAAACTATATTGTGATGGTACTATTGTGAATCCGGTAATGGGTGATGATGGTAAATATATGTATAGTCTGAATGCAGGCAATTATAATTATAAACTGGTTTATGATTTGCCGAATGGCTATGTAGGAGTTATGCCTTGGCAGCTTCGTGTAAGTCAGGCTACAAATAGCTACAGATATGATCAGAAATCCGGATATGTGTATGCCAAAAATTCAAAAGGCAGTCCTACAAAAGTCAAGATTCTTCAGATTAATTCAACCTTGAAGCATAATGAGGGCTTTAGGGGAAATTTTGATATGCAGGCGCAGAAGAATGATAGCAATACAAAGTTTCATAAATTACTTAGTCAAGTGAAGGATTTTGACCTGGATATAGAAACAGTTCGTTATGACAACGTACCTAAAATGGATGAGGTATGTGATAAGCTGCAGACATACGATATGCTTGTAATTGGATTTGGTGATTGTTATGATATTGATAATACAAATAATCATCTCGATAAAATAAAAGCATATATCCAGTCAGGAAAACCGGTATTGTTTGCTCATGATACAACGTCATTTTGTAATAATAAAAATGATAATAAATATAATAATGTCTGGGGATATAAGTTTAACTCTATAATTCGTGATACTGTCGGACTGGACAGGTATGGAATCTTGTCAAATGAGTATTTAAAGAAGGGCAATACATTACAGAGTACTGATGAGGATTTTGATAAAGCTGTACAGACTGCCAAAAAGAATAATACTGATATTGCATATGAGCCAAAATCTGATAATTCAGTTATTGTCAGACAGAATCAGGGATTTACTTATGCAGATTTAAATCAGTATCAGTGGAAAGATAATGGTAACGATCATGGCGAGTACAGGCTGTATTCAGGGCTAGATGGTAATGATTTTGAAGCTAAGACTAATAAGGCAGTCAAGGTTAATTCAGGACAGATTACCACATATCCTTTTAAGATTGCTGACGAAATAAATATAGCTACCACTCATAAGCAGTACTACCAGCTGGATATGAATCAGGATGCTGATGGTGATGGTGAGAGTGATATTGTTGTATGGTATACCTTGTCAAACCATGGAATTTATGAGCAGTCTCCAAAGGATGTAAGAAATAATTATTATATTTACACAATGGGAAATGTAACATACTCAGGTGTAGGACATTCCGATTTCTCAAATAATGATGATGAATTGAAACTTTATATAAACACTATGATTGCTGCATATAGTGCATCAGTTCATGAGCCGTCAATTTATCTTAAGGAGAATGCAGATACTGATTCAAATGACATAACTACATTATATGCAACTATTGATGATGCCATTGAAGAAGAAGCAGCTAATAAAGCGGATGCCAGACTAGATGGTGCAGACAGTACGCAGGATGTTTATTTTACGGTAAAGGATTCAAACCTTGTGCGAAATCAGATTGATGAAAAAACTGTTGTTTATTTGGATTTTTATATCGAGGATCCGCAAAAAAATCCAAATGATGAAACGATTGGCACCGGAAATGATAAGATTTACTTAAAGAAGGTGGACTGGGATATCTATACACTGAATAATGATGGAACAGAAAATGAACAGATAAATAACAGTAAAGAAAACAGTCAATTAAATAAGGATCCAAGGGACTTCTTTGAAAATAACAAGACATATAAGGTAAAGGTACCATTGAGTGCTTTACCGGAGGGAGCTAATTCTATAAAGATTTATGCCGTAGGATATAGTAAGATTTACCAGTCACAGGTGAGCGGTGGTGATAAAGAAACTACAACAGCAAAGGCATACAAGACCTTCCAGATACAGCGTGTAGGTCTTGCTGATTTGGATTAGTTTTCAAAGGCTCCTGGCTATCACATACTTTTCGTTTAAGCACAATTTATCAAACAGAGACTTATATAAACCATTTATATAGTCTCTGTTTTTTTACTGTTTCTTTATACTTTCTTTATTGAATTATCCGCGCTTATTGATAAAATAGATAGTATGCGCACGATTGCGGATATTTTTGCATTCGTGTATGGGGGATAATTAACCGGAAAGAAAGGAAACGTTTATGAGTAAAATTTTCAAAAACCTGATTCCATACTGGCGATGGATCATATTAATATTTGTTTTTCTCATTGCTCAGGCTTACTGTGATCTGGCTTTGCCTGCGTACACATCTGACATCATTGATGTTGGTATCCAGGATCATGGCATTGAGCATATCCTGCCAAAGGAGATTACATCGGAGGATTATCAGATGGCACAGACATTTATGCTGTCTGACGAGAAAGAAAAATTTACGGACTGTTACGAGGCGCAGGATGCTTCAAAATCTGATGACGGTGTGGCAAAATACAAGCTGACAGCTGATTCGGACACACTTGATAAGCTGGATGAGGAGCTTTTGGTTCCTCTTGTCATGGCATATCAGGCTTTTCAGTCGGGTGAGCAGATGGATGTGGATGCATCGGCTATCCCGCAGGGAGTAGCGCTCGATGATAACATGATAAAGCAGATAAGAAGCAAGGTGCAGGAAAAAATCGATGCGGTGGGTTCAGCTACTTTAAAGTCCATGGGTGTAACTTTTGCGACAAAGTGTGATGAGAATGCAGGAATCGACGTGGATGCCAATCAGGTTGCTTATCTGTGGAAGGCAGGCGCCAAGATGGCAGCCTTTGCAGCTATTATGCTTATAGCAGCATGTGTTGTAGGTTTTGCGGCTTCAAAGGTCGGTGCCGCTGTCGGCAGGGATTTGAGGGAGAAGACCTTTTCAAAGGTTGTAGGTTTTTCAAATGCCGAGATTAACAAATTCTCTACGGCATCACTGATTACGAGAAGCACGAACGATATACAGCAGATTCAGATGGTTACTACTATGATGCTTCGTATGGTGCTTTACGCGCCAATCGTTGGTATCGGTGGTATCATCAAGGTGGCACAGACCAAATCCGGCATGGAGTGGGTGATTGCCATTGCGGTTGCTGCCATCATGGTTTTTATTTTCACACTGGTTGGCATTGCGATGCCAAAGTTCAAGATTATGCAGAGTCTTGTAGACAAGGTAAACCTTGTTTCTCGTGAGATTCTTACAGGTCTTTCCGTTATCAGGGCTTTCGGCCGTGAGAAGGAGGAGGAAAAGAGGTTTGATGAGGCTAACCGTGAGCTTACACGCACACAGCTGTTTACAAACCGTGTCATGACCTTTATGATGCCGGGTATGTCCATGATCATGTACTGCATCACACTTGGTATCGTGTGGGTTGCAGCAGGCAGAATAGACAATGGCTCCATGCAGGTAGGTACCATGACTGCGTTTATTACATATGCCATGATGATTGTTATGTCATTCCTCATGCTTTCAGCCATGTCCATCATGCTTCCGAGAGCTGGTGTTGCGGCAGAGCGTATCGATGAGGTTATAAAGACAAACAGCACTGTAAATGATCCAAAAGAGCCTGTTACTGAGGCTGATCACAGAGGTGTTATCCGTTTCAACCATGTGGATTTCAGATATCCGGGAGCAAAGGAGGATGTGCTTTCAGACATTGATTTTGTGGCGGAGCCGGGCAAAACCACAGCTATCATCGGAAGTACCGGCTGTGGAAAGTCTACACTTGTAAACCTGATTCCGCGTTTCTATGACGTGACTGGAGGCTCAATAGAGCTTGATGGACACGATATCAGAGACTACACACTAAGCGAGCTTCGCGAGTCAATAGGCTTTGTTCCGCAGAAGGGTATTCTTTTTTCGGGAACCATCGCCTCAAACCTGCGCTTTGGTAAAGCAGACGCGAGTGATGAGCAGATAAAAAAGGCTGCGGATATCGCACAGGCTTCTGAGTTTATCGAGACAAAGAATGACAGGTATGAAAGCTCAATCGCACAGGGCGGCTCAAACGTGTCAGGTGGTCAGAAGCAGAGGCTTGCCATAGCAAGAGCTATCGCAAAGGATCCTCATATCTATGTGTTTGATGACAGCTTTTCAGCACTCGATATGAAGACTGATGCGCGTCTGCGTGCAGCTTTAGCAGAGGTTACAGAGAATGCTTCCGTCATTATCGTGGCACAGCGTATCAGCACGATTATTCATGCTGACCAGATTCTCGTGCTCGATGACGGTAAAATCGTAGGAAAAGGCACCCACGAGGAGCTTCTTAAGAATTGCGATGTATATATGCAGATTGCACAGTCACAGCTTTCAGCCAGGGAACTTGGAATTGATGATAACAAAAAGGAGGGCATGTAAGATGAGTGAGAATAATAACGAACAGTTTAAGATGCCTCCTAAGAGGCCAAGAGGGCCAATGGGACGTGGCCCCGGAATGGTCACAGAAAAGGCCAGGGATTTCAAGGGCTCTACAAAGAAACTCATAAAGTATCTCGGCAGATACTGGGCTGCTATCATTGCAGTTATGATTTTTGCAGCAGTTTCGACTGTCTTCTCCGTTGCAGGACCGAAGGTCATGGGTAAAGCCACCACTGCGCTTGCCGAGGGACTCATGAACAAGATTGCAGGAACAGGCGGCATAGATTTTGATTATATTGCAAAGGTTCTTTTGTTTACGCTGGCTTTATATGTGGTGAGTGCCATCTTTATGTTTGCCCAGGGACTTATCATGACAGGCATCACGCAGAAGACCTGCTACAGGATGCGTAAGGACATCACGAGCAAAATCAACCGTATGCCGATGAAGTATTTCGAGTCAAGGACATATGGTGAGGTACTTTCGCGTATCACAAACGATGTGGACACACTCGGACAGAGCTTGAACCAGAGTATCACACAGATTATTACATCTGTTGCCACTTTGGTCGGTACACTGGTCATGATGCTGTCTATTTCACCGCTCATGACGCTGATTTCACTCGTTATCCTGCCAGTTTCGATGATACTTATTTCGTTTGTCATAAAGCATTCACAGAAATACTTCAGACAGCAGCAGGAGTATCTGGGACACATAAACGGACAGGTCGAGGAGGTGTACGGAGGCCACCTCGTCATAAAGGCATATAATAAAGAGGCAGAGACTGTAAAGACCTTTAAGGAGGCCAACAATGTGCTCTACAAATCCGCATGGAAATCACAGTTCCTTTCAGGACTTATGATGCCTATCATGCAGTTTGTAGGAAACTTAGGATATGCGGGAGTAGCCATCTCAGGTGGTATACTTGCCATAAAGAATGTCATCACAATCGGTGATATCCAGGCATTTATACAGTATGTGAAGAATTTCACACAGCCAATCCAGCAGATAGCGCAGGTGGCAAACCAGCTTCAGTCGATGGCGGCTGCATCTGAGCGTGTATTTGAGTTCCTCGATGAGGAGGAAGAGGATATAACAGTGGAAAATCCTGTAAAGCCAGACCATATCGAGGGAAGTGTAGAGTTTTCGCATGTACACTTTGGTTATAATCCTGACCAGATCATCATCAATGATTTTTCTGCAAAGGTAAAGCCGGGACAGCAGGTTGCTATCGTTGGACCGACAGGAGCGGGAAAGACTACCATGGTCAAGCTTCTTATGAGATTTTATGATGTAAGCTCAGGCGCCATTCTTGTAGACGGACATGATATAAGGGATTACAACAGAGCCGATCTGCGAGATGCATTCGGCATGGTATTGCAGGACACATGGCTCTTTAAGGGCACCATTATGGAAAATATCCGCTACGGCCGTCTGGATGCCACAGATGAGGAGGTCATCGCGGCAGCAAAAGCAGCACATGCACATCACTTTATCCAGACATTGCCGGGTGGCTACGATATGGAGCTCAACGAGGATGCATCCAATGTGTCACAGGGACAAAAGCAGCTTTTGACAATAGCAAGAGCCATTCTTGCAGACAATCCAATCCTTATCCTTGATGAGGCCACATCCTCTGTCGATACACGTACAGAAATCCGTATCCAGAAGGCACTCGACAATCTGATGAAGGGCAGAACAAGCTTTGTCATCGCCCACAGGCTGTCTACTATCAAGAATGCCGATATGATTCTTGTCATGAAGGACGGAGACATTATCGAGCAGGGTACACACGATGAGCTTCTTGCAAAGAACGGATTTTACGCAGAGCTGTATAACTCTCAGTTTGAAGAATAGAGAAAGCACGGGTATCGTGCAGTTTTGCGAATATGCGTGGGCTGAATGGTTACATAAAATTAAAAAAAAATACGCTCTCGACAAAATTCGACAAAATGTGTTATCATAAAAGCATACAATTTGTTTTGACATGACAGTAATTGGCGGCATAGGAGAGTTTGATGAGCACTTTAAATGTCGCAGTAGCAGACGAAAAGAAAAACATGCAGAGTTTATTAAAGGGCATGGAGTTTTTAGGAACAGCAAGAAGTAGTGATGAAGCATACAACATGATAAACGGTAATGCCGGTTCTGATGTGGTACTTGTGTATGTAAAGAGAGCATCCGGTGACACTGAGCCACTTGATGATACATATATGGAGAAAAAATCCCTTGAGACACAGGTGACGGATATCATTCATGAGATAGGTGTTCCGGCTCATATAAAGGGATATCAGTATCTTAGGACTGCGATAGTGATGTGCGTTGAGGATATGGAAATGCTTAGCTCTATCACAAAGCTTTTGTATCCCACTATTGCAAAGAAGTACAAGACTACCTCAAGCAGGGTGGAGAGAGCCATAAGGCATGCTATCGAGGTGGCATGGAGCAGAGGCAGGATGGATACGATAGACTCCATGTTTGGATACACTGTAAACTATGGTAAGGGCAAGCCTACCAATTCGGAGTTTATTGCCCTGATTACAGACAAAATACGTCTAGGGATGTAAAAATCGTCATTATAGACAAATAAAACCACGTTTTGATAAATTTACTAGGCAAAATGTACTCCCGCGTGATATAATATAGTATACATTCTATTGGTTTCAGGATGTATACTATATTTTTTATCAGATTAATCGTTGTTTAAATAACTGTAATCTGGGGGAGGTTTCAGCATGGACAAAATGAAAATATTAATGGCCGCATCAGAGGCAATACCTTATATGAAGACAGGTGGACTAGCTGACGTAGTGGGATCTTTACCGAAATATTTTGACAAGGACAGATATGACGTGAGAGTTATACTTCCGAAGTACAAATGTATGGATGATAAATTACTGCCACAGCTTAAGTTCGTCTGTCATTTTTATGTCAATCTCAACTGGCGCAGGCAGTATGTGGGGATTTTTACATCGCAGTATGATGGTGTGACATATTATTTTGTCGACAATGAGTTTTACTTTGCAGGAGATAAGCCATACAACAATATATACGAGGATGTGGAGAAGTTTGCTTTCTTTTCAAAGGCGGTGCTTGAGGCTTTGCCGGTTATAGATTTTGCCCCGGATGTGATACATTGTAATGACTGGCAGACAGGACTCTTGCCGGTTTTTCTAAAGACAGTATACGGCTCAGACAATTTCTATGCCGGTATCAAGACAGTCTTTACCATTCACAATATGAAGTTTCAAGGGCGCTGGAAGATTAAAGAGGTGGCTGATGTTACAGGACTTCCAGAGCACATTTTTAATTCAGGGGAGCTGGAGTTCTATGGTGAGGCTAATTATTTAAAGGGCGGCATAGTATATGCAGATGAGATTACGACTGTCAGCCCGACATATGCAGATGAAATCTGTACACCTGAGGGAGGAGAGGGCCTGGATGGCCTGATGCTTGAGCGGCGCAGGCATTTGAGAGGCATTGTAAACGGTATAGATTATGATGTCTTTAATCCTATGAAGGATACATATCTGGATAAGCATTTTTCTGTAAGGGAATTGAGTGGAAAGGTCGTTAATAAGCGTCAGCTGCAGGAGAAGTATGGTCTGGCTGTGGATAAGGATGTCATGCTGATTGGAATAGTTTCGCGTCTGACAAAGCAGAAGGGCTTTGATCTGGTGGCATATGTGATGGATGAGATGCTTTCCACCATGAATGTACAGTTTATAGTGCAGGGCACAGGAGAGCAGCAGTACGAGGAGATGTTTAATTATTTCCATGGCAGGTATCCGCAGAAGCTTGGAGTATATATCGGCTACTCAGAGGAAAATGCACATGAGATATATGCAGGCTGTGACGCATTTCTCATGCCGTCTCTTTTTGAGCCGTGCGGCTTGAGCCAGCTCATGTCTATGCGATATGGTACGCTGCCTATAGTCAGGGAGACCGGTGGTCTTAAGGACACTGTAGTGCCGTACAATGAGTATGAGAATACGGGCGATGGCTTTTCCTTTGCCAATTATAATGCGCATGATATGCTGCATGTCATCAAATATGCTCTTGATGTGTTTGAAAACCATAAGGACAGATGGCAGGAGATGATGCAGCGCGCCATGAGGCATGACTTCTCATGGAAGGCATCTGCGAAAGAGTATGAGAAGCTTTACGACATGCTGCTTGGCAACTAGTACATCGTTCTGCAAATAACAGGCCAAAAACTTTCATGAATTTCCAACTATGTTCTAAGAAAGTAAAATACCGGATACATATCTATGATATGATATCCGGTATTTTTTGTATCGGGTTATATGATTATCAAGGTTATGTGATTATCAGTAGACAGTGTCTGTTTTACTATCGTATATGTAATACCTCTCGCCGAGTACTTCCTCGTCGCGTACCTCTGTAGAGTTTACCTCACAAATGAATTCGCTTAGGTTGCAGACATCTATATCGCTATCCAGCGGCATTACCAGAAATTCATGGATACTGCTTGGTATGAGCAGCATATTGCCGCCGAGCTTTTTTGCCAGCGAGCTTAGCACACCCGGGTAGAGTATGGCAGATGCACCATTTGTCTGCCTGCTGTTTGTAAGGATATACATAGGCAGGCTGTCAAAATCACAGACTGCGCGCATCTGATTGGCATAGCCCGGACATTTTTTGGCAAGAAACTCTGCCATGTTGATTATTGAGCATGGAAGTATCCTTGGGGTATTTTGCATTGAGGCGCGGATTAGTGTTTCTGTATCTATGCCCCAGCGTGACAGAAGCGCATCTGTGACTGTAATGGTGCCAAATTCAGGCAGTTGCGCTCCTACATATACTTCAAATATGATGGCAAAATCCAGATATTTGATATAGGGCACGTCCTTTAGCTGCTTTTTGTTTTTGTCGTAGCTTATGAGCTGGAAAATTATTTTCTCCTTTACCTTGGAAAAATCATCACAGAAGCTTATGTCAAAATCTTCAGTTGGCTTGAAATCATTGTAGGTGGATAAAATTGCATCGAGAATAGAATCAATGGATACACCATCAAGATACCAATGGTAGTAAGGATTGAGATAAATAGTCGGTGCTATATTGAATTTGGGATTGATAATCACCAATCCGTCGTAGATCATCCCGTTGTTCTTTTTGACAGGATGGATGGTAAGCTTGAAATTATTGTCAAGTCTTGCGGTTATTTCTGTTTCTATAGTATGTAAAAACTCCGTGTATTTCATGAATCTCCTTGCGGAGCATAAAAATATCGGATCTCGTGGAAAAGTAAAACCCACGAAGCAGGGCGCTTCGTGGGTTTTACTCTATCATTGTTTGTTGAAGTTTGCAATATGTATTTTTGTACAATTTTTAGACTTCATTTTTGTGACATCATACAAAATATAGCTGCGCAATCCATTTTTAATCCGATTTGAGCCTCTGCCACAGTGTGTTGTAAAGAGTTGCGTCATCATCATTTAAAGCTCTGTATACTTCACAGTTTTTGAGCATATCGGAAGGAGGATTAATCGCCTCATTTTCCTTCGTTTCTGCATCCTGGTTTTCGATGACAGACTGGATAGGTGATGCATAGTATACATATTCAAAGTTGAGCTGTGCAGGCTCATCACCGCAGATATAGTTCAAAAATTCCTGCGCACCCTCTTTATTCTTGCATGTCTTTGGAATGAACCATGAGTCAATCCAGAGGTTTGAGCCCTCTTTTGGTACGATATAGTCCAGGTTGTCATTTTCAGCCATGGCGGCAGCTGCTTCACCGGAGTAGCACACTGCGATTGCCGCATTTTCAGCAACCATCTCATCACAGGTTTCATCCACGTAGTAGGCGAGCACGTCACTGCTTTGTTTGTTCAGTATATCAAATGCTTCATCGAGCTTTGCTGTGTCTGTCTCGTTTATCGAGTATCCAAGTGTGCGAAGGGCGGGAGTAAAGGCATCACGGACAGAATTAATCATAATCATGTTGTCCTTGTATTTGCCGTTCCACAGGCAGTCCCAGGTATTTAGGTCTGATGCATCAGCCATCTTTTTATTGTATAGTATGCCGAGTGTGCCGTAGAAATAAGGCACAGTATACTCATGTGTCGGGTCAAAGGATGCGGACATGTCGATTATATCCTGATTTACATTTTGATAGTTTGGCATTGAGCTGTAGTCTATCTTGTTTACCTCACCCTCACTTATGAGCTTCTCTATGATGTAGTCAGAGGTGCAGATGACATCGTAATCGATGGCACCGGACTTGTACTTTGTGTACATCTCCTCAGGTTCCTCGTATTCCTCGTATTTAATGGTGATTCCGGTTTCCTGCTCGAAGCTGTCGATTACTGATTCATCGATGTATTTACCGTAGTTTAGCACTGTTATGGCATTGTCATTGTTCGTGCCTCCGGCGCTTATGGTAAATACCGAAAAGCAGCCGATTACGAGTACTGCAACAATTGCGATGCTCACACTACGCTTTACGATGCGCAGCTTTTTAGCCCTTGCAGGCTTCTTTGATGCGCTGACAGGTATCTGGTTTGAGTTGATGTTTACCACAACCAAAAGCAGCAGCACTGTGAAGAAAAGTATGGTTGACAGAGCATACAGCTCCGGCTTTACACCCTTTTTCAGCTCTGTGTAGAGCATGGTTGAGAGCGTGTTTACTCCTGCACCCTTCGTAAAGTAGGTGATGGAGAAGTCATCGAGTGACATTGTGACCGCCATCATAAAGCCGGAGAACACTCCGGGGCTTATTTCAGGCCAGGTGACCTTGAAAAATGCATATAGAGGTGATGCGCCCAGGTCAAGTGCGGCCTCATAGGTGTATTTGTTGGTCTGCTTGAGTTTTGGAAGCACATTGAGTATCACATAAGGGATATTGAACGTGATGTGTGCGATAAGCACTGTCACAAAGCCCAGATTCATGAATTTTACAAATAAAAGCATCATTGAGATACCGGTCACGATATCTGCATTGAGCATCGGGATGTTTGTAGCGCCCAGATAGATTGTCTGGTTACGTTTCTTCATGGCGCTTATACCCATGGCTGCGAGAGTTCCTATTATTGTAGAAATCACAGCTGCAAGCAGCGTAATCTGCAGTGTTGTAGAAAATGCCGACATAATCCGCTCACTCTGAAAGCACTTTATGTACCAGTCGAGCGTGAAGCCTCCCCATTTAACCTTGGATTTGGAGTTGTTGAAGGAGAGTACTATTAATACAACGATAGGTAGATACAGAAACAAAAAAATCAGTCCCATATATACCCTTGATGCTATTTTTTTTACCATAATGCGCTTTGGTCTCCTTCCTTATCAAACAGATTGACGAGTGCCATGCTGATTAATACGAATACCATGAGCACGAGTGAGAGACCGCTTCCTGCGCCCCACTGCGAGCCATGGACGAAATCCTGTTCTATGATATTTCCGATGAGCAGGACCTTGCCGCCACCGAGTATCTGTGAGATGGCAAAGGATGTGAGTGATGGCACGAAAACCATTACGATTCCGCTTATGACACCGGACACTGTAAGTGGCAGTATAATCTTGAAAAGTATTGTGACTTTGTTTGCACCGAGGTCAAGAGCCGCCTCAATCCAGTCGTTTTTGATTCTGGTCATGGAGTTGTATATAGGCAGCAGCATGAATGGCAGAAAGTCATAGACCATGCCAAGCACGACTGCTCCGGAGGTATTCATGATGTTGAAGCCCGGCAGTCCGAGAGTGGTGAGTATCGAGTTGATGACACCGTTTTTGGACAAAAGCTGCTTCCATGCGAGTATTCGAAGCATAAAGTTCATCCACATAGGAAGCATGAAAACAAATACCACAAAGCTTTGGTTTTTAATCTTTAAGCCGTTTAAAATCATCGCAAGCGGATAGGACAGCACCAGGCATATTATTGTGCATATGATTCCAAGCTGTAGGGATAAAAGCAGTGCCTTGATATTGGTGTGCTGTACTATTGCAGCCACATATTCAAATGTGAAGCCTCCGTCAGAGCTTTTAAATGCATAGTACACAATCATGAAAAGCGGAAGTATGATAAATCCGATAATCCATATGAGGTACGGCCCTGCGAGCAGCTGTTTCTTTATTTTAGACATCTATCTCCACCGCCTTTTCATCTGAGGACTCAGGCTTGTGCATTACCTGGATATTAAATGGAATCACCCTGATACCCACATGACTGCCGACCTCTACATATTTGGTGGTGTGCACCATCCAGTCGTAGCCGTTAGCCTTTACCTCAAGCTCATAGTGCACTCCCTTGAAGATATTTGACACGACATCGCCCTGCATGTAGCCGTCCTCCGCAGGCACCAGCTCCACATCCTCCGGGCGGATGACTATATCGACAGGCGTGTTCTCACCAAAGCCCTCGTCCACACAAGGCATCTTTACACCGAGTATCTCGACAAGCTTATCCTTTATCATAACACCGTCGATGATATTACTGTGCCCGATAAAGTCAGCGACAAAGGCATTTTCAGGCTCATTGTAAATGTCCTCCGGTGTGCCAATCTGCTGGATATAGCCCTGATTCATGACTACGATGGTGTCAGACATGGTAAGCGCCTCCTCCTGGTCGTGTGTGACGTAGACGAAGGTGATACCGAGCTCATTTTTGAAGCGGATAAGCTCATACTGCATGCTCTGGCGCAGCTTTAAGTCGAGAGCGCCAAGCGGTTCGTCTAACAGCAGTACCTTAGGCTCGTTTACAATAGCTCTTGCAATAGCGATACGCTGCTGCTGGCCTCCGCTAAGAGAATCCACAGAGCGGTTTTCAAAGCCGTCGAGATTGACGAGCTTTAATGCATACTTTATTTTGTCATCAATGTAAGCCTTGCTTTTTTTCTTTATTTTAAGACCAAACGCGATGTTTTCAGCTATTGTCATATGAGGGAAAAGAGAGTATTTCTGGAAAACAGTGTTCAGATTTCTCTCGTTTGCAGGCACATTTGTGATGTCCTTTGAATCAAACATGATTTTTCCCTTGTCCGGTGTCTCAAAGCCACCGAGCATGCGAAGTGTGGTGGTCTTTCCGCAGCCTGATGGTCCAAGCAGCGTCAGAAACTCATTCTCCCTGATGTATAGATTTAAATCGTCGAGTACAACATTGCCGTTGTATGACTTTGTGATATCGATAAAATCAATTAATTTCTTTCCCATGGTGTAAACCTTTCTCATGTAATTATAGTATTGGTAGGAACTGTATGTTTATAATTTGCTGCTGTACACACTAAAAATGTGGCCGGCAGTAATTACAGTCCTATAAAAGAGCTTATGCAGTGGAAGCGTCAGAAGCTTGGAGGATTGCTGACCCATATGAGCATGGCATCCTTTGAAGACTTATTTTCAATAAAATGCTTCTTACCGGCTTTAAAATAAAAGGACTCACCGGCCTTTACGGTGTGCACTTTGCCACCATAGCAAAGCTTCACTGTGCCCTTTATCACATATCCAAACTCCTCACACTCCTGAGGCAGATATATTTCAGAACTGCCACCCGGATGAAGAGTGAGCCTGACAGGCTCCATGGAGCGGGTCTGTGCGTTTGGAATGATCCATTCCACCTTGCTGTTTTTTTCCTCGTCAATTTTCTCGAAATAGTCGTTTGCCTTGTATACAATCTGCTCAGGTTCCGAATCCGTAAAAAACTCCGCCGGTGTCATACCCAGGCACTGGATGATATCAAGCAGGGTGCCGACTGACGGTGAATTCTGATTTCGCTCGAGCTGCGAGATAAATCCCTTCGTCAGCTCAGCCCTGTCAGCAAGCTCCTGCTGGGTAAGTCCGTACTGGATACGAAGCTCCTTCATACGATGTCCGATATCCATGTTTACTTCCTTTTCTAATACATATGATGCTATATTTACTGTAGGCTTAATAATAGATTTTTTGTTTACTAAAAATAAACCAATGAGATAATTTTAATATATTTTTTATAAATGTCAAGAGGGATTTTTGTTGCTTCTTTTATATGGTGCGGTTATAATAAATGTATAAATTATATTTTACGTATGGGGTGTTATGAAAATGGGGTTTAAAGAGAGGAAAAACTATGTACAATAATTCACAAAGTCCCATTATGGTTATATCTGGGAAAAAAGCGGAGAAAATGTTAAGTAAATCAGAGAAACCTATTGCGGATCATACAAAGACAATAGATAGAGCAAAAGATAAATTGAGAAAAATGGGAAAAAAATAAAATAATAAAAAAGTACCTCATATCACATTGGTGATATGAGGTACTTTTTTATGAGAAGCCGATAACCGGGATCGAACCGGTGGCCTACGCATTACGAGTGCGTCGCTCTACCTACTGAGCCATATCGGCAAGCTATATTATATTATCAGATATAGGAGTGTATGTCAAATCAAAATTTTGTGTTGAAATTTTAAGGGATAATAATTACAGAAAGGTATTGACAATAGAATGTATATAGTGTATATATAACACATGAACAGTTAATATATACAGTACGGAGGTAGCATATGAAGCTGATGCAAAATTCAGGAGTGCCCATCTATCAGCAGATAGCGGACAGCTTCAAGACAGATATTTTGGCCGGCAGGTATGAGCAGGGGGAGTTCCTTCCGTCGATAAGAGGGCTGGCAAAGGACCTGAAAATCAGTGTGATAACCACGATGAAGGCTTATGAGCAGCTTGCAGATGAGGGACTTATCACAGCGGCGCAGGGCAAGGGCTTTTATGTCAATGCACAGGACAGCGAGATGATAAAGGAACAGCACCTGCGCAAGGTGGAGGAGTCACTGACAGACGCGATAGCCGCGGCTGAGGTAGCAGGAATCTCGAACGACGAGCTTAAAGGGATGCTTGAGGCATTGCTTGATGTAGAATGACAGGAGTAGATTGGTTATGAGTATGATAAATTTAGTGATGACAGCATTAGGTCAGCTATTAATGGAATTTGTAGCACAAATTATATCCAGATTTATTTAATGCAATGATTATGGATAGCTATAAACAATGAAAAATTTAAGTAAGAATTAGTTCATATTTAAATAATGATATGAAAACGAGTCAGGAGGAATGAAAATGACAACAAAGAATGCAATTGAGGCAGCAAAAATCACAAAGAAGCTTAAAAACTTCACACTGGATGTGGAGAATTTCGCAATACCACAGGGCTTTGCGACAGCCTTAATCGGAGAAAACGGAGCAGGAAAGACAACGCTTTTAAATATCCTGGCAGGAATCAGGCTTGACTACAAAGGTGACATCACTTATTTCGGACAGTATTCCGACAAGCAGAAGGAAAACTCGGGAGATATTAAAAACCGCATAGGCTATACCGGCCCCGGCAAATACTATCTGCCGCAGTGGACAGTTAAGGATATCGAGGAAATCAGCAAGCTGATGTTTGATGATTTTTCAGCAGATGATTTTCACAGATATTGTGAGGAGCTTGCAATATTTTCACATGGCAGCATTGATATGAAGAAAGCCAACAGCTCATTTTCGGATGGTATGAAGATGAAGCTCATGCTGGCAGGAGTCATGGCGCGAAAGACAGACCTTCTTTTGCTGGATGAGCCGGCATCGCCGCTTGATCCGCTGATGAGAGATAAGCTGTGCCAGATGATTGGCGAGTATATCCATGAGGGCAACGGTAAGCGCAGTGTATTTTTCTCTACGCACAATATCTCAGATATGGAAAATATCACCGATTATGCCATTATAATGGAAAACGGACAGATTGTGGAGCAGGGCTTTGTTGAGGATTTGAAGGAAAAATACATCCTGATTAAAGGAGATGCAGCAGATACAGAGGCTGCCGGTAAGGTGCTGTATTCAATGACCAAAAATCCGTATGGCTTTGAGGGCATATGCTTGGCGGAAAACATAGATAAGCTTGCAGGACTTAATGTGACAAAGGAGATTCCGACACTTTACCAGATAAGCGTTGCTGTCATGAAAAATAACACAAAGATTGTGATGCGCTAGTGCGAGGTGAGGTGTTATGGAAAATAAGTCAGGAAGTATGAATGAAAAAAAGGTTTCACAAAAACATGTGGTTTTAACATACATCAGAGATTACCGTGTTATGACAAATTTTAAGTATCGTCTGATAACAAATATACTGATTCCGCTGTTGGCAATTCTGACATCAATGCTTATTGCCAGTTCAAAAACAGTCTGGGTATGGATAGGAGTTGTAGTAATTATTTATGATTTTTATATGATGTGCGAGGTGGTGCAGGATTATTTCTGTTTCGGCTGTATGTGCAAGAAGAATGCATTTGGCATGCATTTTTTAAAGACAGGTTTTGATGGGGTAAAGCATTTTGAAAATGCAGTTCTTGTTGATATACTTGTCAGACCGATTCGTATCGGGATTACAGTACTCATCGCCACAATGCCGTTTATTGAATTCGGAATTAATATCTGGTCGGTGTTTGATGTCATCATGGTATCTTCAATTGTTTCGGTTGGCTCATTAAATATATTCAGATACATGGATATGGGAATGTATATTTATCTGCTGGCGCTTATATTTGTCTGCCCGGCAATTGTCGGTAGTATAGCTGTTTTGATTTATGGCGGTACACTGAAGTTTATTGCACCTTTACTTGCGGTAGCGCTCGTTTGTGTGATTGCAGCGACATATTATCATATGGTGGTGCGTATCCGCAGATCATATGTTGATGTGTAGAGGTATTTTAAATTGAAAGTATATTTGAAAAGGAGAATATTATGCTTAAAGATATTAAATTAGGATTTAAATTATTGAAATATGGTTATAAACTGAAACTGAATGTGATCATGCTTGTATTCTTTGCAATATTCGGAATAGCATCAGAGATATTCAGCAAAGGAACCTCAATCATAGGCGGTGTATACTTTATGATGAGTGGTATGTTCACGTTTCAGCTTATTATGTCTATGGATGTATCAGAGCTTATCCAGTCCACATCACTGAAAAAAAAGCTGCAGATATACATTCCGGTGCTTGCCAGCACAGTGATAAACCTGATTTTATTTACAATTTTTGTGGTGGAAAGAGTTGTTCTGATACAGATGGGAGTGGCAGATAAGACGCAGATTATCTATACGCTTTTTATGCTTGATGTTATTCTTCTTATAACTTATCTGTACACCAGCATATTCTATAAGTACTTTGTACTGGGCTTTATACTATTTATGGTTATGTTCATGGCGGCATTTATGGCACTTGATAATTCGGCATTTATGGGATTTGCCGATACTATTGCAGCGCTTGGTCTGCCGGTGATTGCTTTGTTTGGCTATATTGCTATTTTTGCAGGTGGGGCGTTTGAGATATTGATAGGAGAGCTGCTTTACAAGAAGCCTTTGTCAGAATTCGCATTCAGGGGATTTTTCCGTGATGCAAAGTAGTGATGTTACTGTTCCCGCATAACAGTGTGACCAGCAACATAGTGATTTCAAAAAATAAGAAAAATTTGTGTAAAAATATTGAAAAAATGATTGCTTTGTAGTATGTTATCATTGTCGGTGCAAAGCCGGCAATGAGACTAATTAACATATTATCAGGAGAAAAATATATTAAATGGATAGTGACAGTTATAGTAAACAACAGTTAGACGACTTGTTTATGGATATGATTGCCTACTATGATGGCGATCCAAAGAGAATCCAGCATTTCACCAAGGTGCACAGCTATGCAAGGCTTATCGGTATAGGAGAGGAGCTTGATGATGCCTCGCTTTTTATACTTGAGGCAGCGGCTTACACACACGATATCGGCATACGTGTGGCGGAGGAAAAGTATGGCAGGTGCGATGGAAAGCTTCAGGAGCAGGAGGGACCGATAATCGCCCAGAAGATGCTTTCACAGCTTGGCTTCGAGAATTACATAGTTGAAAGAATATGTTTTCTCATAGGTCACCATCACACATATGACAATATAGATGGTCTTGATTATCAGATACTCGTTGAGGCTGATTTCCTCGTAAATCTGTATGAGGATGATGCGGGAAACCGTGCAATCGACAAGGCATACAAGCGCATATTCAAGACTGAAACAGGAAAAAAGATTTTTAGACTAATGTTCGGATATGAAGAAGAGGATTAGTATGAGCCGGGCCGGGAGGAGACTTCCGGCCCTTGTTCGTATTATGCAGCTTATATCAGAAATAGTAATTAATAAGAATAGTAAATATGCAGAATAGTTACCTGAAATAGTATTTGGGGATATGTCAAAAATTTTTGAATTTTGAGAAAGAAATAATATAATATGGCAAACAAAATAAATTATCAAAAATTAATGGAAGATTTAATAAAAGAAAATTGTATAGACAATAACTGCACTCCACGTCTTTTGCTTCATAGCTGCTGTGGACCGTGCAGCACATACTGCATACAGACGCTCTCGGAGTATTTTAAGGTGACTGTGTTTTATTACAATCCAAACATTTATCCGCCAGAGGAATATCACATGAGAGCACAGGAGCAGAAGCGCTTTATAGATGAGTTTCCGGTGAAAAATCCGGTTCACTTTGTGGAGGGTGTGTACGACACCAGGCGCTTTTACGATATGGCACGCGGCATGGAGGCTGTGCCTGAGGGCGGGGAGAGGTGCTTTAAGTGCTACAGGCTGCGTCTTGAGGAGAGTGCACAGTATGCAAGGGAGCATGGCTTTGATTTTTTTACAACGACACTTTCCATCAGTCCGTTGAAGAATGCCGAAAAGCTCAATGAGATAGGAAAAGACTTAGAGAGCCAATATGGAGTGCGATATCTTTTCTCTGATTTTAAGAAGAAAGAGGGCTATAAAAAGTCCACGGAAATATCAAAGCAGTATGATATGTACAGGCAGTACTACTGCGGTTGTGTATTTTCCAAGGAGCAGCGTGACAGAGAGATTGCAGCACGTGGGTGAAAATGTGGTTGCGTGACAGCAAAAATTATTATATAATTTAGCACAGTAAAGCGGCTGTTTAGAGCAGGCGGCGGTATCACATCTTATTTTCATATAATACATTGTGATACATGAAAATAAATCATCATTTAATAATCAAGGAGGAATCTCATGGCACAGTTATGGGGAGGACGTTTCACAAAGGAGACAGATCAGCTCGTTTACAATTTCAATGCGTCCATTTCATTTGATCAGAAGTTTTATAAAGAGGATATAGAGGGCAGCATCGCCCATGTCACGATGCTTGGAAAGCAGGGCATCATCTCACAGGCAGAGAGCAACGATATAGTGGCTTGCCTAAAGCAGATACTTAAGGAGGTAGAGTCAGGGGAGCTTGAAATCAGCTCAAAGTATGAGGATATCCACAGCTTCGTTGAGGCTACACTCATAGACAGGCTTGGTGACACCGGAAAGAAGCTTCACACAGGCCGAAGCAGAAACGACCAGGTAGCTCTTGACATGCGCCTTTTCACCAGAAAGACAGTGAAGGAGACTGATAATGAGCTTAAGGAGCTTTTAGCTGTTATCCTTAAGATTATGAAGGAAAACACACAGACTATCATGCCGGGCTTTACACATCTGCAGAAGGCCCAGCCGATCACTCTGGCTCATCATATGGGCGCATATTTTGAGATGTTTAAGAGAGACAGATCAAGACTGTGCGATATATATAAGAGAATGAACTATTGTCCGCTTGGCTCAGGAGCACTCGCAGGCACTACATATCCGCTTGATAGGGACTATACAGCACAGCTTCTGGATTTTTACGGACCGACACTTAACAGTATGGACGGTGTGTCAGACAGAGATTATCTGATTGAGTTTTTATCGGCTCTTTCAACTATCATGATGCATCTGTCACGTTTTTCTGAGGAAATTATCATATGGAATTCAAACGAGTACCAGTTTGTTGAGATTGACGATGCGTACAGCACAGGAAGCTCAATCATGCCACAGAAGAAAAATCCTGATATAGCAGAGCTTGTCAGAGGAAAGACAGGCCGTGTATACGGTGCGCTCATGTCGCTTCTCACCACCATGAAGGGTATTCCGCTTGCGTACAACAAGGATATGCAGGAGGATAAGGAGCTGGCATTTGATGCATTCGACACTGCAAAGGGATGTATCGCACTTTTTACAGGAATGATTGATACAATGAAGTTTAACAAGGACGTGATGAGAAAGAGTGCAAACAATGGCTTTACAAATGCCACAGATGCAGCTGATTATCTCGTTAAAAAGGGTGTACCGTTTAGGGATGCACATGGTATTGTAGGAAGAATAGTGCTTTACTGCATCGACAAGGGCATTGCAATCGACGATATGAGCATTGACGAGCTCAAGGCTATCTCTCCGGTATTTGAGGAGGATGTATTTGATGCCATTTCAATGGAGACCTGTGTCAGCACAAGGTGTACAGTTGGAGCACCATCAAAGACATCAATGGACAAGGTAATTGCCGTTTACGACGAGTATATGAAGTCAAATTGGCAGGATGAAGTGTAGTTTTTGTGCATATTTTATAAAAAACAGGGAGAAAAATTATTAATTTAATATAGTTTTTTCCTTGTTTTTCATTAGAGTTTCAAGTAATATATTTCCTATAAAGACAGTTGTACGCGACGGACGGACAGAACCTGATTTTAATGTTAAAGTATAGTGTATGACATGGTCGAAGAAAATCTAGAAGATAGGGAGATTAGAGTAATGAGTGAAAAGCTTAAAGTAGGTATCCTCGGTGGAACAGGAATGGTAGGACAGAGATTTATTTCTCTCTTAGAGAATCATCCATGGTTTGAGGTAACAACAATTGCAGCAAGCCCAAGAAGTGCAGGCAAGACATACGAGGATGCCGTTGGTGATAGATGGAAAATGGACACACCAATGCCTGAGGCAGTTAAGAAAATCATCGTAAAGAACGTCAATGAGGTAGAAGAGGTTGCTTCACAGGTTGACTTCGTATTCTCAGCCGTTGATATGTCAAAGGACGAGATCAAGAAGATCGAGGAGGACTACGCAAAGACAGAGACTCCTGTAGTTTCAAACAATAGTGCTCACAGATGGACACCTGATGTGCCAATGGTTGTACCTGAAATCAACCCACAGCACATGGAGGTTATCAAATATCAGAAGGAGCGTCTCGGTACAAAGAGAGGTTTCGTAGCAGTAAAGCCAAACTGCTCAATCCAGTCATATGCTCCGGTTCTTACAGCATGGAAAGAGTTTGAGCCATATGAGGTTGTTGCTACAACATATCAGGCAATCTCAGGTGCCGGAAAGACATTCAAGGACTGGCCTGAGATGGTTGGAAACATCATTCCATTCATCGGTGGAGAGGAAGAGAAATCTGAGAAAGAGCCACTTCGTCTCTGGGGATATGTGGATGATGAGAAGAAACAGATTGTTCCTGCAGAGTCACCGGTTATCACATGCCAGTGTATCCGTGTTCCTGTATTAAACGGTCATACAGCAGCTGTATTTGTCAAGTTCAAAAAGAACCCTACAAAGGAGCAGCTCATCGAGGCACTCGAGAAGTTCAGCGGAGTACCACAGGAGCTTGGGCTTCCAAGCGCACCAAAGCAGTTCATCAGATACTGTGAAGAGGATAATCGTCCTCAGGTTGCACTTGATGTGGATTATGAGCATGGTATGGGAATCAATGTCGGACGTCTCAGAGAGGATACAGTCTATGACTGGAAGTTCGTCGGACTCTCACACAACACAGTACGTGGTGCAGCAGGTGGAGCAGTGCTTTGTGCAGAGCTTCTTAAGGCACAGGGTTACATCACAAAGAAGTAGAGTTGGCAAAAGATTCAATTCTTATTAAGGAGGGCGGATTTTCCGTTTGTGGGCTGTGGGCACCGGTGTAGCACACAGTAGTATTCCTCAGAAAAAATATGAAGTCAGCCACGGGATTATTTACGGATAGGTTATGGCAGTTTGCAAGTCTAAACTGTCATTTGACCTGTTGGAAACCCGTGGCAGTTCATATTTTTTCTTCGGAACATACTGTGTACTCTCCGGTGAAGGCAGTGTATTGAACGGAAAATCCTCACTCTGTGAATTAATTATTATGCAAAAGTCGAGCCTCTTAAAAGAGGCTCTCTTTTTTGGGCTTTTTTATTCTCAGTTGTTTTAAATAGTTACGCTTGAATTTATATTTTATCGTGGTAAAATAGATAGGCTGAGGAGAATATTTTTTAAGAGGTAGAGATAAGTGAAGAATAATAAGTATGAAATTGATATGGTGAACGGTTCAATAATGGATAAGCTTATTTCATTTGCGTTGCCGCTTATGATTTCGGGTATTTTACAGCTGGCATTCAATGCGGTGGATATTATTGTCGTGGGACAGTTTAGTGGCAGCAAATCACTTGCGGCTGTTGGCTCGACTACGGCACTTATCAATGTGTTTGTCAATTTGTTTATGGGTATATCGCTTGGTGCGAATGTGCTCGCTGCCAGATTTTATGCGGCAGGCAAGGAGAAGGAGATGTCTAAGACGGTGCACAGCGCTATTATGATTGCACTCATAAGCGGTATTGTGATGGGTGTGGTCGGTGTTATTTTTGCAAGGGGTGCGCTGGAAATCATGGGTACACCGGATGATGTCATAGGTCTTTCTACTATTTATATGAGGATTTATTTTTGCGGTATGCCGTTTTTTATGCTTTATAACTATGGTGCGGCGATTTTGCGTGCTGTCGGCGATACAAAGAGACCTCTTATCTTTTTGATTATTTCAGGCTGTATCAATGCACTGCTCAATCTGTTTTTTGTAATAGTGTGCAAACTGGATGTTGCAGGTGTTGCAATCGGTACAATTGTTTCGCAGTTTGTTTCCAGCGTACTTGTATTATATTGTTTGAGCAAAGCAGATACCAGCTATAAGCTCTGCTTTAATAAGCTTGCGATTGATAAGGAATATATGCTTCAGATATTTCAGGTGGGAATTCCGGCCGGCATACAGAGCACAGTCATAAATATCTCAAATGCCATGCTTCAGTCATCAGTCAATTCCTTTGGCTCAATAGCCATGGCTGGATATACGGCGGCAAACAATATACTTGGCTTTTTGTATGTATCTGTCAACTCAATCACACAGGCCTGCATGAGCTTCACGAGCCAGAACTATGCGGTAGGAAAACAAAAGAGAATGGACAGGGTACTGATAGACTGTCTGTTCCTCACGACAGCGGTAGCACTTGTGATGGGAAGTGCTTCATACATATTTGGAACACAGATACTTGGCATATATACAAGTAATAGCGAGGTAATTAAATCAGGACTTGAGATTATTTCGATTACAACAATCCCATATTTCCTGTGTGGAATCATGGACCTTTTTCCGGGAGCACTAAGAGGAATGGGATACTCAACTGTACCTATGATACTTTCTATAATAGGAACAGTCGGAGTCAGAATCATCTGGATATATGGTCTGTTTCCAAGCCACAGGTCGCTGTTTTTCCTGTTTATATCATATCCGGGCTCATGGATAGCGACAATCATCATGCAGGCTATCTGCTATATGTTTGTCAGAAATAAAGTGAAGGCTACTATAGGAACCAGAAAATTATAATTAAAATCTATTTGTATATGTGTTAAATTGTGATATAATATTTCCAGTTGATTATTTTGGAGGAATATTTATGAAAGCAAAACACACAGATTTAGAGAAACTTGAGCAGCTCTATAAAGAGTCGGGTAACCAGCTCGTAGTGCTCTACGGAAGGAGAGGCTGTCAAAAGGAGGCGCTCATAAAGGAATTTTGTGACGGAAAGAAATTCTTTTACTACAGATGCAGACAGGCATCGCCAGAGCATCAGCTTGAGATGATGGGGGAGGAGATAAGCCGTCAGTACAAGGTGAGCCTGAGCAGACAGACATATGAGGAGTACTTCGCGAGAATCAAATCAGGAGACCCTTCCAAGCTTGTCGTGATAATCGATGAGGCACAGTTTGTGGCAAAGAGGGATACATCATTTATGGAAGCAGTTGCAAAGCTTAAAAAGCACAAGCTGTATCCGGGACCTGTACTTATAATACTTGCCACATCATCTACAGTCTGGGCTACACAGGAGGCAGCAGAGCAGTTTAAGGGAGCCGAAATGAAGCTTGGATCGCTCAATTTCCTTGAGGTTGTAAGACATTTTGAAAGTCTTCCGGTCGCGGAAATCGTGAGAATTTACGGAGCAATCGGTGGAGTTCCGGCATATCTGGATAAGTGGGATGCAGCTAAATCCTTTAAGGATAATATATGCAGGCTCGTATTGACACCATCGGGAGCACTGTATGGTGAGGCGGATGCTGTTATATCATCAGAACTTCGAGAGCTTTCTGCATATAGCACAATACTTGCAGCAATCGCAAGAGGCGAGAACAAGCTCAATGATATTTTCCATGCGACAGGATTTTCACGTGCCAAAATCAGCGTATATTTAAAGAATCTTGCCGCCTTCAATATCGTGGAAAAAGTAGTTTCATTTGAGACCGGCGGATGGGAAAATGCAAAGAAGGGCGTATATCAGATAAAAGACACATTTGTTAATTTCTGGTTTAAGTTTGTCTATCCGAATATGTCTAATCTGTATCTGCTTTCACCGGAAGAGTTTTATGATACATATATAGAAAAAGAGCTTGATGCGTATCTTGAGAGATATTTCAGAGAGGTCTGCACAGAGTATCTGCTTATATTAAATCAGATGGGACAGCTTCCGTTTACCATAAAGCGTGTGGGTACATGGATTGGAAAGACAGGCCGCATAGACATCGTGGCTCAGAGCGAGGATAGAAGGAGTATCATCGGCTTCTGCAACTGGGACAAGCCAATGATGACCATGGATATGTGCGAGAATATGGCTATGGCTATGGATCAGGCAAGGCTTACATCTGATGACTATTATCTGTTTTCGGCAACAGATTTTGAGCCTGCACTGCAAAGCTATGTGGTCAGAGACCCTAGATTCAAGCTCATCAACATGAATGAATTATAGAGGAGCTTATGGGAAAATCACTGATATATGTTGAGCTCTACATAAATTGCATTTTTTTGAGTTTTAGGAAATGTTGAGTTTGCGTTTAAATTCATTGATTTTTCTCCTTTTTTTTAATATTTATCCACATAATAATGCGGATATAGTTTTTCTAATACATAAATGTAATAAAATATAATTTATGAGGTATAAATATGGCATTTACAGATCTAAAACAACTTAGAAAAATTATGCAGGATGAAGAAATTGCGGTATTTTCTTCTGTTTTTACATACAATAAAGTAAATTGTTATATAGCATATTGTCTTTTGACGTCAGATGATAGAGAACGTGAAAAATATAAGTATGCTATTTTGCGTATGCGTTTCATAAAAAAAGATAATTTTGATGAATATATTAACTGTCCGGCAAATTCTAATGGTATAAATGTGAGGTACGGTGAATTACGCAGGTTTTTTAATATAAAATATGATAATAGTGGAACTGACGAATGGTATAATGCACTTATAGAAAGTATTGGTAATGCTATTAAACCATTTATTCCAATGCAAACAAATGAATTGATTAATGCAAGCATAGACACTGTATGTAGACACGAACATCGCGATCCTAATCGCATTTATAGACATCATCTAATGAGACATTTTGTAGATGATAATGGAAATGGAAAATGTCGAACTGAATACAATGCTCAACTTGCTGCTCTTAGATTTCCAAAGCTTTATGACATTTACCGTGAGGACAAACATGTAAGTTTTGTTTTTACGGATAATGAAGCAGAAGAAGTCAGCGAACAGGAAGCCTATAATAACTTCATCTATCTTGAAAACCATAGGAAACCTAAGAGCCAATAATTACAATATTATCTCTATCATCAAAATAAAAGCATCGGCTCTCAAGTTCTTCAGAAGATGTTTTAAGGATTTCAATATAAAAATCTCTTTCTGTATTAAGATTTACAAAATGGATTCTCCAACTATTTTTTTCTTTGTCGATTCCATTCATTGTATTATCTTCGACAGACAGACAAATTACATTTTCTAAAGTCTGTTGTTGTACTATATTTAAGATGTATATTTCAACCATTCTTTCAGTTTCTGAACTCGATAAATAGTTATTTATTATATTGTATATATTTTCATTATGCATATTAATAAGAATCCTTTCTGTTTATTGACTGCAAATTAAACAATCATTATTATTTTCTGCGGGTGAGATAAATCACCCGCTAAAAATGTTAAATTAAGTTTCTTAACCAATCCATCAGACCTTCATCATCCTTCCATTGTGGCATGGATGGTGAACCTTTTAGCGGATTAGCTTTTTCAAGAGCTTCACGTTTTAGTGCTGTGTCTGCTCTTGCATATATTTCCGTTGTCGTTACGCTAGTGTGACCGAGTAGATCACGTATATATACCAAATTTACATTTGCTTGTAATAAATGCATAGCTTTTGAATGCCTTATGCAATGTGGAGAAAGTTTTTCTGGAATTAGTTCTGGATGAACCTCCCTAGCCATATCTGTATATTTGGTTAAAATATAGCTGATACCGTAACGAGAAAGCTGTTGTCCACCTCGATTTTGAAATAAATATGCTTCATTTCCCTGCTCAGCAATTCTAAATTCTTTAATATATTGTTTTAATATGTTCTCGGTTCTTGATAGTATCGGGACAACTCGTGTTTTGCTTCCCTTTCCGGTTAATCTAATTGTTGCTGGAGCACTAAAGCGTATATGTGAAACACGGATATCAGCAATTTCTTGGACTCTTGCTCCTGTGTCATACATAAGACTCAGCAAGGCAAGATCTCTGCGACCATACTTTGTACTTATGTCTGGTTGCTCTAATAAAACTTTTATTCCTTCTATAGTAAGATACTTTAATTCAGGCTCAGATTGCTTCATTGGTTTGATGGCAAGTGCCTTTTGGCATTCCAAAGCTTTGTCTGGTAAAGCAAACTGTAAATATGAAAAGAATGATTTTAGTGCACCTAAACGTTGGTTACACGTACTTGAACCACAATTACGCTTTTCTTTAAGCCAAAGCAAAAAGTCTTCCATATTTTTTCGGTCTACCATATCTAAATTCAAGCGATTAGGTTTGATATTCTTCTCTGTATCATAAAATATGAGTAGGAGCCGGAAAGTGTCTCTGTATGATGCAATAGTATTTGGACTTAAATTACGTTGCACAGGTAAATATTCAGTAAAGAATTTTGTTAAATGATAAGAAAAATCAGCAGTATTATTTTTCTTCATATAAAATACCTCCTATTTCAGGGAAGACATATCCAGTCAATTCTTCCATTTGTTTTAGTACATTTGGAAAAACTTCAGCCGTTAATTTCAGATAGTATTGAGTAGAAGCTATACCGGTATGTCCAACGTATTTTGATAAGATGGGTAGCATTGTTGTGAGATCCGCACCTTCCTCTGCCCATTGATTCAAGCGATGGCAGATAAAAGTATGACGTAAATCATGGACCCGTGGACCGAGTTCTTTTCCTAAATAAGGAATCCCTGCCAGCCACAGTTGCTCTCTAAAGTCTTTTTCAATGTTGCTTACACAATAGCTGCTACCATCCTTTTTAAAAAAGAAAGGGAATGAGCTGTCATGCTTGGAATGTACTTGATTGGCATATGAACGGCATCTGATAAATAAGCTATCAGCCATTGGAACAAAACGTTCATTTCCATTTTTTGCATCACGCACATGTATTATCCCATTTTCTAAATCAACATCACCTACTGTCAAATTTAACAGCTCTGATATTCTGAATCCACAACCATACAGCATCCGATACAATAGTGGAAATGCAATATGACGATATGGTGATATTGGCGAATATGTCATATTATCTAAAGATGAAAAGAGTCTATGGATTTCATCCTTAGTAAAAACATAAGCGTTATGCTGTGAATAATGATATTTTTGTGGAGCTGAAATATATCCACAATAACCTTGACTGTTTAAAAATACTGCAAAATGTTGCAGATACATAATCCTTGCTGAGCGAGTGGCTTCATTTTCATTGGGACGTTTTTGTGCCCAATCCAAAACGATATTTTGAGTCAACTCATAATTTTTGACTTTGTATTTTTTGCTAAATGTATCAAAAACATGAAGGGCATTATAACCACCAACATATTCATAACCTAAAGCCTGTTTCTGTTTTACAAATAAATCTAGCATTGGAGCAAAAGGACCATCAAAGGAACCTACAATTCTCTTTCTCATAAATCCACCTCCAATCCGCACTTAGACAGTTGCTTTAAACTGATTCTCAAGTAAATTTCGGTACTTTCAATATCTGCATGTCCCAGAGTTTGTGATATAACCGGAAGCGGAACATCATTTTCTAACATTCGAGTCGCTAATCCGTGTCGAAATGCATGCATTCCTATACGTTTATTAACAGGAGCTTTTAATCCGGCTTTTCTCATTTGTTGCGGAATTATTTTTCCTAGTGATGTTAATTCACCATAAGGGTAAATGTGTGATACAAAGATATTTTTTAAATCAGTTTCAGGTCGTCCATTTTTAAGGTAATCAATAATTGCCCACCCTACATCATCCGGCATTGGTAGAGTAAGAGAACGTCCTGTCTTTTTCTGCGAGAAAGAGATTACTTTTGTATCCCAATCTATATTTGAAAAAGTTAATGTACGGATATCACTGCTTCTCATGCCAAGTCTTGCTGCCATTATAAAAATTGCGTAATTACGTTTCCCGATTGGATTTGCTCGATCCACTGAATTGAGTATCTGTTCAATTTCGGAAATAGTAAAAGTGCTCGGTATCTTTTGCTGTCTTAAATTTTTTACATGAGGAATAAATTCTTCTAATTGGGCATCTATATACTGATTATCAAATGCCCATTTAAACATGCGCCGAATCTCACGTAATGTTTCTGATACATATGTTGTAGAAAATCTCGCCAAAGATAAAATATATGTATTAATTGTTTGTCCTGATATATCTTTGAAATCTCTAATTCCTGTATCATATAAATAATCGTGAAATCGAAAAAGCCTTGTTCGCAGTGACTTTATAGTATTTTCTGTAAAATTCCGTTGTGATTCTTCCTCTAAAAATCCTAGAAAAATATCTTTTAGCTCTTCCGAAAATGCTGACTTTGATGTACAATACTGTCGGAAGATAACATGGAATTGTGTAAAGTCCGAGAACATGTTGATTGCTCTCGTGATACGATACATTGAATCACGACGCTCTAGTGATTCAGAGTAAACATCCTGAAGGAATTTTTGACGAAAATTTTCTGTAAATTCCTGTTCTGGCTGATTCGTTGCGTAGGAAATCATATTGTTCCATATTTTACTGTAAGTTTGAATTTGGCAATTACTGTAGCCTTTCTTAAGCATCACCTCCTTTAGTTCAGAAACGTAAGGTTCCAGTTCTGTTGTAAAAACCTTTTTAATACCTTCCATATTTTTCTCCTTTCTATGCAAACTGTGGTTACTGTTATAATCACAATAGCAAATAAACGGAGAAAAATGTTAAGTAATTTTAATAAAAATACCAATATTGAAAGGAATGAGTGTATTGACTCAACATAATATATGACTCACAAAAAACTGATAATAACAGAGAAGCCATCCGTGGCACAGGAATTTGCGAAGGTGCTGCGGGTGAGCGGACGCAATGACGGTTATATAGAAAATGGAGAATATGTGATTTCATGGTGCGTGGGACATCTGGTCGGGCTGGTCTACCCTGAGTCCTACGACATGAAATACAAGAAATGGCGTCTTGAGGATCTGCCGTTTCTGCCAAAGGAATACAAATATGATGTGATAGACAGCGTGCGCAAGCAGTACAATATTGTGCACGCTCTTTTGCAGAGAGAGGACATTGACAGAGTTTACTGGGCAGGTGATGCCGGAAAAGAAGGACAGACCATCGAGGAGAATATCAGAAACTTTGGTGGTGTCAGGGAAGGCATGGAGGAGCTTCGAGTCTGGATAGATTCGCAGACCGAGGAGGAAATCCTAAGAGGCATAAAAGAGGCAAAGCCGATGAGTGCGTATGCAAACCTCGGAAAGAGCGGCATCATGCGTACCATCGAGGACTATGCGATGGGCATCAACTTTTCGCGTGTCATGTCGGTCAAATACGGCAATCTGCTAAACGATGCAGCGGGTACACGTTCATACACGGCAATCGCGGTCGGACGAGTGATGACCTGTGTGCTTGGAATGGTAGTAATCCGTGAGCGCGAAATCAGAAACTTTAAGGAGACTCCGTTTTACAGGGTAATCGGCAGGTTTACGGATGCCGGTGTAGAGGCAGAGTGGAAGGCTGTAGAAGGCTCAAGGTACTTTGAATCACCGCTTTTATACAAGGAAAACGGCTTTAAAGAGGAAAAAGATGCACTCGCTTTAATTGAAGAATTAAACGGCAAACAGGCGAAAGTTAAATCTATAGTTAAGAATACTGCTAAAAAAAGAGCACCGCTTCTTTTCAACCTGGCGGAGCTGCAGGCAGAGTGCTCAAAGAAGTTTAAAATCAGCCCTGATGAGACATTACAGGTGGCTCAGGATCTGTATGAAAAAAAGCTCACAACCTATCCTAGAACAGATGCCAGGGTGCTTTCAAGTGCTGTGGCAAAGGAGATTGGAAAAAATATAAGCAGGCTTAAAGGTTTTGAACCGACAGCAGACTTTGTGGAGCATATTATGCAAAAGAGGCTATATGCCAACATAGCAGATACGCAGTACACGGATGACAGCAAGGTAACAGACCACTATGCTATCATTCCGACAGGTCAGCTTACAGAGCTTTCGGGGCTTACATCGCTTCAAAGAGCAGTATTTGAGCTGATTGTCAGGCGTTTCCTTAGTATTTTTTATCCACCGGCAGAGTATGAGAATGTGAAGCTTGTTGTAGATGTGGATAAGGAAAGTTTTTTTGCATCATCAAAGGTACTAAAGAGCGAGGGCTATTTACAGGTGGCGAATCCGCCGAAAAAGAAGTCGTTTGAGGAATCAAACGCACGAATACTTGGTAAAACCAGTGAAACTGCAGATAGTACAGATGAAAACAGCACAGCAAACGGCAGCAATGATGAGATAGTCGTAAATCCCAAGGTGATGCTTGAGCTTGCCGATAAGCTAAAGGCGGGTGATGAGATAGCATGCCAAGGCTATAATATCAAGTTTGGTAAGACATCTCCGCCAAAGCGTTATACATCAGGTTCCATGGTGCTTGCCATGGAAAATGCAGGACAGCTTATCGAGGACGAGGAGCTTCGTGAGCAGATAAAGGGCTCAGGAATAGGCACCTCAGCAACGAGAGCGGAGATAATCCAGAAGCTTGTCCGTATAGGATATCTGAATCTGAACAAAAAGACACAGATACTCACACCCGAAAGCCTTGGCGAGATGGTGTTTGAGGTCGTATACATGACAGTTCCGGCACTTCTTAATCCAAAGATGACAGCCAACTGGGAAAAGGGACTGGACGGAATTACAAGGGGCACGGTGGATTTCTGGGAATACAGGGGAAAGCTTGAGAGCTTTATCCGCAAAGAGACAGAAAAGATGATTGAGCAGAATCTGCGCCCTGAGATTGCAGACCGTATCAGCAGCTTTGCAGGCAAAAATGCCAGAGGTGCGGCGGCCAGACGAAAGATAGGTGTCAAGTGCCCTGTTTGCGGCGGTGAGATAGTGACCACACCGTTTGGCTATGGCTGTGCTAATTATAAAAATGATAAATCAGGATGTAATTTTAATATCGGACAGGTGGCAGGACTTGATATTCCGGAGGAACAGGTCAAAAAGCTGATTGAAGAAGGAATCACCGATACAATCCGTGGTTTTAAGTCGAAGAGCGGCAAACGCTTTGATGCATGCTTAAAGCTCAACAAGGATGAACAGACGAACAAGGTATCAGCCACCTTTGATTTTGAAAATGTAAAGCCACAAAAAGTCGAGGGCATTGTGTGCCCGGACTGTGGAGGCGATATATATGTGTCACCATACGGCTACCGATGTGCAAACTATAACAGACAGACAGAGGATGGCTGCCATTTCTTCGTTGGAAGGATAGCAGACAAGCAGCTGTCACAGGTACAGTTTTTAGAACTCATGGCAAACGGCAGAACAGAGACGATAAAGGGCTTTAAATCAAAATCGGGAAAGCGCTTCAACGCATGCCTCGTGTTAAAGAAGGAGCCGGTCACAGAGGGAAGTGAGAAAATGCACACCGTCGTAGCATTTGACTTTGACAATGTGGAGGACGAAATCATAAAGGATGTCGTCTGTCCGCTTTGTGGTGGTCAGATAAAAAAGACATCGTTTGGCTATGGCTGTGTGAACTACAAGGGTGATGAGCCGGGAAGCTGCCGCTTTTCGGTGGGACAGATTGCGGGAAAGACAATCACAGCCGCAAACTTAAAGCAGCTTCTTAATGATAAAAAGACCGAGACCATACGAGGCTTTAAATCCAAAAGCGGGAAACGCTTCGATGCGTGCCTGGTGCTTAAGGAGGATGAAAATAAAAAGCTTTCTGTCCAGTTTGATTTTGACCATGTAGAGCCAAAGACAGTGAAGGATGTAGTATGTCCGAAGTGCGGAGGCAAAATCCAGGTGGCACCGTTTGGCTTTGTATGCGAGAACAACAGGCGTGATGATCCTGAGAGCTGCCGCTTTATGGTGGGCAAGGTCGCAAGCGTCAAAATAAAGGAATCAGTCCTTAAGGAGCTTCTGACAAAGAAAAAGACAGAAGTTATATCAGGATTTGTCTCAAAGACAGGCATGAAGTTTGACGCGCCGCTAAAGCTCACAGAAGACGGAGATATAGCCTTTGATTTCCCCGAAAAACCAAAGCCAATCGAGACCAATGTACTCTGTCCAAAGTGTGGCAGACCTCTCAAAAAGACACAGTGGAAATATGAGTGTGAGTGCGGCTTCAATGTTTGGCATACTGTGGCAAAGGTGGAGCTTTCAGAGGAAATTCTCACGGAGCTGTTTACCACAGGAAAGACCAAAAAGAAGGTCACAGGCTTCACCTCCAAGGCGGGAAATGTATTTGATACATGCCTTAAGTTTGAAAATGACCAGATATCATTTGATTTCGATAACCCGGGTGAGGAAGAAGTGCAGAGCAAGGCAGATGATGCGCCGGATGAGACAACCATGAATAATACAACCATGGATGAGATGGGAATCCCAGAGGAATTTCTGGCAGGATTTGATATGGCAGCTGATAGTGCACAGGCAGATGATGTGTCGGAGGCGGCACTTGCGGCGGCGCATGAGCTGTTCGGTGAGTAGCTCTGCTTATAATTAATTATTAAATCTATAATTAATATGAATTTTTATATTTATGTTTAATACTTATATTTAAGTTTAAATATTAAAATGACAGTTAAAACAATAGTCAATAATTTTCACATAATTAAAAGAAAGGACATAGAAAAATGGAAAACGCAAAAATAACAAATCTCTATAATCTGGATGAAACAATCGCAAAGGAGTATTTATCGCAGTTCACTTATCCATGGGAGGCACTTGCCGGAATAAGTGATTTCATCAAGGAGATAGGACCAACACTCGACCCTGAAATCTATGAGAAAAGAGGAGAGGATATCTGGGTAGCAAAGAGCGCAACAGTATTTGACAGCGCATATCTGCACGGTCCGCTCATCATCTGCGAGGACGCAGAAATCAGACAGTGTGCTTTTATCCGTGGCAGCGCAATCGTAGGAAAGGGCTCAGTAGTGGGAAACTCCACAGAGCTCAAAAATGTCATCATCTTTAATTCAGTACAGGTGCCACACTACAACTATGTAGGAGATTCAATTCTTGGCTACAAATCACATATGGGCGCAGGCTCTATTACATCAAATGTAAAGAGTGACAAGACACTTGTAGTCGTAAAGGATGTTTACGATACAAAAGAGGAGATTGAAACCGGCCGCAAGAAATTCGGCGCTATGCTTGGTGACCATGTGGAGGTAGGTTGCAACTCAGTGCTCAATCCGGGAACAGTAATAGGAAGAAATTCAAACATTTATCCGCTTTCAAGAGTACGCGGAGTCATCCCTGCAAACCACATTTTTAAGGACAAGGACAACGTAATTCTTAAAAAATAGTAATGTTGTTTGAAAAAATATTGTATTTTTGTTGTTTTTTGTCGATGATACTCTAGACTTATGACAAAAAATATGAGAGAATAAATCGGGTATGTTAAAACCATAACGAAAGGAGTCTTAAGATGATTTACACTAAGGAAGTTGAAAACATGTGTCCTGTAGCTAAGGGCGCAAAACATGAGCCAGCTCCTATCCCAGAAGAAGGAAAATGGGTTCATTCTAAGAAAATTGAGGACATTTCAGGATTTACACACGGTGTAGGCTGGTGTGCACCACAGCAGGGTGCCTGCAAGCTCTCACTCAATGTAAAGAATGGAGTAATTGAAGAGGCATTAGTTGAGACTATCGGATGCTCAGGAATGACACACTCTGCAGCTATGGCAGCAGAAATCTTACAGGGTAAGACAATTCTTGAGGCATTAAACACAGACTTAGTTTGTGATGCCATCAATACAGCTATGAGAGAGTTATTCTTACAGATCGTTTACGGTCGTACACAGTCTGCATTCTCTGATGATGGACTTGCTGTTGGAGCAGGACTTGAGGATTTAGGAAAGGGACTTCGCTCACAGGTTGGTACAATGTACGCAACAAAGGCAAAGGGAGTTCGTTACCTTGAGATGGCTGAGGGCTATGTAACAGGAATCGCTCTTGACAAGAACGATGAAGTAATTGGATACCAGTTCGTTTCTCTTGGAAAAATGACAGATTTTATCAAAAAGGGTGATGACGCTAACACAGCTTGGGAGAAAGCTTCAGGATCATACGGTCGTGTAACTCCAGAGCAGGGTGCTGTTAAGATCATCGATCCAAGACAGGAATAAGAGGAAAGGAGAACGACAATGGCATTATTTGAATCATATGAAAGAAGAATAGACCAGATCAATGCTGTACTTAACAGCTATGGTATCAGCTCAATCGAAGAAGCTGAAAAGATTACAAAGGACGCTGGACTTGATGTTTACGATCAGGTAAAGAAAATCCAGCCAATCTGTTTCGAGAACGCTTGCTGGGCATACACAGTTGGTGCAGCAATCGCAATCAAAAAAGGATGTAGAAGAGCAGCAGACGCTGCAGCAGCAATCGGAGAGGGACTTCAGGCATTCTGTATCCCTGGATCAGTTGCTGATCACCGTAAGGTAGGTTTAGGACATGGTAACCTTGGAAAGATGCTCCTCGAGGAGGAGACAGAGTGCTTCTGTTTCTTAGCAGGTCACGAGTCATTCGCAGCCGCTGAGGGTGCTATCGGAATCGCTGAGAAGGCAAACAAGGTTCGTCAGAAACCACTGCGTGTTATCCTTAACGGACTTGGAAAAGACGCTGCACAGATCATCTCACGTATCAACGGATTCACATTCGTAGAGACACAGTATGACTACAAGGCAGCTAAGCTCAACATCGTATCTGAGCATGCATACTCAGATGGACTCCGTGCAACAGTTAAGTGTTACGGTGCAGATGATGTTCAGGAAGGTGTTGCAATCATGCATCACGAGAACGTTGGTGTTTCTATCACAGGAAACTCTACAAACCCAACTCGTTTCCAGCATCCGGTAGCAGGTACATACAAGAAAGAGTGTATCGAGCAGGGCAAGAAGTACTTCTCAGTAGCATCAGGCGGTGGTACAGGACGTACACTTCACCCAGACAACATGGCAGCAGGACCAGCTTCATACGGTATGACAGATACAATGGGACGTATGCATTCAGATGCACAGTTCGCAGGATCTTCATCAGTTCCGGCTCACGTTGAGATGATGGGACTTATCGGAATGGGTAACAACCCAATGGTTGGTGCTACAGTAGCAGTTGCCGTTTCTGTTCAGCAGGCTGCTGATGAGGGCAAATTCTAAATAGAAAGCTTGATTTTATGGGCTTTTTGGAGAGTCTTTGGAGAAATCCGAAGGCTCTCTATTTTTTTATAAAAGTACATGTGGACGAGAATAATATTGAAATGTCCACATCTCGTCCACGTAAATTTAAAATGTGGACGAGGTATGTTATACTCCTAATAAGAGGAACATCTGTTCTTGAAAGGAGTATGACTATGGGCGATGTATTAATTAAAGCAATCACACCAACCGAAACGTATTACGCAGATCCATACACAAACACGCTCTATAATTCTGCTGGAAGAGAAATGATACACGGCTTCTTACGGATTATAGCATTTATGCTTTTCAAAAATATAATTGCAGTAGAAAACGCAAACGGACAGCTTGTATACTGCTCACGGAAATTAAAATGCGCTTGACAAATACAACCTATATGTTGTATTCTGTAATCGACAAAAGAGAAAGCGAGGATTATAGATGACACTACACGATTATTGCTCTAATTCTGGTAAAGACTTAATACTTGATTATATAAATAGTTTACCAGAAGATGAAAAGACAGATGGTTTATCTGTTATGGAATGCATGGAAAAGGGAGAATTTGATAAAATCAAATTCAAGCGTTGGGAAAAGAAAGTATATGAGGTATATTTTCAGAAACACAATCGAATATTTTATATTACGGTTGATAAAGAGAATATATATTTGCTTCATGCTTGCCGTAAACAGAAAAATAAAACGGAAAAGACAGATCAAAAACTTGTCCGAAAACGAGCATCTGAACTTGGAAAACAACTAGGCAAAACATTTATATAAGGAGGTAGCAAAATGCCATTTGTAGAAATCAATGTAAAAAATGAAATTGAAAAGCAAAGACAAAATAATCCAGAATTTAAAAAGGCATGGGATGAATCCCGTGCCGAGTATAAGCTCATAGGTGAAATGATTTCTTTACGGAAACAAGAAAATATAACGCAAAAGGAATTAGCTTCATTAACTGGAAATAAACAACAGGTAATTTCACGGATTGAACGGAAAGAAAGTATTCCTACAATAAGAGCATTTAGTCATATACTTGATGCTTTAGGATATGAGTTACGTATTGTAAAAAAGAAATCAGTATAAGCAAATAAGTGTAGTGTTATCAATAGCACCCAACGGAAATTAAAAATCTGTTAGGTGCTATTTTTATGCCCAAAAGGAGGAAACAATTATGAAACGCAAAACAATACTTAGCAGTCAATGATATTCAATCAATAGATTACTAAAAGAATTGAGGTCAGAAAGTGAGGAATGTTGGAAAAAATTTAAACAGAAATATTCTTTTTCTCAAACTCCTGCTTTATTAGTGTTTGAGAAAGGCAAATGTGTTTCAAGTGTAGAATGTGGAAAAGATGGTTTGCCAGTTGTGAAAAATCTAAAAATTATACTTGACAAATGAATAGAATGAGATAAAATATAACAGTACTATATAACACTGTTATATTTTGGAGAGACGTTCAGGAGAATAAGAAAAAGATGTCGACAAAAGCAGAAGATACAGAGAAAAATATATTAAATACAGCCAGAAAGCATTTTTTAAAAGATGGCTTTTCCGGGGCATCTTTAAGAAATATTGTAAAGGATGCCGGACTTACAACGGGTGCCTTTTATAAATACTATCCGACAAAAGAGGCGCTTTTTGATGCACTGACAGATCCGTATATAGAACATATATATCAGATCTACGACCGTGTAGTTGAGGATTTTGAAAAGCTTTCTGCCAAAGAACAGACCAGTAATATGTCGGACACATCCGGCGACGGAATGGATCAGATGATTGACTATATCTATGAGCATTATGATAATTTCCGATTATTGCTGAAATGTGGAGACAGTGGAAAGTTTGAGACATTCATACACAATATGGTAGACAGGGAAATGAGATCTAGTTTGGAATATGTGAAGAAAATGAAGGAGGATGGAATTGAAATACCGATTGTCGGGGAAAGCCTCATGCATATGATTTATACCGGATTTTTTTCATCTATATTTCAGATCATTGAGCACGATATAGATAAGGAAATTGCAAAGAGAAATGTGCACAAGCTTCGGGAATTCAATACCGGTGGCTGGGAGCGATTGTGGAACGTTAAATTTTAGGCTTACGATTCAGAAAGGTACATTTTAAGATAATAATATCAGGTGGCTGATGCCGGCATGCCACCTATTTTATTATACAAGGGTTAGACATAACTAACAAAATTAAAACTATAGCAAGGAGTGAATACGTGTGAAAGAAAAGAAAAAGTCAGCAGTCAGCTGGATACTGACATGGGCTGGACAAAAAAGAAGTGTCTATGTGTGGAGTGTATTGCTCGCAATAGGAAATGTTATTTTTAAGATTCTTCCGTACTTTATAATTGCGGATGTGGTGAAACTGTTTTTAAACGGTGAAAAGGAGTTTGAAAAATATCTGATAAAAGCAGTCCTGATCGCACTGTCGTTTGTGATCGCAGAACTGTTTCATTCACTTTCAACGTCATTGTCACATAAAGCAACTTTTGTGGTACTTGCAAATATAAGAAAAGCGTGTTGCGACAAGCTTGCCAGGGTACCTCTTGGGTATGTGAAAGATACACCGTCAGGTACTTTTAAAAATATCATGGTGGAAAGAATTGACAGTATCGAGACAACTTTGGCTCACATAGTACCAGAATTTACCTCCAATCTGCTTGCACCGGTTGTAATCCTGATTTATTTCTTCCTGACAGACTATCGGCTTGCACTTTGGTCTTTAGTTCCGATTGTTGTTGGACTTTTCTCATATTTTGGAATGATGCTGGATTATAAGCCAAGTTTTGAAAGGACGGTTAAGACCACAAAAGAGCTGAATGATGCTGCGGTAGAATATATTAACGGAATAGAGGTCATAAAGGCATTTGGAAAGACAGAAAGCTCTTATGCTAAATTTACAAAAGCGGCAAGGGAATATGCGGACTCTTTCATTTCATGGATGAGAAGATGTTCTGTCTATCATGCATTGATGATGGTGGTGACACCGTATACACTTCTTACAGTATTGCCTTTTGGAGCCTATTATGTATCGAATAAAACCTTAGAGTTATCTGATTTTGTCATTTGTATCATTCTCTCACTGGGAATTGTCGGGCCTCTGATCACGGTGGGCTCCTATACAGATGACCTTGGGAAAATCGGAGTGATCGTTGATGAGATAGCAGGTATTTTAGAACAGCCGGAGTTAAAACGTCCGGAGAAAAGTAAAGATGTTCCAAAAGATAATTCCATCATTCTTGAAAATGTAAGGTTTGGCTATCACGACAAAGAAATCCTGCATGGAGTAAATATGGAACTGAAAGCAGGGACTGTAAATGCAATTGTTGGGCCTTCCGGAAGCGGAAAGTCAACGATCGCAAAGCTAATCGCATCTTTATGGGATGTGGATTCCGGCAGAATTAAAATCGGTGGGGTTGATGTAAAAGAGCTGGCACTTACAGATTTCAACCGGAAAATTGCCTATGTCGCGCAGGACAATTATCTGTTTAATGAGACAGTTCGTGAAAATATCAGACAGGGAAATCCAAACGCTACGGATGACCAGGTGGTTGAGGTTACAAAGAAGAGCGGCTGTTATGAATTTATCCTGCAGTTAGAAAATGGATTTGATACCGTTGTAGGCGGTGCCGGTGGACATCTGTCGGGAGGAGAGAGACAGCGTATCTCGATTGCCCGGGCGATGCTAAAGGATGCACCGATCGTCATTTTAGATGAGGCAACTGCCTACACCGATCCGGAAAACGAAGCTCTATTACAAAAATCCATTGCAAAACTGGTGGACGGAAAGACACTGATCGTCATAGCACACAGGCTTTCTACTGTTAAGGACAGTGACCAGATCTTTGTGGTAAATGATGGAAACGTGACAGCGCATGGCACGCATGAGCAGCTTCTGGTGTCATGCCCGCTTTATAAAGAAATGTGGAATGCCCATATTTCAGTAAAAGATACCGTAAGGGAGGGCGTATGATATGTTTGAGATTCTGGCGAAATTCTTTCGATTTTCAGGGAGGGAAAATGGAAACAAATTCAAACTGTCGATGGTCATTGGGCTTGTAGAAGCACTTGCATCTGCAATGAAGATACCAGCCATTATGTACATATTGATTGGTTTGCTTGGTGGAAAACCGATAGGAAAATATATCGGAGGTTCCTTAGCCATTATGGTCATTGCGATTGTGATTGCTGTTATATGTAAGAGAAGTTCTACGGTACTTCAGACAGAAGGTGGCTATAATGCAAGTGCTTTTACGAGAATCAAAATTGCAGAGCATCTGCGTTACCTTCCGATGGGATATTTTAATTCCAACAGTATTGGAGAGATATCTTCGGTGACAACCAATACGATGGAATTACTAGGAGATGTAGCGGCCAGGGTGGTTATGCTGACAACGCAGGGGATTTTAGAGACTTTGATGATCATCCTTATGCTGCTTGTCTTTGATTGGAGAATCGGACTGATATCTGCAGCTGGAGTCCTGATTTTCTTTGGTGTAAATTCTATGATGCAGAATGCAGGGAAAAAAGATTCGGAACAAAAGGTGGTATGTGATACAGAACTCGTAAGTCAGATCATGGAGTATCTTCAGGGAATCTCAGAAGTGAAATCCTACAATCTGCTTGGAAAACAGGCAAAGAGATTAAATGATGCAAACGATGCGAGTGCCAAAATCAATACCAGAATGGAAATGGTATTTGTCCCGTATCATTTTTTACAAAGCGTGATAACGAAGATAACAGGAGCCGTAATTGTGGCATGCAGTGCATATTTTTATATCAATGGAACTATGAGTGCGGTTTATGCCATTGGTATGACAATCTCAGCATTTATGCTTTATGCCAGTCTGGAATGTACAGGAAATTACTCATCCCTCTTACATGTGGTAAGTGTATGTGTGGACAAAGCAAATGCAATTCTGGAACTGGATACGATGGATATCGATGGCAAAGAGATACAGCCGGAAAACTATGATATCAGACTTTCAGATGTTACATTTTCCTACGATAAGCGGAAGATTATTGATGGTGTATCACTCTCTATCCCAGAAAAAACAACGACAGCAATCGTTGGTCCGTCTGGCGGAGGTAAATCTACACTTTGTAATCTGATTTCCAGATTCTGGGATGTGGATTCCGGAGAAGCGACCCTTGGCGGTGTAAATGTAAAAGAGTACAGCATGAACAGCCTGATGAATAATTTTGCATTTGTCTTTCAGTCCGTCTATCTTTTTGCAGATACAATTGAGAATAATATTAAGTTCGGGCGTCAGGATGCAAGTCATGAGGAAGTGGTGGAAGCAGCAAAGAAAGCCTGCTGTCACGAGTTTATCAGCAAACTTCCAAATGGATATAATACCGTGATCGGAGAGGGCGGTGCCACGCTTTCCGGTGGTGAAAAACAACGGATCTCCATTGCCAGGGCGATTATGAAGGATGCACCGATCATTATTCTTGATGAGGCAACTGCGAATGTAGATCCTGAGAATGAGAAAGAACTTGTGGAGGCTGTGGATGCACTGACGAAAGAAAAAACGATCATTATGATCGCACACAGACTGAAGACGGTACGCCATGCAGATCAGATCGTGGTCGTAGAGAAAGGGCAGATTGTGCAGAAAGGAACCCATGAGCAGCTGATGAAGCAGGAAGGAATTTACAAGCGGTTTGTGGATGCAAGAGAGCAGGCAGTCAGCTGGAAACTGGCACGTTAAGAAATAAAGTAATATATAGATAAAAAACAAGGAGCATTCAAAATGAAAAATAAAAAGAAATTAAAAGGAAAAGATTTGATCAATATTGGAATTTATGCAGCGATTTACTGTGTGATTATGACAGCAGTTGCAATGCTGGGATTTATACCGATCATGATGCCGCTTTTATGTGTGATTGTCCCAATATTTGGCGGTATTCCATATATGCTTTTTTTGACAAAAGTTGATAAATTTGGAATGATAACTATTTATGCTATGATTGTTGGATTGTTTTTGTGGATTACAGGAATGGGATACTGGCCGTTTATTTTTGGAATTATATGTGGTGTTATTACAGACCTTATTGTAAAATCAGGAAATTATAAAAGCAGTAAGAAAAATATATTAAGTTGTGGAGTATTTAATCTGATCATCTTTGGAAACTTTGTTCCAATGTTTATGAATATTGAGGCATATTTCAGTACGCGTCAGAGTTTTGGACAGGAGTATATCACTAAAATGACAGATATCTTTGCGAACTCATGGCTGATCCCATTACTTATTGCAGCATGCGTGGTTTGTGGATGGATCGGAGGAGTATTTGGAAAATCATTGTTGAAAAAGCATTTTGAGAAAGCGGGAATTGCATAATGATACATACATACGTCACATTTGATCCAAGAACGAAAATGCTTCTTTTAATGACAATGGCAATATTTGTTCTGGGAGGAGCAGGAGATAAATTATTTGGTGCGTACCTTCCGTTATTCTGTCTGCTTCCGTTCGTGCTTTTTATACTTGTAGGTAAGTGGAAAAGAGCAGCAGGATACATCATTTTGTACAGTGTATTTTATTTGCTGACAGTGTTTGTGCTGCCTCATATGACAGGTTTTATTGGATTTATATTGCTTGCATTCTGCGGGATTATGACAAGGTTTCTGCCGGGAATCATGGCTGGAACCTATCTGATGCAGACAACAACAGTAAGTGAGTTTTCTTCGGCTATGAGCAGGATGCATATTACGGATAAGCTGACCATACCACTTTCTGTTATGTTTCGTTTTTTTCCAACGATTGCGGATGAATTCCGGGCAATCAATGATGCGATGCGTATGCGGGATATTCGCTTCGGCGGGAAAAATGTCGATAAAATGATAGAGTACAGACTGATTCCACTTATGGTCTGCTCCGCAAAAATTGGAGAGGAGCTCAATGCCGCAGCTATTACACGGGGACTTGGCGGTGATGTAAAGCGGACCAATGTGTGCCGGATTGGTTTTCATTTTCAGGACTATATTGTAGTACTTATTTGCTTTATTCCTTATGTAATATGGATCGTTTCAATGATTTCAAGATTATTTATGTAATATATAGATAAAACCGCATGATGTCATGATATTGGCAGAGTGCGGTTTTGTTACAAATGGAGGATATTATGATACAGATAGAAAATGTCAGTTTTCAGTATAATAATTCGGAAAAAGGAGCGTTAAAAGATGTTTCGATTTCAGTTGATAAAGGAGAATGTGTTTTGTTATGTGGGGCTTCAGGGTGTGGAAAGACAACAATAACGCGCCTTATAAATGGTCTTATCCCACATTTTTATGAAGGAGAGTATAGCGGAAATGTCAGCGTTTATGGAATGAATGTGCAGAGTGAAGAACTATATAATATATCAAAAAAGGTGGGTAGTGTATTTCAGAATCCAAGAAGTCAGTTTTTCTGCATGGATACAACAAGTGAAGTTGCGTTTGGATGCGAAAATATGGGACTTGTAGAAAACGATATTAACGAACGTGTAAAACTGGCTGTAAGCGAACTGGAAATGGAAAATCTTATGGACAGAGATATTTTTAAATTGTCAGGCGGTGAGAAGCAGAGAGTTGCCTGTGGTTCTGTAACTGCGATGCAGCCCGACGTATTTGTACTTGATGAACCGACATCAAATCTGGATAAAGAATCCATAGAAAGACTAAAAAATACGCTTTTACTCTGGAAAAAGCAGGGAAAAACAATCGTGATAGCGGAGCACAGGTTGTATTGGCTTAAGGAAATATGTGACCGTGTAGTCTATCTTGAACATGGAAGAATTATGTTTGATATCACAATGCAGGAATTTCTGAAATTTTCAGAGCAAAAGCTGCAAAATCTCGGACTTCGTACAATGCAGCCACATTGTGATGAAAGCAGTAAAAGACATGAGTATATTGCCAAAAAGTCGGACATAGTACTGAAAAATTATTATTTTTCCTATGGAGAAAAAAAGGTACTGGAGTTTGGAGATATGCAGCTCCCAAAGAATGAACTTATAGCAATTACAGGACAAAACGGAGCAGGAAAATCTACGTTCGTCAGATGCTTTTGCGGATTGGAGAAAAAATTTAAGGGACAGACGGTCATAGAAGAGAAGCAGTATAAACCAAAGGAAATGCTCCGTAAATGTTATCTTGTAATGCAGGATGTAAATCATCAGCTTTTCTGTGAATCTGTAGAAGATGAAGTTCTTCTTGGAGCATCGGATACCGGAAAAGAGATACAGGAAAGAGCCAGAGAAATTATGCAAAAACTTGGTATATGGGAATTTCGTGATAAACATCCGATGTCATTATCCGGTGGTCAGAAACAGCGTGTGGCTATTGCATCGTCTGTGCTTGCAGAAAAGGAGATACTGATATTTGATGAGCCGACGAGCGGTCTGGATTATTGTCATATGGTAAGTACTGCACAGCTGTTTAAAGAACTTCGTGACATGGGTAAAAGTATTTTTATTATCACCCATGACAGGGAATTGATTGAACGATGTTGTAATTATGAATTTTATGTGGCTGATCGACAGGCGATATTGTATGGATTATAAATACTCCGCAAATAAAATTGAGAACTATGAATCGTAAGAGTCTGATGTCATCTGGTCTCGACAACGAGAGCACCCGGAATAAATTAAAAGAATTGGCATTGTACGATTCGGAAACAAATGAAACAGATCTCATGAAAACACAATGTGTATTATTTTGATGCAATTCTAATGGACATTATGATGCCAGTCATGGATGGATATGAAGCAACACATGAAATCCGAAACAGTGAGAAAGAAGACGCAAAAAGCATCCCGATTATTGCAATGACAGCAAAAGCATTTGATGATGACATGAAAAAAACAAAGACTGCAGGGATGGGTGCACACCTGTCGAAACCATTAGATATACAGAAAATGATTGAAATGAAAGGATAATAGAATAAAAAAGAATATGATTTGACAGGATATGAGAGAGAATCACTCTGGGTAATAACCCAATGGTTGGTGCTACAGTAGTAGTTGCCGTTTCATAAGGATTTAGCCTCCCACAATTCTAAAAAATCAAAGAATTTTAAAGCGTGGTGGAATTTACCCCTGCACTGGAATTTACTTTTTCAAGTCAGCTTTTTTGAAATTTTATGATATAATTTGTATAAAGGTATAGATAGCTTATTTAAATGTTATATAGAAAGAGAGGAAAGTGGTTATGTTAAAAAGTGCAATATATTGTAATGTTTTTATATTGTTAATAATGTCAATATTTTTTTTAACAAGAATTTTTATGAAGAATAGTGATTTAAAGAAATTAAGAAAAGTCATAATTATATATATAATATTTAATTTCATTAGTTTTTATTTATGTGGTAGTGAAATAGTAGATATAGGTTGGGACTTTATATTTTTATTTCCAATTTCTATAATATCATTTATCATTCATATAGTAAGTATTTGTTGTATAAATAGAAAAATAAAAAAATCAAATAATACTGATTATAATATTTTAAGTATCAAAAAATATATCATTTTAAGTATAATTCCTGTTATTGTTTTTATAATTCCTTATGTGTATGAATTATATGTAATAAATAACTGTAATTATTTATTAAAATACAACTATCAAACTGGAATTATACAATCTGATGATACCTATATTGCTATTATAAATAATAAACCTGTAACGATAACTTTACAGAAAAATTTATTTAATAGAAAAGGATTTTCTGCTAAAAAATTAAATTATAATATTATATATACTAATGGTGTTGAAATATCAACAAGAGATTCAAGCTATAATAAAATAATTGTAGAGAACGAAGATATAAAAAAAATAGCATTAGATGTAAAAGAAAGATGTCCTTCTGCCAGAGGAGCTTTCATAGACTACTTTTCAGAAGAAAATTATGCTATTATTGTACTTACGTTAGAAGAAACTTATGGCAGCCAATTAGGAGAATACTTTTATTATGATAATACGTATATCCAAAGTATAAATACTCATGGCAGTTTAGAATCTATAACTTATTATAAATAATTGTATCAAAGAGCAAAAACAGCGGATTTATTTTTAGCATTAATTTATTATGGAACAAGCTTATTGTTTATTGTTATAGGAAATTACCTGCCAAAGATTAAGCAGAACAATACGATAGGAATCATAATCGTATTGACATTGCAGGATGAAGAAAACTGGAATGCAACTCATAGCTTTAGTGGAAGGATATGGGGGACATCAGGTATTTTATGTATGCTTTGCACATTACATTTGATAAAATCTGTGAGTAAAGAAGCTTGCATAAAAGCTAAGTAAGTTATTAATAAAATTGTGTAATTTATTTCTCATGGAAATTCATCTCCTTTCTGTTTACGATGTCATTATAGAATACGAAAAGAATTATTACTTGCCAAAATAACAGAATATATAGTCAAAAATTGCTTAATACAGTGACAGGTTAAAATATCCTGCAATACTGTCATTGGTCAGTTTATTTATACAATTTAATATTGGAATATTTTACAACTATGACACAAGTATGCAACATAATAAACGAATGCTTTTGATAGAGTAATGATACACAATATCAGTTACAAAGAAGCAGGAGGGTAGAAAGTGGACATGACACAAAATAAATGTTGCAGACATGGGACAAATTTACGTCGAAGGAGACGCAGGCGCAGAAAAATACGGCATTCCGTTATATTTTTATGTAGTAGCATAGCTGTGATTGTATTTGTGGCTGTGGAAAGCCGTATGATAAGATCCGGTGATGGCAGGACAAATAAATATGATGTTGAAGCCGGAAATAATACATATGATAATGCTGTTATAGAAAATAGCAAAATCTCTGAAAAGAATAAGATACAAAATAATCAGTCGATGCTTGATGATATAATGAACAGCACCCAATATCCAAAACAGCTAAAGGACCTTGCTTTGAAGAATGAAGAGGCACTTGAGTTTGTGTATGATTATCCGGCGGAACATGTGAAGGAACACACAATTGACTTGACAGAAGAAGCGTCTATGGATAGTGTTCCGTTATTTGTGCAGTGGGATAAACGCTGGGGCTACGAAAAATATAGCGGCAATTTCTTTGCAGCAAGCGGATGCGGTCCCACTACACTTTCGATGGTAGTGGTTTATCTGACGCACAACAGGGATGCATCACCTATTGCAGTAGCAAAGTATTCAAAGGAAGCCGGTTATAGTGTGGATGGTTCAGGAAGTTCATGGACGCTTATAAGTGAAGGCTGCATGCACTACGGCGTAAAAGCAAAGGCAGTGGCGCTGGATGAGAGCAGAATGAAAGCAGAGCTTGATGAAGGACATCCTATTGTGGTAAATGTAGGACCGGGAGATTTTACAGATACAGGACATTTTATGGTTATAACAGGCTACGATGATGAAGGATTTTCAATAAATGATCAAAACAGCATTGAAAAAAGTGGCAAAAGGTGGTTATTCAAAAATATATCATCTCAGATTAGAGCTGTCTGGAGTATGTATGTGTGAGAATATATTTGTATAAGTGCCGGTAAAACATCCTATTATTGAGTTAAATAACAGGGTGTTTTTTACAACTATGACACATCTTTATGCTATAATAATTTTATCATAATCATAGAAGAGGAGCAGCTTATGACCAGTATTCTCATAGTGGAAGATGACAACGACATAAATAATTTAATATGCAACACCCTGAAGGCAGAGGGATATCAATGCGAAAGAGCGTTTGATGGCAAGGAAGGGGCGGACAAAATTGAGCAGAACAGATATGATCTGCTGCTGCTTGATATTATGCTTCCTGAGATAAATGGTTATGAATTGCTTGACTATGTCAGGAGAATTGGGGATACTCCGGTCATAATAATATCTGCTATGGGACAGGTGGATGAAAGGATACGCGGGCTTCGTATGGGCGCGGATGATTACATATGCAAACCATTTCAGATAGGGGAGCTGCTTGCGAGAGTGGAAACCGTATTAAGGCGCACTCAGCGCATGGCAGAGCGTCTGGAAATAGAGGATGTAGCTATAGATCCTAAATCACGTACAGTGACAAAGGCAGGTGAGCAGGTAGAGCTCACAGTAAAGGAATTTGATCTGTTGTATGAGCTTATGAAGAATAAGAATGTTGCACTCAGCAGGCGCAGGCTTTATGAGCTTGTATGGCAGGAGGAGTATACCGGGGAGACGAGGACACTGGACTCACATGTACAAAGACTAAGGAAAAAGCTTGACTGGAATGAAAAGATTGTCACAGTTTTCAGGATTGGCTATCGTCTGGAGGTTCGCGGATGAAATTTTTCTATAAAATGTTTCTTGGAATGACAGTGATACTGGCTGTTGCACTTGGAATGATAGAATATGTGACTCTATCATATTCACTGGAGCATGCAGTGAAAAGGGAGCAGGACAGTGCACTTTCACAGCATCAGATGATAAAATACTCGATTGAAACTGTCATACTTAATATGAAGAGTGAGGATGTGGATAAGGAGCTTACAGATATGATGTCGCAGTCGGCAAAATCCATTGTTGGAGATGAAGGAGGAATGTATCTTGCCGATGATGATGGAAAAAGGATATATGCCAATTCATGTAATTATGAGCAAAAGGATATAAAGGTAAAGGATGGTACGCTTACATACAGTATAGTGTCAAAAGAGAATACTAAAGATACCGGTGAAAAGCAAAGCAGCAGATATATCCATGTCAAAAGCAGCTTTAAACTGAATGATAATAGGTATATTCTGATAACGGAAAGTGATATTACACCGGTTTTCGATGAGTCAAAGGAGCTTAGGTATAGATGCAGCGTGTACTACATTGTTATACTTGCTGTTGGTATGATGGTCATATTGATACTTTCTTGGATGATTACAAAGCCTCTTGCCGGATTAACAGCCACCACCAAAAAATTTGCAGATGGTGATTACACAGCAAGAAGTGATGTAAAGACAAAGGATGAAATAGGTGAGCTTGCGAGGGCTTTCAACGAGCTTGCGAAAAACCTTGAAAGCAAAGTTTATGAACTTCAGATGGCGGCAAAGAAGCAGGAGGATTTTACTGCAAACTTCGCACATGAGCTCAAAACCCCAATGACATCAATTATAGGATATGCCGATACCCTGTATCAGAAAAAAATGTCCGAGGATGAGGTGCACAGTGCTGCCGGAGTCATACTGAATGAGGGCATGAGGCTTGAAGCATTATCATTTAAGCTGCTGGAGCTTATTACTCTTGATAAAAATGATTTCAGGCTTGAAGAAACAAGAATATCTGAGATTATAGCAGATTGTGTGGAAACCGCACATGAAGCGGCAAGAAAGCATAATACAGAGATTGTGTACAGTGCGGATGAGGCATGGGTGTGGCTGGAATATGATCTGTTTAAGACCATGCTTCTTAATCTGATAGACAATGCAGTGAAATCAGGAGGCAGAAAGGTAGATGTATCAGGCAGACTTATTTCGCACAGTATTTATCGTATTGCAGTTTCGGACAATGGAAGAGGAATACCGCCTGAAGATATAGAGCGCATTACAGAGGCTTTTTATATGGTTGACAAGTCGAGGTCAAGAAGTGAGCATGGAGCAGGGCTTGGGCTTGCACTTGTATCAAGGATTGCTAAGCTGCATGATACAAAAATCCATTATGAGAGTGAGTCAGGTAAAGGAACCAGGGTGTATTTTGACATGAAAGCGGAGGCATTGGATGAGAAGTAAGCATTTATCAGTGCGCAAATGTATTGATAAAAAACCGGATAAAATCAAGGGAATAGTGTGTATATGCATTATTCTGGCAGTTGTATGTGCGGGAAATATGATACCGAATTATCTGATTTCACTTAAAGCAGCAAAAATTGCCAAAACGAGTACTACAATAAGCAACGCAGATATAAGCCCATACAGCAGCTCTATTTCAGCTGAAGAGAGGCTTACTAAGATGATGTCTCTGATGCAGGATAATGTAAATGAGCTGTGGAATGGGAAATATAGTGAGATAAGGAAACCGTTGGATACTGAGATTCCGGTGGGACAGGCTTATACGGCTATTCAGACTTTTCTGAAGGGTGCCTGTGAGCTGCAGAAGCAGTCAGGTATTATGCAGATGCTCGGTGAAGACGATATAGTTATGCTCCAAAGCCTTGAAAGTAACTATTCAAAGGATACAGACAGCGAAACAGAACAGACATATGAAGCAGCTCCTTGGCAATATGGTGCAGCAGTTGCTTTGGATGATAGCTTTGACAACACAATATCAGATTATTTTGTAACATCGGATATAAGCAAGGAATTATCGGCGTGGATATTTATAATATCATTTGAAGATACGAGAATGCTGGTTGCTGTTGATGCGGTGCTTGGGGTACCGTTTTATATTACATATTATTGTGCAGATGTGGATAGTCCTAAGGCACAGGCTGCAGTGATGAGAGATTTATATGCAAAGACATATGGCAGTGATTATTCTATGGGGGATCCAAAAGAGTCTGAATCAAAAATAGATTCTTCCTTTGAGACAAATATAATAGAGAATTTTTATTATGGGAATAATTATACGCAAGGGGATGATGAATATACCGGTTTTGAACCTTATGTATACTCTTGTTCATCGGACAAGCTGCAGATGGAATATCAGGTTATTACAGGGATCCAAAGATTTGAAAAAAAGGGAAAGCAAGTGTCATCATATAATTCGCGTATTAATATATGTCTGTACTAACCGGACTAAAAAGCTCTCTGTGCAATGCACGGGAGCTTTTTAAATTGCATGCAAGCATCAATGATGCCTTTTGACCCTCATTTCATAATAATTATAACAGTATCATTTAGTGCATGATTTGTATAATTTATTACATTGCTCTTTGCAAGGGTTTTGTTATATCTTAGATGTAGCAAAGCAGTTATTGTTCTTGGTTTTATATATCAATAATAGGAAAGTGAGGAAAAATATGAACGCTGATATGAAATGGCTTGATAATCCGGAAGTGTTTAAGGTAAATCAATTGGAACCACATAGTGATCATTGCTATTATCTGGATTATTCAGACATGAAAAAAGAAAAAAATCCATTATTACAGTCATTAAATGGTCAATGGGAGTTTGCTTACAGCAAAAATGTGATGGAAAGACCTGTTGATTTTTATAAGGAAACATTTGATGCATCAGGATTCGATAAAATTATGGTTCCGGGACATATTGAACTGGCTGGATATGATAAAATACGTTACATCAACACTATGTATCCGTGGGAAGGAAAAGAGTACCACAGAGGAGCATATAGTATGGAAGTAACCGGAGCAGAAGAAGGAATGTTTTCAGAAGCACAGTACAATCCGGTAGGCTCTTATATCAAATACTTTGATTTGGATAAGAACATGTGTGGAAAAAGAATCCATATATGCTTCGAAGGTGTAGAAGAAGCTATGTATCTGTGGCTTAATGGTCAGTTTATAGGTTATGCAGAGGACAGCTTCACACCTTCAGAGTTTGATCTGACACCATATATTAAGGAAAAGGGAAATGTTCTGGCAGTGCAGGTACATAAGATGAGCACGGCGGCATTTTTAGAGGATCAGGACTTTTTCAGATTTTTTGGAATTTTCAGAAATGTTACTTTGAAGGCAATTCCGGATGTTCATCTGGAGGATGTATGGTTCAAACCTGTGTTAAATCAAGATAATGAAAGCGGAAGCGTATCTGTCAGCATGAAGGTATCTGCTACTGACAGTCAGAATGTAACTGCTGGCTTTATTTTAAAAGACAGAGAAGAAAATATATTAGTAGAGAAGTCATTACAGTTAAATAAAGAAAACGACCATTTGGAAGGCACGATTTGTGTTGACTTGGAAAGTGTCAGGCTGTGGGATAATCATAATCCATATTTATACCATGCTTATGTTGAGCTTAAAGCAGAGGATGGCTCACTGGCCGAGGTAATTCCTTATGATATCGGTTTCAGAAGAATAGAGATTATAGATAAAGTAGTCTATTTAAATGGAAAACGTCTTGTTATCACGGGAGTAAACCGTCATGAGTGGAATGCAAGAACAGGAAGATGCATTGGTATAGAAGACATGAAGGCAGATATATCATGTATGTTAAGAAACAATATTAATTCTGTGCGTACCTGTCACTATCCTGACCAGATACCATGGTACTATATGTGCGACGATGCAGGTATTTATGTGATGGCAGAAACAAATCTGGAGAGCCATGGCTCATTCCAAAAACTAGGGGCAATCGAACCGTCATGCAATGTACCGGGATCTATTCCACAGTGGAGAGATGCAGTGCTTGAGCGTGCAAAAAACAATTTTGAAACTTTTAAAAACCATACATCCATCCTTTTCTGGTCATTAGGAAATGAATCCTATGCAGGAGACGACATTGAGGCAATGAACGTTTATTTTGCCGAAAAGAAGGATGGAAGATTAGTTCATTATGAAAGCGCTTATTATAATAGGGCATATGAGGATACTATTTCTGATTTTGAGACCAGAATGTATGCAAAACCGGAGGATGTAGAGGAATACTTGAATAACAGTCCGAAAAAACCGTATATTTTATGCGAATTCATGCATGATATGGGAAATTCAATGGGTGGACTTGGCTCTTATATGAAGCTGATTGACAAATACGATATGTATCATGGCGGATTTATATGGGATTTTATTGACCAGGCAATTATGGTAAAAGATCCCATTACAGGAAAAGATGTTTTACGCTATGGTGGAGATTTTGATGATAAACCGGCAGACTATGAATTCTCAGCAAATGGAATTGTATTTGCTGACAGGAAAGAAAAACCGGCAATGCAGGAAGTGAGGTATTACTATGGTTTATACAGATAAATTAAGAGTGGTCTATGGTGACTATACATTAGGTGTACATGGTGAAGGCTTTGATTATATTTTCTCTTATGCACAGGGTGGACTGGAATCTATCGTTAAAAATGGATATGAGTGGCTGTATCGTTGCCCAAAGCCTACTTTCTGGAGAGCGTTGACAGATAATGACAGGGGAAGCAAGTTTCATATTAAAAGCGGAAGCTGGCTTTCAGCAGATATGTTTATTGACTGTAAGGGAATACAGGTGATCATGGATGGCAAGGAGCAAAAACAATATGCACCTGATAATAACAGCTATGGCGGTGATGTTTATGCTGATGAAATTATTGTAAAATATACATACGAGACCATAACAACTCCGGCGACAACTGTTCTTGTGAGCTATAGCGTTGATGCGTCCGGAAAGATTCGCGTGGATGTACATTATAATGGAGTACAGGGGCTCCCTGAATTCCCTGTATTTGGAATGAGATTTATTATGCCAACATTGGCTGACAAATATTTATATAAGGGACTCTCCGGAGAAACATATCCTGACAGAAAAGCAGGTGCACAAGAAGGCGTCTATGAGATCGGTGATCTGAGTCTTACACAATATCTTGTTCCGCAGGAATGTGGTATGAGAATGGATACAGAGTGGCTTGAAATTACAAGACATACGGCTCTTGATAACAGCAGGAAAGATAGCTCATCACAGACACTGCGCATTGAAAAGAATGATGAAAAATTTGCATTTTCTTGTCTGCCTTATACCGCATCTGAGATTGAAAACGCTCTTCACCATGAAGAACTGCCACCGGCAAGAAGAACTGTTTTATGCATATATGGCGCAGTAAGAGGTGTTGGAGGTATCGACAGCTGGGGAACTGATGTGGAAGAGGATTATCGTATCAGTGCGGAGACTGATAAGGATTATTCTTTTACAATCTGTTAGTCATTCATTAAAAAGATAAGTATAGGAAAAAATTGGCATTATAATATTGCTTTTGTCTTTTTATTATGTATTTCTGGCTCTGTATTCAGAAGGAGAACATCCTTTTTGTTTATGGAATAATCGACTGAAGTATAGTGGATTATTGTATCCGACAATGCCTGCAATCTCGTTTATAGAGTAGGATGTCGTTTCAAGCAGCACCTGTGCGTTTGTCATCCTTAGTGCTGTGAGAAATTGTACTGGTGTATTACCGGTATATTTCCGAAAGCTCCTGATAAACCAGCTTATGCTCATACCAATTGATGAAGCATATTCCTCCACGTTAATAGAGCGGTTGTAGTTTGTATTGAAATATGTAATTGCTGTATCCATCTGGCTGTCAAGGAATTCATTTCTGATTACATGCTCAGTTGTTATTTTACGGTTAAATATAATCAAAAGGTGTCGTAGCAAAAGCATGAGCATTTCCTCATAATTGTCCTGACATCTTTGAAGCTCTGTAATAATCCTTTTGAAAACCTGTTCATATTCAAGAGATGTTCCAACATTAAAGACTCTTTTATTGTCTGTAAATCCGTATTTTCTTAAAGTGTTTTTTACGTCGCTTCCGGTAAAGTGAAGCCAATATATCTGAGTCTTATCCTTACCATAAAATTCATATTTTTGAAGCTCTTTTGGGCGAAATAACACTATATGTCCGGCTGGAATGATTGTCTCATTTTCAGGATTGTCAAAGTGGAAATGAACAAGACCGGATGATATGTATATAATCTGGTAATCCAGTCTTCCTCTGGGCCTGTATGTAGGCATCTTAGGATGCTGTGACAGGCGATAGGTTCCGCAGCTTCCTACAATCAGAGGGCGGCTTTTATCTTTAAAATCTTTATGTGAATGATTCAAATATCCCGTGTTAATATACATTACACACCTCCATTCGAATTATAGCATTTTATGCATGCTTTGTCTATTTGCATTTATGGACAAAATGTTTAGAGCATGATATTGTGTATTGATTACGTTTCAAATGGAATTGAGTCAAATAGCTGTGAAACTGTAGTGTTTGAAAAGTATCATTTTGTGCATATTACAGCCTATTATGTTTATAGACAAAATTTGCACAAATATATAAAATTAGTATAGCTGTTAAAGATAAAACAAAGTAATTAATTGGAGGTTTTTCATGGAAGAAAAGACGTACTTAAAGTGGTACAACAAAATTGGTTATGGTTCCGGTGATATTGCAGGAAATGTAGTATATGCATTCCTGACATCCTTTGTTATGGTATATCTTACAGATACTATAGGACTTGCATCGGGAATCGTTGGAACATTAATCGCAGCATCTAAATTATTTGATGGTTTTACAGATGTTTTCTTTGGGTCACTTATTGATAAAACACATACAAAGCTCGGAAAAGCAAGACCTTGGATGATTTATGGCTATATAGGTTGTGCTTTGACACTTGTAGCAGTTTTTGCAATTCCTACAAGCTGGGGCAGGACTGCTCAGTATGCATGGTTCTTTATAGCATATACATTATTGAATGGTGTATTTTATACAGCAAATAATATTGCATATTCTGCACTTACTTCGCTGGTAACAAAGAACAGCAAAGAGCGTGTACAGATGGGCTCTTACCGTTTTATTTTTGCCTTTTCAACCAGTCTTATAATTCAGTCTATAACAGTTGCATTTGTTGATGTATGCGGTGGAGGTGCTGCTGCATGGAGATTTGTAGCTATTATTTATGCTTTGATAGGCCTTGTAGTAAATACAATTTCAGGATTGTCGGTTAAGGAGCTTCCGGAAGAGGAGCTTAACTCCGGAATAGAGAACGATGAAGAAAAGAAGTATGGTCTTGTTCAGGCATTTAAGCTGCTCGTTAAGAATAAGTACTATATGATGATTTGTGGAACTTATATTTTGCAGCAGTTATACAGTGCTATGATTGGTGCAGGTATTTATTATTGTACATGGGTTCTTAAGAATAAAAATCTGTTTGGTGTATTTGCGTGGGCTGTAAATATTCCTCTTATAATAGCACTTATTTTCACACCAACTCTTGTTGGAAAGTGGAAGGGAATGTATAAGCTTAATAAACGTGGATATATTCTGGCTACGATAGCAAGAGCACTTGTGATTGTAGCAGGATACATGGGAAGCGTTCCACTGATGATGCTGTTTACTGCAGTTGCAGCATTAGGACAGGGACCTTGGCAGGGAGACATGAATGCAGTAATTGCCGAGTGCTCTGAGTATACTTACCTGACTCAGGGAAAGAGAGTAGATGGAACTATGTATTCATGCACATCACTTGGAATCAAAATTGGTGGTGGAATTGGAACAGCTATTGTAGGATGGCTGCTTGAAATCAGTGGTTATGTAGGTACAAATGCGACTCAGCCGGCATCTGCAATTACTATGCTTCAGGTAATGTATTTATGGTTACCATTTGTATTTGAGATTCTTATTACAATTCTTCTTTCAAAGATGAATGTAGAAGCTGCAAATGAAAAGCTTAGAAGAGAAAAAGGAATTGAATAATTATCGTATAATATAGGAGAGATGATCTGAGTGCATTTAACGTATGAAAATACAAATGAAGAGATTATTGCAGTAAAGCGGAAGCCACGGCACCAGCCACCACATCTGCATAATGCAATGGAAATTGTATGCGTTACGAAAGGAACATTAGAGCTTGGTGTAGGACAGGAGCTGTATCACATGGAAACAGGTGATATAGGAGTAGTATTTCCTGATGTTATACATCATTATCAGGTGTTTTCATCAGAAGTCAATGAGGCGGTTTTTATTAATGCTCCACAAATGATTTTTGGTAGATTTGAAAATGTACTGCGGAATAATGCTCCACAATATCCTGTTGTAAAAAGTGATGTTATTCCGGATGAAGTGTACAGAGCAGTGGAATCCATAATAGATACCTGGCAGAATGATATATGGATTGTTCAAGCTTATTTGCAGATTATACTTGCAAGATGTATTCCGATGATGAAATTGGTGGAAAAGAGCAAAATTGGCAGTGATGATATAATATACCGTACCGTATCATATATTTCTGCCAATTTTAATAAGAGTATATCGCTTGATGGAATGGCACATGACCTTGGCGTAAGCAAATTTTCATTATCAAGATTGTTTTCAAAGACATTTCACAGCAGTTTTAATCAATATGTGAATGAGGCGCGTCTGGGGTATGCCTGTCAGAGAATTGAAACTACAGATGATACCCTGACAGAAATCTCGATGGACAGTGGTTTTGGAAGTCTTAGAACCTTTAATCGTGTTTTTAAAGAAAAATATAGATTGACACCAAGCGAGTATAGAAATAAATTACAAATTTGACTAAAAAGCTCTCTGTGCAATGCACAGGAGCTTTTTTATATGCAGACCTCTATTTATTTGTGCTGTCTGCATCAATTACGGACTGAATCTGCTTCATAAGGGCATCATAGTTGTCCTTGTTATCAATTCCGCCGAGCATTGGTTCGCCTACAATATTGCCATTTCTGTCAACAAGTATAGTTGTTGGAAATGCCATGATTTCTGAGGCATATTTACCGGCAGCGCTAGAGGAGTTAATTGACAGATTACGATATTTGACACCCTGGCTTTCAAGAACAGAGGCAGCCTCTTTGATAGCTGTTTTATTGCCATCGAAGGTCTCAGTGTTGATGCCAACAACTTCTCCGCCCATTGATTTGATAGCATCATTTAATTCGTTAAGCTTGGATAATTCAGCGACACATGGTTTGCAGCCGGTAAACCAGAAATTGACGACTGTTACTGCATTACCGGAAAACAGGCTGTCATCCACCTTATTTCCATCAAAATCCTCACCGGAAAAATCACTGAATACAGATGAGGCTTTAGAGCTGTCCTTCTTGTTATCGTCTGATGATTTATTTTTGTTTTCAAGCTCTGCTATCTGTTCCTCGATTTTTCGTATGGTTTCAATATCCTCATTAAGTGTTTTAAGCTCATCGTCTGTGAATGAATCCTTGTTTGATTCTACGGTACCGGCAAGATAATCAGCATAATTTCCGTTTGGATCGGCGTCACTTTTGTTCATCATGCCAAATGCCTTGTTCCACACATCAGCGTGATCTGCAAAAAGCTGATTTTCCTGCTGATATAAATCATCAAGCCTGGAATCTGATTTGCCGGATGTTTCTGAGCCGGCTTCAGTCTGAGTGTTCTTAGAATCTGTGTTGGAAGATTGCTTTCCACCGCATGCTGTAAGTGATAATGCTATGCAGAGTGTAAAAATAGAAATAAATGATAATTTGTTTTTCATGAGTAATTTCTCCTTTAAAAATAATAGTAAAATGTTTAATAGTTATCTGTTGTCATTTTTTTGACATGATTTTCCCATAAACCGGTAGCAGATGGCATCCTTCGGACAGGCCTTTATGCAGGCACCGCAGCGTATGCACTCGGGGTGATCCGGTGTCTTACACACATCCACATCCATCTTACATGCCTTTGAGCATTGACCGCATCCGACACATTTGCTGCTATCAACGGTGATTTTGAGCAGGCTGACCTTATTAAATAATGAGTAGATTGCTCCAAGTGGACAAATCCATTTACAGAAGGGCCTGTAAAATAAAATACTTAGTACAATCACTGCAATTAAAATCATACACTTGAAAGAAAAAAGCTTTCCCAGCGCAGAACGGATAGCAGCATTTCCAATAGATAACGGTATAGCACCCTCTAAAACACCCTGAGGACAGATATATTTGCAGAAGAACGGGTCTCCCATTCCTATAGAGTTCGTTATAAGCATCGGAAGAAGTATAACGAAAACAATAAGAATGACATATTTTAGGTACCTAAGAGGCTTTAATTTGGCTGTGGATAATTTCTTTCCGGGTATTTTGTGAAGTAAATCCTGAAACCATCCAAATGGGCACAAAAAACCACATATAAATCTGCCGAGAGTTACACCGAGTAAAATAAAAAATCCGGTTATGTAGTATGAAAACTTAAATTTTGATGATCCGACGACTGCCTGAAATGCCCCTATTGGACAGGCTCCTGTCGCGGCAGGGCAGGAGTAGCAGTTTAATCCGGGTACACATACTGTTTTTGCATTGCCCTGATATATTTTACCTTTAAATAAATTCGGGATATGAATATTGGTCAGCAGCGTTGCTGCGGCCTGTATCCAGCCACGTATTTTTGCCAGTTTTCTTGATAGTAATTTCTTTTCTTTATCCAATTCCGACACACTCCAGACATAGTTTTATTGCTTTACCAAGCACGGTAGCCGCCTCACCTCTGACTGCACCATAGCTTATCATGGATACACCAAGGATAAGCAGAATGATTTGACATGTTTTTTGGTATTTCAACATAATGTTGCTCCTTTTTATTGTATTGTTGACCAGCTGACTTTGGTATTATACAATATAGGTTGTAAAATTATTGTTAAGAAGCAGGAGAAAATTTTGAGATTATTAATTGTTGAGGATGAGAAACAAATATGTGATATGGTTGCAAAGAGTCTGTATGCTGTCGGTTATGAGGTGGATACCTGTTATGATGGGAAAGAGGCTCTTGAATGTATACTGTCGGAGAATTATGATCTGATAGTTTTGGATTTGAATCTGCCGGGGATGGATGGCATGGAGCTTCTTAAGGAGCTTAGAAAATACAATGATGAAACTAAGGTTTTGATATTATCTGCAAGAGGTCAGATTGCTGATAAGGTAGAGGGACTGGATGCAGGAGCAAATGATTACATGGAAAAACCATTCCATCTGCAGGAGCTTGAGGCACGTATCAGAAGCCTGACAAGAAGGAAATTTGTACAGAATGATATATGTCTTAAATGCGGAGAAATAAAGTTTGATACGATTAAACGCGAGGCATATGCAAAGGGAGAGCCGGTTCCACTGACAAGAAAAGAGAATGGTATTTTGGAATATTTACTTATCAATATAGGCAGACCGGTGAGCCAGGAGGAGCTGATAGAGCATGTGTGGGATGCCACGGCAGACAGCTTTAGCGGAGCAATCAGGGTACATATGTCTTCACTTAGAAAAAAGCTTAAGGCGAAGCTGGGATATGATCCCATTTTGAACAAGGTAGGTGAAGGCTATAAAATACGGGAGGAGTCTGACAGATGAAAAGAATGTCGCTACAGTGGAGACTTACGTGCATTACTACATTGTGTATTGCTATTATATGTGGCTGCCTGACTATGTTTGTCTATAAAAATGGTGTGCATTACATCGATTCTCTGCAGGATGCGGTAGAGTCACAGGGGGATGAAAAAGGAAATAAATCAGATGAAATATATATCAGCATACCGGACGATAAGTGGGATGAGTTTGCGGATGAATTTTCGGTTCAGGTGTACAATAATAAGGCCGACTATAAAAGAAACAGTCTGATAATCACGGTTTTGCTGGCGCTTTTGGGAGGTGTCGTTACTTATTTTATAAGCGGGCATGCACTCAGACCAATCAAGGAGTTTTCAGATAAAATTGAAGAGGTACAGGTTCAGAATCTGTCTGATTCAAGAATAGAGGAAAACAATGTTAAGGAACTGAACAAGCTGGGTATTTCTTATAATAATATGCTTGAGCGTCTGTCGGATGCATTTGAGATACAGAGACAGTTTACTGCAAATGCAGCACATGAGCTGCGAACTCCATTAGCGTTAATGCAGGTACAGCTTGATTTATATAATTCTGCCACTCACCCTGGGAATGATGCAGACACTTTGCAGACCATAAAAATGGTTACGGAACAAAATGATAAATTAAACAGGATGGTAAAGACTCTTCTAGACATGAGTGAGCTTCAGTCGGTGGGAAGGGATGATAAAATTATATTGGATGCTATTGTTGAAGAGGTTTTGGCAGACCTTGAGCCTCTTGCCGTGGAAAAGAATATAAAGCTGATTGGAAAATGTGAGGATGCCACTATGATAGGCAGTGATATCCTTATTTACAGGCTTGTATACAATCTGGTTGAGAATGCCATCAAATATAATCATCCGCTCGGACAGGTTACAGTAACCGCATATCAGAGAAACAAGCATGTTTATATGTCTGTAGAAGATACGGGAAGCGGAATACCAAAGGAGCTTAGGGAGAGAGTGTTCGAGCCATTCTTCCGTGTGGATAAATCCAGAAGCCGGGAGCTGGGTGGCGTAGGACTCGGACTTGCTCTTGTCCGTGAAATCGTTAGAGTACATGATGGCAGTATTTGTATTAAATCAGGCAAGACCGGGGGAACGATTTTCGAGGTGACTTTTGCGCAGCATTCAATGTAGCGTTTCATTTTACACATTTGTCAACGCTATTAAAATAGATTTCTTAATAGATTTTTTAACGGCAAAAATATTACAATTTAGATTAAAATATACTGATGTTTTTGCCGATAATGTGGTATACTATATAATAGATTAACAAGGTTATTTAATATAATTTATGGCGGAGGATAATAGATGCGATATCTTTCAGTTGCTGAAATAGCAAAAAAATGGAATATGTCAGAGCGCAGTGTTAGAAATTACTGTGCTAAGGGGCGTGTGAACGGTGCATTTCTTACAGGTAAGACATGGAACCTTCCTGAAAACGCAGAGAAACCGGAGCGCATTAACAAAAGAAAAGAAGAACCGATTACGCTGTTGGATATTCTGAAAGAGCAAAAGGCAAGTAAATATTCCGGTGGAATATACCATAAGACACAGATTGATTTGACATACAACTCCAACCATATGGAAGGAAGTCGTCTGACACATGATCAAACCAGATATATCTTTGAAACCAATACTATTGGCGTAGAAAAAGAAGTGCTGAATGTGGATGATGTGATTGAAACGGCAAATCACTTTCGTTGTATCGACATGATTATTGATCATGCAAAAGCAGCTTTGACGGAGAAATTCATCAAAGAACTTCACTTGATTTTGAAGAATGGCACCAGCGATTCCAGAAAAGATTGGTTTGCTGTTGGTGATTATAAGAAACTTCCGAATGAAGTCGGTGGCAGGGATACAGCCCTTCCGGAAGAAGTTGCCGATAAAATGAAGGCATTGCTGGCGGAATACAATGCCAAAGAAGAAAAGAATTTTGAGGATATTCTGGACTTTCATGTGAAGTTTGAACGGATTCACCCGTTCCAGGACGGAAACGGTCGTGTGGGCAGATTGACTATGTTTAAAGAGTGTCTAAAATACAATATTGTTCCGTTTATCATTGAGGATAATTTGAAAATGTTTTATTATCGTGGATTGAAGGAATGGGACAACGAAAAAGGATATCTGACAGATACCTGCCTGACCGCGCAGGACAAGTATAAAGCGTATTTGGATTATTTTAGGATTAAGTATTAATAAATGCTTTTAAAGAATGCTTATATGGATTTTGAAAAAATTGAATATTCACAAAAAATCTGGCTGAAGGATACAGGATGAGGAACATTTTGCAACTATGGCACAAGTTTTATTTTCATCGAAATCCTATATTGCTTCGGTGTCATATGATAATGTTCTTTGAAGCACTTATAAAAATGTGTTGTATTCGTAAAATGCAGTTCATCCATAATTTCAGATATAGAAGCGGTCGTTTCAAGCAGGAGAGCAGCCGCTCTTTTCATACAGAAAGTCTGACTGTAATCGAATAGGCATGAATTTGTATATTTCTTAACTATAGAGTTTAAATAATTTCCACTGTAATTTAATAATTGTTCAAGCTCAGAACGTGTAATGCGTCCATTGGTGTCCTCTAAAATGTGACTTATGTGTGTGAAAAGAAGAAAATCATTGTCTGCTTCTACATGGACGGGCGTGAAATGAAAGTGTTCTGGATTGGACAGATAATCAAACAATTCTAAAAGCATTCCTTTGATGACATAAGTAGAACCAAGCTTTGGATACATAATGGCACGAAGTATATTGTCAGTTATGGCGTGGAGAGTATGGTGCCAGTCTTTGTTGTTTAGCGATGGCATAAAATCAAGATATTCCTTTGTGTCAGGATTATCGAGATTATCTGAAAGAAATCTAAGAATAGGGTTATGGCCGGGTCTTTCTATATCCGGAAAATAAACTTTTGGTTCATCTTCTGAAAGCTGTTGGACTAGCTCTTTTGACATTCCGATAAACAAAAGAGTTGCATCGGAAGAAAAAATTTCTTTGTGTACTATATTGTGGTTCATAAGACAACAGCTTCCACTGTGGAACACAAAATCAGTCTTTTCAATCAGCTGATGGATTTCGCCATCCAATACAATAAGAAGCTCGTAAAAATCATGAATATGTGGAGGCCTCATATTAAAATGATTGATTTCCTTTTCTGTTTTAAAGCTGTAAAATGTATTTTCACGTGGTGAAGTCATCAAAAAATTCAGATATTTGTCATCGTTAGCTCTGTTACATGTTTCGAGTGTGAACTGTATTGGTGTAAGTATTTTGATGTATGAATTGATTGTACTGTTTATATTATCCTGTTCTATGATGTTTTTGACAGTATATGATGAGGTCATAATGGTATATTTTTCTCCTTATCCACGAATATGATAAAAACTAACTGATATTTTATCACATATGTTATAGAATTGTAAGCAATAATTTATTAAAGTAACAGTATACAAAACATAAGCGTTTATGAAAAATACAATACAAACTATTATTGTTAACAGGAAAAAGGAGGTTGCATTTATTATGCAGGAAACAGAAAAGAAATACCTGAAATGGTATCAGAAGATAGCGTATGGAGCAGGAGATCTGGCTTCAAATACCAGCTATGGACTTGTATCAAGCTTTGTACTTTTATATTTATCTGATACAATGGGGCTTAACACAGGAATTATTGGAACTTTAATGCTGGTATCGAAATTTCTTGATGGAATTTCAGATGTGATATTTGGAAATTTAATCGATCGCACTAAGTCAAAGCTTGGAAAGGCAAGACCATGGATGCTGTATGCACAGATAGGCGTATCACTTTGTCTGGTGCTGCTGTTTTCAATTCCGGGTGGAATGAGTGAAACTGCACAATATGCGTATTTCTTCGCATTTTATACAGCACTCAATGCTATCTTTTATACAGCAAACGGAATAGCATATTCAGCATTATCAGCCCTTATTACCAGAAACAAGAATGAAAGGGTTCAGCTTGGATCAATACGTTTCATGTTTGCAGTTGCTACAAATATTGTAATGGGATTTGCAGTAACAGGTGCAGTTGATGCCTTTGGCGGTGGAGCTGCAGGATGGCGTATGGTTGCTGTTATATGTGGTGTAATCGGACTTGTTGTCAACACAATAAGCTGCCTGTGTGTTAAGGAGTTACCGGAAGAAGGTAGTGCAGCAGTTGATGATACACAAAAACCGAAGGATGACAAAATAGGTTTTGTTGAGTCTTTGAAGTTACTTATAAGTAACAAATACTATATTTTAATTGTTGCAATTTATATTGTTTATTATTTCATGAGTAATCTTACAACAGGCTCAGCTATTTATTTTATGAAACATGTACTTGGAAATGGTTCATTACTTGGACTGTTCTCAATGATGAAGATGTTCCCTGTAATAATTGCACTTATTTTTACTCCGATTCTTGTAAAGAAGACCGGAAGCATGCAAAAGGTTAATTTCTGGGGATATGTAATCAGTGATATCTTAGGAATATTTCTAATTATTTTTGCGATGCAGAAGAATTTACCGATGATGTTACTTTTTATGTTCCTTAAGGGAACATTTGCCGGAACAATGTCGGGAACATTAAATGCCCTGATTGCTGAAATCAGCGGATATACCTATCGTACGAAAGGGGTACATATTGATGGAATGATGTTTAGCTGTTCATCACTTGGAGTAAAAGTTGGTGGTGGAATTGGTACTGCGGCTGTAGGCTGGCTATTGCATGCAGCAGGATATGCCGGAAAAGCTGCAACTCAGACCGCAGCAGCTACAAATATGATTTTCAGTATGTATATCACAATCCCTGTAATTCTTGGCGTTGTAATTACTATTCTTCTTGGTTTAATGAAGGTGGAAAAGGAAAATAAGAGAATTGACATGGAAAGAGCAGAACAAGCAGACTAACAGATTGAAAGAGGAATGAAGTATGCAGTGTCATAATTTTAATGAGGACTGGACATTTGAAAAAGCTGATCAGGCTGACAGATTAAAAGCCTTTTATGGGAACAGTAATGCAGTTGCTGTTACACTTCCTCACGATGCAATGATTCGTGAAAAAAGAGATAAGGACTGTCCTTCAGGAGCACAGAGTGGATTTTATCCAGGAGGTGTGTATACATATGAAAAAAAATTTATGGCTCAAAATGAGTGGAAAAAGCATGATGTATTTCTGGAATTTGAAGGAATTTATGGAATTGCAAGAGTCTGGATTAATGGAGCGCTAGCGGCAGTGAATCGTAATGGATATATGGGATTTTCGGTTGACTTAAAGCCATGGATAAGCTACGAGCATGAGAATATTATAAGAATAGATGTCGATAACAGTAAACAGCCTAACAGCAGATGGTATTCAGGCTCAGGAATTTACAGAGATGTCAATCTGTGGACTGGAAAAGATGTATATATTTCACATGATAAGCTGCGTATTACAACATTGTCAGTGAATGATGACATGGCGGTTATAGAGGTGTGTGCGCAGTTGAAAAACATTATTGGACATGGATTAGAGGCAGAATGTCTGATTGAGATAAAAAAAGATGGGCAGAAAACTGCATCGGATACGCAAAGAGTAGTATTTCGCTCAGAGCAAATGCAGACAGTGCGTGTACAAATACCGATTGAACATCCGAAGAAATGGAGTCCAAAACAGCCGGCGTTATATGAGTGTCATATAACGACAAAGTTTGATGATAAAATATGTGATGAAGCAGTTTCTAATTTTGGAATACGTGTATTGGCGCTAGATCCTGTACGTGGATTACAGATAAATGGTGAGACATTTAAGCTGCGAGGAACCTGTATACATCATGATAATGGCGTGATAGGTGCTGAGACATTTAAGGAGGCAGAATGGTACCGTTGCAAGAGATTGAAGGAAGCGGGCTTTAATGCTATAAGAAGTGCACATCACCCAATGAGCAGAGCAATGCTTGATGCGTGTGATCATATTGGAATGCTGGTTATGGACGAGCTGACGGATATGTGGGACAAGGAAAAAAATACATATGATTTCTCTGATATTTTTGAAGATGAATATAATCAGTGGATTAATCATATGGTTGAAAAAGACTATAATCATCCATCAGTTGTTATTTATTCAGTTGGAAATGAGATACAGGAAGCTGGAACTAAGCAGGGAGCCTGGATAAACAGAATACTATGCAATAAATTCCATGAGCTCGATAATACCAGATATACAACGAATGCATTGAATGGATTAAACTGTGCAGGCAGGCGGCTCAGCGTTATTATGAGGGATGTTGCAGAAAAATTTGGAATGGATTCACATGGAAGTGGAAGCGGTGGAGGAAGCAATGCATTAAACAGTTTTATGAGTCTGATGTCGGGCGAAAAAGGAGAGGTTTTTGCAAAGCATCCGCTTGTTTCAGAAGCACTTGAAGAATGTTCGCAAAGCTGTGATATAACAGGACTCAACTATTTAAGCGGAAGATATGAGCTGGAGCATGAACTGCATCCTGCAAAAACGGTTCTCGGTACTGAAACATATCCGGCTGACATAGAAAATCTCTGGAAGCTTGTTGAAGCTTATCCACACGTGATTGGAGACTTTACATGGACAGGATACGACTATATAGGTGAAGCTGGGGTGGGAATATTTCATTATGATGGAAATGCCAATTTCACAAGCATCTATCCTGAGAGACTGGGATATATCGGAGATATTGATTTGATTGGAAATCGAAGACCAATCAGCTATTTCAGGGAAATAGTGTATGGTCTGACAGATAAACCATATATTGCGGTCGAGAGACTTGAACACGCAGGGCAGACAGCTGGTAAAACTGCATGGATGTTTAAGGATAACATCAGTAGCTGGACATGGAAGGGCTTTGAAGGGACAACGGCAAATGTGGATGTTTATTCATCAGGTGATGAAGTAGAGCTTTTTCTGAATGATAAATCGCTTGGAAGAAAACCGGCAGGAATAGCAAATCATTTTACAGCATCTTATGAAGTGCCATATGAACCGGGAACTTTAAAGGCAGTTGCATATCAGAAAAATAGGAAACTAGGTGAATATGAGCTTTCTACAGCAAAATCCGTAACAAAGCTAAAAGTGTGTCGCGTAACTGAGAATGAGAGAAATATAGCATATATCAAGTTATGGCTTGTAGACGATAATGGTATAATTAATTTACAGGAAGCTGAAAAAAGACTGCTTCATGCCAGTGTTGCAGGAAATGGTGTGCTGGAAGGATTTGGTACAGCTAATCCTTCTAGTGAGGAAGACTATTTTTCTGATTCAGTAACAACATTTGATGGAAGTGCTCTGGCAGCAGTTCGATGGAAGGATGTCAAATCGAAGGAGCCGGCTGTTCTTAAAGTATGGACGGATGATGGTTGTCAGGTGATGATAAATATAGAAAATAATTAAATATTAATGGTGTATGTTATACTTAGTGAGTATGGCATACACCATTTTTATTGAAGTCAAATAAATGTATCAGGGCTTCCTAAAAAAGTTATTGACAAAATAAAATGAACGGTGTATATTTTCAACGTGAACATTGTTCATTTAATGAAATAGCTAAATGACATTACATTGAAGAGGAGTGAATTCGTGAACCATCTTGCAACCTCAAAAGACGACATATTAGCTGCAAGCAGAGAGCTAATCAAAGATAACGGATGGACTGCTGTAAGCATACGTGCTGTTGCATCCCGATGTTCTGTTTCGGCCGGGACAATCTACAATTACTATGAATCCAAGTCAGATCTGCTTGGGGATACAATTGAGAGTATTTGGCGTGAAATCTTTTTTCACACTGAAGATGAGCAGGACTTTAAAGATGTTGCGGCCTGTGTCTCATGGATTTATAAAAGACTGGAATATGGAAATGAGCAATTTCCGGGCTTCTTTTCTTTGCATTCGTTTGGATTTATGAAGGATGAAAAAACGGATGGAAAGAAGAAAATGCTGCAGACCTGGGAGCATATTCTTAATGGATTGTGTGATGTATTAAAGAATGATCCTAAGATTCGTTCAGATGTATTTGATGAAAAATTCACGGAAAAACAGTTTGCGGATATATTATTTTCTTTAATATTAGTATCAATGATTCGTCAGGATTATAATCCATCTTCAATACTGATGTTGATTAATAAAACATTATATTAAAATTCTCCCACATTTGAGTGTGGGAAAATTTTTAAAACAAAATGAACGTTGTTCACCTACGCGTTTAAAGATGTATCTAAGAAAGGATTTTTATTATGCAGGCAATTGTAGAAACTTTATTTGATACCGTATATTTGTTTTCGGTAATCACAATCGGAATTTTAATGATTCGCAAAAGCAAAGGAAACCGTCAGTTTACCATGTTTGGAATTATGGCAGTTCTTTTAGGAAGCGGAGATGCATTCCATCTGGTTCCTCGTGCAATAGCGCTTTGTACAACCGGTCTTGAGAACTTTACCGTACAGTTGGGGTTAGGCAAGTGGATTACCTCTATCACCATGACTATTTTTTATGTCGTACTCTATCATATATGGCGTGAGCGTTATCAGATTAAAGGCTATAAAGCAACTACAGCAGCTGTTTATGGTCTTTCGGGATTAAGAATTGCTCTGTGTATGATGCCTCAGAATGCCTGGCTCAATGCAGATGCTCCGCTTTCATGGGGAATTTACCGAAATATTCCGTTTGCACTGATGGGATTAATTATCATAGTTTTATTCTATAAAAGTGCAAAAGAAAATAACGATAGCTCTTTTCGTTGGATGTGGCTGACAATTGTCCTGAGCTTTGCATTCTATATTCCGGTTGTACTGTTGGCTGATGTAATTCCGATGATCGGCATGCTGATGATTCCAAAAACCTGTGCATATGTTTGGACAGTATTAATTGGCTACAAGGCAATGAAAAAAGACTTAGCCATTTTTTAGTAGTTTTATTGTAACACAGAACAAAATATGATTTTGATGCATTATATGATGATGGGAAAGCTCCTAATAAGCATAAAAAGATAATGGTCAATTTTATGGAGGATAATGCTGATTCAGAGATTTATTCCAATGAATTGAAAAAACAAGCTGGATTTGGTAAGGATGGAGAAAAGGGATTTGATGGTGCAATAACGAATCTTATGATGCAGACATATCTGTGCAACTGCGATTTTAAGATATGCATGAGATGTATCCGGAGGCGACTGATAAGCAGATAAGGAAGATATTAAAGTAATACAGGTACATATATAGCGATGAAGGAATATTAAACAATGTATTTGAATAGTACATAAAAATAACCATATTGAATACAATCTAAATAAAGATAATTTATGATTGACTTTCTTAGTTATATCAGTTATATTATCTTTAGTGATCAGATTGCAGAAACTTGAGAAGCCTGCGATCGGGGGAGGGTGCCGAGGCCCCTCTCCTTTTTTTATTTGGAACATTTTGCAGCGAGGTACATATGAGCAAACCGTTTATTACATATACCGCACAGGTTGAAAAACTGAAAAATGAAAAAGATCTAGTTATTACAGATGATGACTTTGCGGTAGAATCCTTGCAAAATATCAGTTACTATGCACTAATTGGCGGATACAAGCATCCTTTTATTGATATTCATACCCGCAAATATATTAATGAAGCATGTTTTGAAGATATAGTTGCTCTTTATGAATTTGATGAAGAGTTACGTGGAATATTCTTTAAATATTTATGTCGTGTAGAAAGAAAAATGCGTTCGTCCATTTCTTATCACTTCTGCAAAAAATATGGAGAACGTCAAGAAGAATATCTTAACTTCAATAATTACAGCAATATTACAAAAAATAAAAATGGAATTACTAAATTAATCAAAATGCTAGATATGATGGCTAATAAAAATAAGGATCATGAATATCTTGTTTATCAACGTAACAAATATCATAATATTCCGTTATGGGTGATTATGAATACCCTTACTTTTGGTCAGATATCCAAAATGTTTGAATTCTTACCTCAAAATATGCAAGGAGCAATTTGCCAGGATTTTGGAAATGTCAAGAAAAATGAAATGATAAAATATTTAAAGGTATTAACGCTGTACCGAAATGTATGTGCTCATAACGAAAGGTTGTTTTCATATCACACATATATTGACATTCCAGATACATTGTTACATAAAAAATTAGGAATTTCTAAAAACGGTTCAAAATATATATATGGTAAAAATGACTTGTTTAGTGTAGTCATTACTTTTCGTTATCTACTTCCAAAGGCTGATTTTTTACTGTTTAAAAAGCAATTATGGCATATTTTTGACAGATATCAAAAGCAGAATTTAAATTTGAAGTTGAATGCTCTTTTTGAATATATGGGATTTCCGTGTAACTGGAAAGCGATAACAAAATTTCGCAAAATATAAGCGGAGATATGAGCAAAAATATTTCCACTTATATTTAAAGCTATTATATTTTTAGCGATTTCTTCGAACTATTCAACCCATCCACACAATTAAACAAAATCACAATTGGCTTGTATACTACAATCATAAACAAAAGAAATTCTCATACTAAATTTTTTCATAGACCAGGCTGGTACACTTCACATGTACCGGCTTTCTCTTTGTATTCGTAATAGAAAAAGTATTGCAGTAAAGTAAATAAATCAGTATCATATATTTATACATACAAGTAGCGGAGAAGCTTTAGAATACAAACATGATATAAAAGCAGATTGGGGAGGAGCACATGACAGCACCATTCAGAGATTTAGGTAACATAACAGATAGCGGGAATGACAAAAAGTGGGATTATCATGAGCAGATGGCAAAGTATCAGATGGATGATTCAGAATTCAGCCAAAAAAAGGAAATGACAAGACTGCTGATGAATGCGATGGATGATTACAATGCCGGAAAAGTGGCTCCGGACACTATAGGAGCAGATTATTTTTTCCTTAACCAGTTCATGACCTATGAAATGGAGTATGACTTTATTGCGATAGAGATGGACTTTTTAGAGCACTGCAGGGAAAGACTTGATGAGTTTAACAAAGTTGGATGGTATGGTGATGAAGAGCATATTAACTATGGACCGGGGCTTTCTGTGAAAAAGAGGATAATGCGCCTGATATACAATGGAGCTAAGCTTAAGGATGAGTATTGTCTCGCACTGATTAAGTACCTTTATAAGCTGTACCACAAGAAGGAGTACAACAGAATCAAGAGATTCAGCAGGATTTCAGCAAGAGAAATTTTGGATGTGGTAAATGACAATGAAGATGGTTCAATAGATTCGGCAATTGGTCGTGTACTTGGCATGTGCCATTTCATGAATATAAAAGAGGATGAAATGTGTATTATACTATACCATGCTCTGAATGAACACCGAATAACCTTGCTTCAATACATAGATGATGATGACATTGGCATTGACGTACTGAATCTGGACAAGGAGCTGATTAAGGAATGTTCGGCCCAGATAGACAAATGGTATAATGACTGCCTTTTGGAAGACAAACACAGGAACGGTCTGGAGGCGTATTTCGAGGTGGATGATTTTGTGGAAATGTGCCTGCAGAGGAGCGGTTATAAGAGTGACTATGCATATCTTTGCAATGAAATAGGCTATAATGCAAAAACTGAGATGCGAGATGCACTTATGCTGCTTAAGACTCGTAATCCTGAAAGAGAATATACATATGAGGAAGTGCAGCATTATGCGGCAGTGTATAATTTGGTAGAGGCGCTCACCGATGCAGCGGACGTTCTTGAGGAGCAGGTGGCATATCTCACAGGCGAGGATTTGGCAGAAGACATGATTGATGATGCTTTATTTGACGCAAAAAACATTGTCCTGCACGGGCAGACAAAGAAAAAGCATGGGGAGCAGAATGTAATCACAAATATTGCTCCTGTAAGCAACGGAGATGTGTGTAGTGAAGAATACCTGAAGGAGATAGCTGATCTGCGCAGAAAACTAAACGAAAAAGAGCAGGAGAATAAGGCGCTAGTCCAACAGTGCCGCCAGCTTAAAAAAGAACAGTTACAGTCAGAGAGCCTTATTTCAAAGTATGAATCAGAACGGGATGAGCTGATAGCCCTGAGAAATTTTGTATACAGGCTTGAAAACAGCACTTTGGATGATGATACAGAAGGCATCAGTCTGGATGAAATGAAGGATGCGCTTGTGGAAAAGCACATAGTTATTATTGGAGGACATGTCACCTGGGTAAATAAACTTAAGAAGCTATTTCCGGAATGGAAGTATATTGACACCAATGCATACAAGACTGTTGATGGCAAAATGCTTGACGGAAAGGACATGGTATATTTCTTCACGGACTACATGAATCATATCAGCTACACAAAGTTTATAGCGGCTGTCAGAGAACGGAAGATACCATTTGGGTATCTGGCAGGCACGAATATCGAAAATACGGTAAGACAGATATATGATAGTGCTCTTTGAAGCACTTATAAAATTGCATTATAATAATGGTGCAGAAGGATTTTTTTGTGGATGTTATCATGACATGGATTCAAAAAGAAATGGAGAGCTTTTATGAAAAAAATTAAAAAATGTGGATTTGTTTTGATTGTTTGCTTAGTTTCCGTGATTATAGTTGGAGTTTATTTTATAAATCAAAACTGGACAATTAGATATGCTTCTGTATTTGACGGATTTTTCGGAAAGGGCAATTGGAAGTGTATTGATGAAGAGAAAAAGGATAGCCTTATTTACGATGAATATGAAATAAACAATATCTATCCGGAGCTGTCAGAGAATGTTCCGGGAAAATTCCATAATTGGTATATTTTATATGATGATGGTCAAAATGAATCAATCTGGCATATCACAGATCATGTTTATAAAATAAACAATGATAAGTATAGCATTATCAACCATAATCGATTATCGGCTAAGCAGGCATTGACGATGGAATTGATGGACATTTCATTTGATGTAATAGGGGACAATATAAAAAGTGACATTATAGAAGAATATCTTCCTCAAACTGAATCGGATTGTATAGAAGTCGGCATATCCTACGAGGGTGGTAATCCCAAGCCTGAATTTTATGATAAACTGTTGAAAGAAAGCTGGTTCAAAAGCAACGAAGTCTCTGCAGAACATTACCTGTCAATGGACACTGCTGATTTTTATATAGATATCAAAGCATATGATTATCGGATAAAAAAGCTTTCAGATACAGAAAAAGATCATTTAATGAACAGTTTAGAAACGATTGAACAGGGATTGCGTGATAAATATGGAGAACATGCTTCATATAAAATTTACTTTGACGATTTTCATCAGGCAGAGCACAAGGCACAATGATATTTATTACATTTTTTATTTATGGCTGGCAATGGCATCAGCGGGAATTATTTTTACAAGAAATTATTTATTTTACAGTCAGTTGATTGAGAAGAGAGATGGATTAAAAAAGGGATAATTCTAATTGCAAGAAAAAGTGGTTTGTAATATAATGAGAAAAGCAATTTTTACTTTATTTTGACAAATATAACATGTCTATACAAGGAAGGAGGGTGTGATATTTGTATTTAGAAAAGATTTATATAGAGAATTATAAAGCAATTGAAAAAATGGATATAGACTTAAAACCAGGAGTGAATCTGATTATTGGCGATAATGGAGCAGGAAAAACGTCTGTCCTTGAGGGGATTGCGGTAGCTCTTGGAGGTTTGTTTGTCAATGTAGCAGGTGTTAGTACTAAGAATATTGTAAAAGATGATGTACGTATGAGTATAAAGCCTATAGGGGATTCTTCAACAGCGATTGAATACTATGAACCTGTATTAGCCGGCTGTACACTTCATATAACGGAAGAACAGAATTTTACGTGGAACAGAATCAAGGAAGAAGTATCTGCCACCCATACCAAGATTGACGATAAGAACGTGTGTGTATGGATGAAAAAGCTTACAAATAATTCAGATTCTGTTTTGCCATTGATTAGTTTTCAAAGTGCTGCCAGAGCATGGAGAGTAAGAAGAGGAGACTTTGGAAACGAGCTAAAGAAGAAAATAGACGATAGACGATGTGGGTATATCGGATGCCTTGATTCTTCTATGGATGTAAAATCTATTCAGCAGTGGTGTCTAAAACAGGAAGTGGTGCGCTCAAATAAAGGAACAGTGCGCGAATATGAAATGTTTAAGAATATTGTGGCTTCGTTTATGAAAGAAATTAATGAACTGAACGAGGCACCTTCAATTTACTATTCTCTGCAGTTTACAGAGCTGGTTTACAAGAATGATAAGACAGAGATGCCCCTTTCAAAACTGAGTGCCGGCTATCAGTCTCTATTGTGGATGGTTATGGATCTGGCGTATCGAGTATGTATGCTTAATCCGGAATTAGAAAGTAGAGAACAGATTACGGGTATTGTGCTTATAGATGAAATTGATTTACATCTTCATCCAAAATGGCAGTGGAATGTAATTGACGCATTGCAAAAAACATTTTCAGGGGTTCAATTTATCATTGCAACTCATTCTCCAATTGTTATATCTGCATCAAAACAAGCAAATCTGATTCTGTTAGATGATTCACAGGATATAAGCTATCTACCGGATTGTTATGGATATGAAGTAGAGGATGTACTGCGTTATCGTCAGGAGAGTGTATCAAGACCAAAGAAGGTGAAAATGCTTGTCGATGAGATAGAGAATGCAATCGATGATATTGAATTTGATAAAGCTGATGCTGCATTGGAAAGATTAAAAAATGTGCTGGGTGAAGATAATTCAGAGTACAAGAAGATGGCAGGATGTATTTCAGATGCGAAGTTTATAGAGGAGTGCTGATATGCTGTATATAGAAAAAGAAGGTTTGCCAAATGATATAAACAGTAAGATCATAGAGTTGAGCAAAAGTGAGAAATGGAAAAGCATTAGCGAAGACGACACTACAGCAATCCGCAACGCCTTCGACAATGATTTTCCTAAGAATGAAGCGAAAGAGATTTTACTTCATGAACAGCATGGAATCTGTGCTTATTGTATGAGACGTATCCGTATGGATAATCATTCCAGAGTGGAGCATCTTGTACCATTGAGCAAAAACAAGGACATGGCAATTGATTATAACAATATGCTTGGAGTATGCGATGGTGGTGAGAAAGTAACTGGGAATCAAGGGCATATTCTTTGCTGTGATGCACATAAGAAAGAGACTGAGATCATGATTAGTCCTCTTAATAAGGTACAGATGAATAAGATTGCATACGATTCTGAAGGCAAAATCTATACGAAACCGAAAGATGAAGATATGGAAAGGGATATAAATGAAGTTCTCTTGTTGAATGGTATTCAGAAAAAGGATGGTACGGTAAGAGATACATCTACAGAGCTGTTAAAGGGCAGAAAAGACGCCTATGACAGAGCAAGGAAGATGATGGTTGCCTTGAATATAAAAGGAAAATGTACATCAGCAACGCTTAAAAAGATAATGGATGAACTATATAACAGAGAAGAAAGAGACGAGTTTGTAGGTGTTCAACTCTATTATTTCAAAAAGCATTACAATTCGTTGATTCGCAGAGGTATGTAGTATCTGATTTAGGAATAACAGTAGTGATTATTGAACACTATCGGACACTTTTTTACTTAATTACGGGGCAAATCAAATTCGGTATAAAGCGGTTTGATTTGCCCTCGTTTTTTACATCGATATTGCAGAGCGTCACTCTACAGACACGCAGTATGAACAAGTCTATAATTCCTTGATTTTTTCATTCATTTTTCTGACATCATTGCGATAGTGAAGCATGAAGCCTCCCCAAATTATAAATGCCAAAGCTATTTGAAATATGGCTGCAATAATTCCGTGAAGGATAGAACTTGTTCCTCCTATCCATCCGACAGTATATGCGACGATTGTATAAATAATACAGCCTGTTCCCATGTGAATAATTATTTTAAAAGGCATTGGAAGATTGTCTTTGTGATAAATCATTGTCGGAAGTCCAAAACCCAGACCTACAATTATGCATCCGATAACCATTTTGGAAAATTGGTAATTATCTAAACTGAAATTACCGTCATAGGCGATGTCAAATACCATTCCTGTAACGCAGAAAACGGTTAATGCTATACCAATGCTGGTTATAGTGTTTTTAGTCAAATTTTTCATAGTTTCTCTCATTTTTGTCCTCCTATAATCCCAGATATTTTTTAAACTCAGGCAGATATTTTCTTGATACGTAATCCTTACATCCGTTTTTTAGTTTCAAAAGAAGAGTGCCGCTAAAACCAGCCTCGACATTGCTCATATAAGACAGATTGACCAAAGTTGATTTAGAAATTTGCATAAATCCGGCACCAAGCTGCTGTTGCATTTCGTACAGTCTTTTTCGGGAACGGTAGCGGTGTTCTTTGCCATAAATAATAGTATCCTTGTTTTCTACCCTTACCATGTATATTTCTTTTGGCTGTAAAATAACAATATCATTTTCGTTTTTAAAAGCTGTAATGGGGCTTTCATTTGAACCGAATATATCAAGGGTACGCTGGATGCTGTCAGTGATTTTATCTGCATATATTATGGCATATGGTTCGCTGTATTCAGGGGAAAGTTCTATACTTACCTTCATGTAAAATCCTCCTTTCTTTTTGGTGAGTTAATCATACAATATTTCATATATAATGTCTCGCATTTGGATGTAAGTGGCGAAAAAACATGTGTAAGATGCGTTAAAGGAGGATAATCCTGACGAGTTCTTCCATCGGAAGATGTAAGTCTACACACCGGACGGCACTATCAACATTTGACATGTGTGAAGTTTTAGTGATTAATATTTCTTTAATTTTGTCAGCATACTATTTACATAGTACAAATAGTAATGTACTTTAAAAAAGTACAGGACAGTACAAATAATCAGAAAGAGATATGATAACCATGAAGAAGAAATTAATTGCAATAATAGTTGGAATGATGCTTTGTGCAGAGCTGTTGGGCGGTTGTGGTAATAAAAATATAAACAAGGATAATATTACCACGGATACTGCCGAGGAGTCGGAACAGCAGGATTCGAATAAAAAACAGGAGCTGCCAACTGCAACATATATGGGTGGAAGCAATACCATTACTGAGGTGTGCGATGAGCTTGGTTCAGCCGGGGCATCGCATGTAGATACCTTTAAAGAATGGGTGACCGATTTTGCGGATTCTGCCGGGAAGAATGCAAAGCTGAAGGATACCTGGTCAGATGCATATAAAATGAAAGCAGATACTGTTAAATGTATGGATGGCTGGGAGAAAAAGCATGACTATTCAGATGCAGATTGCAGAATGACAGCTTTTCTTTTGCTGGATGGGCTGCTTCACGCACAGTCAACGGAAGATAGCTATAGTGGCACATATTTAATGTTTGATACGGAAGCAATAGATAATGTAGACAGGTATGAAATCATAAGGCAGAATAAAGACATGTTTACTACATTATACGGAGAAAAGAGCATTACGGATGATAAACATCCTGAAAAAACATTCTCTGACAACTGGAAAAAGTATGGATTTCAAATAGACAGTAATCGTATTTCACTTATTAGTATAGCAATATATGATCCGGATTCTGATGCTATGTTCGTGGGACATACAGGTGTATTGATAAAGTACAGTGACTATTATTTGTTTGTAGAAAAAATAGCATTTGAGCAGCCATATCAGGCAACAAAGGTGAATAATATGGATGAACTATTAAGTATTCTTTCACTAAGACCTGAGTATTTCGGAGAAGAGAAAGAGGCTGGACCATTTGTATATAATAATGGAGACTATGTTGAAACATTAGAATTGCAAAGTGCAGAGTTGTAATAATGAAAATTCAAAATGAAAATTCAAAATTGCCTTTTCCGTTGACATAACTTATAATACACTATATAATTTTTTATAAAAAATCCTCATAAGGATAAATCGGAAAATGAAGTTAAAGAATAAAAAAAGCAGAAATATAATAGGTATTATACAAAGCTGTCTCATCTTTGCATTGGTTATTCTTGTTATTTTTATGATGATACAGATTAACCGGCTGCAAGGAACGGCAAGGGTAATAAATTACGCAGGTCTGGTACGTGGAGCAACACAGCGTGAAGTAAAATTGGAGATTACAGGATCCCAAAATGATGAGTTGATTAAATATTTGGATGATATTTTAAGCGGATTAAAATATCAGGATGGAAATTATGATCTGATAAAGCTTCAGGACAAGGAATATCAGGATAAATTGCAGGTCCAGATTGATTATTGGAATAAAATAAAAAAAGAAATTGAAGCTGTAAGAAGTAACGGATATGAAAATACTGATATTGTCAATATGAGTGAGACTTATTTTAAGCTTGCTGATGATACTGTGTCTGCAGCGGAAAATTATTCAGAAAAGATTGCTACAAAGATCCGCACGATAGAGCTTTTGTCAGCACTTGATATGCTGTGTCTTGTGATATTGATTATTGTACAGACCATAATGGCAATGAAGATGGCAAGGCAAAATAAACTGTTAGAGCAAAGAGCATATACTGATGCACGTACAGGATTGCCTAATAGAAGTGCCTGTAAAGAAATTCTGAACAATAATGAGATAATCAGTTCACCTACGGCATGCATTATTTTTGACTTAAATAATTTGAAGTTTATTAATGATACAATGGGGCATTCGGCAGGAGACCGGCTGATAGTAAAGTTTGCCGGACTTTTGCGCAGCGTATTTCCTGAAAAAGATTTTGTGGGAAGATATGGTGGCGATGAATTTATGGTAGTCATTTATGACACAGATAAAGCGGAGGTTGATGAAATCCTGAAATGCTTATGTCTGGAAAAAGATAAATTAAACAACACCGGAAATGAACTGCAAATTGATTACGCTTGCGGATGGGCGATATCGGAGGATTATAAGGAGAGTACATTACAAATATTATTTGATAGTGCTGATTCTTATATGTATGAAAATAAACAGTTATGTAAGAAGCAAAATCAATGAGTAAAAGCAGATACCATAATTACCGCTGATGCAGTATACTTATCCTTACCGGTCCGTTATTGTGCTTTATCAGGTGTCTGTATATCACAATCCCTGCGATTATGAAGCAACCAATCTGGATTGAGGCTGTTTTTATAGTCAAAAGGACATTGAATGCAAAAAAACCAAATGTCAGAATAGATCTGAGCGAATGTGGATTTATTATTATTACAACTGAAAAAAATATAAAGAAAAATGCCAAATAGACAGCCGGATGTAATTCCGGAAACAGGCCCAAAAGGACTCCGAAGGAGGCGGTAATAGCTTTGCCGCCTTTTTGTTTTTGTAAAAAAGGAAATGCATGTCCAAAGACAGGTGCAACTAAAACAGGTACAAACAGAAGTGAGTTTATATCTAAGCATTTCTGACCCAGATACACCGGGATAAATCCCTTTGCAAGCTCACATATGAGTGATAGTATTCCGCATAAAAAGCCACCATACATAAATGCGTTGCTCACACCCGGATTGTGGTCATCGGGAAGTGTGCAGATATCAATGTTTTTTAATAGTTTTGGTATCCAGTAAGCAAAGAGAGTGCTTCCGAGTACGAAGCCTAAGAGTGTAAATAAAAAATATGGCATGATAATTTCCTTATAGTTTTATAGTTACATGGTTTTATAGTCAGTCAATTGTATCAGTGTGAGTCAGTTCTTCAAGCAGACCAACAATCTGTATGGCAGCATAGGGCTTTCGCTCACGGCGCTGTGCACATATCATTTCTGCATTTAGCTCTTTATTTTCTATCATTATTTTCCCAAGCTCAATCTGCTTTGACAGACGCTTTGATGAGACAGACAGATGACGTTTTTTGAAAAATGCAACATTTGCTGCCTCGCATCCGGGGATTGGAGCAGTGTGTACAATCGGTATATTTTTTACAAGTGCCTCAGTTGATGTGAGGCCGCCTGGCTTTGTATAGATTACATCACAGGCATCCATGAAAAGTGAAACCTGATTGGTGTAGCCTATTACGTGTACACGTTTGTTGAACTTAAACTCATTTTGCAGTATGCGTTTTATTTTAGTATTGTTACCGCAAATGATTACAATATGCTCATTATTATGGCATCTTATTGCAAGCTCTGCGGCAAAGACAGCAAGCTTGCCAAAACCCATGCTGCCACTCATCACAAGAAAGATAGGCACATCGGATGGCAGATGTAATCTTGTTCTTGCAGCCGCTTTAGCAGTCCTTGTACAGAAGGCCTGTCGTACCGGGATGCCTAATGGCAGCAGCTTGTTTTCAGGAATACCACGTTTTGCAAATTCATCGGTCAGATCATCGTGTGGAATAACATAATAATCCATATTTGTCTCTTCCCAGAATGGGATACAGGTGTAGTCGGTTCCCACAGCGACGGCAGGGATATGAAGCAGATTTTTTCGCTTCATGCAGCTCAGGGTCTCAGCAGGGTACAGATGAGGTGTGACGACAGCATCAAAGCCGTTTGATTCAATGTATGCTGATAGCTTTTTACAAAGCAGGGCATTGGCAAAATAGACAGGGGATTTACGTTTATCACTCGATATCAGCATGCCAACCTTATAGAGTAGTCCGAAGAAAAACGGAATATGCTTTACAATGCCTATATATGCTCCTGATACTGCGTGCGATGTTCCTTTACCCGATAAGAGAAACATATCTATCATTGTCACAGAATGTCCTTTATGCTCTGCCGCTTCTTTTATAGCTTTACCGGCACTGTTGTGTCCCTCGCCGGTGTCACAGGATAAAATAAGAATTTTCAAACCGTTTAATTCCTTCCTAAATAAAATATGCGATAAGTGTACCATAATTTTTTAAAATAATCTACAGTGCAATAAAAGGTTGACATATCTCAGTTCAAAGCTTATTGTGGTAGCTGGAATGTACAAAATAGTATAATTATAAACTACAGATTACTGATATGACGGAGGCTTAATTTGAGATGGAAAATTTAATGTTTTGTCTAAATGCCACAGGACCTATTTTTCTGATGATGGTATTTGGACTTTTTCTTCGCAAGGTGGGGATTTTGGACGAAGACTTTGCAAACAGGATGAATAAGTTTGTGTTTAAGATACCTTTACCTTTTTTACTGTTTAGTGATCTTGCGTCAGTTGATTTTTCAAGGGTTTGGAACATTAAATTTATAGTATTCTGCTTTGTGGTTACGTTGATAAGCATCACAATCTCAACGCTCATATCATGTCTGTGGAGGGATAAATCCATACGGGGCGAGTTTATACAGGCCTCATACAGAAGCAGTGCGGCACTGCTTGGAATTGCCTTTATCCAGAATATTTATGGAAACGCAGGCATGGCACCTGTCATGATTATAGGAAGCGTACCGCTTTACAACGTGATGGCTGTTATAGTGCTTTCATTTTTTAAGCCGGGGCAAAACGGCATAGACAGGGCAGTGCTCAAAAAGACATTTAAGGGAATAGTGACCAATCCTATTATTTTAGGAATTGTTGCAGGACTTCTGTGGTCAGCTATTGGTCTGCCGTTTGCGGGAATACTGGCAAAGGCAGTGACAAGCATTGGCAATATGGCAACGCCTATGGGACTTATGGCTATGGGTGCCACATTTGATTTGAAAAAAGCATCAGCAAAGGCGAAGCCTGCATTTGCAGCCACATTTATCAAGCTTGTAGGCTTTGTGGCAGTATTTCTTCCTATTGCGGTAGCCTTCGGGTTCAGGGACAGTGAGCTTATTGCAATTCTTGTGATGCTTGGCTCAGCTACTACAGTAAGCTGCTTTGTCATGGCAAGAAATATGGGGCATGAGGGCGTTATTTCATCGACTACGATAATGCTCACGACACTGCTCAGTGCGTTTACGCTGACACTCTGGCTTTATATAATTAAAAGTCTGGGGCTTGTATAAAATGGAAGAACATAACTGTTGATTTGGTGGATAATTCCTCTTTACTTTAGCGTGATAATTTGCTAATATGTTAAAAGGTTGTAGTTATTGGATGATTTTGAATAATTACAATGATTATTTAACATATGGAGGAAATGAGCATGAGAAGAGGATTAGCACTTCTTTTGACAGCAACTTTAGCACTTTCAATGACTGCCTGTGGTGGCAGCAAGGGTGTGGGAACACAAAAAAGCGAAAAGGGCGACGGCATGACCTACGCAGTTGAGGCAGGCTCAGCAGGAGAGGCTGTGGCAAAGGAAAAGGGCTTTAATTACAATTCGGTTTCATCACAGGCTGATGCGCTTATGGAGGTTAAATCAGGTACATCTGATGCGGCAATCATAGACCTTTTAATGGCAGGAGCCATGATTGGAGAGGGCACAAGCTACCCTGATTTAGTACATACAACAGAGCTTACATCAGAGAAGTATGGTGTCGGATGCCGTAAGGGTTCTGATCTTGCTTCATATATCAACAGTGTATTCGCAGAATCATATGCTGACGGCAGCGCGCAGGAGATTGCAAAGAAATACGGAGTACAGGATTCACTCCTTGAGCAGGAGCCTTGCGAGTTCAAGCAGTCTGACAGCGACAGTGATGTGGATTATATCAAGTCACAGGGCAAGATGATTGTCGGTATCACAGAGTTTGAGCCTATGGATTACAAGGATAAGGATGACAAATGGATTGGCTTTGATGCTGATATGGCAAGACTTGTCGGTGAGAAGCTCGGTGTGGATGTTGAATTTGTAGTTATCGACTGGGACAACAAGGTTATGGAACTTGATTCAAAGAAGATTGACGTTGTCTGGAATGGTATGACACTCACAGATGAGGTTACAAAGTCTATGGAATGCACAAATGCATACTGTAACAATGCACAGGTAGTTGTTGAGCGGGAGAAATAAAATGTTCTGGACTGTTACGCAAGCACTTATGAGTGGTCTGTGGACCACCTTTGAAATATTTATACTGACACTTATATTTTCACTGCCACTGGGGCTTATATTTGCATTTGGGCTTTTGAGCAGGTTTAAGCCTGTCAAGGCTGTCATGAATGTGTTTGTATGGGTTATCCGCGGCACACCGCTTATGCTTCAGCTTATCATTATATTCTACGGACCGGGTTTGTGGCTTCATCAGGCTATATGGAGTGGTGACGAGACCGGACGTATTACAGCGACGGTTGTAGCGTTTGTCATCAACTATGCATGTTATTTCTCTGTTATATTCAGAGGTGGCATAGAGGGTGTTCCGGCCGGTCAGAGAGAGGCAGGACAGGTGTTAGGCATGACAAAGCAGCAGATTTTCTTTAAAATCACTCTGCTTCAGATGATCAAGCGTGTTGTTCCGCCTATGTCAAATGAGATAATCACTCTTGTAAAGGATACTTCTCTTGCCAGAATTATTGCGGCATACGAGCTTACCTTTGCGGGAGCGGCGTTTATGAAATCTGACGGACTTACATGGCCGCTGTTTTATACAGGTGTATTTTATCTCGTATTTGTCGGAATCCTTACACTTTTATTTAATTATATCGAGAAAAAGCTGGATTATTTCAGGTAGGAGGAAGACATGGCAATTTTAGAGGTTAGAAATATAGAAAAACACTTTGGAAGGACTAATGTACTTAAGGATGTCAGTTTTTCCATGGAGGAGGGCAATGCTCTTGCCATAATCGGTTCATCAGGCTCAGGAAAGACTACGCTGTTACGGTGCCTTAACTTCCTTGAGAGACCTGACAGTGGCCAGATTATTGTAAATGGTGAGACTCTTTTTGATGCTTCCGAAGCGGGCAAGGATAAAGACGCAGAGCTTCGCAAAAAGAGACTGCATTTTGGTATGGTGTTTCAGCAGTTTAATCTTTTTCCACAGTACACAGCGCTTGAGAATGTCACTCTGGCAGAGCGCCTTCTGGCACAGGAGACACCTGAGTTTAAAAAGGATAAAAAAGCAATCCTTACACGTATTGATGAGCATGGAAAGGAGCTTCTGGACAGAATGGGGCTTGCTGAGAGGATGAACCATTATCCGCATCAGCTCTCGGGTGGACAGCAGCAGCGTGTAGCTATAGCAAGGGCACTGGCACTTAAGCCTGATATACTCTGCTTTGATGAGCCTACTTCAGCTCTTGACCCGGAGCTTACCGGAGAGGTGCTTAAGGTCATCCGTTCCCTTGCGCAGCAGAATACCACAATGATTATTGTCACGCATGAGATGGCCTTTGCGCGTGATGTTGCAGATCAGGTGATCTTCATGGACGGTGGTGTGATTGTTGAGCATGGCGACCCACATGAGGTGATTGACCATCCGAAGGAGGAGCGTACCAGGCAGTTTCTCACCAGATATGCGAACGGCTGATGTGTGAGAAATATATTATACATGTCGAAAAAGTGTGAAATAAGTGTAAATTGAAAAGTAGATATTGATTTTTTTTTAACAAACATATATACTAACAAAAGAAATGGATGTAAATCCATAATTTATAGAAAAGAGGTTTATTCAAAATGGCAAATGTTGATTTAACAAAGTATGGCATTACCGGAACAACAGAGATCGTTCACAATCCTTCTTACGAGACATTATTCGAGGAAGAGACAAAAGCCGGCCTTGAGGGTTACGAGGTTGGTAAGGAGACAGAGCTTGGTGCAGTTAACGTTAAGACAGGTATCTACACTGGACGTTCTCCTAAAGATAAATATATCGTTATGGACGAGAATTCTAAGGACACAGTATGGTGGAATACACCTGAGTATCCAAACGACAACCATCCAATGAAAGAGGATGTTTGGGCAACAGTTAAGGATCTTGCTAAGAAAGAGCTCTGCAACAAGAAGCTTTTCGTAGTAGATGCATTCTGTGGAGCAAACAAGGATACACGTATGGCAGTTCGTTTCATCGTTGAGGTTGCTTGGCAGGCTCATTTTGTAACAAACATGTTCATCAAGCCATCAGCAGAGGAGCTTGAGAACTTCGAGCCTGATTTCGTAGTATACAATGCTTCAAAGGCTAAGGTTGAGAACTACAAGGAGTTAGGTCTTAACTCAGAGACATGTGTTGCATTCAACATCACATCAAAAGAGCAGGTTATCATCAATACATGGTACGGCGGAGAGATGAAGAAGGGTATGTTCTCTATGATGAACTACTTCCTCCCACTTAAGGGCATCGCTTCAATGCACTGTTCAGCAAACGCTGATATGAATGGTGAGAATACAGCAATCTTCTTCGGACTTTCAGGAACAGGAAAGACAACTCTTTCTACAGATCCTAAGCGTCTTCTTATCGGAGATGACGAGCACGGCTGGGATGACAACGGCGTATTCAACTTCGAGGGTGGATGCTACGCTAAGGTTATCGGTCTTGACAAAGAGTCTGAGCCTGATATCTACAACGCAATCAGAAGAGATGCTCTTCTTGAGAACGTTACAGTTGCTGATGATGGAAAGATTGATTTCGAGGACAAGAGTGTAACAGAGAATACACGTGTATCTTACCCAATCAACCACATCACAAATATTGTTAAGCCAGTATCTTCAGCACCGGCTGCAAAGAACGTAATCTTCCTTTCAGCAGATGCATTCGGAGTACTTCCACCAGTATCTATTCTTACACCTGAGCAGACACAGTACTACTTCCTTTCAGGATTTACTGCAAAGCTTGCAGGAACAGAGCGTGGAATTACTGAGCCAACACCTACATTCTCAGCTTGCTTCGGACAGGCATTCCTTGAGCTTCATCCTACAAAATACGCTGCAGAGCTCGTTAAGAAGATGGAGAAGAGCGGTGCTAAGGCATACCTTGTAAATACAGGATGGAACGGAACAGGAAAGAGAATCACAATCAAGGATACAAGAGGAATCATCGACGCTATCCTTTCTGGTGCTATCCTTAATGCTCCGACAAAGAAGATCCCTATGTTCGATTTCGAGGTTCCTACAGAGCTTCCGGGAGTTGATTCAGGAATCCTTGATCCTCGTGACACATATGCTGATGCTTCTGAGTGGGAGGCAAAGGCTAAAGATCTTGCAGAGAGATTCAACAAGAACTTTGTTAAGTACACAACAAATGAGGCTGGTAAAGCACTTGTTGCAGCAGGACCACAGTTATAATATATTACAGCAGAATTATATTAGATAATTCTAAAGCCGGGCGGTTGTATGTCGCCCGGCTTTTTTTGAAGATACTGTATAAAACGTTATAAAACAGGCATTTATCGAGGTTATGGATGTATAAATATTGTTATTGATAATATGAATTTAAGTTATATTAACGATATTGCTTGACAAATACAGATTATAGTAATATTATCATCATGTGAACAGAAATAATAGAAATTGTTAGGAAGGTTTTTCGATGAGAAGACAGGCATTATCTCTTTTAGTTGAGAACAATCCCGGAGTGACCAGTCGTATTTCAGGACTGTTCAGTCGCAGGGGATTTAATATTGATAGTTTCTCCTCAGGGGTTACAGCAGATCCGCGCTACACACGTATCACAATTGTTGCAAGCGGTGATGAGCAGGTGCTTGAGCAGATAGAGAAGCAGTTGGCGAAGCTTGAGGATGTACTTGATATCAAGAAGCTTGAGCCGGGACTCTCAGTGTGCAGGGAGCTTATTATGATAAAGATAAGAGCGCTCGATACACAAAGACAGGCAGTTATGAATGTGACTGAGATCTTCCACGGCAAGATAGTTGATGTCACTCATGACTCTATGATTATTGAGCTCATAGGTACACAGGACAAGCTTGATAAGTTCATAGACTTACTTAGCGGCTATGAAATATTAGAGCTCGCAAGAACGGGAATCACAGGACTTACCAGAGGTTCCGATGATGTAGTTATGTTGGATTAGTCACAGGACAATCCTTACATATAAATAGTTTACTTAAATTAACAGGAGGAAAACAAAATGGCAGAACCAAGATTATTTTATCAGGATGATTGTAACCTTTCATTATTAGAGGGCAAGACAATTGCCATTATCGGTTACGGCAGCCAGGGACATGCACATGCACTTAACTTAAAGGATTCAGGATGCAATGTCATCATCGGTCTTTATGAGGGCAGCAAGTCATGGAAGAAAGCAGAAGAGCAGGGCTTCAAGGTATATGTTGCTGCAGAGGCTGCAAAGCAGGCTGATATCATCATGATTCTTATAAATGATGAGTTACAGGCAGATATGTACAAGAAGGACATCGAGCCAAACCTTGAGCCGGGCAACATGCTTATGTTCGCTCACGGCTTCAACATCCACTTTGGATGCATTAAGCCACCAAAGGATGTAGATGTAGCTATGATCGCACCTAAGGCTCCGGGACATACAGTACGTTCAGAGTACCAGGCAGGAAAAGGAACACCTTGTCTTATCGCTGTAGAGCAGGATGCTACAGGAAAGGCATGGGACCTTGCACTTGCATATGGTCTTGGAATCGGCGGAGCAAGAGCTGGACTTCTTGAGACAACATTCCGTACAGAGACAGAGACAGACCTCTTCGGTGAGCAGGCAGTTCTTTGTGGTGGTGTTTGTGCACTTATGCAGGCTGGTTTCGAAACACTTTGCGAGGCTGGTTATGACCCAAGAAACGCATACTTCGAGTGTATCCATGAGATGAAGCTCATCGTAGACCTTATCTACCAGTCAGGCTTCGCAGGTATGAGATACTCTATCTCTAATACAGCTGAGTATGGTGATTATGTAACAGGACCTAAGATTGTTACAGCTGAGACAAAGAAAGCTATGAAGAAGATTCTTTCTGACATTCAGGATGGTACATTTGCTAAGGAGTTCTTACTTGATATGTCACCGGCAGGACGTCAGGTACACTTCAAGGCTATGAGAAAGCTTGCTTCTGAGCATCCATCAGAGAAGGTCGGTGAGGAAATCCGTAAGCTTTACAGCTGGAATGATGAGAGCGACAAGCTCATCAACAACTAATCTGTCAGATATATATGACAATAAGACCCGGGGCAGTGATGCACCGGGTTTTTTATATAGCAAAACTTGACAAAATATAGTGTGATGTGTAAAATTATGAATGTTAATCAGACGGATTAAAAATACGCCTTCGTCTCTTTGAGAGGCGGAGCGTTTTTGATATAAGGAGGCAAGTATGTCAGAACCATACAATCACAAGGCCATAGAGAAAAAATGGCAGGAATACTGGAAAGAACACGAGACATTCAAGACAGATGTTTGGGATTTTTCAAAGCCTAAATACTATGCACTTGATATGTTCCCTTACCCTTCAGGAGTAGGCCTTCACGCTGGACATCCGGAGGGCTATACAGCTACAGATATCATGTCGCGTATGAAGAGAATGCAGGGCTATAATGTACTTCATCCGATGGGATATGATTCATTCGGTTTACCGGCAGAGCAGTATGCTGTAAACACAGGTCATCATCCAAACGGTTTCACTCAGAAGAATATAGAGACCTTCTCAAAGCAGTTAAGAGAGCTTGGTTTTGATTATGACTGGTCAAAGATGATTTCTACAAGCGACCCTGAGTTTTACAAGTGGACACAGTGGATTTTCAAGAAGCTTTATGAGGCCGGATATGCAAAGCATATTGATATGCCTGTAAACTGGTGTGAGGAGCTTGGAACAGTTCTCTCAAATGATGAGGTTATAGATGGCAAGTCAGAGCGTGGCGGCTATCCTGTAGTCCGCAAGAACATGAAACAGTGGGTTATTGACCAGCCGGCATTTGCAGAAAAGCTCCTTGAGGGGCTTAATGAGATAGACTGGCCTGAGTCTACCAAGGAAATGCAGAGAAACTGGATTGGCAAGAGCACAGGTGTCGAGGTCAAATTCCAGATTGTAGGCGGTGGAGAGTTCTCTATCTTTACTACATGTATCGAGACAATATATGGTATCACATTTATGGTGCTTGCTCCGGACGGAGATATAGTAAAGGGTCTCATGGACAGAGTCGAGAACAAAGAAGAGGTTCAGGCTTACATAGATGAGACTGTAAAGAAGAGCGATATGGACAGAACTGAGCTTAACAAGACAAAGTCAGGCTGTGAGCTTAAGGGTCTTCATTGTATCAACCCTGTAAATGGCAAGGAAGTGCGAATGTTCATCGGTGATTTCGTACTGGCAAGCTATGGTACAGGTGCTGTTATGGCAGTTCCTACCCATGATCAGCGAGATTTCGAGTATGCACAGGCTCATGATATTGAGATGATTCAGGTAATTGATGGTGCAGATGTATCAGAGCATGCATTTGAGAAGCATGATTACCTTGGAAAGGGCTGCAAGCTCATCAACTCAGAGGAGTTTACCGGAATGGTAGTTGAGGATGCTAAGGAGGCTATCACAGCCAAGCTTGAGAAGATGGGCGTGGCAAAGAGAACTGTAAACTACAAGTTCCGTGAGTGGATTTTTGCACGTCAGAGATACTGGGGAGAGCCTGTTCCATGTGTATACAAGGAGGATGGTTCAATCTATTTCCTTCCTGATGATGAGCTTCCACTTGTCCTTCCTGAGCTTGAGGATTACAAGGGCAAGAATGGCAAGGCACCTCTTGAGAACGCTACAGAGTGGAAGCAGTATGACAGAAACGGCGTAAAGGGTACTCGTGAGACATCCACCATGCCAGGCTCGGCAGGATCCTCATGGTATTATATGAGATATATCGATCCACACAATGATAAGGAATTTGCAAATCAGGAGCTCTTAAAGCACTGGATGCCTGTAGATCTCTATGTTGGTGGACCGGAGCATGCGGTAGGACACCTCATGTATTCAAGAATCTGGAACAGATTCCTCTTTGATCAGGGCTTATCTCCTGTAAAGGAGCCTTTTAAGAAACTCGTACATCAGGGAATGATCCTTGGATCAAACGGTATCAAGATGGGCAAGAGATTCCCGGAGTTCGTAGTAAATCCTAGTGATGTAGTCGAGGAGTACGGCGCTGATACACTTCGTCTCTACGAGATGTTCATGGGACCACTTGAGGTTTCAAAGCCTTGGAACGACAGCAACGTACAGGGAGCAAAGAGATTCATCACACGTGTATGGAATTTCTTTACAGAGCCTGAGAATATTATCGAAGAGGATGACGGAAAGCTCACAAGAATCTACCATCAGACAGTAAAGAAGGTCACAAACGACTTCGAGGCACTTGGCTACAATACAGCTATCAGCCAGATGATGATTTTTGTCAATGAAGTATACAAGGCAGGCAGATGTCCTAGAGAGTTTGCAGAGGGACTTATCAAGATGCTTTCTTGTGTATGTCCACATGTTGGTGAGGAAATCTGGCAGAGAATGGGACATGACGATACAATCGCATTTGAGCCATGGCCGGTATACGATGAAGCAAAGACTGTTGAGGATACAGTAGAGATTGCTGTACAGATCAACGGAAAGACTAAGGGCACTCTTGCAATCGGAAAACAGGATCCTAAGGATGAGGTTATCGCAAAAGCAAAGGATGTTATTGCAGATAAGCTTACAGGAAATATCGTAAAAGAGATTTATGTTCCGGGACGTATTGTAAACATCGTAATGAAATAAAAATTACCCGGTATTTTGCACAGCCACTAGACGGACGGCAGAATACCGGGTGATTTTATTTTTTGAGAACATGTGGTGGAAGAGATGGATCACTTCCGCGAAGCTTCTGCATACCGCGCTGGATCGCATCCTTGGAATTTTTCCAGTCGGCATCTTTATTTTTATAATCATATTTTTCGATGAACCATGCAACATCTTCATATATGCGGTTCATGTTGTCGTGCATTAGAGGGAGCACGATATCGTAAAATTCTTTGCGCTTATCACCTTTTAAATAAGTGTCAGCTCCTTCCAGAACCACTTTCAGGTGATCGAGACAAAATCCTTTTGTGTTCTTTAATTTTTCTTTTAGTTCAGGATCCTTTTCATACATAGTGAAGAAGGTCTTCATGTATGCATTAAAGGTCTTGTTTACGCTGTCGCATATAAAGCAGGTTGATTCACGCTTGTTAATCCAGTCCACGATGGAATTGGAGGAGGCGTTTGCTTTTTTAAAAAGACCGCTCCTTTGCACTGAATCAGGCTTAAAGTTCTTAAATTCTTTGTCCATCTCCTCAATATGGAGCATGTACATGGTTTTTAGTATCCAGGCGTTTCCGAGTGAATTGCCATAGTCAAACATTTTTTTGAAATGTGCACGGCAGAAGCCCTCCTTATCGGTCATATCGCGTATGTCAGCCTCCATGTAAGAGGCACCATGACCAAGTACAAAATCCATGACGTGATCCTCGGTGCGTTTTTCTATATAGCAGAAGGGGCATTCGCCGGCATTGTCAAAGGCGTCTGATATGGGGATAGTGTGTATTTGTTCTTTCAAGATAATACCTCCGGGGTCATATTTTTTTATTTAAAAATCCTCTGGTGTGTAGCTCTCATAAAACTTGATAAAGGTCTGCAGAGAGGTGGAAAGCTTTGAAGACTCCTTGTAAGCAAAGCCAACCTCACGCTTGTGGATTGGTATGCCGAGAGGAATTTCAATCAGGGTACCGTCAGCAAGCTCCTTTGAAACTATGCTTTTTATGACGCAGGCCACACCTACGCCTATTTTGGCAAAGTCGATGAGCAGGTCCATATTTGATATATCTATAGAGTCCTTTACGTGTATCTGGTTCTCCTGCAGATAATCATCAATATATTTACGTGTCATATTGCCTTTATCGAGAAGCATGAGAGTAGAGTTTTGCAAAATCTCGCTCTTTTTGACACCACGGGCGCTTAAGTTGCGCAGATAGTCCTTTGTAGTGACAAATATATCCTCAATGTTGTCCAGATAATAGAAATTGAAAGTCTTAAGGGATGCTGGTTTTCCAATCAGACCTATATCTATTTTGTCATCATCGAGGAGCTTTAAGGTCTCATTGGTGGACTGACATTCGATTGAGATGCTTATATGAGGATTTCTGTGTATGAATTCCTTGAGATATGGCAAAAGCATATATTTGCAGAGGGTTGAGCTGACACCAATTTTAAGCTGGCCGACACCGAGCTCTATTGAGCGCTTCAGCTTTTCCTCACCCTCATTTAATGCCTCAAAGGCCTCGCTTACATGATCATACAGAAGCCTGCCCTCATCGGTCAAGACGACACCTCTGGAGCTTCTGGAAAAAAGCTTGCATTCCAGTCCGTCCTCGAGCTTTTGAATTGACTTGCTGATGGCAGGCTGGCTGATATAGAGCTCCTTGGCTGCCTTTGATATATTGCCGGCATTGGCGACAGTATAGAAAATCCAGTAAGATGAGAGATTCTGGTTCATTTGTACCTCCTGTGGTTTGTACTTTTAATGGGCTGTAATCGTTGCTTGTCACAAAAATGTGTGAACATCAACAAATCTGTGTTTATTATACCATGAGATTTAGTTATGGTAAATATGTTTATTATGTATTTTTATTATGGTAAATCATATGTTATGATGTCTTAAGTAAACTTGATTCAGATACAATCATAATACAATATTTTTATATGCTAGGAGGAATATAAGCATGGGAATGACAATGACACAGAAGATTCTTGCTGCACACGCAGGCCTTGACTCTGTTAGTGCAGGACAGCTCATTGAGGCTGATTTAGATCTTGTGCTTGGAAACGACATTACCTCACCTGTAGCGATTCATGAGATCAACAAGATGAAGGTAGAGGGAGTGTTTAATAAAGATAAAATTGCACTCGTTATGGATCACTTTGCACCAAACAAGGACATCAAGTCAGCAGAACACTGTAAATGTGTTCGCGAGTTTGCCTGCAAAAACGAGATTACAAATTACTTTGATGTAGGAAAAATGGGCATCGAGCATGCACTTTTACCTGAGCAGGGACTGACTGTAGCAGGTGATGTGATTATAGGAGCTGATTCACATACATGTACATACGGAGCTTTAGGAGCCTTCTCTACAGGTGTGGGAAGTACTGATATGGCAGCAGGAATGGCTACAGGCAAGGCCTGGTTTAAGGTACCTTCTGCTATCAAGTTCAATATCGTCGGAAAACCGGCTGAGTGGATCAGCGGCAAGGACGTCATCCTTCATATCATCGGTATGATTGGTGTGGACGGTGCACTTTATAAGTCAATGGAGTTTGTCGGAGAGGGACTTAAATATCTTTCTATGGACGACAGATTTACTATCGCCAATATGGCAATCGAGGCCGGCGGCAAGAATGGTATCTTCCCTGTAGATGATCTCACAAGAGAGTACATGAAGGAGCATTCAAAGCGTCCGTTCACAGAGTATGAGGCTGATAGTGATGCAGAGTATGATGAGGAGTATACAATCGACCTTAGCACACTTAAGTCTACAGTTTCATTCCCACATCTGCCTGACAATACACGTACCATCGATGAGGTTGGTGATGTAAAGATTGACCAGGTAGTAATCGGTTCATGTACCAACGGCCGTATGGATGATCTGCGTATTGCAGCAAAGATTCTTGAGGGTAAAAAGGTTGCGGATGGTATCAGGGTTATCGTGATTCCTGCCACACAAAAGATTTATCTTCAGGCTATGGAAGAGGGCCTTCTTAAGACATTTATCGAGGCAGGTGCCATTGTGAGCACACCTACCTGCGGACCATGTCTTGGCGGATACATGGGAGTGCTCGCTGAGGGCGAGAGATGCGTATCTACCACAAACCGTAACTTTGTCGGACGTATGGGTCATGTGGATTCTGAGGTTTATCTGGCAAGCCCTGCTGTTGCAGCTGCAAGTGCCATTACAGGTAAGATTTCAGGACCAAAGGATGTTATGTAAAGATTGGAGGAAGCACAATGAAAGCAGCACACGGTCGTGTATTTAAATATGGAGACAATGTCGATACAGATGTAATCATTCCTGCAAGATATCTGAATTCTTCTGATCCTAAGGAGCTTGCAACACACTGCATGGAGGATATCGATAAGGATTTTGTAAATAATGTAAAGGCCGGAGATATCATGGTAGCCAACAAGAACTTCGGCTGTGGTTCATCAAGAGAGCATGCACCGATTGCCATCAAGGCTGCCGGCGTAAGCTGTGTTATCGCAGAGACATTTGCAAGAATTTTCTACAGAAATGCAATCAATATAGGTCTTCCTATTATTGAGTGCCCTGAGGCAGCAAAGGCAATAAAAGCCGGTGATGAGGTGACAGTAGACTTTGATTCAGGTATCATCACAGATGAGACAACAGGAGAGAAGTTTAAGGGACAGGCCTTCCCACCGTTCATGCAGAAGATTATCGACTGCGAGGGACTTGTAAACTATATAAATCAGAAGTAATTATAAAAATTCCCGAGGTTATATAACCGCGGGAGTTTTTAGTACAATATTAAAAATAATGGTAATATGCAAACTGTGGGATATGCGTTCTATAAATCAAATTGCTGCAGATACTGCAAATATTTATTGGAAACTGTCACAGAAGTGTAAATATCCGCGTATTCCTTGCCTGATATACTTTCGATATAGTTTTCGGGATAGTTTTTTTCTATGCCATGTGCATGAGCCATATCGACAGCTTTATTGTATGCAATAGCGGCCTTTTCGATTGTGTTGTAGGTTCCTATGACAAAATTACCGTTTATGTGTATGCGAGCTTTATATTTGTCGAGCCCTGCAGTTTTGATAATCTCTACACCATGGTATGGATTTAACAGCTTGATGTTTTCGTAGCGCATGTCGGTTGAATCGTTGTTTACAAATACATAGTCCCGTCCGCAAACAGCATGAGGCTGTATGCCATAGCGGCTAAGCAGGGTGACCTGCATGCCGTAGTCGTTGACGTACAGATGTCCCTGGCGTTTTAATATGCGATGCTCAGAGTAGTAAAACAAATCGTCTATATCGAATTTCAGCTCATGTGATATATCCAGATAGTAGCTGAAATAGTTTTTGCGCAGATATATGGGCGTCTTTATGTACATTCCGTTATCACGGAAATTAATAAGAGTTACAATTTTATCAAATGTAAGTGCATGGGTGTGAAAGTAAGAGTCCTCTATGCTGTTTGTTTCTTTTAATAAAATTGTCGATGCGGTGGCATAGGCGCGGCTTGCAGAAAGCTCACTGTCAAAGCTTCCGAGACTGATGTGTTTGCTTTTGTAGGTGATGTTGGACCTGTAGTAAATGGTGCCGTCTTTTCTGACAGCGGTGTAAACTCCCTGGAGCATAGATATAATTTGTGTTCCTTTCACATATATTTTTAATCATATATATATTATTGTAGCATTTTTGTTATTGATTTGATATATGAAATTTATTATACTATAAAGGATAATAATTGTCTGCATATAGATGCAGCAATATGGATTTAGATAAGATAAAAAGAGAAATGAGGTAAAAAATGGATTTATTATATTCAAGTACAAGAAACAGTGAAAAGAAAATAACAGCTTCACAGGCTATCCTTAAGGGCCTTGCCGATGACGGAGGATTATTTGTACCTGAGAGCATTCCGGCACTTGATGTTTCTGTTGAGGAGCTTTCTAAGATGTCATACCAGCAGGTAGCATATGAGGTTATGAAGCTTTTCCTTACGGATTTCACAGAGGAAGAGCTTAAAAATTGTATCAACAGGGCATACGACAGCAAGTTTGATACTACTGAGATTGCACCGCTTAAGTTTGCTGACGGGGCTTACTACCTTGAGTTGTTCCATGGCTCTACAATAGCCTTCAAGGATATGGCATTATCCATTCTGCCTCATTTACTTATCACATCCGCAAAGAAAAACAATGTTAAAAACGAGATTGTCATCCTGACAGCCACATCAGGAGACACAGGAAAGGCAGCTATGGCAGGTTTTGCTGATGTTGAGGGGACACAGATTATAGTTTTCTATCCAAAGAATGGTGTCAGCCCGATTCAGGAAAAGCAGATGCTTACACAAAAGGGTGCCAATACTCATGTAGTGGGTATTCACGGCAACTTTGACCAGGCACAGTCAGCAGTAAAGGCTATGTTCAATGATAAGGCTCTTGCAGAGACGATGGATGCCGCAGGCTATCAGTTCTCATCTGCCAACTCAATCAATATAGGTCGCCTTGTACCACAGATTGTGTACTATGTATATGCTTACTCAAAGCTTTTTGCACAGAGAGCTGTCGCAAAGGATGAGAAGATAAATATCGTTGTTCCTACGGGAAACTTTGGAAATATACTTGCAGCGTTTTATGCAAAAAATATGGGACTTCCAGTTGCAAAGCTTATCTGCGCTTCAAACGAGAACAAGGTGCTTTACGATTTCTTCACAACAGGAGAGTATGATAAAAACAGAGAGTTTATCCTCACAAATTCACCATCCATGGATATTCTCATTTCTTCAAACCTTGAGAGACTCATTTACCGTATCGCAGGAAATGATGCAAATAAGAATGCTCAGCTTATGGCTTCGCTTGCTAAGGATGGCAAATACACTGTAACACCTGAGATGAAGGAAAAGCTTTCTGACTTCTATGGAAATTACACAAGTGAGAAGGAAACCGCTGAGGTTATTAAAAAGCTTTACGAGGATACAGGATACATTATTGATACTCATACAGCAGTTGCAGCAGGTGTATATAGCAAGTATAAGGAGGCTACAGGTGATACAGCTACAAAGACTGTTATCGCATCTACAGCAAGTCCATTCAAATTCACAAGAAGTGTGATGGATGCAATTGATCCTAAGTACGATTCAATGACAGACTTTGAGCTTGTCGATGAGCTTTCAAAGCTTGGCAACGTTAAGGTACCAAATGCCATTGAGGAAATCAGGGATGCAAAGATTCTTCACAACACAGTCTGTGATGTGGATCAGATGGAAAACACTGTTAAGAAAATGCTCGGTGTGCAGTAATAATATAATGTTACCTTTTGCCCATTTAATCATATAATTGTAATTTGTTTGATATACAATTATATATAGCGCAACATAAAAGAACATCTGCTGATTGCAGATGTTCTTTTTGTGCTCTAATTATAGAGTAAATAATTATCAGATTACTGAAACTGCCTTGCAGAGATATTAGAATTCAATAATAAAGTGAATGGCTCCAAAAGGGTATAACAGCTTGAGCTTGCAGGCTTTATTGAAGCTACGTGTCTGTCCATCAAAATGCTCAGGTGCAGTGAGAGTAAGCTCAAGTGCCTGATCATTTGAACAGTTGACCAGAAACAGTCCATTGTTCAGGTTCAGGAAATCATCGAGAGATGCCTGTACATACTCGTCGTATACTGAAAATGATTCATTTACATAGCGTGATGCAAAATTGATGGCTGTTGTCTGACTCATGCCTATGTATGTAGATATGGCATAGCTGCCCTCGATGTCCTGACGTACCATGCAGTCCGCACTAAAGCTGTCACATATCTCGGCAGAGAGCGGAGTGTAGTCATCACCGACAAATCGGATAAAGCTGTTAAACAAAAGCTCAAGATACATAATGTCAATGGCAGAAGGATCTATGCCTGTATTGGCAAAAAAATGACCTATCAGATGATTTATACTGTCCTTATCCTCGAGTACCATGTCAAGATCGGAAATAGCATTCTCACTGCGGTAATCATGTATACTCTTTTCGAGAGTGGTATTGTCAATTATGCCTTTGTCTAAAAGAATCTGTCCTAAAAGAAGAAAGTCAGGGCTTTGGATGTTTAAGAGATCCTTTACCTGCTCGTCTGTCAGATAGCCCATTTCTATTGTAAGCTCACCAAACTTCTTGTCCTGATGGGTCTGCTCGACTATTACTGAATCAACCTCGGCAGCTGTCATAAGCCCTGAGTGGATGGCAAGAGTACCGAGCTTTGCGTGCTTTTGTGCTTTTTCTTTGAGTGCGTCAAAAAGCTGCTCATTAGTGATATACCCCTTTGATAGGAGAAAATTGCCAAAAAATTGAGTATACATATTAATTTCCTCCTATGTGCTTCTTAATCAGACTTATGACCTGATCCTTGTCGATTGGTTTCTGAATGAAGTCACATGCTCCGGCAGCAAGAGCCTTTTTAAGCTCGGACTGTGTGCCTACAGATGATGCAACGAAGATGGTAGCACTGCTGTCATACTCCATAATTTCTGAGATAGCGGCATTTCCATCCTTTACTGGCATTACAATGTCTATAAATGTGAGATTTGGCTTATGCTCCTTGTACATATCAATGGCGAGCTGTCCGTTTGCCGCCTCAATGATAGTCGGTGAACCAATGGAATTGATTATGTCCTTCATCTGTTTTCTTGCGAGAATCGAATCATCGCATATAAGTATTTTTAAATCGTCAAGTTGCATTTTAAAAACTCCTTCCCCTTGAAAATATAAATATATTTTACTACATTAATAATAGAAATTCAAGAAATAGTTGGGACTTATTTACCATTTATTTTTTCCTTACATGAGGTTATACTAATTTTGGTGATTTTACATATTTTTTGTATATATAAGATCCGTGATAACTATTTAGGAATATTAAATAAAAATACAGGAGAAAGAAGCATGAACTATTTTATTATAATAGATGCGGTCACACTGATACTGGGAATTTACATAATATTTGTGTCACTGCGAATGAAGAAAAGCGGCAAAATTGAAAGTACCTTTGTGGCTGAGGATGAGATGAAAAAGATAAAGGATACGGCCGGATATATAGCTTATATTTATCCAAAGTCACTTGTATTCGGCATTGTGATCTTTGTTATCAGTATAGTTGCGATAGTTTCGGATTGCCTCAAAAAGATACCGTACTGGTCATATGTGGAGATGATTATATTCGTCGCAGTAATTATCTGGTTTTCAAATATGTTACGAAATGCCAGAGAAAAATTTGTTAAATTCTAACATGAATTTTGCATTGCAACATGAGACATAATAAAGTATAATGAATTTACAAAGATACCTGAGATGTTCGACAACCCTGTGTATTTAGAACCTACATTTACTTTAAACGGGATTCCTATATGAGCTGTTGGATGTCAGGCCGTCATTATGCAGCGGAAGGCAGAAGGCAGACTGCGGTTACCCACCTAGCAAGAGCGCTAGGAGTCTAAATTACAGGACCGGCATTTTGGGTTCTTACAAAAGAATAATAATGTACAAAAGAACTCCGGACGCACAAAAGATTTATGAGATACAAAAGATTTTTAAAGCACAAAGGATTCTTAAGTACAGATGATAAAGGGAGCTGTTTTTGCAGCTCCCATTTTTTGAGCAGTAACCACTATTTGGGTGTTAAGGAGAACAGAAATTTGGCAAATAGAAGACGAAGACGGCAAAAGCCGAATCAGATGGTCTGGATAATGCTTGCGATAACCGTGGTATGCGTGGTTATTGTTTTTGCAATTGTTATGGCGCAAAAGGAAAAGGGGGCACTTGTAAAACAGGCGAGGGCTGTGACGAAGGATATGGTGTATGAGAATGCATATATTGTGTCAAATGACGATGGAAGGCTGATTTTCATATGTGATGGAGAGCTTTACAGGGCTAAGGGAACCATGGAGGAGAGCTTTACAGGGGTCTGTGATATTGAAATCAGTGGCTCTAAGGTCAAAAAGATACAGATAAAGCCGGATGATATATCAGGTGTGATGCTGTCATACGGAAACGGAACCATGCAGATTGCAGGGCAGGGTGACATTCCAATGCAGTCAGACAAGCTGCCGGTGTATGATGAGACAGGAGCAGCGCCTAAGGAAATAGCGGTTTCTGACCTGATAATCGGAAGTGAAACTCTTTCTTACATACTTGATTCCGGCAGGATATGTGCCATCGTCAGAAGACAGGCACCAGACCTTACATACATAAGAGTGCTTATAAAAAACGATGGAAAGGATGTATTTCCAACAATTGCGGCAGCTGCCGCAGCTAACCTTTATGTGGATGATGCTGATTGTGGAAGCAATGCTATTGACGATGTGGGTGCATATATGGCAAATGCACAGAAAGGTAAGATAAAGGTGAGCTCAGCGGACAATTATGTCAGCATAAACGGTAAGAGCTATCCGGGCTCATTTGAGTTTATCGGGACAGATGCAGGAATTGTGGCGGTGAATACAGTCGATGTGGAGACATATGTGCGCTATGTGCTGCCGTCGGAGATGCCGTCTACATTTGATGCAGAGGCGCTTAAGGCTCAGGCTGTTTGCGCAAGAACCTTTGTATATTCACAGATGAAAAATACACAGTATGCGCTATACGGAGCAAATATTGACAATACCACGGCTTTTCAGGTCTATAACGCTTCAGAAACAAAGCAGTCGACCGATGAGGCTGTAAAAGCTACAGCAGGACAGGTTGTCTCATGTGGAGGAAGCTTAATAACATGTTATTATTTTTCTACATCTGCCGGAAAAACAGAGGATATGGAGGTATGGTCTTCGAGTACACCGGATTTCATACACAAGGTGGAGTCGGTGGATGACAATTCGCCATACTACAGATGGACCTCGGAGCTTGATTTATCGGCATACAATGATCCTCAGTATGGCACAGCAACAGGTATTTCTGTCGATAAGACGTCGGATGCTGGGTATGTACTTTCGCTCACAATAAATTATGGAAACAAATCGCAGACCTTTACGGCGGAGAATGATATAAGAAAGGCGTTAGGGCATTATCAGAAAAAAGTTACATTAAACGATGGCTCTGTGAGGGAGAATATGTCGATGATACCAAGCGCCTGCTTTAGTGTGAGTGCCGGTGCAAATGGTCACTATACACTGTCCGGAGGAGGCTTCGGCCATGGAATAGGCTTCAGCCAGTATGGGGCAGACAAGCTGGCAAAGGCAGGAAGCGGCTATAAGGATATAATCGGATATTATTATAAGGATGTGACAGTGGTGGATATAAGCAGTGTACGCAGTGAGCAGTGATATGTCTCAATTATTATAACTTTCGGGATTTTATTATATTTAGCAGCCACTATAGCCGATTTAAAGGTGAATTTTTACGTTTAAAAAAATTGATAGCATGGATAGTAGAAATGTGGTAATATCGAAGTGCTTAGATACATGACTATGTGTGTGATAGTAAGATACATTGTAATTATTTCGTAAGAAAACAAGAGGATTTGACAATGAATTTACCGATAGAGTTTGAAAAAAAGATGAAGGCCTTTCTGGGCAATGAGTGGGATGATTTCTTATACAGCTATGACAATAACAGATTTCAGGCACTCAGATTCAATACATTAAAGGTACAAAGCCAGGAAGAAAGAATGCGGATATTGAAAACACTTAAAATATCCTCAGAAAAAAAGGTTTCGTGGGCAAATGAGGCATATTACTTTGATGAGAATGTGCGTCCGGGAAAGCATCCGTATCATGAGATGGGGCTTTACTACATACAGGAGCCAAGTGCCATGTCGGCGGCTGCACTTTTAGCTCCAAAGCCGGGTATGAGAGTGCTTGACCTGTGTGCGGCACCCGGTGGAAAGAGCACACAGCTTGCCACATATTTAGGAGACAGCGGACTTTTGGTATCAAATGAGATTAACACACAAAGAAGCCGGATTTTGTCGCAGAATATAGAGCGTATGGGAATCAAAAATGCGATTGTGACAAATGAGGACAGCTTTGTGCTTGCTTCACATTTCCCAGGCTTTTTTAATGCTATACAGGTGGATGCACCTTGCTCAGGAGAGGGAATGTTTCGAAAGCTGCCTGAGGCAATAGAGCAGTGGAGCATGGAAAATGTGGCAATCTGTGCGGCAAGGCAGAAGGAAATACTGGATAATGCTGCGGTGATGCTTAAGCCGGGAGGTACGATAGTGTACAGCACCTGCACCTTCTCGAGGGAAGAAAATGAGGATGTAATTGAGTGTTTTTTGGAGAGACATCCTGATTTTACACTTGAAGAAATGGAGCGCTTCTGGCCACATAAGGTGGACGGAGAGGGGCATTTTGTGGCAAAGCTTGTGAGAAGAGGCAGTGTGGACACAGACCTTAAAGCTGACAGGAAAACCAAAAAGAACAAAAATAGTAAGAACAGGAAAAATGAAACAAAGCCGGCTCTCACAAAAGAAAATATGAAGCTTCTCTCAGAGTTTCTTGATGAGACCATATCAGAGGATATGGCAGCATGGATAAAAAACTCAAGGCTTGTCATGTTTGGGGAGCAGCTCTACAGGCTGCCTGATATGGAAGTTGATATTAAAGGGCTTAAGGTGCAGCGAGCAGGGCTTCATATAGGAGAGTTTAAAAAACAGCGCTTTGAGCCGTCGCATTCGCTGGCACTTGCACTTAAGCTAAATGATGCTAAAAACGTAGTAAAGCTTACCTGGGATGATCCGCAGACAACAGGCTTTTTCAATGGTCAGTCAGTTATGTTATCTGATGAGCAGGCGGCTGAATGCAAAAAGGGCTGGGCACTTGTATGTGTAGATGGATATCCGGCCGGCTGGGGCAAGGTGAATGGTGCACAGGTTAAAAACCATTATCCTAAGGGGCTTAGAAATAAAATATAAAGAAAATAGAAAAATTTTCTACTTGCAAAATATAGAGATTGTGCTAAAATGACTTATGTGTTATTAAGAAATAAGCATTTGCGATATATATGTCGCAGCTATATATAATAAAAGCAATGAAGGTGCATAGTAGATTATAGTACTTTGACCAGAGAGAGATTGTCATCGGCTGAAAGCAGTCTTACAAAAAGGCTATTGATTGAAGTTCACACTGAAGCTGCATGGATGAAGCACAGTAGTTCATGACGTGTTATGTACGTTACACATATCAATGAGAGTCCATTGGATATTTCTTCAATGGAAATCAGGGTGGTATCGCGGAATTTTCGTCCCTGCATGGTTTAATAGCCATGCAGGGACGTTTTTTATCGCATAAACGGCGAATTCAAGCTTGAAGTTACGAGTTTATGCAAATTAAGAAAAATATTATGAGGTGAAATTCGATGAGAGACAAAATTCAACAGATCAGAGAAAAAGCACTTGCTGAAATTGATAAGGCTGACGGTCTTGAAAAATTAAATGATGTGCGTGCTGCAATTCTTGGAAAGAAGGGTGAGCTCACAGCAGTCTTAAAGGGCATGAAGGATGTTGCTCCTGATGAGAGACCAAAGGTAGGCCAGTGGGTCAATGAGACACGTGAGGCAGTTGAGAAGCTTCTTGATGAGAAGGTTAAGAAATTTGAGGCAGAGGCACTTAAGCGCAAGTATGAGAGCGAGAAAATAGATGTCACTATGCCTGCAAAGAGAAGCAAAAAGGGTAATCTTCATCCTGTAACACAGGTAAAGGATCAGCTCTCAGAGATTTTCACATCTATGGGCTTTGAGGTTTATGAGGGAACAGAAATCGAGAATGATTACTATAATTTTACAGCTTTAAATACTCCAAAGGATCATCCGGCCCGTGATATGCAGGATACATTCTACTTATCACCTGAGTTCTTACTTCGTACACAGACCTCAGCAGGACAGATTCACGTTATGGAAGCAAAGAAGCCACCTATCAAGGTTGTTTCACCGGGTAAGGTTTTCCGTTCGGATGATGATGCGACACATTCTCCTATGTTCACACAGATGGAGGGACTTGTGGTAGATAAGGGCATCACGCTCTGCGATTTAAAGGGTATGCTTGACCAGCTTGTAAAGAAGATGTTCGGAAAGAATGTCACAACACGTCTTCGTCCTTCATACTTCCCATTTACAGAGCCGTCTGTAGAGGTTGATGTAAGCTGTTTCCAGTGCCACGGCAAGGGCTGCTCTTTATGCAAGGGCACAGGCTGGATTGAGGTGCTTGGTGCAGGCGTAGTAAATAAAAAGGTGCTTGAGGGCTGTGGCATAGACACAAATGAGTACAGTGGTTTTGCATTTGGTATCGGTCTTGAGCGTATTGCAATGCTCAAATACGGAATTAACAACATCAAGCTTTTATTCGAGTCAGACCTTAGGGTATTAGACCAGATTGATGACAACTAGATTCATTTTTCTTGAATATATAACAGGAGGCAAAAATTATGTTAACACCACTTAGCTGGTTAAAAGATTATGTAGATATAGATGTAACACCAAAGGAGTTAGAGGAAAAATTATTCTCATGTGGTTTCGAGGTTGAGGAATCATATGAGGTGGGAAAGGATATCTCAAACGTAGTAGTCGGTCTTGTAGAAAAATGTGAGCCGATTCCTGAGACACACCTGAGCCTGTGTCAGGTAAATGCCGGATCACATGGCACATTCCAGATCTGCTGTGGAGCGGACAATGTAAAAGCAGGGGGCAAATATCCTCTTGCACTTATCGGCGCAACAGTATATGCCACAGCAAAGGATCACGTTACAATAGAGGGCGTGATGGAGATAAAGCAGGGCAAGCTGCGTGGATATGATTCATATGGAATGTTATGCTCAGGCGTAGAGCTTGGCTTAAATGAAGATCTCTATCCGGGGGCAGGCTACAACGGACTTTTGGTTTTACCTGAGGATGCTAAGGCGGGAGATGATGTAAAACCTATCCTCGGCCTTGATGACTGGATTTTTGATATTGCAATCACAGCAAACAGACCTGACTGCCAGTGTATATATGGCATGGCAAGAGAGGTTGCTGCTGTTTTGGGAAAAGAGCTTAAGGAGCCTGCACTTGACTATACTGCTGATGATGTGAAGAAGGAAAATTTCAAGGTATCTGTTCTGGCACAGGATATCTGCCCTCGCTACACAGCTCACTATGTGCATGATGTAAAAATCTCTGAGTCACCGGCATGGATGAGAAAGCGTCTTGCACTTGTTGGAATAGGCTCTATCTCAAATGTGGTAGACATCACTAACTTTATTTTAAAAGAGCTCGGACAGCCAATGCATGCTTTTGATTACTCATACCTTGAGGGAGATGAGATTGTAGTAAGACGTGCAAACGATGGAGAGAAAATTGTCACACTTGATGAGAAGGAATTTGAGTTAAACAGCAATAACCTCGTTATCTGTGACGGAAGGAAGCCAGTTGCGCTCGCCGGTATCATGGGCGGCTTAAACTCTGAGATTAACGACGGAACCACAGAGGTAATGTTTGAGTCTGCAAAATTTGCAAGAGATAATATCAGAAAGAGCTCACGTGCGCTGGGACAGTCATCTGATTCGAGTGCACTTTACTCAAAGGGTGTAAACGAGTACACAACAGCCATGGCCATGAAGAGAGCGCTTCACCTGATGGAGGAGCTTGGCTGTGGTAAGGTTTCTTCAACTCACGTTGAGGTGACTACTGGAAACTCACTTGAGCCAAAAGAGATGAAGGTTTCTATTGCAAAGGTTAATGGTGTGCTTGGAATAGAGGTACCTACAGAGGATATTGTGAGAATACTCACAAATTTAGGCTTTGCACCGGTTGTAAGTGGTGATGAGCTGACACTCATGATTCCTGCATATCGTGAGGATATGGAGGATTATCCGGATGTTGCCGAGGAGGTTATCCGTATGTATGGCTATGACCACGTCATTCCTGCATTCATGCCTACGGCACAGGTTACACTCGGAGGACTCAACCTTAGACAGCAGACAGAGCGCAAGATAAAAGAGGTGCTCTGTGCAGCAGGCGCGTATGAGGGAATACATTACTCATTCTTCTCACCTGCTGATCTTGATTTGCTCAGATTCCCGGAGGATGCACCTGAAAGACATGCTATCAGGCTTATAAACCCAATCAATGTTGACCTCTCGCTTATGAGAACAACACTTGCTTCTGAGATGCTTTATGCCATAGCAAGAAACCAGAAGAAGGGAATCCTGGAGGGAAGAATCTTTGAGCTGGGAAATATCTTTATCGCAAAGGAGCTTCCGCTTACAGAGTATCCGGATGAGAGAGAGACACTTTGCGCAGGCGTATTCGGTGAGGATGAATCGTTCTTTACTATAAAGGGACTGGCTGAGACTGTAGCAGATGCGCTTGATGTGAAGTTTACATACAAGCCGGCTCAAAAGCCATTCCTTCATCCATATCAGACCGCAGAGGTATTCTGTGACGGACAAAAAATCGGATATCTTGGTCAGGTAAGATATGAGATATGCGATGAGCTTGACATGAGAGTACCGGCATATGTGATGGAGCTTGATTTAAGAGTTCTTTCACAGTGGTATGGAAAGGACAGAGTATTTACTCCAATCTCAAAATTTGATGATGAGAAGAGAGATTTTGCTTTTGTTGTGGACAAGGATATCACATGTGAGCAGATTGAAAACGGTATCAGGGAAGCCTGTGATTATGTCTCAGATGTTACACTGTTTGATGTTTACGAGGGTGTACAGCTTCCTCCGAATAAGAAGAGCATGGCGTACAGTGTAGTATTTACACCAAAGGATGAAGAGCTTAAGACTAAGAAGGTCGAGGGCTTTGTAAAGGATATACTTGCTCATCTTAAAGAGACTGCAGGTATCACACTTCGTGGTTAGACGTTAGTATAGTGTTAGGAATAGGAAAATTATGGACGTAAAAGATTTTGATTATGATCTTCCGGAGGAGCTAATAGCACAGGATCCTCTGGAGGACCGCTCCAGCTCAAGACTCATGGTGCTTGACAAGAAGACAGGAGAAGTCAGCCATCATGTGTTCAAGGAGATTGTTAAATATTTAAGACCGGGCGACTGCCTTGTGCTCAACAATACAAAGGTCATTCCTGCACGTCTTTTTGGCGTGAAGGAAGGCACTATGGCAAAGATAGAGATACTTCTTCTAAAGCGCAGACAAAATGACGTATGGGAGACTCTTGTAAAGCCGGGTAAAAAGGCAAAGCCGGGCACAAAGATTATATTTGGTGACGGACTTTTAACAGGTGAAGTAATAGATGTGGTTGATGATGGAAACAGGTTGATTCAGTTCAGCTATGAGGGTATTTTTGAGGAGATACTTGATAAGCTCGGACAGATGCCATTGCCGCCATATATCACACATCAGCTAAAGGACAAGAACCGCTACCAGACAGTATATGCAAAGTATGACGGCTCGGCCGCTGCGCCTACGGCAGGACTGCATTTCACAAAGGAGCTTTTACAGCAGGTAAAGGATAAGGGAGTGGATATAGCAGAGATTACTTTACATGTGGGGCTTGGCACGTTTAGACCGGTAAAGGTTGATAATGTGCTTGATCACCATATGCATTCTGAGTTTTACATGGTGTCACAGGAGGCAGCAGACAAGATTAATAATGCAAAGAAAAATGGCGGCAGAATAATATCTGTCGGCACTACAAGCACTCGTACCTTAGAGGCAGCATCCGATGAAAACGGCATGCTAAAAGAGTGCAGCGGATGGACGGATATCTTTATTTATCCGGGATACAGATTTAAGGTGATTGATTGTCTGATTACCAATTTTCATCTGCCACAGTCTACACTTGTCATGCTTGTGTCAGCGTTAGCAGGCAGAGAGCATGTCCTCAATGCATACAAAGAGGCTGTAGAGGAAAGATACAGGTTTTTCAGCTTTGGTGATGCGATGTTTATAACGAACGATATGCATATGGACGATGAGGCAGCTGAATAAATTTTACTTGTAAAAATCAGTCATATATACTAATATGTTGTTTGAGGGTAATTTGTTCCCTTAGTCAATAATATAGTAGATGGGGTAAAGTGCATGGAAGAAAAGAGAAGACATAAAAGACTTGACATTGATGTATCGGTACAGTTGGAGAGGCTGGATGAGGACGGAGTGACAACACTTAAATATTGTCATGTGGATGTCACAGATATTTCCAGAAGCGGTATCGGATTTAATGCAAAGGTACCTCTTGATATACATACATATTATGACACCAAGATCCAAATTTGGACCAAGGAGGTTGTGGATGCGGTTATCGAGATTGTACGAAGAACAGACAGTGAAGAAGGAGTATATCACTATGGTGCTGTGTTTATCGGTATGACAGACACTGATGCACTCAAGATTGATATTTATCAGATTTTCAATGATTTATAAAGTAAAAAAAGTAAATCATCCACATGATATAGTAACCAGTGTACCTGGCTCAAAGAGTATCACAAACAGGGCCCTTTTAATCGCTGCACTCGCAAGCGGGCGCAGCGTTTTAAAAGGGTGTCTTTTTAGTGATGATTCAAGACATTTTATAGATGCACTGATTCGTCTGGGATTTCCGGTTTTGGTGGATGAGGATAAAAGAGAAATAACAATAACAGGCTTTGGAGGCAGGATACCAAAGAATGAAGCTGAGATAGATGTTGGAAGTGCAGGTACCGCTGCGCGTTTTCTTACAGCTCTTCTTGGACTGTCAAAGGGCAGATACCATATAGTGTCCTCTGAGCAGATGAAGAAGCGTCCTATGAAGGATCTGCTTGTATCGCTTGAAAAGCTGGGTGCCCATATTGAGTATGATGAGAACGAATATCATTTTCCTTTTACCATCGGAAATACAGGGGAGTATGCTGATACTGTTGATATAAACGTAGACAAGAGCAGCCAGTTTTTGAGTGCCCTTCTTATCTCGGCTATAGTGATGGAAAAGGACTTTACGATCAATGTCACAGGAACGCATGGTATGGCATATGTTGAGATGACGCGTCTTATGATGAAGCAGTTTGGGCTTGATGTGATACAGAACCAAAAAAATAACAGCTTTATTATTCCTGAGAAAGCGGCATATGTAAGCTTAGACTATGATATAGAGCCGGATGTGTCGGCAGCATGCTATTTTTATGCCATGAGTCCGCTTTTACATGTGAAGTCACAGGTACTTGGAGTGCATCAAAACAGCTTACAGGGAGATGTGGCATTTCTTGATGTGCTGGCGGATATGGGCTGCACACTTTCTGACGAGGCAGACGGCATAGTGTGTATGCCACCAAAGAATGCTCATATACATGGCGGAAGCTGGGATTTGTCAACATTCTCAGACCAGGCGCTGACACTTGCTGCGATTGCACCGTTTGCAAATGCACCTGTAGAGATAGAAGGCATTTCGCATATTCGTCTGCAGGAGTGTGACAGGATAAACGCCATCGAGGAAAACCTGACGGAATTAGGTGTGAGGGTTGAAGAAATTGAAAATGGCTTAAGGATTTATCCGGCAGAGTGTATTAAGCCTTGTAAAATTAAAACGTATGACGATCATCGCGTAGCCATGTCTTTTACTTTGCCGGGGCTTAAGGCAGAGGGTGTTGAGATAATAGACCCTTATTGCTGCCGCAAGACCTTTGAGAATTTCTATGAGGTACTTGAGGAGAGCGTATATTAATAAAGTGTTATTGGTTTCTGCTTATTTGTAAACAGTGCTGCATTGGACGGTATAAAAAGAGCCGTAAAACGAATCAAATTCGTTTTACGGCTCATTGTTTTTGGAATTAAAACAATATAACAGGATAAATCATCTGCGGTGAATAGTATAGTTTCTTTCTTTAAGTACGCTGATAGCTGATTCAAGAGCATCTTCGTCATAGAACTCTATGCGCAGTACACCCTCCTCAAACTCACGGTTGTTTATGATGCCGATATTCTTGATGCTGATGCCGTTGAAGGCTAAAAGGCTTGCAAGCACTGCAATACCGCCTGCCTCATCGGCAATATCGACAAATATCTCGTGGAAATCCTTGCGGATTTTGGCACCGGGCAGTGTGAGTGAATCCCTGTAATTCTTTGAATCCTGGAAATAATCAATCATCTTTTGAGAACTGCCCTCTGCAATTATTTCGCGAAGCTTATGGAAATTGGCTTCATACTGGTCCATGAGTGAGAGCAGCTGTGTTTTGTTGGACTCACATATGTTTTCCCACATGACAGGGGAGCTTGCAGCGATACGTGTCACATCGCGGAAGCCTCCGGCAGCGATAGTTTTCATGGTCTCTTTTTCGGAATCAATATGCTCAATCAGATTGACAAGAGAGTATGCAATCATATGTGGCAGGTGGCTGATGGCTGCGGTAGCATGATCGTGCTCCCTGTAGTCTAAAATGAGAGCTATCGAGCCGAGCGAAAGTACAAATTGTCTGAAATTATTCAGATTTTCTTCAGTAGTTGCTGCAGTAGGAGTGATAATATAGTAGGCGTTCTCCAAAAGCTGCTTGTCTGAATTGAGTATGCCTGTTTTTTCAGAGCCGGTCATAGGATGACCGCCGATAAAATTGCGCTCAAGGCCAAGCTCTATAACCTTTTCGTGAATCTGGGTTTTGGTGCTGCCTACATCTGTGATGATACAGTCATCCTTTATGATATCCTTAAGCTGTGTGAGGTATTCGATATTTTTGTTTACCGGTGCACACAGAAAGATTACGTCGCAGTCTTTAAAAGAGTTAAGCTCTAAAAGCTCATTATTATCTATCAGGCCAAGCCCAAAGGCATCCTCTATGGTCTGTTGATGCCCGGCTGTTGCGATAATTGAGACCTTTGGATTATTTTCTTTCATTTTTCTGGCTATAGAGCCGCCAATCAGACCGAGCCCTATAAAGCCAACTTTATCAAAATGCATTTATGTGTATCTCCTAATTCTTTATTGTAACTATTCAGAATCACCACACGCACATTCGCAAAATCGCACTGTAGTGGTTTTGAATATTTACAATATATTATATCCAATTTAACACTATAAAGCAATAAATTATTGGCATATTTATTCCAATATAACAATAAAAAAATAATCGTCAGATTGCATAAAAGTGTTGTAAATTATATAAAATATTAGTACAATGTTTACATACTATAATAATGTCAGGGAGGTACTTGAAATGAATGTTTACACTACTGAGAAGATTCGAAACGTCGTGCTTTTAGGCCATAGCGGCTGTGGCAAGACATCACTCGTGGAAGCTATGGCATATCTGGCAGGACAGACCACCAGAATGGGCACTGTAGCGGATGGCAGCACTATCAGCGATTTTGACAAAGAAGAGATAAAGCGTCAGTTCTCTATACATACATCGGTTGTACCGATTGAGTGGGATAATGTCAAAATAAATATTCTCGATACTCCTGGTTTTTTTGATTTTGTGGGAGAGGTTGAAGAAGCTGTATCGGCTGCAGATGCTGCAATCATCGTGGTTTCAGGCAAGGCAGGCATACAGACAGGCACAAAAAGAGCATGGGAGATATGCGAGAAATACAAGCTGCCGAGGATGATTTTCGTGACGGACATGGATATCGACAATGCAAGCTTCAAGGATGTGGTGCTAAAGCTGCAGGAGCTTTACGGCAAGAAAATAGCTCCATTCCATCTGCCAATCAGAGAGAATGAGAAGTTTGTGGGCTATGTCAATGTCATCCAGCAGAGGGCAAAGAGATGGAATGAAAGCGGAGGCGTGGATAAGTTTGATGTGCCTGAGTACTCAAAGGAGAACCTGGGAATATGTCGTGAGGCCCTAGTTGAAGCTGTAGCTGAGACAAGTGAGGAGTTCATGGACAGATATTTCGGCGGAGAGGAGTTTTCTGATGATGAAATCAGGGCTGCGCTTCGTGCAAACGTGTTTGAGGGCTCTATTGTACCGGTGCTCATGGGCTCAAATATTCTCGCAAGAGGCATGTATACACTTATGGCTGATATTGTGAAATACCTGCCAAGTCCTGAGAAGAGAAGCTGTACCGGTATTAACACCAAGACAAATGAGGTGTATAATGCTGATTATGATTTTGCAAAATCAAAGAGCGCTTATGTGTTCAAGTCTATAGTTGACCCATACATCGGTAAGTATTCACTGATCAAGGTTAATTCGGGCGTACTAAAGACAGATGATGTGCTTTACAATTATCACAGGGACTGCGATGAAAAAATCGGAAAGCTCTATGTGATGAGAGGCAGTAAGGTGGAGGAAGTGAAGGAGCTTCATGCAGGTGATATCGGAGCGCTTGCAAAGCTTGCAAAGACTCTTACGACAGATTCACTTTCCACCAGAAATATGCCGGTTACATATCTTAGAACAAGCATATCAAAGCCGTATGTGGCAATGCGCTACAAGGCAAAGAAAAAGGGCGATGAGGACAAGATTTCCCAGTCTTTACAGAAACTGTTAATGGAGGATCTGACACTAAACAGTGTAAATGACAGCGAAAATGGACAGACTGTACTATATGGTATCGGTGATATGCAGCTTGAGGTAGTGGCAAGTGAGCTTCTTGAAAAGTACAAGGTGGAGATAGAGCTTATGCGTCCAAAGGTAGCCTTTAAGGAGACTATCAGGAAAAAATCTGACGTAGAGTATAAGTACAAGAAGCAGTCGGGCGGACACGGACAGTACGGACATGTCAAGATGACCTTTGAGCCGTCAGGTGATATGGATACGCCATATGTATTTGAGCAGACGGTCGTAGGAGGAGCGGTACCGAAGAACTTCTTCCCGGCTGTTGAAAAGGGTATTGCAGAGTCCGTGAAAAAGGGACCTCTTGCAGCCTATCCTGTGACAGGTATAAAGGCTGTGCTGTATGACGGCTCTTATCATCCGGTTGATTCATCAGAGATGGCCTTTAAGGTGGCAACACAGCAGGCCTTTAAAAAGGGCATTATGGAGGCAAAGCCTGTGCTTCTTGAGCCGATTGCCACTCTTAAGGTAGTGGTGCCTGAGGGCTATACAGGTGATGTGATGGGTGAGCTTAACAAGAGACGTGCAAGAGTGATGGGCATGAACCCCACAGACAATGGATATCAGGAGATAGTTGCGGATATTCCTTATCTGGAGCTTTATGGATACAATGCCACACTTCGCTCAATGACGAGCGGAAGCGGCACATTCTCATATGAGTTTGCCAGATATGAGCAGGCACCGGATGATGTGGCTGCAAAACAGATAGAAGAAAGGGCAAGCAAGCTTGTTGAAGTTGAAGAGTAGAATAGCATTAATTATATTACTTACATTGATTTTTACCAATACTCATGTGTTTGCATCGGAGATAAAAGAGGCAGAAGCTGCCTCTTTTGCTTCCGGGCCATCACTAAATACACTGGTTGACAATATGTCAGAAAGTGATGGTGTTTCATATATTTACTATAATCTGGGCGGTGCGGCAAATAATATCAATAATTATGGATACATCACACCAAAGCAGAAATTCATGGGACTAAGAGAACCACACAAATATGGTTATAAATTTGATGGCTGGTATCTGGATGAGCATTTTTCAAAAAAGGCGGATGTTCTGACCTACGAAAAAGCAAATGGATATGTGGTATATGCCAAATGGGTCAGGACGATTAACAACGAATACAGCGTAGAGCATTACAATTACAGGAGTAATAAAAAAGCGCATACACTGGCGCTTAAGGATTGCGATTACGATTTTATAGATGAAATAGATATTCCGGGCATGCCGGAGACGAAGGAAAATGATTTTCTCAATAATTATATTTTCAGTGAGGCACAGTGTCCTCAGGGAATTTGTATCACGGACGAATACGTGCTTATCACGAGCTATTCTGATGACAAGGGCTCACTCGGGGAGCTTATGGTATTTGACAGGGAGGACGGAGAGTACCTTGTGACACTTGGCATGGATGCAAACAGTCACCTGGGAGGAATTGCCTTTGACGGGGAAAATGTATGGGTGTGCAATTCCTACGACACAACTGTGGAGCGCATCTCGTATGATTTTATCTCTCTAATGGCCACTGCGAATTCCAAGCAGGTCATCGATGCGACAGGTGTGGTAGATGTGTTTGATGTGGGAAACAAGCCGTCATGCATCACATTCTATGGAGGCAGGTTGTGGATAGCCACTCACAATATCCTTTTTAAGTCAAAGATGGTAGCATATTATTATGACAAAAAGGACGACAGGCTCACAAGCCTGAGCACATATACGATACCTGCCAGAGTGCAGGGCGTTACATTTGATGCCTCAGGAAAGGTATATCTGAGCACTTCCTATGGCAGGAATGAGTCATCGTATATCAAGTGCTACAAATCACTCATAGCTCTGTCGTCAAGGCCTAACAGCCCTGATATCACAATAGAGATGCCGCCGGGCTCAGAGGAGCTTGACAGTGTGGATAAAAGATTGTATGTCATTTTTGAATCTGCGGGGGAGAAGTACCTTGAGGGCACGGATGGCAAGGGAAACTCGCCTGCACCGATAGACAAGATACTTCGCATAAATACAGATTCGTTTAAAAATTAACTATAGCATTTTTAAAAGCCTTTCAACCTGCCTGCGGTTTTTCTCAGGCAGGTTTTTGCTTAGCTCGGTGCACATGGAATAGACCTCTTCTTTGGTAAATTCTATGCCGTTACGCTTTGCCTCCTTAATACTTTCCATGAGAAACGGCATGGCACTTGTTGTGTCCTTTGGCTTTTCCTTTTGTGCAAAATTATTTAAAAATTCCTGCTTTGTCATAAATCTCCCTATTGTCCAAAACTGAAAAAATATTTAATAGATTGTCTATCGTATCCTGTTCACTTTTGCTGCAGTATTTCTTTAAGGCATTGAGCATGGAAAGCCTTCTGTCTGCCATACTTTCTGTCTCTGCAACAGACAGTGCCGGTGCACAATCTATCATTCTCATTGAATTCATAAGTGATATGTAGTGAACCATAAGAGTCATTTGCTTTTGTGAATCATGCGGCATATATGGAATTATGGTTTTAAGCATCTGAAGCTCCCTTGTCTGGGTTATTTCATCGAATGGTGTAAACAGGCTGTTCTCGTCCATAAAAATCCTTTAAAATATATTTCTATATAATATGTCACCTGATTCACATTATGCATGTTTACAGCATATATTATTAAAAAAAGATATATGCTTATCATAGATGGTCACGACGTATACGAGATAGATGAAGAATGCATCAAAAAGCACAGGGTGAAGGGCGAATGTAAAGTTCTTGAAAAGCTCAAAGAAAAAGAGCAGCGCAGGCAAAAAAAGAATACTGAAAAATCGTAAAAAGCTGCGGGCCAAAAAGACCCGCAGTAAAAATGTAAATCAGCAGCCGCAGCCACATCCGCAGCCGTTATTGCTGCTGCCGCCACAGCCAAAGCCACCACAGCAGAAAAGTAAGATGATAGCCCAGATACAGTTGTTATTGCCGCTTCCACAGTCGTTTCCTCCGAAGAAAGAGCCTCCGTTACCATTTCCGCAACAGCAGCACAGTAACAGGATAATCCATAAAATCGAAGAACATCCGCATCCGTTATCTGTATTGCTGCATGAACAGTTTGTTGCTGCTAAATCACTCATAAGTGACCTCCAATAAAATTTATTTACACTCTAGGTTATGATAGACATAACAAAGTGTTACACTAAGATTTAAATTTTTTTATTGACACAAAAAGTATAATTGTATACAATTATTCAAAAGATAAAACTAAGCACAGGAGATGTGAAGATGAGAGAAGTTTTGATGAACGAAAAAACAAATTTACTGCAGCTTGAAGAGCATTTTTACCAGCTCGTGGATGTAGATGAGCCGAATACTTTTAGAAATCTCTTTCCTTATTCAGAAGTTCCTAAGATAGCATTCAATGACAGAATAGTGCCTCACAATATGCCTGAGGACATTTGGATTACAGATACTACATTCAGAGACGGCCAGCAGTCGAGAGCACCGTACACGACGGAGCAGATTGTTACCATTTATGATTATTTACATAAGCTTGGTGGCCCTAAGGGAATAATCAGACAGAGCGAGTTTTTCCTCTACAGCAAAAAGGACAGGGACGCTGTTTACAAGTGTCTCGAGAGAGGATATAAGTTCCCGGAGGTTACATCGTGGATTCGTGCCAGCAAAAAGGACTTTGAGCTTGTAAAGGATATAGGACTCAAGGAAACCGGTATACTTGTAAGCTGTTCGGATTATCATATTTTCTATAAGATGAAGATGACCAGACGCGAGGTAATGAATATGTATCTGTCAGTCATCAGGGAGTGTCTTGAGACAGGAATAAGCCCTAGGTGCCATCTGGAGGATATCACACGTTCTGATATATATGGTTTTGTTATTCCATTCTGTGTTGAGCTTATGAAGCTGCAGGAGGAGTACAAGATTCCGATTAAGGTGCGTGCCTGCGATACAATGGGATATGGAGTAAACTTCCCGGGAGCAGTTATACCTCGAAGTGTGCCGGGAATCATATACGGACTTAACACACATGCAGGCGTGCCGTCATCACAGATTGAGTGGCATGGACACAATGACTTTTACAAGGCTGTAAACAACTCTACCACAGCATGGCTCTACGGAGCAAGCGGCGTCAACTGTTCACTGTTTGGTATCGGAGAGAGAACCGGAAACACACCGCTTGAGGCTATGGTATTTGAGTATGCACAGCTTAAGGGTACACTCGATGGAATGGATACGACGGTTATCACAGAGCTCTCAGAGTACTTCGAGAAGGAGCTTGGATACGTGCAGCCGAGCCGTACACCGTTTGTCGGAAAGAATTTCAATGTGACGAGAGCCGGAATCCACGCTGACGGACTTCTCAAAAATGAGGAGATTTACAACATATTCGATACAGGCAAATTCTTAAACAGACCACCTCTTGTAGCTGTGTCCAATACATCAGGACTCGCAGGAATAGCACTGTGGATAAACACCTATTACCGCCTGCCTGATGACAGAAAGGTAGATAAGAACTCAAAGCTTGTGACCATGATAAAGGAATGGGTAGATGAGCAGTACGACGAGGGCCGTGTGACTACCATCACGGACAATGAGCTTGTAGTTCAAATTACTGATTGCTGTAAAAAGCTTAATATAGTATTATAGTGAGGTAGATTAGTACATGTCACATGATAATTACAGCCTGAGTGCCAGAGTATACAATCATATCAGGGATGGTATACTTGCAGGAACATTTGCAAAGGGCGATGAGCTTAAGGAAAAGAATATCGGTGATGAGCTTGGAGTGAGCAGGACTCCCGTGAGGGAGGCACTGCGTCAGCTTGAGCTTGAGGGACTTGTGTCTATCATCCCTAATAAGGGAGCATTCGTGGAGGGCGTTTCCACGGATGATATCAGGGATATATATGAGATAAGGGCTCTGCTTGAGGGACTTTGCGCCAAATGGGCAGCAACAAGGATATCGGATGAGCTCATGGCGGCCATGGAGGAGAATATTTATCTCACGGAGTTTCACGAGAAAAAGGGCAATGCAAAGCAGCTTCTTGAGCTGGACAATAAGTTTCATGAGCTATTGTATGAGGCCGGTGGAAGCAAGGAGCTTATGAGGGTATTAAAGGACTATCATGAGTATGTCGGCAGAGTGAGAAAGGTGACACTCGGCGAGACAAAAAGAGCCAAAAACTCCACTCACGAGCATAAACAGATATGCGAGGCAATTAAGAATCATGACGCACTGCTGGCAGAAAAATGCGCCAGAGAGCATATAAACAATTCAAAGGAAAATATGGAACACCTTGGTTGGGAAAACCTTATTAAGTAAAGGAGATTTAAGAATGAGCAAGATTACGATGACAACACCCCTTGTAGAGATGGACGGAGACGAGATGACCAGAATCCTCTGGCAGATGATAAAGGATGAGCTTTTAATACCTTTTATCGATTTAAAGACAGAGTATTATGATCTGGGCTTAGAGGAGCGAAATCGTACAGATGATCAGGTGACCGTTGAATCAGCAAAGGCAACCATGAAATACGGTGTCGCAGTAAAATGTGCGACAATCACACCAAACGCAGCCAGAATGACAGAGTACAATTTAAAGGAGATGTGGAAGAGCCCTAACGGCACAATAAGAGCCATGCTTGACGGAACAGTGTTCAGAGCACCAATCGCTGTAAAGGGTATAGAGCCAAACGTAAAGACATGGGTTAAACCAATTACAATCGCTCGTCATGCATATGGTGATGTGTACAAGGCAACAGAGATGAAGGTGGCTGGTCCCGGAAAGGCTGAGCTTGTATTTACAGCAGAAGACGGAACTGAGACTAGAGAATTAATACATGAGTTTAAGGGCGCAGGAGTTATTCAGGGACAGCATAACCTGGATGATTCAATCGAGAGCTTTGCACATAGCTGCTTTAAGTATGCACTTGATACAAAGCAGGATTTATGGTTTGCTACAAAGGATACCATCTCAAAGAAATATGACCACACCTTCAAGGATATCTTCCAGGAAATCTTTGATGCACAGTATAAGGATGCTTTTGAGAAGGCTGGAATTACATATTTCTACACACTTATTGATGATGCAGTTGCCAGAGTAATGAAATCTGAGGGTGGATTTATCTGGGCATGCAAGAACTACGACGGAGATGTAATGAGTGATATGATCTCATCTGCATTCGGCTCACTTGCCATGATGACATCAGTGCTTGTATCCCCTCACGGATACTATGAGTATGAGGCAGCACATGGAACAGTTCAGAGACATTATTACAAGCATTTAAAGGGTGAGGAGACCTCAACAAACTCTGTAGCTACTATTTTTGCATGGACAGGAGCGCTCAGAAAAAGAGGAGAGCTTGACAAGCTTCCGGCACTTTCTGAGTTTGCAGACAAGCTTGAGGCAGCCTGCATAAAGACTATTGAGAGCGGAAAGATGACAAAGGATCTCGCACTCATCACAACAATTGAAAATCCTACTGTTTTAAACAGCGAAGGCTTCATCAAGGCAATCAGAGAGGAGCTTGAGAAGACAATTTAATCTGAAATTTGGTTTTTAGCCTTAGAATAAGATATAACCCGGGGATAATTATGAATTTTTTGAATGTTAAATTCTTAACACATTGACAGATGACCTTCAAAAAATTATAATTAATCTTGGGTTTTTGTCTTTAAAAGAGAAATGATATCCTGATGATTGGAGGAATAAGACTTGAGTAAAGAAATATCACAGGCGGTTATCAGAAGGCTGCCACGATACTATAGATATCTCGGAGAGCTTTTGGATGAGGGAGTGGAGCGTATTTCATCAAACGATCTGAGTCACAGAATGAAAGTGACAGCTTCACAAATCAGACAGGATCTCAATAATTTCGGAGGCTTTGGACAGCAGGGATACGGATACAATGTTCAGTTTCTCTACGAGGAAATCGGAAAGATAATGGGACTTAACACAGAGCATAGAATAATTATCATCGGTGCAGGCAATCTGGGCCAGGCACTCGCCAATTATGTAAAGTTTGAAAAGCTTGGCTTTGTCATAACAGCGCTTTTTGACGTAAATCCTGAGCTTTCAGGAAAGAGTGTGCGAGGTATTCCAATCCTTATGCTAAGTGAGCTGGATGAGTATTGCAGAACACACAGGGTGGATATTGCGGCGCTCACCATGCCAAAGTCAAAGGCTGACTCTATTGCGTCAAAGCTTGTGGATTTAGGAATAAGGGCTATATGGAATTTTGCACATGTGGATCTTGAAATTCCAAATAAAGATGTGGTTGTGGAGAGTGTTCATCTGTCTGACAGCCTTATGCAGCTCAGCTATAATATTGTTAAAAACTCCAAAAATAAATAGAGGGTGAGTCTTATGAATGATAAAAAAGATTTTGAGGCTGCATTAAAAGGAAAAAAGGTGCCTTTACTGGTTTTAGACCAGAAGTGGCACAGACTTTTTGCCATTCATGGTAAGACTGACGAAATATCAGCCACGGAAAAAGAACTGGATGAGCTGTTAAAGCTGCAGGGAAAGTACAACAATGAGCTTAAGAATTTAAAAAAGCTTAAGTCGAAAATTATGTCTAATATTGTTGCCAACATGGGAGATGACGGTGATGAAAAGCGTGACAAGGATAAGCAGCTTATAGATGAGATAAATGAGAAAGCTGACAACATTGAGGGAGAGCTTATTGAAATCCAGAAGAATATAAAAGCTGTAAATGACAGGCTGATGCTTTTGTCGATGGATTACTTCAGTGAAAAAATCGAGAAAAATAAACTGGAATCAAAAGAAATTGACGACTGGATTGCAAATATAAGAGTTGAACTTAAGAAAAATGTAATCAGAAAACAGAACAGAGATATTAACAACAGGGAGATTTATTCGTATCTTCATGATATTTTTGGCGCTGAGGTTTTAGATCTTTTTGATATTGAATATGACGATCCTATGGTTTTCAATGCCAATAATGCAAATACTGATAATGCAAACAATGAGAATAAGGGGAATTGATATTGGAATATATTGTTACAGGTAATGAAATGAAGCTTCTGGACGATACAACATCACAGGTCTTTTTGGTTCCTTCGGTGGTGCTGATGGAGCAGGCTGCGGCCGGTGTTGTCCGGGAGCTTGTTGCATGTTTTGATAAATCAAAGGAGTTTGCCGTGATATGTGGCAGAGGCAATAATGCAGGAGACGGTATCGCGATAGCAAGACTTTTAAATCAGGCCGGATACAGATGCATGGTGTACTATGCTTTTGGCACAGATGAGGCAGGAAGCGAGCTCTTTGAGCTGCAGAAAAATATATACGCAAGGTATGGCTTTAAGGTGGTCTCTGATATTGAGTGTGTGTGTAAAAGTGACGTAATAATAGATGCACTGTTTGGCACAGGACTTAAGCGAGCCATAGAAGGCTCTTTAGCAGATGTGATTTCAGCCGTTAACAAGACAGATGCTTACAGGGTGGCGGTCGACGTGCCGTCGGGAGTGGATTCTGATAAAGGACATGTGATGGGATGCACTTTTAAAGCAGATTTCACATATACTTTTTCTTATAAGAAGACAGGCATTCTCCTGTGGCCGGGCTGTGATTATTGCGGTCTGGTTAAGGTGGTGCCTATAGGCATAGATGACCACAGCTTTTGTGGTAATCTGCCATCAGTAAGGGCTCTTGATGAGTCTGATTTAAACAAGCTTGATAACAGACCGGCACACTCCAACAAGGGAACTTTCGGAAAACTGTTAGTTATAGCAGGAAGCCGCAATATGGCCGGTGCCGCGGTGCTTTCGGCAAAGGCTGCATACAAAAGCGGAGCAGGGCTTGTGAAAATTATAACGCCGGAGTGCAACCGTTCAATAATCCAATGTGCTTTGCCGGAAGCACTGCTTTGTACTGATATCGCGTCAGCTAAAGCGCTTGAGACAGAGCTTGAGTGGGCAGATGCAGTGGTGATAGGTCCAGGTCTTTCAAAGTCTGATAATGCCAAAATGTTAGTTGAAACAGTACTAAAAACAGCAGAGATACCTCTTGTGATTGATGCGGATGCGCTTAATAACATATCAGACAACATGACTTTACTTAATGAGCATAAAATGCCTGTCATCGTGACTCCGCACCTGGGCGAGATGTCCAGACTTATGAAAAAGAGCATTGCTAATATACAGGAGGATATCATCGGTGTGGCAGGAGAGTTTGCAGGCTTGTACAATGTGACTTGTGTGCTTAAGGATTTTCGTACGATTATCGCAGCGGCTGATGGTGAAAAGTTTATCAATCTGTCCGGCAACTGCGGTATGGCAACAGCCGGAAGCGGAGATGTGCTAAGCGGTATCGTGGGAGGTCTTCTGGTACAGTGGCGTGACACGAAAAAGGCCGCGGCATACGGTGCATTTATTCATGGACTTGCCGGTGATATGGTATTTGACAATACCGGCTCTTATGGTATGATAGCAAGTGATATTATTGATGGATTAGATAAAGTTTGGATTAAGGTGGAAAAAAATGGCAATTAACAGAATCAGAGCAGATATAGATCTGGATGCAATTTTATATAATATGGAGTCGATGCATAATAAGCTAAAGCCGGGGACAATGATGGCAGCAGTCGTAAAGGCTGATGGTTATGGTCATGGCGCTGAGGCTGTTTCAGAGGTACTGGAGCCGCTTCCGTATCTGTGGGGCTATGCCGTTGCTACAAGCAACGAGGCAATGGAGCTTATCGCAGCAGGCAGAAAAAAGCCGATACTTATTTTAGGACTCAGCTTCCCGGAGCAGTTTGAGGAGATAGTGGACAATGATGTGCGACCGGCGGTATGTACCTACGAGACCGCTAAGGAACTATCGCGTATCGCTGTCGCTAAGAATAAAACCTGTAAGATACATATCAAGATAGATACTGGCATGTGCCGTATAGGCTTTCAGGTGACTGAGGAAAGTGCAGATATTATTGCACAGATTGCTAAGCTGCCGAATATTATGATAGAGGGAATATTCACTCACTTTGCAAGGGCAGATGAGCTGTCAAAGGAGCCTGCCTTTGAGCAGTTTGATCTTTTTAAGAGGATGATAGCTCTTGTTGAGGCAAGAGGAGTCGAGATCCCGATTAAGCACTGCTCAAACAGTGCGGGAATAGTAGAAATCCCTGAGTGCAATATGGATATGGTAAGAGCAGGCATCACACTCTATGGTCTGTGGCCGTCAGAGGAGGTAGACAAGAGTAAAATCTCCCTAAAGCCTGTCATGTCACTGCACAGCAGGGTTGCTTATGTAAAGGAGCTTGAGCCGGGCAGGCATATAAGCTACGGCGGCACATTTACAGTAGAGCATCCTATGAGGATAGCAACTGTCCCGGTGGGATATGGTGATGGATATTCAAGAGGACTTTCAAACAAGGGCTGGGTTCTCATAAAAGGAAAAAAAGCACCTATATGCGGCAGAGTCTGCATGGATCAGTTTATGGTTGATGTGACAGATATACCTGACGTGAAAATAGGCGATGCAGTTACTCTGCTCGGTAAAGACGGAGATGAAACAATCACTATGGAGCAGTTAGGTGAGCTTTCAGGCAGATTCAACTATGAGTTTGCATGTCTTATTACACCGCGTGTTCCAAGAATTTACCACAAAAACTAAAAAAGTGTAACTTTTAAGAATACACTCGAAAAATCTGGAGATACTTTTTGTATACCATAATATGGAGTGTATTCGTGTATGATTATTCAAAGAGGAGATATTTATTACGCTGATTTAAGGCCTGTTGTAGGCTCAGAGCAGGGCGGGATAAGACCTGTCCTTATAATACAAAATGATGTCGGAAACAGACACAGCCCGACGGTAATCTGCGCAGCAATAACCTCGCAGATGCATAAAGCAAAGCTGCCCACCCATGTGGAGCTTGCCTGCAAGGAGTATGCGCTTGCAAAGGATTCTGTTGTGCTTTTAGAACAGCTTCGCACAATCGACAAAAAAAGGCTTAAGGATAAGGTGTGCCATCTTGATGAGGACACATTGCTTAAAATAGACAGGGCGCTTGAAATCAGCTTAGAACTTATTACATAGGATAATAAAACATTATGTTATATGCAATTATAATTTTATCAATACTTGTAGTGATACTTCTTTTGTGCATTGGAGTATTGCTTTATGGAATGAAAAACAACAAAAAGACTCTCGATGGAATACTTGGAAATGATGATGTCACAGAGGAAGAGATTATTTCCATGGTCAGGGAGGGGCATGAGCAGGGAACAATCCTTGCATCTGAGGCAGAGCTGATACACAATGTGTTTGAGTTTGATGATAAGGAAGTAAAAGATATCATGACTCACCGCAAAAATATCGTAAGCCTTGACGGCAGTATGTCCTTTATTGATGCAATCGAATTTATCATAGATACCGGCAAATCTCGCTTTCCGGTCTATGAGAATGATGTTGACAGTATCATCGGAGTCTTACATATCAAGGATGCTTTTACATTTTTTGAAAAAAATGAGGTTTACCGCAGCAGTATCAAGGACATAGACGGGCTTATCAGGCCGGTGGACTTCATACCCGAGACGGTAAACATCAATGATCTGTTTAAAAAGATGCAGTCTAAAAAGAGTCATCTTGCGATGGTTGTGGATGAGTACGGACAGATATCGGGACTTATCGCGATGGAGGATATACTCGAGGAGCTTGTCGGAAATATCGAGGATGAGCACGATGAGGAAGAAAACTACATCAGAAAGAATGATGACGAGACATTTATAATGGACGGCATGACTGAGTTTTCCGATGTGAAGGAGGCGCTGTCACTGCCTGTTGAAGATGATGCCTACGAGACGCTTAACGGTTTTATCATATCGCTTTCAGATAAGATTCCGGAGGAGGGGGATAAGACTGTGATTAGCGCATATGGCTACAGATTTTCTGTTATGAGCGTCGAGGATAAGGTGATTAAGCAGGTAATGATTAAGAAACTTGCGCCGGAAGAGAAAAAATGATATTATAAGGTATGGATTATTTTTAAAAGTAGAAAAGAGGATACAAATTATGTCAGGACATTCTAAATTTGCGAATATCAAGCATAAGAAAGAGAAAAATGATGCTGCAAAGGGCAAAATCTTTACAATGATCGGTAGAGAGCTCGCAGTTGCAGTTAAAGAGGGAGGACCGGATCCTGCCAATAACTTTAAGCTTGCACAGGTAGTTGCCAAGGCAAAGGCCAATAATATGCCAAACGATACAATCGAAAGAGGTATCAAGAAGGCAGCAGGAGACGGCAACAGTGTAAACTATGAGACAGCTACATATGAGGGCTATGGACCATCAGGCACAGCTATTATCGTAAAGTGTCTTACAGACAATAAGAACCGTACAGCGGCCAATGTCCGCAATGCCTTTACAAAGGGACAGGGAAGCATCGGTACACAGGGCTGTGTATCTTACATGTTTGACGAGAAGGGTCAGATCATCATCGACAAGGAAGAGTGCGATATGGATGCAGATGACCTTATGATGCAGGCACTCGATGCAGGTGCTGAGGATTTTGCTGATGAGGATGACAGCTACGAAATCACAACTGCACCTGCTGATTTTGATGCAGTCAGGACTGCTCTTGAGGAGGCAGGCATCACAATGGCTTCAGCAGAGGTCACAATGATTCCACAGACATATGTCACACTGACAGATGAAGCTGACATCACAAATATCGGCCGTATCTTAGACCTTCTTGACGATGATGACGACGTCCAGGAAGTATACCACAATTGGGAAGAGTAAACTAAATATTATATATTACGGGTTTTAGCGGGAGGAGAATATGAAAAAGATTCTATTTGTAGCTTCAGAGTGTGTACCATTTATAAAAACAGGAGGCCTTGCAGATGTGTGCGGTGCACTTCCTAAAGAGTTTGACAAGAACTATTGGGATGTAAGGGTTGTAATACCTGATTATAGCTGTATACCGGAGCAGTATCGCAATAATTTTGAGTATGTTACCCATTTTTACATGAGCTCAGGTCCATACGTGCAGGACAAGTATGTCGGAGTGCTCAAATATGAGCAGGACGGCGTTACATATTACTTTATTGACAATCAGGAGTTCTTTACAGGATTTTCTCCATATACTTCTGACACTAAGTTTGAGATTGAGAAGTATACATTCTTTGACAAGGCTGTACTCTCAATGCTCCCGCTTATTGATTTCAAGCCGGATATTATACACTGCCATGACTGGCAGACAGGTCTTCTGCCTGTATACTTAAAGAATGAGTTTGCCGCAAATCCATTCTTCTGGGGTATCAAGACAATTATCACTATCCACAATCTTAAGTTCCAGGGAATATGGGACAGGGAGTGGGTACAGGGTGTTTCAGGTCTTACAGACAATCTGTTCACACCGGACAAGCTTGAGTTCAAGAAGGACGCAAATATGCTTAAGGGTGGTCTTGTATATGCTGACTATATCACAACTGTCAGTGATACATATGCAAACGAGATTCAGACAGAGTACTACGGTGAGGGATTAAACGGACTCTTAAGTGCCAGACATTTTGACATGCAGGGTATCGTAAACGGTATTGATTACAATGCTTATGACCCACAGACTGATGGCAGAATCTATTGCAATTACAATGCTTCCGATTTCAGAAAGAAGAAGTTCAACAACAAGACAAAGCTTCAGCAGGATCTTGGCCTTGCGGTTGACAAGAAGAAGTATATGATAGGTCTTATTTCAAGACTTACAGACCAGAAAGGTCTTGACCTTATCAATCATGTGATTGAGGGTATCGTGGATGATTTCACACAGCTTGTTGTTATCGGTACAGGAGATCCTCAGTACGAGAATATGTTCAGACACTATGCATGGAAATACCCTGACAGAGTTTCGGCAAATATATGTTACTCCGATGATCTGGCTCACAAGCTCTATGCGGCTGCTGATGCATTCTTGATGCCATCCAGATTTGAGCCTTGCGGTCTGACACAGCTTATCTCATTCCGCTACGGTACAGTTCCGATTGTTCGTGAGACAGGAGGTCTCAAGGATACGGTTAAGCCTTACAATGAGTATGAGAATTCAGGAGATGGCTTCTCGTTCTCAAACTACAATGCCGATGAGATGCTTGCAGTCATCAATTATTCTAAGCACATCTTCTTCGATAAGAAGCGTGAGTGGAACCAGATTGTGGACAGGGGCATGGTCAATGATTTCTCTTGGAATGCTTCGAAATTCAAATATGAGGGATTATACAATTACCTTATTGGTGAATAAAATATTTTGGTGAAATTGTGGTTTTTGCATAACATTTTGCCCCGCCATTCATGGCGGGGTATTTTTTACCTCATTTATGATTAATCAGATTACTACATGCTACGCATTCCCGTAATCTGACTCCACCTCGAAATCCGCTAATTTGCTGCATTTGGGCAGCAAATTGCTACTTTCTCGGTGTAGTGCGGGTCACTAAGGTATACATCGAATTGCATGCAAGCATGCATCGATGATACCTTTTGACCCTTTAATCATAAAATCGAAAAATTACTTTAGAAAATTTACACAGAACAGAAGAAATATGTTATTATATACTCTGTAAATCAAAATACGGAGGTTAGTTACATGGCAACGAGGAAGAAATCCTCAGCAAAAAGACAGACAAAAAAGGAGAGAATGGCTCAGATAGAGAGGCAGCAGGCCTTTAAAAAGGAAATATTTCTCTGGATAGTAGTAGCTGTTTCAATCCTTTTATTTATAAGTAATTTTGGAATAGGCGGTCATTTGGGAAACGCAGTAAGCGGTTTCCTTTTTGGTGTATTTGGAATGGTGGCATATATTTTTCCGCTTGTGCTTCTGGTGGGCAGCTTTTTTGCTGTGTCCAATAAGGGCAATTCATATGCTATCATGAAGCTTGTTATGACCATAGTTCTCATATGGTTTATATGTGTGTTTATGTACCTGGCAGTGTATGGTGAATTCGCGGTTTCGCCGGTGCAGTCATATATTGACAGTGTTGAAAGACATTCAGGTGGTGGCTTTATAGGTGCTCTTATAGGCTGCATTTTAGTTCCGGCGGTAGGAATTATAGGTTCATACGTGGTGACAATAGTTGTGATGATTATCTGTCTTGTGCTCATTACCGGTAAATCATTCATGAAGGGTATGAGAAACGGCGGCCGAAAGGTATACGAGTCAGCGCGTGAGAATAATGAGAGATATCAGGAGTATCGGCAGTATAAGTCAAGAGAGCGTCAGACAAGAGAGGGTTTAGCTTCAGATGATACAGACAGTGACATAAAGGAGGCTGCAAAAGGTGGCAGAAGGAGTAAGCGTGCCGGCCGAAGGATGGACAATAAGATAACAGGCGTGTCACTTGATACAAAAATTGATGGCAGTGAAAACGTGCTGGATTCAGGCATGGCAGGTAGTGATACAGCCCATGTTGGGATATTTGGACAAGGTGCAGCAGCTACAGATGCGCTTGGTGAGATAACTATAGAGAATTACCCGAGTTCACCTGCAATAAAGGAGAAAAAGACGACAAGCCTTACATCAGGGGATGCAGGGAAAATAGTGCAAACACCGGACTTTGGTGTGGCATCGGAGCCTGTTTCGGTTTTGGGTGGCACAGCCGATAGTGATAGTGCAGATGAGCTTGGCAGAAAGACCCTGCAGCAGATTAATGGCATGAAACCGGACGGCTCGGGTGCAGCAGCTGCAAGCCATGTGTCGCAGATACCTATATCGGGCTGCGTGGAGCCTGATATATCTGATGATTTTGACATACAAAAAGATAATGAGCTGCAATCAAAATTATCAGCTCCGGCTGCAGATGCGGTAATGACAAAACCACCTGCAGCAGAGCCAGGTAAGAAAAATGTCAAATCAGACAAGGATGAGCTCGCCAAAGAGGTTGAAAAAGTCAGCGAGCAGATAGCGATAAATGACGCAGAAAATGCAATCCAGCAGAAGCCGTATGTATTTCCGGCTGTTGATCTGCTTAAGGCTCCTGACAGGGGTAAAACCGGCGATTCGCAGGCTCATCTGCGTGAGACGGCGGCAAAGCTTGAACAGACTCTTAATGTGTTTGGGGTGAATGCGAAGGTGAATAATATAAGCTGCGGTCCTGCTGTTACAAGGTTTGAAATCACACCGGAGCTTGGAGTGAAGGTATCAAAGATTGTGAATCTGGCAGATGATATAAAGCTTAATCTGGCAGCCGCGGATATACGAATCGAGGCTCCTATTCCGGGAAAAGCCGCTGTGGGCATCGAAGTGCCAAACAGCCAGAGTGTTGCTGTTTCCTTCAGGGAGCTTGTGGAGTCTGAAGAATTTAAAAATGCCAAATCAAAGATTACTTTTGCAGTGGGAAAAGATATTGCAGGCAAGGTTAAGGTTACGGATATCGCAAAAATGCCACATCTTTTAATTGCAGGTGCTACCGGCTCAGGTAAGTCAGTTTGTATCAATACAATTATCATGAGTATACTATACAAGGCAAAGCCGGATGAGGTAAAGCTGATTATGATTGACCCGAAGGTGGTTGAGCTTAGTGTATACAATGGCATACCTCATCTGATGATTCCGGTTGTTACAGATCCTAAAAAAGCTGCAGGAGCATTAAACTGGGCGGTTTCAGAGATGACAGACAGATACGAGAAGTTTGCAAACAGCGGTGTCAGGGAAATAAACGGTTACAATGCCATGATTGATGCAATGGATGGCCAGGATACAGAAAAACCGCCAAAGATGCCACAGATTGTCATTATAGTGGACGAGCTTGCAGATCTTATGATGGTTGCATCAAAGGATGTAGAGGAGGCAATATGCAGGCTGGCACAGCTTGCGAGAGCAGCCGGTATACATCTGATTATAGCTACACAGAGGCCTTCTGTTAATGTTATTACAGGTCTCATCAAGGCGAATATGCCAAGCCGTATCGCATTTGCGGTTACAAGCGGTGTTGACAGTCGTACCATACTTGATATGAATGGTGCGGAAAAGCTCCTTGGAAAGGGAGATATGTTATTTGACCCACAGGGTGTTCCGAAGCCCCTTCGAGTACAGGGCGCATTCGTTTCAGATAAAGAAGTTTCCGATATTGTGAAATTTATTATTGAAAATAATGAGAATGCACAGTACAGTAATGATGTGGCACAAAAGATGGAGAGCCTGTCGAATGATACGACAAATACAACCGTTACCATTTCAGATGTGGAAAACACGGATGATGGAAGGGACTCTTACTTTGCGGAGGCTGCGTCAATTATCACAGATAAGGAACGGGCTTCAATCGGAATGCTTCAAAGATACCTTAAAATTGGCTTCAACAGGGCGGCCCGCATCATGGATCAGCTCGAAGAGGCCGGTGTAGTGGGACCTGAGGAGGGGACAAAGCCCCGCAAGGTTCTGGTGACTAAAGAGGAATTAGATACTATATTAGAGAATAATTAACACAAAGGAGCAAAGAAAAATGAAAACAGATATTCAGATCGCACAGGAAGCTACAATGCTTCCAATCAAGGATGTAGCAGCAACTATAGGGATTAAAGAGGATGACTTAGAGCTTTATGGAAAGTATAAGGCAAAGATTTCTGATGAGCTCATCAATCGCACAAAGAAAAATCCTGACGGAAAGCTCATACTTGTTACAGCTATAAATCCGACTCCTGCAGGAGAGGGAAAGACAACCACAAGCGTAGGTCTTGGAGAGGCATTTGGACGCCTTGGGAAGAAAGCACTTATCGCACTTCGTGAGCCGTCACTTGGACCTTGCTTTGGTATCAAGGGAGGAGCAGCCGGTGGCGGATACGCACAGGTTGTCCCAATGGAGGATTTAAATCTTCATTTTACAGGAGATTTTCATGCAATTACATCTGCGAACAATCTGCTTGCAGCACTTCTTGACAACCATATCCAGCAGGGAAACGAGCTTGGCATCGATCCGCGCCAGATTGTATGGAAGAGATGTATGGATATGAATGACCGTGTCCTTAGAAATATCGTTGTTGGTCTTGGAAGCAAGATGGACGGAATGGTCAGAGAAGATCATTTTGTCATCACTGTAGCATCTGAGATTATGGCTATACTCTGCCTGGCTGATGATATGGCAGATTTAAAGAAGCGACTTGGAAGAATTATCGTGGCATACACCTTTGATGGAAAGCCTGTCACAGCCGATGATCTTCAGGCTACAGGCTCTATGGCAGCTCTCTTAAAGGATGCCTTAAAGCCGAACCTTATCCAGACACTTGAGCATACACCGGCGATAGTTCACGGTGGACCTTTTGCCAATATAGCACATGGCTGTAACAGTGTCCGTGCCACAAAGACAGCATTAAAGCTTGCAGACTATGTTATCACTGAGGCAGGCTTTGGCGCAGACCTTGGCGCGGAGAAGTTCTTTGATATCAAGTGCCGTATGGCAGGGCTTAAGCCGGATGCAGTTGTACTTGTTGCAACAATCAGAGCATTAAAATATAATGGCGGCGTGCCGAAGGATGAGCTTTCATCAGAGAATCTTGATGCACTTAAGGCTGGAATCGTAAATCTTGAGAAGCATATTGAGAATCTTCACAAGTTTGGTGTGCCTGTAGTTGTCACATTAAATTCATTTGTCACAGACACCAAGGCTGAGACTGATTTTGTAGAGCAGTTCTGTAAGGAAAGAGGCTGTGAATTTGCACTCTCAGAGGTATGGGAGAAGGGTGGCGAAGGAGGAATTGACCTTGCCAACAAGGTACTTGAAACAATCGAGCACAAGGAAAGCAATTTTAAGGTGCTCTATGATGATAGCCTGTCACTTAAGGAAAAGATTGAAACTGTTGCAAAAGAAATATATGGAGCAGATGGTGTTACATATTCTCCGGCAGCAGAGAGAGAACTTAAGAGAATTACAGACCTTGGAATGGGAGATTTCCCTGTATGTATGGCAAAGACACAGTATTCGCTTTCTGATGATGCTAAGAAGCTTGGCAGACCGAGCGGCTTTAAAATCAACGTACGTGAGGTTTATGCGTCAGCAGGTGCAGGCTTTGTTGTAGCAGTAAACGGTTCTATTATGACTATGCCGGGACTTTCAAAGAAGCCGGCTGCATACGGCATTGATGTGGATGACAATGGTGTGATCACAGGATTATTCTAGGAGGAAATATGGCTAATCTAATAGACGGAAAATTAATTTCAACACAGATTAAGGATGAGCTTAAGGAAGAAGTGACAGAGCTTAAGAAAAAAGGTATCGAGGGCTGCCTTGCGGTGATTCAGGTCGGAAATGACCCTGCATCATCAGTGTATGTTCGCAACAAGAAAAAGGCGTGTGAGTATGTCGGAATCAAATCGCTTTCGTATGAACTTGCAGAGGAGACTACGGAGGATGAGATATTAAAACTTATCGAAAAGCTCAATGCTGATGCTTCTGTAAATGGTATTCTCTGTCAGCTTCCACTGCCAAAGCATATCGATGAGGACAAGGTTATTGATGCTATTGATCCCAAAAAGGATGTTGATGGCTTCAGTCCACAGAGTGTTGGAGCGATGGTTATAGGAAAGCCTGGTTTTTTGCCGTGTACTCCGGCCGGTATCATTCAGCTTTTAAAGAGAAGCAATATAGATATTGATGGTAAAAGCTGTGTTGTGGTTGGCAGAAGTAATATAGTCGGCAAGCCTATGTCACTTCTCATGCTTAGGGAGAATGCAACTGTTACGGTATGTCATTCACATACAAAGGATTTAAAAGATGTATGTAAAAATGCTGATATACTTATAGTGGCAATAGGAAAGCCTAAGTTTATAGATGCTTCATATGTGAAGGATGGTGCGGTTGTCATTGATGTTGGAATCCACAGAAATGCTGAAAATAAGCTGTGTGGTGATGTGGATTTTGATTCTGTTGTGTCTAAAGCGTCACATATCACACCTGTACCGGGCGGTGTAGGTCCTATGACAATTGCGATGCTCATGAGCAATTGTGTTGAGGCTATGAAGAGATAATTAGATAATTAGACAATAAGTAAGAGGATTAGATGTATGAGATGTGCCAATTGTGGTAATGAATTGAAGGCGGGCAGTCTGTACTGTGATGTCTGTGGGCATCCGGTTCAGATAGTGCCTGATTACAACGAATTTGATGATTATCTTGATAATCTGGTTGGAAATGATGACAGGCGAACTGATGGACAAAAGACTGCAAAGCCTGTGTCTGATAGGACAATCAGGTTTGATGAGCCGGTGAGGGAACAGCTTCATAGTGCCGGTCAGTGGAACGGACAAAAAACGGACAGAATGTCACAGTCTGTAAAGCAGCAAGTGAGACAGGATCAGACAGGTGAGCAGCAGTCTCAGACGAAACAACCGTGTGAGAAGCCGCAGTCTGACGGACAGAGGGCAAAGAGAGCGCAGCAGAAGAAGATAATTATTATATCAGCTGTAGTGTGCGCTGTAGCAATTGTAATACTTATTGCAGCTATTACACGTAATGTAAGCAGATCACATGACAATTCATTTGATTATCAGGTGAAGCAGGCAAAGGCAGCTTATTCGGCGGGAAATATAAATTCCGCGGTTTCTTATTATGAGAAGGCTTTGTCGATTGATTCGGATAATACAGATGTCAGATTTGCTTTGGCTGATATATATATGTCGAAGAAGGATTATGATGCCGCTCTTGTGCTGTATCAGGAAATTATCAATATTGATCCAAAGAGCAAAGAGGCTTATAAGCAGCTTATCTCGATTTATGAATCAAAAAAGGATTATGATGCAATTGTTGCGCTGCGTGAGAGTGCTAAGGATGCATCTGTTTTAAAGCTTTTTGCGGATTATACTGTATCTAAACCGCAGTTTAGCAAGAGCAGTGGCAAGTATGGAGAGACTATTGAGCTTTCTATAGATGCAGACAGCGATACCAAAATATACTATTCATATGATTCGGATGATCCTTTGACCAGAGGAGAAAGATATTATAGCCCGATCACCCTGGACAAGGAAGGTACATATGAGATAACAGCTGTTGCGGTTGATGACAGAGGAATCAAAAGCGAGGTGGCATCTGCCAAGTATGAAATCGAGTTTGAGGCACCGGATGCACCGGAGATAGACCCTGACGGAGGTACATTTGGTGCACAGACAGACATTACAATCACAGTACCTGAAAATTGTAAGGTATACTATACCTGGGATTCGTCAGATCCGAGTGCTGCATCAACAGAGTATACAGCTCCAATACCTGTTCCTGAGGGAAATAATGTGCTTTCTGTTATTGCGATAGACCAGAATACCGGAAAGTGCAGTGATATATACAGATCAAGATTTGAATTTTATATGAATTAATAAAAAACACGCATGAGTTGATTAATCATGCGTGTTCTTTTTAATGAAATTATCTGTTATGGCTGTAAAGCCTTTATTGTATCCGGATTCTGTGTGGATGTACAGTACTCTTTGTTTGAGACAAAATCTGTGAAATACACATACTGTGATGTTACGTTTATGTTGCAAAACTCACCCTTAGCAAGCTCTTTAAAGCCGGTGCCGTCATTTTTTACAACACACAGTGCCGGATTATCACCGCCGCGCTGATAGAATATCAGACTGCCATATACATTGTAATGCTCAATATTGGCTTCCGTTAAAACTACAGGATTTGGATTGTTGATATTGACATGGACAATCGCATTGTCACGATTTACATCCATGTAGTATACATTTGTGTCATCCAGCACAACCGGCTTGTAGCAGTTGCAGTCGTAGAATAAGGCTTCACTCTGTGAAGCAGTGTCATATCTGTATAGCTGTCCGTTTTTTGGATTATTATAATAAAAATACCGGTCTGATGTGTTGCAGGTGAACAGATAGTGACTTTTTATTTTCTTTTTTTCTTCTCCATCTATTCTGATGCGGTATAGAGAGGTAGCTGTTTGTGTGTCATAGTGCAGATAATATATGTAGTTGCCTATCAGGGATGCATAGATGCATGGGTCAGGATCCAGCACGGTGGAGCCGTGGCCATTTCTTTTTATACGGCAGAGACTGTTCCTGTCATATGAAAAGAAGGTCTGACTTGTGATTTTCTGATTGTTGTTTCTTACGTAATAGACATAGTTTTTATCTGCGTTTATGTACATGGCTGTGTCATTGCTCAGTTTATGTATATTGCTGCCGTCAATATTCATGGCATACAGCCTGCCGTTGTCGTTTGTATTTGAGAAAAATACTTCACCGTCACTTTCACAGAAGAGCCCGGCATTGTACAGATTACCTGCAGTATTACCATTTACATAGGATGAATTAAGCTTTACCTTTGATACAAAATGGTATATAACAAGGCCTGTGATGCATATTAAAATTAGTGGAATAATTATTTTTAGATATTTTTTCATGTAATTCTCCCGAGGGTATTTGATATTTATGCTTAGATATTAACTAAATTATATCTATATATGATAAATCTTTCAAGGATTACTTGCCTTTCTATAAAATTTGTAATAATATTTTATTATATCTTTTTTAGGAGACAATAATGGAAGATTTAATGAAATTGAGAGAGTCTATCGATGAGATAGACAGTGAAATAGTCAGATTATATAAGGAAAGAATGGATATCTCAAAGCACGTTGCCGAGTATAAGATAACCACCGGCAAAAAGGTCTTTGACAAGACGAGAGAGGATGAAAAGCTTGAGAAATTATCGTCTCTTGCAGATGATGAGTTTTTGAAGCATGGTATAGTTGAGCTTTTTGAACAGATTATGTCGACCAGTAGAAAGAAGCAGTATCAGCTTATGACTGAGCATGGCATAGTGGAGAAGGAAAACTTTACTGAGGTAGACAGCCTGGATTTTTCCAATGCACGGATTGTGTTTCAGGGAGTTGAGGGTGCATATTCACAGCTTGCCATGAAGACATACTTTGGCGAGAACTGTAATGGCTACAACGTGGATTCCTGGAAGGATGCCATGGAGGATATCAAATGCGGAAAGGCTGATTATGCAGTGCTTCCGATAGAGAATTCTTCAGCCGGTATTGTATCTGAAAACTATGATCTGCTTGTTGAATACGACAATTATATAGTTGGGGAGCAGATTATACGCATCGACCACAGTCTGATGGGACTTCCGGGTGCAAAGATTTCTGATATAAGGACTGTGTATTCACATCCACAGGCGCTTATGCAGTGCTCAGATTTTTTTGATGAGCATAAGGATATTAACCAGGTGGCTGTCAGGAATACAGCTTTTTCTGCAAAGAAGGTAAAGGATGACGGAGATATCACACAGGCTGGCATAGCTAGCCATATCTCGGCTGATATATACGGGCTTCAGGTGCTTGAGAGCCGCATACAGAACAATAAAAACAATGCAACAAGGTTTATAATTGTGTCGGCTAAAAGGGTATGCCGCAGAGATGCGGACAGGATAAGCATATGCTTTGAGACACCTCACAAGAGTGGTGCACTATATCATATGCTGGCACACTTTATATACAATGGAATCAATATGTTAAATATCCAGTCTCGTCCGATATCTGATAAGGCGTGGGAGTACAGGTTCTTTGTTGATTTTGAAGGACGTTTTACAGATACAGCGGTGCAGAATGCGTTAAGAGGCATAAGGGAAGAGGCAATTGCCCTTAAGATTCTTGGTACATATTAGATTATAGAAATTTAGATAAAAGTGTTGACAACAGAAATTGTCTGTGCTATATTCTAGTAGTTGTATGAAAACAAAGTAGAGTATCCACTCTCACCTAAGCGCAATGGCGCGACTTAGCGTTAATATTTTCAAACATTTGTGTTGAAGATTGTATAGTGGATAGTCTGCCTATCCACTATTTTTTATGGAGGTACAAGACCATTAGCGAATTAATGATTAATGAACAGATCAGAGACAGAGAAGTTCGACTGATTGGAGCGGATGGAGAGCAGTTAGGAATTGTTTCTTCAAGAGAAGCTCAAAAGATTGCAGACGAGGCAGGACTTGATTTAGTAAAGATAGCACCAAATGCAAAGCCACCTGTATGTAAGGTGATTGATTATGGTAAGTATCGTTATGAGCAGGCCCGTAAGGAAAAGGATGCAAAGAAAAAGCAGAAGACCGTTGAATTGAAAGAGATTCGTCTCTCACCTAACATTGAGGCTAACGACTTGAATACCAAGATGAATGCTGCAAAGAAATTTCTTGCAAAAGGAAATAAGGTAAAGATCACACTCAGATTCAGAGGACGTGAGATGGCTCATATGAATGCAAGCAAACATATCCTTGATGATATAGCGGAGAATCTTTCAGATGTAGCGGTAGTGGAGAAAGCACCAAAGGTTGAAGGAAGAAGCATCGGTATGGTGCTGGCAGAAAAGAGATAACAATTTAAGGAGGAACACACAATGCCAAAAATGAAAACAAGCAGAGCAGCTGCAAAACGTTTCAAAGTTACAGGAACAGGAAAGTTAAAAAGAAATAAAGCCTACAAGAGACATATCTTAACTAAGAAAACAACAAAGACAAAGAGAAATCTCAGAAAAGCAACAATGACAGATGAGACAAATGTTAAGAATATGAAGAAGATTTTACCATACATGTAATCGGTAGTATTAGTTAAGGAGGAATCAACAAATGGCAAGAGTTAAAGGCGGTTTAGGCGCTAAGAAAAGACATAACAGAACATTAAAGTTAGCAAAGGGTTATAGAGGCGCTAGATCTAAGCAGTATAGAGTAGCAAAGCAGTCAGTTATGAGAGCACTTACAAGCTCATACGCTGGACGTAAAGAGAGAAAGAGACAGTTCCGTCAGTTATGGATTGCTCGTATCAACGCAGCAGCTCGTCTCAACGGACTTTCATACAGCCAGTTCATGCACGGCTTAAAGTTAGCAAACGTTGACCTTAACCGTAAGGTATTAGCTGATATGGCTGTTACAGATGCAGCAGGATTTGCTAAATTAGTAGAGGTTGCTAAATCTAAGCTTGCTTAGTTTAGCATAAAGAGATATATGAAAAAGCTGCCGGGCTTCATGTGAAGCCCGGTAGCTTTTTTTTATTCTTGAGCTTTTTTGTATTTACTGCGATACTCCTTAGGCGAAAGGCCTTTTATTTTATGAAAGGTCTTTGAAAAATAAAGGCTGTTATCAAACCCTATAGAGCCTGCAATTGCTGTGATGGACAATGAGGAGTGTTTAAGCAGATAGCATGCCTGTTTGATTCTGAAATCGGTCAGATATTCCTTTGGCGATACACCGAGGATGCTCTGGAAGGAACGGAACAGGTGACTTCGGCTTAAGCCTATATATGATGCAATATCCTCAACGGTGATAGGGTATGAATAGTTGGCGGAGATGTATTCGATGCCCTTTTGTACATAGGAGTTTGCACTGTTTTGCGGCGGCTTTGATGTGGCGGCACTGACAAAAAGAGCGAGGGTGGTGTAGAGTCGCCCGGTCATTTCGAGTGCATTTTCAAATTCTGTGCCTCTGGCGTCGTATATATGCATGAGCTGTCTTTTGATTTCGTTTCCGTTTGATACACTGTGTATGTATGGATGCACTTTTGTGAAATCAGTGGCTCTTAAAATGGTTGCAGCATCGCTGCCGGTAAAGCCTACCCAGGTATATTCCCAAGGATCTTGCGCATCAGCCTGATAAATCACTTCGGTATTTGGATATACGAGAAACGCATCACCGGGAGTTAATGTGTGAACACTGCCATTTACAGTGTAGCGTCCTTTACCGCTTATGATATAGTGAATCAGATAATGGTCTCTGATACCGGGGCCCCACTGATACAGGCTATCACAGCTCTGGAAGCCTACGTTATATACGGACAGAGATACAAGCTCTTTTTCTTTTACGATATAGGAATTTTTGTATTTATTATTCATATTGCCTACCTTTACAACATTTTTACATATTTCTTCTACATTTTATTCTATACAAAAATGAGCAAATGCGCTACAATAAATTTAACAAAAATGAAAAGGAGATATTTATTATGGCAATTTTAGTTACTGGTGGAGCCGGATATATCGGAAGCCACACATGTGTGGAGCTTCTTGATGCAGGCTACGATGTTGTAGTACTTGACAATCTTTCAAATTCTTCTGAGAAGTCACTTGACAGAGTTAAGGCTCTTACAGGCAAAGAAGTAAAGTTCTATAAGGGAGATATCCTTGACAGAGACATCTTAAATAAGATTTTTAAGGAAGAAAAGATAGATAGCTGTATTCACTTTGCAGGACTCAAAGCAGTAGGAGAGTCTGTGGCAAAGCCTTGGGAGTACTATAACAATAATATTGCAGGAACACTTACACTTGTTGATGTGATGAGACAGAATGGCTGCAAGAGCATCATTTTCTCTTCATCAGCTACAGTATACGGAGATCCTGCACAGATTCCTATCACAGAGGAGTGTCCAAAGGGACAGTGTACAAACCCATATGGCTGGACAAAGTCTATGCTTGAGCAGATACTTATGGACATCTATAAGGCAGATAATGAGTGGAACGTTATTCTTCTTCGTTACTTCAATCCAATCGGAGCTCATAAGAGTGGTACAATGGGTGAGAATCCAAACGGTATTCCAAACAACCTCATGCCTTATATCACACAGGTGGCAGTAGGCAAGCTCAAAGAGCTTGGAGTATTCGGAGATGACTATGATACTCCTGACGGAACAGGTGTGAGAGATTACATCCATGTAGTTGACCTTGCGGTTGGACATGTCAAGGCTTTAAAGAAAATTGAGGAGAATGCAGGTCTTTGCATCTACAATCTTGGAACAGGACATGGCTACAGCGTGCTTGATATCGTAAAGAATTTCGAGGCTGCAACAGGTGTTAAGATTCCTTATACAATAAAGCCTAGAAGACCTGGCGATATTGCTACATGCTACTGTGATCCATCAAAGGCCAAGAGAGAGCTCGGTTGGGAAGCACAGTATGGTATTAAGGAGATGTGTGCCGACTCATGGAGATGGCAGAAGAACAATCCTAACGGATATGATGACTAAATATCAGAAATATTGGTGCCCGGAGTACACTCTGTGACGCACAATACCTCGCATGCGCTAACGCTTTGCAGTTAAGATGCTGTATGAATTATGCATATAGAGTTTCGCAGAATGACGAAACCGGCTTTTACGCACCGTCCGTGGTGCGTAACGCCTTGCCCCACCGTCCATGGTGGGGCATTTCTATTTGTGAAGCATAATTCTACAGCATCTAAACAGCGTAGCGTTAGCGCATGCAAGGTGTATTTTACTGCTGCGGGTGCGTCCGGCGTCAGCAACAATCTAAAAATAAAAAAACATCGCATAAATGCGATGCTTTCGGGTTGGGCTGTATTTAATTAAATAAATATCAGTGAGCAGTCCGTACGGGAATCGAACCCGTGTTTCCGCCGTGAGAGGGCGGCGTCTTAACCGCTTGACCAACGAACCGTGTATTATACTATCATGGAGTTTTAAAAAAAGCAAGTACTTTTTTAAAAAAACTTGATTTTTTTTTCTGATAGTGCTATTATACCTATGATAACAACGTTGACTAGATTGAGAGAGGGCAAAAGTCCTCTCTCAATTCACGTTTATAAACATCAGGCATCTATTCAGAGCAATTGTGAATAGTTACAGCCATATAATCAAAAGAGAGGTGATAAAATGTCAAAGGCAAGTGTATATGAGGCAAAGACAGAGAGCTTTATACAACCAATTCTTGACAGCATGAATTTTGAGCTTGTTGATGTCGAGTATGTTAAGGAAGGCGGCATGAACTACCTGAGAGCATATATCGATAAGGAGGGTGGCATAACTGTTGATGACTGTGAAGTGGTTGCAAGGCAGATGAATGAGATTCTCGACAGAGAGGACTATATTCCTGATTCGTACACCTTCGAGGTCAGCTCGCCGGGGCTTGGAAGACCTCTCAAGAAGGAAAAGGACTATGTGCGCAATATGAATAAGGAGATAGAGATTCGCACATACAGGGCTATCAACAAATCAAAGGAATTTTATGGTCTGCTTAAAGCCTATGATAAGGATACAGTGACAATAACCGATGAAGACGGCAATGAGACTACATTTAATAAGAGTGACATTGCGCTTATACGTCAGGCATTGGATTTTTAATTAAAGCGCACGATAACACAAATAGGAGGAAAAAATAATGAGCAATGAGTTATTAGAAGCGTTAAATATATTAGAGCAGGAGAAAAACATCAGTAAAGAAACTTTACTTGAGGCAATTGAGAACTCTCTTGTGACTGCCTGCAAGAACCATTTTGGTAAATCAGACAATGTAAAGGTAGAAATCGATCCTGAGACATGTGCTTTCTCATGCTACCAGGAGAAGACGGTTGTAGATACGGTTGAGGATCCGGTTGAGGAGATTTCCTTAGCAGATGCGCACAAGGTAAACGGTAACTATCAGCTTGGAGATATCGTGAGAGTTGAGGTGAAGTCAAAGGAATTCGGACGTATTGCTACACAGAACGCAAAGAATGTTATCCTTCAGAAAATCCGCGAGGAGGAGAGAAAGGTAATATTTGACGAGTACAACAGCAAGGAAAAGGATGTTGTGACAGGTGTTGTTCAAAGATACATCGGAAAGAATGTCAGCATCAACTTAGGTAAGGCAGATGCACTTCTGACTGAGAGTGAGCAGATAAAGGGTGAGGTATTCAAGCCTACAGAGCGTATCAAGGTATATATCCTTGAGGTTAAGTCCACATCAAAGGGACCAAAGATTCTTGTTTCAAGAACACATCCTGAGCTTGTGAAGAGACTTTTCGAGTCAGAGGTTACAGAGGTTAAAGAGGGCATAGTTGAGATAAAGGCTATTTCACGTGAGGCCGGAAGCAGAACAAAGATTGCAGTATGGTCAAATGATCCAAACGTAGACCCTGTAGGAGCATGTGTAGGTATGAATGGTGCCAGAGTAAATGCTATCGTAAATGAGCTTCGCGGTGAGAAAATCGATATCATCACATGGGATGAGAATCCGGCAATACTTATCCAGAACGCACTTAGCCCTGCAAAGGTTATCTCTGTTATCGCAGATGCAGATGAGAAATCAGCAAAGGTTGTTGTTCCGGATTATCAGCTTTCACTTGCAATCGGTAAGGAAGGACAGAATGCAAGACTGGCAGCAAGACTTACAGGCTTCAAGATTGATATCAAGAGCGAGACACAGGCCAGAGAGTCAGGGGACTTCATGGATTATGAGAATGACTATGAAGAGGATGATTATGATGACGATTATGATTATTCGGATGATGAGCTTGCTGAGAACGAGAGATTAGCTGATACAGAACAGGCAGATGTACAGGCCGAGGCTTTTGATACAGAGGCTGACGAGAACGAAGCAGCAGATAGTGGTGATGAGCAGTAATGGCAAATAAAAAGATTCCAATGCGCAAATGCGTAGGCTGTCAGGAGATGAAGGAAAAGAAGTCACTTATTCGCGTGGTAAAGACTGCGGAGGGCGACATAATTCTCGATGACACCGGCAAGAAAAACGGCAGGGGAGCTTATATATGTAAGAGCCTTGAATGCTTTAAAAAGGCTAAAAAGACAAAGGCACTTGAGCGTTCCCTTGGCGTTAGTGTATCAGAACAGGTATATGAGGAGCTTGAAAAGGAGATGAACCAAATTGACAGATAGAGTACTTTCTATGCTGGGATTAGCAGCAAAGTCAGGCAATGTGGTTAGCGGAGAGTTTTCTACAGAGAAAGCTGTAAAGACAGGAAAAGCATTTTTAGTGATAGTTGCAGATGATTCATCAGACAACACAAAGAAGCATTTTTCGGATATGACTGCTTTCTATGAGGTTCCGATTTATTTTTATAGTGACAAGGTGGGGTTAGGGAATGCAATAGGCAAAGAGTTTCGCGCTTCCCTTGCAGTAACGGATGAAAACCTTGCAAATGCAGTGATAAAAAAGCTGCAGTCGAATAAAACTGAATAATGGAGGAAAATAGATATATGGCAAAAATGAGAGTTCATGAACTTGCAAAAGAATTAAATATAAAGTCGCAGGAAGTCATAGACACATTAAACGGCACACAGTTTGCTGTCAAAAATGTGCAGAGCGGTCTTGAGGATGAGGCACAGCAAATTGTACGAAAGAAGTACGCGAAAACAGAAGTAAAAAAAGATGCACCTAAGAAGGAAGAACCTAAAAAGGAAGAACCTAAAAAGGATGAGGCTAAGGCAGCCGACAGACCAAAGAAAAAGGCAAGCATCACAGCAGTTTTCAATGCCCAGTACAGTAAGCAGGGTAGGAAAACAAATGGTGGAAACGGCAGCGGAAATAATGGAAATAACAGTTCGCAGCGCAGGAATGGCAATGGCAGACGCGATAATCAGTCATCACGTCCTGAGCAGCACAGCATTATTAAGCCAAGACCTGTCGGAGAGAGAGCTATGCGCCCTATAAGTGAGCGTACAGCGGATCCATATGCAGATATGAAGGCAGCCAATTCGCGTCCGGCACGTCAGGCTGACGCTGATAGAAGAAGCGACAGACGTCAGGACAATGGCGAGAAAATCAACAACAGAAACACTGACAGAAATGCCGACAGAAGCAGAAATACGGACAGAAACAGCGATAGAAGAACAAACAATCGCGACAACAATAACCGAGATAACAGCAGAGACAATAATAGAGACAATAACAGAGGCTTCAGAAATGACTCCAGACGTCCTGTAGAGGGTGGCAGAAGCTTTGACAGAAATAATGATAGAAGCAGAAGCAATGACAGAAGCAGAAGCAATGACAGAAATAACGATAGAACAGGCAGCAGAGGTGATGACAGAAATCGTTTCAGAAAAGAAACAGTTGCAGTTGCAGCTCCTGATGATGTAAGAGGAAAGGAGAGCCGCGACAGAGGCAACGATAGAAAGAATAAGCATAATCACAATCAGAGCCAGAAGCAGGATAAGCTCGGAAAGAAGCAGGAGAATTACATCAATCTCGAGAAGCATGGCGGAAAGAAAAAGCCACAGCAGCCGAAGGCACAGCCAAAAGAGGATGAGAACGAGATTAAGACAATTTCTCTTCCGGAGAAGATTACAATAAGGGACTTAGCTGATAAGATGAAGGTTCAGCCTTCAGCCATCGTAAAGAAGCTTTTCATGAAGGGCGAGATGGTAACAGTTAACTCTGAGGTTGATTTTGCAGCTGCCGAGGAGATTGCTTTAGAGTTCAATTTCATATGTGAGGAAGAGGAGAAAGTCGATGTGATTGCAGAGCTTCTCAAGGAGGATGAAGAGGATGAGAGCAAGATGGTTCCTCGTCCACCTGTAGTCTGCGTAATGGGTCACGTAGATCATGGTAAGACATCACTGCTTGATGCCATCAGACAGACACGTGTTACAGACCGTGAGGCAGGTGGTATCACACAGCACATCGGTGCATCTGTTGTATCAATCAATGGCCAGAACATCACATTCCTTGATACACCGGGACATGAGGCATTTACAGCAATGCGTATGCGTGGTGCAAACTCTACTGATATCGCAATCCTTGTTGTTGCTGCAGATGATGGTGTAATGCCACAGACTGTTGAGGCAATAAACCATGCAAAGGCAGCCGGTGTAGAGATTATCGTTGCAGTCAACAAGATAGATAAGCCAAGTGCCAATATCGACAAGGTTAAGCAGGAGCTCTCAGAGTATGAGCTTATCCCGGAGGATTGGGGCGGAAGCACAATATTCTGTCCTGTATCTGCACATACTAAGGAGGGTATCGACAATCTCCTTGAGATGATTCTTCTCACAGCAGAGGTTCTCGAGCTCAAGGCTAATCCGGACAGAAATGCAAGAGGTCTCGTAATCGAGGCGCAGCTTGACAAGGGCCGTGGTGCGGTTGCCACAGTGCTTGTACAAAAAGGAACACTCCATGTCGGAGATCCTATCGCATGCGGAAGCAGCTATGGTAAGGTAAGAGCCATGATTGATGACAAGGGCCGCAGAGTAAAGGAGGCTAAGCCTTCTACACCTGTAGAGATACTTGGACTCAACAGTGTGCCTTCAGCAGGAGAGACATTTGTGGCATGCGATTCAGAGAAGGAGGCAAAGGCATTCTCTGACACATATATTTCAGAGGAGAAGAATAAGCTCATCGAGGATACAAAGGCAAAGATGTCACTTGATGATCTGTTCTCACAGATTCAGTCAGGCAACATGAAGGAGCTTGATATCATCGTAAAGGCAGATGTACAGGGTTCAGTTGAAGCTGTTAAGCAGAGTCTTGTCAAGCTTTCAAATGAGGAGGTTGTGGTCAAGGTCATCCATGGCGGCGTTGGTGCCATCAACGAGTCAGATGTTATCCTTGCATCAGCATCAAATGCAATCATCATTGGCTTTAACGTCAGACCGGATCCTGTTGCCAAGGCTACAGCAGACCGTGAGGGCGTAGATATCAGACTTTACAAGGTCATCTACAATGCAATCGAGGATGTATCTGCTGCCATGAAGGGTATGCTTGATCCTGTATTTGAGGAGAAGGTTATCGGACATGCGGAAATCAGACAGATTTTCAAGGCTTCAGGCGTTGGAAACATTGCAGGTTCATATGTGCTTGACGGATTTATGGAGAGAGGCTGCCGTGTCAGAATTAGCAGAGAGGGTGAGCAGATATTCGAGGGAGACCTTGCTTCACTCAAGAGATTCAAGGATGACGTCAAGGAGGTCAAGACAGGCTACGAGTGTGGTCTTGTATTTGACGGATTTAATGATATTCAGGAATTCGATATAGTTGAAGCTTACAAGATGGTAGAGGTTCCGAGATAATCATATATTGGTTATCTTGAATTAATGCAGCTATTCGGATAGTTACGGTTTAATATAAAAAGAAAGCGGGATTATATGAGAAAGAACAGCATAAAAAATATTCGTATCAACGAAGAGGTAATGCGTGAACTGTCAAATATCATACGCGGTGAGATAAAGGATCCGCGTATCAATCCCATGACAAGTGTTGTTGCTGTCGAGGTGGCACCTGATTTAAAGACAGCAAAGGCTTATATCAGTGTGCTTGGTGACAAGAAATCACAGGCTGATACACTTGCAGGACTTAAGTCAGCGGAGGGATATATACGCAGAACTCTCGCAAAGAACATCAATTTAAGAAATACACCTGCCATTACATTTATCATAGACCAGTCTATAGAGTATGGTGTTGAGATGTCTAAAAAGATTGATGAAGTAACAAAAAATCTCAAAGAGGATTAACAAAGAGGATTGATTATGACAGAGATTGATTCTATTTTAAAGGATGCACAATCAGTTGCCGTTTCCGGTCATGTGAGACCGGACGGCGACTGTGTCGGCTCAACACTTGCGGTATACAACTACATAAAGGATTATTATCCTGATATAAAGGCAAGGCTTTATTTAGAGCCAAGCCCAAACATCTTTAAGTTTATGCAAAGAGCAGATGAGATTGACAGCAGCTATGCGGATGATACAGTATACGATCTGTTCATAGCATGTGACTGCAGTGACACAGGCAGACTGGGAAGTGCAGCTAAGTATTTTGAGTCTGCAAAAAGGACACTTTGTATAGATCATCATGTTACAAACGGGGCCTTTGCAGACGCAAATTACATCTTTCCGGATGCGAGCTCAACCTGTGAGCTTGTGTTTGAACTTCTGCCGAAGGAGCGCATCACAATACAGATAGCAGAGTGTATTTACACAGGCATGGTGCATGATACAGGCGTGTTCCAGTATTCATGCACTTCAAAAAAGACTATGGATATAGCAGGCTCCCTGATGGAGATGGGCATTGATTATTCAAGGATAATCGATGATACATTTTATACAAAGACATTTGCTCAGAACAAGATTATGGGGCAGGCACTTTTGAATGCTGCTTTGTATCTGAATGGTGATGTTATATTGTCTGCAGTATCGCGCGCTGAGATGGAGAAGTATGATGTGCTACCAAAGCATCTTGATGGTATTGTAAATCAGCTGCGCGTGACAAAGGATATAAAGGTTGCTGTATTTCTCTACGAAAATGAGGATGGTACCTACAAGGGCAGCCTGCGTGTAAACGGTGATTATGATGTGGCAAAGGTTGCGTCGGTATTTGGCGGCGGTGGACATGTAAAGGCCGCCGGATTTACGATTGACGGACCGCTTGAGGTGGCAACAGACCGCATCCTTACGGCAATTAAGGACAATATTTAGGGAGAGATTCTTGGGCAGATGGTTAATGGAATAATCAATGTATACAAGGAAAAGGGCTATACAAGCTTTGACGTTGTGGCAAAGCTTCGAGGCATATTCCACCAGAAGAAGATTGGTCATACGGGTACACTTGATCCTGATGCAGAGGGCGTCCTTCCTGTCTGCCTTGGAAAGGCAACCAGAGTGTGTGACCTTTTGACAGATAAGGACAAGGTCTATAAAGCTGTGCTGCTTTTAGGACAGGAGACAGATACACAGGATATTTCAGGGCAGGTCTTAAATCAGGCTGAGGTCAATGTGACTGAGCAGGCGGTGTATGATGCAATATCACAGTTTATTGGCAGACAAAAGCAGGTGCCGCCAATGTATTCGGCTCTAAAGGTCAATGGGAAAAAGCTCTATGAGCTTGCCAGGGAGGGCAAGGTTATAGAGAGAAAAGCCCGGGATATCGAGGTGTTTGATATCAAGGTTGAAAGCATTGATTTACCGGAGGTTACGATGACGGTGCACTGTTCAAAGGGCACATATATCAGGACGCTGTGCAATGACATCGGAGAGAGGCTGGGCTGCCATGGCTGCATGAAGTCACTGCTTAGAGTAAGGGTAGCAGGCTTTGACTTAGAGCATGCACTTACACTTTCACAGATTCAGTCAAAGGTGGATGAAGGTTGTTTTGATATGGTGATGCCTGTTGACGGAGTATTCGAAAATCTGCCGGCAGTGCATACTGCTTCAGATGCTGATAAGCTTGTCAGAAATGGAAATAAAATTCCGGCAGTGCTTACGGATTATTTAAAACACAGTGCTGACTCTGATATAAGATACAGAGTATACAATCATGAGGGCATATTTGTCGGTGTGTATTCGTATCTTGATGAGACCGGTGAGTTTAAGCCGGTTAAGATTTTTATGGAATAGAATAGTATACAGATATTATGGAATATATAAGCAAAACTCTGGATTTTCATGTCAAGGAGCCGTCCGTCATCTCGTTTGGAAAGTTTGACGGGCTTCACCGAGGACATGAATTTCTGATGGAAAAGCAAATTGAACAGAGCAATCTGCATGGCTACAAGCGCATCATATTTACGTTTGACATTCCTCCCAAATCGGAGGTACTTGGCGTTGAGTCAAAGGTTATAATCACAAACGATGAAAAAGAGTATGTGTTTGAAAAATCAGGTATTGACTATCTGATAGAGTGTCCGTTTGTGCCACAGGTGATGACGATGGAGGCGGATGCGTTTGTCAGATGGATAGTTAAAAGTCTTAATGTCAAGTGTATCATTGTCGGAGATGATTTCCGTTTCGGGCACAACAGGGCAGGAGACCATCGGCTGCTTTCTGCGATGGCAGGAGAGCTTGGATACGAGCTTATTGTGGTGGACAAGATAAAGGATGGAGACAGGGATATAAGCAGTACCTATATCCGCGAGGAGATTGCGGCAGGACATATTAAAAAGGCGAATGAACTGCTGGGATATCCCTTTTTCATAAAAGGAAGAGTAGTGCATGGCAGAGCACTGGGCAGGACTATTGGCATTCCGACAGTCAACCTTTCAGTGCCGCACGATAAGCTGCTTCCACCAAAGGGAGTGTATATGTCAAGAGTTCTTGTCAGGGACAACTGGTACCTTGGTGTAACCAATATAGGATGCAAGCCTACTATAGAGGGCAAAAATCCAATCGGTGCAGAGACATATATCATAGATTTTGGGCAGGATGTTTACGGACAGGATATCATGGTAGAGCTTCATAAGTTCGTAAGACCTGAGATGAAGTTTGATTCAATAGAAGCGTTAAAGAGCCAGATGAGTGCAGATATCAATTATACAATCAATTATGCAGGCAGTCACACATTCTAGTGTGGCTGTTTTTTTGCAAAATTACCCAAAATAACGAAAAAATGACAAATATTACGGAAATATTACGGAGAAATATTGACATTTTAACAATTTGTGATATACTCGTAAACATGGGATTATGGATAGCATGAACTGGAGGCTATATGAAAAATAAATTAAAATTAGGACAGGCAGCAGGCGTTGTAGCGTTTGCTATTATTATAGGTGCTGTATCTATGAGTTCAAGCAGCACAGTAGATGCCAGAGCATCATTAAAGGAAAACAGAACAGTCAATGCGGGGGTGGCTCTTGGTCTGACAGAGGCGGCAGATGCTACGGAGCTTCTTACAGCAGGGGTTACATCGGCTCTTACTTATTATGGAGCTGACGTATCGGTAGCGCAAAACGACAGCAATGTTGTTACTGCATCTGCTCAGGGTGCACAGGTTGGCAATACTGCACAGGAGACAGAACAGGCAAATGAGGCATCCCAGACACCGACAGCCGCACAGACCTGTGGTTACACAAATCTTGGTATGTCGGTTATCAGCAGCGGAAACTTAAATATCAGACAGGAAGCTTCGACAGACAGCGAGGTAATAGGAATACTTACCAATCACAATGCCTGTGAGCTTCTTGAGGATGCCGGAGAATGGTACAAGGTCACATCAGGCAAGGTGACAGGATATGTAAACAAGCAGTATCTTGTGACAGGAGATGAGGCAGAGGCTATTGCAGAACAGGAGATTAAGACGGTTGCCACAGTAAATACGGAAACACTGAATGTGCGTGCAGAGAAGTCAACAGAGGCTGCGGTGCTTTCGCAGGTTGGAAATTCAGAGGCATTCACGGTTAATTCTGTCGCTGACGGCTGGGTTGAGATAAGTGTGGATGATTCGGCAGGATATATATCACAGGATTATGTGACACTGGCACAGGCACTTCCTACAGCAAAGACAATAGAGCAGGTGAAGTATGGTGACGGCGTATCAGATGTAAGGGCATCTGTTGTATCGTATGCGTTACAGTTTGTCGGAAACAGATATGTGTGGGGTGGTACAAGCCTTGAGAAGGGAATTGACTGCTCAGGCTTCACAATGAGAATTCTTGGAAAGTATGGAATCTCATTACCGCATTCATCAAAAGCACAGCCTTCATACGGCACAAAAATCAGTGCATCTGAAGCAAAGCCGGGAGATTTATTCTTCTACGGAAGTGGAAGGAGTATCTCACATGTTGCAATTTATATCGGAAACGGACAGATTGTACATGCCAGCAACAAGCGTGATGGAATCAAGGTTTCAAATGCATATTACAGAAATCCGATTTGTGTCGCAAGATATTTGCCGGATTAATAAAAAAACAGTTTACAACAAATGCTTACTATGCTATACTGCATAAGTATGGTTTTGCCCATGTTCGGTAGTTGGACACTCCGACCTATTGCTGAGCATCATACAATTATCAGGGCGCATTATAATATAAGGAGGATCAACAATGATCGCAAAGGAAAAGAAACAGGCTATTATCGCAGAGTACGGTAGAACACCAAATGACACAGGTTCACCAGAGGTTCAGATTGCAATTCTTTCAGCAAGAATCGCAGAGTTAACTGAGCATTTCAAACAGAACCCAAAGGATCATCACTCAAGAAGAGGAATGTTAAAGATGATCGGTCAGAGACGTGGATTACTTGCATACCTTAAGGAGATTGATATCGAGAGATATCGTTCACTTATCGAGCGTTTAGGACTCAGAAAATAGTATTTTCTTTAGAGCGGAGTAACTATTATTCCGCTCTATTATTGTTTTTATTATTGTTTTTTGAAAAGCAGAAGTAAGCCGAGACCACTAAAGAGTGCATGAGAGTACATGTATTGTTTAGTAGTTTCGGAAGAGGAATACACTTCTGCAAAAGAATTTTAAGGAGAATTAATATGTACAAAAGTTATTCAATGGAACTTGCCGGCAGGACTCTTACTGTAGATATCGGAAGAGTAGCAGCTCAGGCAAACGGAGCTGTTTTTATCAAGTATGGTGATACAACAGTTCTTTCAACAGCTACAGCATCTGACAAGCCACGTGACGGTGTGGATTTCTTCCCACTCAGCGTAGAGTTCGAGGAGAAGATGTACTCTGTAGGAAAAATTCCGGGTGGTTTTAACAAGCGTGAGGGAAAGGCATCTGAGAACGCCATCCTTACAGATCGTGTAATTGACCGTCCTATGAGACCTCTTTTCCCAAAGGATTACAGAAATGATGTTACATTAAACAACCTTGTCATGTCAGTGGATCCTGAGTGCCGTCCTGAGATAGTTGCAATGATCGGTACAGCTCTTGCTGTTCATATATCAGATATTCCGTTTGACGGACCATGTGCCATGACACAGATGGGACTTGTTGATGGAGAGTTTATCGTAAACCCTTCACAGAAGCAGTGGGATGAGGGCGATTTACAGCTCACAGTTGCTTCTACAAAGGAAAAGGTCATCATGATTGAAGCAGGAGCCAATGAGATTCCTGAGGATCAGATGATTGAGGCAATCTACAAGTGCCACGATATAAACCAGACAGTTATCGCATTTATGGATCAGATTCGTGATGAGATTGGCAAGCCAAAGCATGAGTATGAGAGCTGTGCTATTCCTGAGCAGATGTTCGAGGATATCAAGAAAATTGTTACTCCTGAGCAGATGGAGGAGGCAGTATTCACAGATGAGAAGCAGAAGCGTGAGGAAAATATAAGAGCTATCACAGAGCAGTTAGAGGAAGCCTTCGCTGACAATGAGGAGTACCTTGCAGTACTTGGTGAGGCTATTTACCAGTATCAGAAGAAGACAGTCAGAAAGATGATTTTAAAGGATCATAAGCGTCCGGACGGCCGTGCAATCAACCAGATCAGACCACTCGCAGCAGAGGTTGATTTGATTCCTAGAGTTCACGGCTCTGCAATGTTTACCCGTGGACAGACACAGATTTGTGATGTTGTAACACTTGCTCCTTTATCAGAGATTCAGAAAATCGACGGACTTGATGCAAATATCACAACAAAGAGATATATGCATCACTATAACTTCCCTGCATACTCTGTAGGAGAGACAAAGGTATCACGTGGACCGGGACGTCGTGAGATTGGACATGGAGCACTTGCTGAGAAGGCTCTTGTTCCTGTACTTCCAAGCATTGAGGAGTTCCCATATACTATCCGTGCCGTATCTGAGACATTTGAGTCAAACGGCTCTACATCAATGGCTTCAACATGTGCATCATGTATGTCACTTATGGCTGCAGGTGTTCCGATTAAGGCTATGGTTGCCGGAATCTCATGCGGACTTGTAACAGGCGATACAGATGATGATTTCCTTGTACTTACAGATATCCAGGGTCTTGAGGATTTCTTCGGAGATATGGATTTCAAGGTAACAGGTACACATAAGGGTATTACAGCTATCCAGATGGATATCAAGATTCACGGACTTACAAGACCTATCGTTGAGGAGGCAATCGCGAGAACACGTGAGGCACGTCTCTACATCATGGATGAGGTCATGAGCAAGGCGATCGCTGAGCCTAGAAAAGAAGTAAATGAGTGGGCTCCAAAGATTGAGCAGATTACAATCGATCCATCAAAGATTGGTGATGTTGTCGGACAGAAGGGTAAGACAATCAATGAGATTATCGACAGAACCGGTGTCAAAATCGATATCACAGATGATGGCGCTGTTTCAGTTTGCGGAACAGATAAAGAGATGATTGCAAAGGCAATCGACATGATTAAGATTATCACAACTGATTTTGAGCAGGGACAGATCCTTGAGGGAACAGTTGTAAGCATCAAGGAGTTTGGTGCTTTCATCGAATTTGCTCCTGGCAAAGAGGGAATGGTTCACATTTCTAAGATTGCAAAAGAGAGAATCAACAGAGTAGAGGATGTACTCACACTTGGAGACAAGGTAAAGGTTGTTTGCCTTGGCAAGGACAAGATGGGAAGAATCAGCTTCTCTATGAAGGATGTAAAAGAGGATTAATTAATATACGTTAAAGTATGACAATAATATCCAAGTAAAGGGCTGCACGCAGGTGCAGTCCTTTTAATATATGAAATTATAGTAAGGTGATATGATGTAAGGCAAAACAGGTGCGTCTGTGTCATATTGTGAAAACGAATCATATACTAAATTAAAAAATAAAATAATAATGAAAAATGCGAAATATAGTATAAATGCAAATCTGGTATATAAAAATGGATATAGTGGTAAAAATGTCAATATAGCAGTGCTTGATACGGGGGTGTTTAAACACAAACAGCTTGATGGGTGTATAAAGCACTTTATGGATTTTGTGGGTGGAAAGGAGACATGTTATGACGATAACGGGCATGGTACACATGTGTGCGGTATATTATCGGCTGCAGATATAGGCATGGCTCCGGGGGCAGGACTATATGTGTTTAAGGTGCTTGATTATCTTGGCATGGGGCAGACATCGGATTCAATTCGTGCACTTAAGTATATAAAAGAAAACTGCGTCAGACTTAATATAAAAATACTCAACTTCTCTGTAGGATATCTGCCATGTTCTGATACAGCAGAGCGTATTAAGATATTGAAGCTGATAGATGAATTGTGGGATATGGGAGTGGTAGTTGTTGCAGCAGCGGGCAACTACGGCCCGGCACCGTTTTCTGTAACTGTGCCGGGAATTTCAAGAAAAATAATAACAGTCGGAAGCTTTGATGATATAAGAAGTGGCAAAGGTCCGACCGATTGCTGTATTGTAAAGCCTGAGATTCTGGCTCCCGGGCATGATATCATAAGCCTTGGAACGAGGGATGGCACATATGTAAGAAAAACAGGTACTTCAATGGCTACACCGATTGTGTCAGGTGCCATAGCACTTCTATTGGAAAAAAATCCAAATATGAGACCTGAGGAGGTTAAGCTAGCCCTGTATAATACATGTGACAGGGCAGGGGATAGTCACAAAGGCTCGTGGGGGATTATAAATGTTGATAAATTGGTGGGAATATTATAATATGTATTAGAGATTTATTATAGATAATATAGGAAATATTAGGTTGTATAATTGTAATTTCGTGGTAGGACTTATATGAGAAAAATATTACAAAGACTGCTTTCAAAGCTTTTTATAGTTTCGACAATAATAATCATACAGATGATATGGTGGTTCTTTTTGTTTTATACGGCATCTGTTGCCAGCAGGGTGTTTCAGGATCTGTTGTATGTGGCAGCCATATTGCTTTCGCTTTATATTGTCAACAGGCGGATGAAAATGTATATAAAAATGTCATGGATATTTTTGATACTGAGTGTTCCAATCGTTGGTATTCCGTGCTATTTCTTTTTCGGAAGACCGGAGCTTACGTCGAAGACACAGAAAAGAATGGCAAGAATTGTGGAAGCATATGCGCCGCTTCGGCCTGAAAACGAGCTGCTAAATGAGACTCTCAGACAGACAGATATGGATGCATACAGACAAAGCAGGCTTATCACTCAAAATCAGAAATATCCACTGTATGCGGAGGACTGCACAGAGTACTTTAAATCAGGTGAGGAGGCTTTTGTGAGCATTTTAAAAGATTTAAGGTCAGCTGAAAAGTTTATCTTTATGGAGTATTTCATAATCGGCAGTGGCGTTATGCTTGATCAGATACTTGATATACTCAAAGAAAAGGTAAAGCATGGAGTTGTGGTGAGAATCATATATGATGATTTTGGCAGCATAAATGCCATTCCGCCACATTTTATAAAGGAGATGGAGAGCATCGGAATACAGACCAGACGCTTTAATCCATATAAGCCCATGCTTTCAGTAATTATGAATGACAGGGATCATAGGAAGATACTGGTGATAGACGGACGTGTGGCGCATACCGGTGGTTACAATATAGCAGATGAGTATATCAACAAAAAAATCAGGTTTGGTTATTGGAAGGATGCCGGTATCCGTGTGGAGGGAGAGTGTGTAAACAGTTTCACGACGATGTTCCTTGAGATGTGGAATTATATCAATAAGGACAATGCTGTGCATGATGAATATCTGAATCCACACAATACCTTCAGCCAGTCAGAGAAAAGCGGTTTTGTCCAGCCGTTTTGCGATTCACCGCTTGAGCATGATGATGTAGGAGAGAATCTTTATGTGAGTATCATCTCAAGAGCAAAAAAATATGTTTATATTTTTACACCGTATCTGATACTTGGAACAGAGCTGTCACATGCTATGATATCGGCAGCCAGATCAGGTGTTGATGTGCGTATTGTTGTACCTAAGATTCCCGATAAAAAGCTCATTTATCTGCAGACAAAAGCCAATTTCAGACCTCTTATCGAGGCGGGGGTAAGGATATATCTATACACACCCGGCTTTATACATTCAAAGTGTATAGTGGCAGATGATGATACTGCAATAGTTGGCACATGCAATCTGGATTTCAGGAGCATGTACTGGAATTTTGAGGATTTTGTATACATGTACAGGACTCAGTGCATCGGAAAAATAAAAGAGGATGCGATAGAGACGTTTGCGGTTTCAGAGGAGGTGTATGAGGAAAGCACAAATGATATCTCATTTGCAGGCAGGCTGCTGCAGAGTATTTTGCAGCTTTTTGCACCGCTTTTGTAAATGTGTCTGTAAAGCGTCTGATAAAAATCTGTTGAATAATGTTACAAGTTGTAATATAATAATCCAAGCGATTGCGTAAGCAACGCACGAAGAAACTGAATATGTAGCATAAAGGTGTCGGAGCAGACAAGCATTTGAATCTGATTTATGACAGGCGATGTGAAGCTGGCTCCGGTGAAAAGGGAAACAGGTGCAAATCCTGTACGAACTCGTCACCGTAATTAGGGAGTGACGGCCGATAGGTCACTGGGCAACCGGGAAGACGGCCGAAGCAATGATATATAAGCCGGGAGACCTGCCTTTGTGTTGTACGGAAACAATAGTGTTTCAAGCCACGAGTAACTGGCTGTACGTGATGAAATAATTATAATTACAGACAAGGTTATGATAGCCGTATAGTCTGGGTTAGAAGGATTTTGACATGTATAGCTCTTTGACATAATAGTACAAAGAGCTTTTATTTTCGACGCTTTAAATGTTTTCGTCTTACATATTTAAAACATGTGCAGCTTAATAGCTGCAAGGAGAATGAAAAGGAGAAAACATGAAAAAGAAATTAGTAGTAGTACTGATGGCAGCAGTTATGGCTATGACAGCAGTGACCGGCTGTGGCAGCAAGGCAGATGATGCAAAGAATGGTACACAGGCATCTAAGGCTTCAGAGAGTGAGACAAGCGCAAACGCAGATCAGGAGGCAGCAATGCATGTGGCAGATTTAATCGATGCAATCTACGTGCAGGAGAGAACAGATGATACAGACAAGCAGTGCAAGGAGGCTAAGGAGGCCTGGGACAAGCTCACAGACGCACAGAAGGAGCTTGTAGAGGGAGAAAATGCTGATCCTGACTATTTCGGCAGAGATACAGGCGATGCTTCAAAGGATGATCCGAGAAACCAGGATGATATCGGCGAGAACGAGATTCTTGTAGTAAGCTTTGGTACATCCTTCAACAACAGCCGTGTGGCTGATATCAAGGGTGTGGAGGATGCAATAGCAGCTGCAAATCCTGACTGGTCAGTCAGAAGAGCCTTCACAGCACAGATTATCATCAATCATGTACAGGCAAGAGATGACGAGAAGATTGACAATATGGATCAGGCACTTGAGCGTGCAGTCAAAAATGGTGTAAAGAATCTTGTGGTACAGCCTACACACCTGATGCATGGCGCAGAGTATGATGAGCTTTCAGAGGCTGTAGAGAAGTATAAGGATAAATTTGAGTCTGTAAAGATTGCAGAGCCACTCCTCGGTGAGGTTGGAAGTGATGCAACAGTTGTAAATGAGGATAAAAAGGCCGTTGCAGAAATTCTTACAAAGGAAGCAGTGGAAAAGGCAGGCTATGACAGCCTTGATGCTGCAAAGGAAGAGGGCACAGCATTTGTATTTATGGGACATGGAACAAGCCATACAGCAAAGATTTCATACAGCCAGATGCAGAGCCAGATGACAGATTTGGGTTATGAAAACGTATTTATCGGAACTGTAGAGGGTGAGCCGGAGGATACATCATGTGAGTCTGTCATTGAGAAGGTGTCAGCTGCTGGTTACAAGAATGTCATTCTTCGTCCGCTTATGGTTGTTGCAGGAGACCATGCCAACAATGATATGGCAGGAAGTGATGATGATTCATGGCTTTCACAGTTTAAGGCATCAGGAAAGTTCGATAAAATCGATACACAGATTAACGGACTTGGTGAGATTGAGGGTATCCAGAAGCTTTATGTTGAGCATACAGCGGCTGCTATGAGCAAGTAGCAGTTACTTAAATGTATAGTGGGGAAGCTATAAAATAACAGGAGCAGTATATCAGACATGAGAAAATTATTCAGAAACAAGTTTACTTATATCGTTGCAATGACACTGGTTTGTGCCATGAGCTTGGCAGCCTGCGGTAATAAGAATGCAAAAGCTGAAACAGAAAGCAAAAAAGCAGTGCAGGACGCGACAGAGAGCACAAAAAAGGCTGAAAAAACAGAAAAGATAGCACTTTCAGATGGTACATATACAGCAGAGTTTACTACAGACAGCTCAATGTTTCATGTGAATGATGCATACGACAACAAAGGTACACTCACCGTGAAGGATGGCAAGGCAACAATACATGTTGCTCTTACATCCACACACATTGTAAATCTCTTTTTGGGAACAGCAAAGGATGCCTCAAAGGACAAGGCTGAGCTTTTAGAGCCAACTGTTGAGACTGTCGATTATGGCGATGGCACAACTGAGGAGGTCAATGCGTTTGATATACCGGTTCCTGTTTTGGATGAGGAGTTTGACCTTGCACTTATCGGTACAAAGGGCAAATGGTATGACCACAAGGTAAAGGTTTCAAATGCCACACCTGCGGACGCAGATGCAAGTGTATCTGAGAGTGCTGGAGAGCAGCTTCCTGACGGAACATACAATATCAATCTCGATTTCGAGGGCGGAAGCGGTAAGGCGAGCATTACATCACCGGCTGAGGTGACTATAAGCGGTGGAGCCGCTACTGCAACAGTGCAGTGGAGCAGTCCAAACTATGACTATATGATAGTTGACGGACAAAAATACATGCCTGTAAATACAGATGGCAATTCTGTGTTTGAAATTCCGGTTAAGCTTGATACACCTATGCAGGTTATCGGAGATACAGTTGCTATGAGCAAGCCGCACGAGGTTGAGTACACACTCACCTTCCATTCAGATTCTGCTACAGAGGTGCTTGGTGAGGATGGAGAATAATTAAGCTATGCATGGAAGAAAAAAGATAATTATATATATATTGATATCAATTATAGGACTGTTCTGGCTGTCAGGCTGCGACAGTCCTTCTTCCGATTCAGGGAATACCGAATCGAAGGCTGAGGCAGAGGCACAAAATGGTCTTATATATAAGAGCAGTATGAAGCTTTTATATGCAAAGAATTTTTCTGTTGACTATTATGAGGGTGGATACAAGATACTTACTACAAAGGACGGTACCCAAATACTTACTGTGCCAAAGGGCAGAAAGACTCCAAAGGATATTGACAAGGATATCATTGTATTAAAGGAGCCTGTAAGTGATTTGTATCTGGTCGCATCAGGGGTGATGGATATGTTTGACAAGCTTGATGCAGTGGACACTATTAAATTTTCGGGGCTAGACAGTGATGGCTGGTACATTGACAGTGCAAGAAAGGCTCTTGAAAGTGGCAGAATGCTATATGCCGGCAAATATTCAAAGCCCGATTATGAGCTTTTGGTGTCAGAAAACTGTTCTCTTGCCATAGAAAATACTATGATTACCCATTCGCCGCAGGTAACGGAAAAGCTTAAAAGCTTTGATATCCCTTCAATAATCGAGTACTCAAGCTATGAAGAGGAGCCGCTCGGCAGAGTAGAGTGGGTGAAGTTTTTCGGAGCACTCACAGACCGGGATGAAAAGGCCGATGAGCTCTTTAATGAGCAGGTGGATATTGTAAATCGCATCGCAAAGACAGATGGTACCGATACGGATGATGCCACAAAAAGTGATACAGTTGCATTTTTCTATATCACATCCAATGGACAGGTTCAGGTGCGCAAAAGCACAGATTATGTGCCAAAGATGATTTCGCTTGCCGGCGGAAAATATATTTTTGATGCGTCAAATGACGACGATACAGGCAGGTCAACCATGAATATGCAGCTAGAGGATTTCTACAATGGAGCAATAGATGCTGACTATCTGATATATAACAGTGCGATAGACGGCGGTGTGAAGAATATAGATGAGCTTTTGGACAAGTGCCCGGTGCTTGCTGATTTTAGGGCAGTCAAAGACGGCAATGTATTTTGCACCACGAACGATATGTATCAGCAGTCTATGTCCATCGGATATATGATTGATGATATGCATTCGATGATTACAGGTGCACCTGACAGTGATATGAAATATCTGTTTAAGCTCAAATAACTGTGATTTGTGGAATGTATGTGGTGGGCTGAATTGTTACCGGATATGACAGAATGCAGGAAAATCAATAGCACAAAAAGATAAAAAGCGGAGCTACAACATGGAAAAAACCAGAAAAATAAGGTGTTTTACAACATTTATTATTCTTATAATCTTAATTATCATATTGCTTATCATGAATGTGTGTATAGGAACTGTACACATATCATTTAAGGTTGCATTTGCGACACTTTATGACCACTCAGACAGGGTAGGACGTATTGTGTGGGATATCCGCATGCCAAGAGCTATCGCAGCGATGATACTGGGCGGGGCATTAGCGCTTGCAGGCTATCTTTTGCAGACTTTTTTTCATAATCCAATCGCGGGACCTTTTGTACTCGGCATATCATCGGGAGCCAAAATGGTCGTGGCACTTGTTATGGTATTTTTACTTGGAAATGCCATACGTGTGAGCTCACTGGCCATGATTGCAGCAGCGTTTTTTGGAGCAATGCTTTCAATGGGCTTTGTGCTTATCATTTCAAGAAAGGTAAGCAGCATGTCAATGCTTGTGGTGAGCGGTGTCATGATTGGCTACATATGCTCTGCGGTGACTGAGTTTGTGGTGACATTTGCAGATGATTCGGACATAGTAAACTTGCATAACTGGTCAAGGGGAAGCTTTTCGGGCATGACATGGGACAGCGTTGGGGTGATGAGCATTGTGGTGGGAATCACATTTATCTTTGTTTTTCTAATGTCAAAGCCCCTTATGGCATATCAGCTCGGAGAGTCATATGCCGTAAATCTGGGTGTAAACATAAAGCGCATTCGGGTGCTTCTGGTTCTGCTTTCAAGCCTGCTTTCCGCATGTATAGTGGCGTTTGCGGGACCGATATCGTTTGTCGGAATAGCCGTGCCACACATAGTAAAAAGCATGCTAAAGAGCACAAAGCCTATATATATGATACCGGCCTGCTTCCTTGGGGGAGCGGTGTTCTGCCTGTTTTGTGATTTGCTTGCGAGGATGATGTTTGCGCCTACGGAGCTTAGTATCAGCACGGTTACGGCAGTATTTGGTGCACCGGTAGTGCTGTTTATCATGATAAGACGCAGCAAGGAGAAAAATGTCTGATGGAATATTATTTTACTGCTCAAAAGCTGGCCGTTGGATATGATAACAGGCCGCTTATTGAAAATATTGATTTTTCCCTGAAAAGGGGAGAGATTCTCACATTAATCGGGCCAAACGGTGCCGGTAAATCGACTATTTTAAAAAGTATTGCAAGACAGCTTTCGCTTGTGAGCGGTACGATATATCTTGATAAAAGTGATGTAGTGACGATGAATGGCAATGAATTTGCAAAGAAAATGGCTGTTGTGCTCACCGATAAGCTAAAGACGGAGCTTATGACCTGCTATGATGTGGTTGCGACCGGCAGATATCCATACACAGGCCGGTTCGGAGTACTTTCGGATGAGGACAAAAAGGCTGTGGATGAGGCGATGGAGCTGGTCAATGTATCACAGATAAAAGATAAGGATTTTACAAAGATAAGCGATGGACAAAGACAGCGGGTTATGCTGTCACGGGCTATATGTCAGCAGCCGGAGATTATAGTGTTAGACGAGCCTACCTCATATCTTGATATAAAGTACAAGCTTGAGTTTTTATCAATACTCCAAAGGCTTAAAAGACAGAAGAATCTTACGGTTATCATGTCGCTCCATGAGCTTGATATGGCAAAGCGTGTGTCAGACCATATTTTGTGTATAGATGGCAGATATGTGGACAGATACGGAACTCCCGATGAGGTATTTACTGACCAATATGTTTCAGGGCTTTTTGGAATTACGGCAGGAAGCTTTGACGAAACAGGAGAGGATTTAGAGCTGGAAAAACCGGATGGAAGGGCGAGGATATTTGTCATAGCAGGAGGTGGCTTTGGCAGAAAAAGCTTTAGGAGCTTACAGCGAAAGGGTATCCCGTTTGCGACAGGAATCATCTATGAAAATGATTTGGATTATCCTGCGGCAAAGGCGCTTTCTGCTGAGATTGTCAGCGCAAGAAGCTTTGAGCCTGTAGACGATGCCCTTATTGAAAAGGCAAAGGAGCTTATTGATGCATGCGAGGGCGTTATATGTGACAGAACAGAGTTTGGCACATATGAGCAGTTTAACAGCAGGCTTTATGAGTATGCAGTCTCTACAGGAAAAATTATAAAAATTTCTTTTCTTGAGGAACAATTGGCACAGCTTTAGGGAAGTTACTGTTCACATTACAGTTTAATTTTCATGATAAAGCAACAGACTACCACATAAATTCGGACAGCAGGTATATATATGGCAAAGGTAATTATGGTACAGGGTACAATGTCCAATTCAGGCAAGAGCTTTCTTGTCGCGGGCTTGTGCCGTATTTTCAGACAGGACGGATACAGAGTGGCACCGTTTAAATCACAGAACATGGCGCTCAACTCTTATATAACAGACGAAGGACTTGAGATGGGACGGGCACAGGTGATGCAGGCTGAGGCAGCAGGCATTAAGCCTATGGTCTGCATGAATCCTATTCTTTTAAAGCCCACAAATAACACAGGCTCACAGGTGATTGTAAACGGAAGGGTGCTTAAGAATATGCCGGCGAGAGAGTATTTTGCATACAAAAAAACTCTCATACCGGATATAAAAAAGGCGTTTAAAAAGCTTGAGGAGTATGCTGATATCATAGTGATTGAGGGTGCGGGAAGCCCGGCGGAGATAAATCTGAAGGAAAATGATATTGTAAACATGGGGCTTGCGCATATGGTGGATGCACCGGTGCTGCTCGTGGGTGATATCGACAGAGGTGGCGTTTTTGCGCAGCTGCTTGGTACACTTATGCTTTTAACCGATGAGGAAAAGAATCGTGTCTGCGGGCTTATTATCAATAAATTCCGTGGAGACAAGACGATCCTTGACCCGGGGATACAGATGCTTGAGGAGAGAGGCGGGGTGCCTGTCACCGGAGTGGTGCCATATATGGATGTACAGCTTGAGGATGAGGACAGCCTGACAGAGCGCTTTGACAAAAAGACAGATGGGCTTATTGATATAGCGGTCATCAGATATCCGAGAATATCAAATTTCACGGATTTCAATGTTTTTGAGCAGATGTCCGAGGTAACAGTGCGGTATGTGTCAACAGTAAATGAGCTGCGTCATCCGGATATAGTATTTCTGCCGGGAAGCAAAAATACGATGGGGGATCTTTTGTGGATGAGACAAAACGGACTTGAGGCCGCTGTCAAAAAGCTCTCCTGTGAGATTCCGGTTTTTGGAATATGCGGAGGCTATCAGATGCTTGGGACTTCAATAGCCGACCCCGACGGTGTTGAGGAGGGAGGATATATGCGTGGCATGGAGCTTCTTCATATAGATACCGTTCTAAAAGACAGCAAGACACGGCTTCAGACAAGCGGTGAAATAGCACATGTAGATGGTGTATTGAGCAGGCTTTCAGGCTGTCACTTTCTGGGCTATGAGATACATATGGGTAAGAGCGCATATAGCACAGCTTCAGATGAGCAGGGGGCTTGTGCTGACAGGAAAAATGAGTTAAATAATGTCATATCTGATGGCAGAAATGTGTATGGCTCGTATATCCATGGCATTTTTGATACTGCAGAGGCCGCCAGAGTGATAGTGGATTATATTGCCGATAAAAAGGGCATTGATGTGAATGACAGCGCTATTGTAAGCTATAAGAGCTTCAAGGAAAAACAGTATGACAGGCTTGCGGATACACTGAGGGAGTATCTGGATATGGATGCAGTGTACGGCATGCTTCGTGAGGCAAGATATGATTGAAAATAATATTATTTCTGACCATTTTACAGTTGAAGAATTAAAAAAATTAAAAATAACGCCACCTGATGCAAAAATGTACAAAAAAATACGCTCAAACTGGGATTCTGTGGCAAAGCCGCTCGACGGCATGGGTGATTTTGAGTTTTTAACGGCCAAAATCGGCGCTGTTTTGGGAGATGAAAATATAGATATTTCAAAAAAGGCGGTCATAATGATGTGTGCGGATAATGGTGTGGTTGCTGAGGGCATCAGCCAGTCCGGACAGGAGGTGACACTTGCAGTTGCAAAATCCATGGCAAGGAAGGCTTCATCTGTCGGACGCATGGCAATGACTGCAGGGGCTGATACAATTCCTGTGGATATAGGAATAAACAGTGACGAGAGTGTTAAAGGGCTGCTTCAAAGAAAGGTGCGCATGGGCACGAGAAACTTTGCAAAAGAGCCTGCCATGACAAGGGCTGAGACACTTGAAGCGATTGCAGCAGGTATAGAAATAGTGCGTGGGTGTAAGGCAGACGGCTGCAGAATTATTGCAACCGGTGAGATGGGTATAGGAAACACCACCACCAGCGCGGCAATGGCAGCCGCAATGCTAAGGTGCGATGTGGCCACAGTGACAGGAAGAGGAGCAGGCCTAAACGACAGTGGGCTTGAGAAAAAAATCCGTGTAATTGAGAGCGCAATAGAAAAGTATGATTTATATAATAAGGACACCTTTGAGATACTTATGACAGTCGGAGGACTCGATATTGCAGGACTTGTCGGAGTGTGTATAGGCGGTGCATTATACCATATTCCTGTTGTGCTCGACGGAGTGATAAGCATGGTTTCAGCGTTGGCAGCAGAAAGGCTTCTTTCCGGAGTTACTGATTTTATCATTCCATCCCATGAGGGCAGGGAGCCTGCAGTGGCGCTTTTGTGTGAGGCACTTTCCGTAAAGCCGGTCATAAGAGCATCCCTTGCGCTTGGAGAGGGAACAGGTGCCGTGATGATGTTTGCGCTTTTGGATATGGCACTTAGCGTATACAAAGGACGGACAACCTTCGACGATATCTCGGTATCACAGTATGAGAGGTACGTATAGATGATTACACTTATAACAGGCGGCAGCGGCAGCGGCAAATCAGCATATGCAGAAAAGTATATTTGTCACGCGTCAAATGAAAAGGGATACAAAGAAAAATATTACATTGCTACCATGCAGGTATTTGATGATGAGGGACAGCGGAAGATAGACAGGCACAGAAGACTTCGTGCCGGAAAAGGCTTTATTACCATCGAGCAGCCTCGTGATATCCAAAATGCGGTTTCTAAGCTGCAATCAGAAAGCAGTTTAAAAACCGGGCGGTCAGCACTGCTTGAGTGTATGTCAAACCTTATTGCAAATGAGATGTTTCCACCTGTAGATGCTTCCGGTATACAGGCTGCCGAAGCCGAAAAAGAGGCTTTGGATGCCCCTGAAAATATGAAGGATTATGAGACTGCTCAAATCAGCCGTGTGAGTAAAAAGGTGTTAAAAGAGGTAAGTATCTTAAGTGAAAATGTTGCGGAGCTTGTAATTGTGACAAACAATGTATTTGAAGACGGAGTCAGCTATGATCAATCAACGATGAATTACATAAAGGCAATGGGAATTGTAAACAGAGGGCTTGCTGCGATAGCAGAGCGTGTCGTTGAGGTGGTTGCAGGCATTCCTGTTGCGGTTAAGTGAAGCAGTGTGGAGGTTAAGTGTATTATGAAGTTAATAAGGTCGTGCATAGTATCTTTTTCCATGTATTCAAAGATACCTATGCCACAATTTAAATGGAATGATGATGACATGAAGTACATGCTGGTATTCTTTCCGTGGATAGGAGCTGTGATTGGACTGCTTCTTATGCTTTGGAGATATATATACTCTCATTTTGGAGTGGCGGATATCTGCTATGTATGCATAGGCGCACTCATTCCGATAGCGGTTACGGGAGGCTTTCACATAGATGGTTTTATGGATACAATGGATGCGTTTCATTCATACAAGCCGCGGGAGGAAAAGCTTGCAATACTTAAGGATTCACATATAGGAGCATTTGCCGTTATAATGCTTGCAGCCTACGGATTATTATTCATGGGAGCTTTTTCTCAGATAATGGATGATAAAGCATTTATTGTTTTTTGTGCAGGCTTTTTCATCTCAAGGTGCTTAAGCGGAATAGCTGTTGTGTCATTTAAATCGGCAAAAAGCGATGGACTGTTATTTATGTTTGCGGACACTGCACACAGAACGATCGTGAGGGCAGTACTATACATCCAGCTTGCACTGTGTATAGCTGTTTTACTCATTGTGTCACTGCCTTATGCGGTGGCCATGATCATTGCGGCAGCATTTTGCTTTTGGTATTATTATGTGAAAACCCAAAAGGAGCTTGGCGGCATCACAGGTGATACGGCAGGGTATTTTGTGTGTATATGTGAGTGCGCTATGGCAGTGGCACTGGGTGGTGTCTCTTTTATTATTTAGTATATTTGTTTTGAATATAGGAATGGTACGGATAAGTATTTTGATAAAAGTTGTACTATGAATTTTAAACTTTGGAATTGGAGAAAATATGAAGCTTGTGATAGGCGGAGTGGCACAGGGAAAGCTTGATTATGTGCTCGAAAATATGATAGAAAAAACAGAAAAATATGATGTGTACGACTGTTTTTTTCTAAAAGATAATGCCTGCAATGATAAGGCATCAAACATGGAATGGCCATGGGATTTTGCAGTTGATGATGAGCAGATATTCATAATTGATAAATTCCATTATTTTATCAGGGCTGTGCTTGAGAAAAATCTTCCACTGCAGGAATATATTTTGAAATTTATGCAATTTGCAGAGGAAAATCCGGATACAATAGTCATTGCTGATGAGATTGGAAACGGCATAGTGCCTCTTGATGCGTTTGAGAGAGAGTACAGGGAACAGACAGGCAGAGCAGAGATACTGCTTGCAAAAAAAGCAGACGAGGTAGTTCGCGTAATATGTGGAATCGGTCAGAAAATAAAATAAACTGTATATTTATAAGACACGGCTGCACTGTCTCAAACAGAGAGCACAGATATCTGGGCAGGACAGATGAGCCACTCGATGAAGCCGGAGTTTTTGAGCTTAAAAATGCGCTAATTAATGGTGTATACAAGGCTTTGGAGGAAAATAGCTTAAAGGAGCAGATAATTATTACCAGTCCAATGAGGCGCTGTAAACAGACGGCAGAGATTATTTTGCCGGTCGCACAGCACCATAAAATTCATACAGTAAAAGAGTTTGTAGAGATGGATTTCGGTGAGTGGGAGCTAAAAAGCTATAATGAACTTAGCACAGATATCCGTTTCAGGGACTCATATCAGGCGTGGATTGACAGTGGTGGAACACTTGCCTTTCCAAACGGAGAGAGCAGAAAAGAGTTTTGTAAAAGAAGTATATGTGGCTTTGAGAGGGCACTCACACAGGCATTAGAGCTTAAGAGGGCTATGCCTGATAAAGAGATACAAATAGTATTTTTTGTGCATGGAGGGACTATCATGGCGATAATGAGCCATTACTGTGATATGGATTACTATGATTATCAGGTAAAAAACGGCTGTGGCTACTCGTGTGAGGTGGCGGTTGAGGGCAATGAGATTGTGTTTAATGAAATAGTGCCCATATCGCTATGATTTATTTAAGAAGGACTAACATATGTGTTATCATATTTTTGCATTTATAGCAGGCTTTGTGCTTGATTTATTAATAGGAGATCCGCATTTTATACCGCATCCGGTCAGGCTTATCGGCTCACTCATTTCTTTTTGCGATAAGAGGCTTAATTGTGATGCCGGATATAATATCTCTGAAAAAAAATTAAATCTAATAAAATATAAAAGAGGCATGCTTCTTGCTTTTACTGTAATTTTTGCAACTTTTGCAATGTCGGTAATTATTATTGTGGCTGCATACAGCATAAATCTGTATGCCGGGGTAATAGTAGAGGCTGTCATGACGTGGCAGATTCTTGCCACAAAGTGTCTTCGTGTGGAGAGCATGAGGGTGTACGATGCGCTAAGGACAGATGGAGTTGATGCAGGAAGAAGGGCTGTTTCCATGATTGTTGGCAGAGATACATCTGTGCTTGATGCAGCAGGCGTCACAAGGGCGGCAGTTGAGACGATAGCTGAAAATACATCTGACGGAGTGATTGCACCTATGCTTTACACGGCAATCGGTGGGCCGGTGCTTGGCTTTGTATACAAGGCTGTGAATACGATGGATTCGATGCTTGGCTATAAAAATGATAAATATATGTATTTTGGGAGATTTGCTGCAAGGCTTGATGATGTGGTCAATTTCATACCGGCAAGAATCAGTGCATATCTGATGATTGCTGCGGCATTTATCGGTGGCAGGCAGTTTGATGGCAAAAATGCATACCGCATCTTTAAAAGAGATCGTTTCAATCACGCAAGCCCCAACTCAGCCCAGACAGAGTCCGTATGTGCGGGAGCTTTAAGGGTGCAGCTGGCGGGTGATGCAGTGTATTTCGGGAAGCTTGTGAAGAAAAAATACATAGGAGACGGTCTGCGTGAGATAGAGTACGAGGATATAAAGCGTGCAAACAGGCTGATGTATATTACTGCGTTTTTGTGTGAGCTTTTATCTGTGGCGGTTATAAGTCTTGTTTTAATATTGCTTTGAATATGGAAGAATTGATGTAAAAATTGATGGAGGACTTGAATGAAAAGCATCCATGGCGGTGACATATACAACAATAAAGTAAATATGGATTTTTCGGTAAATATCAATCCTCTTGGCATACCGCATTCTGTTAAAGAGGCTATGAGTGATGCACTTTCGTATGCAGACAGATATCCCGACATGGCATGCAGTGGCCTTAAAAAAGCGATATCAGAGTATTTCACACAGCAAGGCTGCAGCATACAAAGCGAGGATGTAATTCCCGGAAACGGGGCCTCAGAGCTTTTTATGGCGATAGCTCATGCCATAAAGCCAAAAAAAGCAGTGCTTCTGGCCCCGGGCTTTTTCGGCTATGAGCATGTGCTTCGTGCAGTCGGCTGTGATATCGGATATTTCCTGTTGGATGAGCAGAGTGATTTTTCTCCTGCTGCACGGCTGGATGCTTTAATGGATATGCTTACAGATGATACAGATATATTTTTTATCGCAAATCCAAACAATCCGACAGGGTATCTTGCAGACAGCACTTTCATGAAGCAAATAATAGGACATTGCAAAGAAAAGAGTATTTATGTGGTGGCAGATGAATGCTTCATGGGCTTTTGTGAAAAAAAATATTCTGTTTTGTCACTTTTATGTGACTATGACAATCTGATTGTTGTAAGAGCCTTTACCAAGCTTTTTGCTATTCCGGGAGTAAGGCTTGGATATATGCTCAGTAAAAATGAGGCATTAAGACAAAAGGTTCAAAGAAATCTGCCGGAGTGGAACGTGTCTGTCCTGGCACAGATGGCAGGAGATGCATGTATAAAGGAATCAGAGTATATTAAAGAAACGGCATCGTATGTGAGCGGACAAAGAAGGCTGCTGTCAGATGGACTAAAAAAGCTTGGCTTTAAGGTATATAAAAGTGATGCTGATTTCATACTGTTTTACAGCAAGCTTCCATTGTATGATATACTGCTTAATAAGGGAATACTGATACGGGACTGCTCCAACTATGTGGGGCTTTCGGAAGGGTATTTTCGTGTGGCAGTAAAGACTTATGATGAAAATGTAAGATTATTGAAAGTGATAGGTGAGTGTATTGAAAAAAATTAAACAGTTAGAGCCGATGGAGATTGAAAAGAGGAGCTTTGAGATAATTTCACATGAGCTGTCTGAAATGCAGGTTACGCTGCCTGCTGATCAGGAGATGATAACAAAAAGAGTCATACACACGAGTGCTGATTTTGATTATATACAGACGCTTAAATACTCTAATGACGCCGTTGCTATTGCAAAAAGGCTGATATCAGAGGGCGCTGATATAGTGACTGATACCAACATGGCTCTTTCAGGCATAAATAAAAAATATCTGGCAAAATTCGGCGGACAGGCGCACTGCTTTATGGCTGATGATGAGGTCGCTCTTATTGCAAAGGAGAAAAAGACAACGCGCGCGGCAGTAAGCATGGAGTTTGCATCAAGGATAGAAAAGCCTGTAATTTTTGCGATAGGAAATGCACCGACAGCGCTTATAGAGCTGTACGATATGATAGAAAAAGGAATATATAAGCCTGCATTTGTAATCGGTGTGCCTGTGGGCTTTGTCAATGTGGAGGCAGCCAAGGAGCTTATTATGGAGACAGGAGTGCCGTATATCGTCAATGTCGGACGGAAGGGCGGCAGCAATATTGCGGCTGCTATATGCAATGCGCTGATTTACAGTCTGGTTGATAGAGGCTGATGCATGAGGAAATTTAGTGATTATGAGATACGGATTTACCACAGGAAGCTGTGCTGCGGCGGCATCAAAGGCGGCGGCATATATGCTTTTAACCGGAAAGGCTAAAAACAAAATAACGATTCAGACACCTAAGGGAATAGCTTACACGGCTGATATCACCGACATAAAAAGGAGTGAAAATGAGGTAAGCTGCGCCGTGATAAAGGATGGAGGGGATGACCCGGATGTGACCACCGGAGCCTATATATATGCTTCTGTACGGATTTTGCATTCCGATATCTGTGCGTTATGCAAAAAAAGGCAGGATTTGGTTATTATAAATATAGACGGTGGTGACGGAGTGGGAAGAGTCACCAAACCCGGATTAGACCAGCCTGTCGGAAACGCGGCTATCAATCATGTGCCGCGTGAGATGATAGAAAAAGAGGTAAGGGAGGTCTGTGAGCTTTTGGATTTTAAGGGGACACTTGACATCATAATCTCGGTTCCAAAGGGAAAGGAGCTTGCAGAAAGGACCTTTAATCCAAGGCTTGGGATAGTTGGTGGTATATCAATTCTCGGCACAAGCGGTATTGTTGAGCCCATGAGTTCACAGGCTCTTATTGATACGATAAGGGTGGAGCTTAGGCAGAGATATTCGTTTGGATATGATTATGTGGCGGTTGCTCCGGGAAATTACGGTCTTGACTTTATGAAGGAAAGCTATGGCTATGATCTGGACAGGAGTGTCAAATGCTCCAACTTTATCGGCGAAACAATTGATATGGCAGCCGATATGGGTTTTAAGAGGATGCTTTTGACAGGACATATAGGAAAGCTTATAAAGGTAGCAGGAGGCATCATGAACACTCATTCGAGGGAGGCAGACTGCAGGATAGAGCTTTTGACGGCATTTGCGTTTAAGTGCGGTGTAGAGCCTGAATACATAAAGCTCATTATGGACAGCCTTACGACAGAGGAGGCCCTGGCGGCACTTAAGAAAAGCGGCAGGCTGTATGAGGTAATGGATTATGCGATGGAGCGCATATGCTTTTATCTGGATAAGAGGGCAAAGGGCAGACTTGAGATAGACTGTATCATGTATTCAAACGAATTTGGTGAGCTTGCAAAAAGCAGAAAGGCAGAAAAATGGTTTACTTTGTTGGCGCAGGAACAGGCGCAGCAGATTTAATAACAGTACGCGGAATGCGTCTTTTACAAAAAGCAGATGTGATAATTTATGCAGGCTCGCTTGTTAATCCAGAGCTTTTGGACTATGCAAGGGAGAGCTGTGAAATATATAACAGTGCAAAAATGACACTGGATGAGGTCATCGCAGTCATGAAAGCTGCTGAGGCAGACGGAAAAATTACTGTGCGCCTGCACACGGGAGAGCCAAGCATATACGGCGCAGTGCGCGAGCAGATGGATGAGCTTGATACCCTTTTAATACCATATGAGAGCTGTCCGGGCGTGAGCGCGTGCTTTGGCGCTGCTGCATCGCTCAACATTGAGTACACGCTCCCAGGTATTTCCCAGTCGCTCATCATCACACGCATGGAGGGGCGCACGAAGGTGCCGCCTAAGGAGAGCATAGCAAGCTTTGCCTCACACCATGCTTCCATGGCGATTTACTTAAGCACCGGGCTTTTAGAGAAGCTTACGGAAAGCCTTATTGAGGGAGGATACGCGGCAGATACACCTGCTGCAATTGTATACAAGGCAACCTGGCCACAGGAGGAGGCATACGTGTGCACTGTCGCTACACTTAAGCAGACTGCGAGAGAGCACAATATCACAAAGACAGCGATAGTGCTTGTGGGGGATGTAATAGCTCACAGTCATTACGAGAAATCAAGACTTTACGCACCGGATTTTTCGACAGAGTATCGCAAGGCTTCAGTAGAGTCGCATGATAACGATTAAAAAGGCGTGAATATATAAATATGGGAAATATTTGGGAATTGAAAATATGAAAATTTGCATTGTAAGCTTCACAAAAAAGGGCTATGAGCTGTCATGTGACATAGCTTATAAGCTTGAAAAAAGTGAATATGAGGTGGAGGTTTTTACCAAATGCTTGAGATTATCGGATGAGAATATTAAAAATTCCACCGATGAAAATTATAGAAATACCGGCTACATATCGCAAAATATATCAGACTGGACAGCTGCACAGATGAGTGAAAAAAAGGCTCTGATTTTTATCGGGGCATGTGGTATTGCAGTGAGGGCTATAGCTTCTTCTGTAAATAACAAGCTTAAAGACAGTCCTGTTATTGTGATAGATGAGCTGGGGAAGTTTGTTATTCCGATTCTTTCAGGGCATGTGGGAGGTGCCAATGAGCTTGCGGTATTATTAGCAGCACTGATGAATGCCACACCTGTTATAACAACCGCTACTGATATCAATAATAAATTTGCAGTTGATGTTTTTGCAAAGAAATGCAGGCTTGCAATAGTCAATAAAGATGGCATCGCCAGAGTATCATCAAAGGTATTGGCGGGGGAAGGGGTTACTTTGTCGGTCGACCGGGAGCACATCCCGGCTAAGCACAGAAGCCTTATAAAGGCATTTTTCGATGAAGCTGATATGAGTGCTGATGCAATAAAAACAGTGGACTTCCCACCTGCTTGCGGTGCTGATATTGTAGTATCATGCGAAAAAGCAAAGGACCCTAAAAATGGCAGTATTTACTTAAAACCCACACAATTTGTACTTGGTATTGGGTGCAGAAGAAATACAGCGTTTGAAAATATTGACAGGGCAATCAGACAAAGTCTTTTAAAGCTACAAATAGATATTTCGGATATAGACATGATTGCATCAATAGATGTGAAAAAAGATGAACCGGGAATAAAGGAATTTTGCGAAAGAAACAGGATAGAATTTGTCACTTATACCGCGGATGAGCTTATGGCGGTGCAGGGAGAATTCAGTGTCTCGCAGTTTGTCAGGGAGCATGTTGGAGTGGACAATGTGTGCGAGCGTGCAGCAGTGCTTGCAGGCAGCAGGGAATGCAATAAAGCAGGAGAACTTATCTATAAAAAACATAAATATGACATGGTAACGGTTGCGGCAGCAAAGTATCCTGATTAATCATAAATGAGGGGCAAAATACCTTTTGACCTTAATATCATTAAAAAATTGCAAATAGCTGCATGGTTATATAAAATTTGTAGAGATGGAGATTAATATGAATAAAATTTACATAGTAGGTATGGGGCCGGGCTTTGAAAGCATGATGACAAAGCAGGCGATTGACGCCCTGGAAGCGAGTGATGTCATAGTGGGATACACCGTATATATAAAGCTGCTTGGAGAAAAATTCCAGACAAAAGAGCTTTTGACCACTCCGATGCGTCAGGAAAAAGAAAGATGTCATCTGTGCTTTAAAAAGGCACTTGAGGGCAAAACAGTCTCCCTTGTATGTAGTGGCGATGCCGGAATATACGGACTGGCCTCTCTTATGTATGAGATTGGGCAGGAATACGATAACGTAGAGCTTTCGGTAATACCCGGCATTACAGCGGCAAACAGTGGTGCGGCAGTGCTTGGAGCACCATTAAACCATGATTTTTGTACCATCAGCTTAAGTGACCTGCTCACGCCGTGGGAAAAGATTGAAAAGCGTCTTGTGGCTGCTGCAGAGGGTGATTTTGTCATAGCACTGTACAATCCGTCAAGTCACAAGAGAAAGGACTATCTGATGAGAGCCTGTGATATTCTGCTTCGTGCAATCGGGCCGGATAGAGCCTGCGGCTATGTCGAAAATATCGGACGTGAGGGAACAAGCTATACGGTCTGTACCCTCGGTGAGCTTCGCAGTGCACAGGTCAACATGTTTACGACGGTATTTATCGGCAATGAGGGTACACAAATAATTGACGGAAAGCTTGTCACAAGGAGAGGATATCAGATTGAGTAAAATACTGATTTTTGCAGGAACAACAGAGGGACGTAAGCTATCAGAGCATCTGTGTGAAAGAGGCATAGAGCATACGGTTTGCGTGGCAACAGAATACGGTGAAATCGTGCTGCAGGAAAATCCGTTCGCGCATGTTCATATGGGGCGTATGGACAGTGAAGGCATGAGAAGCTTCTTTGCGGAACAAAAATGTAAGCTAATAGTGGATGCCACCCATCCGTATGCAGCCATTGTTACCGAAAATATAAAGCAGGCAGTTTATGCGTTTAACGAGGCACATGCTGTTACAGACAATCAGGCGGATAGCAGCATATCAGAAAATATCGAATATGTGCGTCTTAAAAGAGATACTGATATATCAGCAGATTATGATAATATCCGCTATTTTGAGGACAATGAAGCATGTGCAAAGGCACTTAACAATACAGACGGAAATATACTGCTCACAACAGGAAGCAAGGAGCTGTCAGTGTATTGTAAAAGCTCAGACGTCAGGGAAAGATTGTATGTGCGCGTGCTTCCGGGGCTTGAGAGCATAAGCTTATGCATGCACAATGATATTACAGGAAAGCATATTCTGGCATTGCAGGGACCGTTTAGCACACAGCTTAATGAGGCACTTATTGACCAGTATGATATCAGATGTCTGGTCACAAAAAAAAGCGGTGCGGCCGGGGGCTTTATTGAGAAAATAGCTGCCGCAAAAAATAAAAATATTCCGGTCTATATTGTGGGGCAAAGCGTGCAGGATGATGGAATGTCATTTGAAGCTGTTTGTGAATATATTGATAGGAAATATAACAAGCTTCATATCATGCTTGCCGGCATTGGAATGGGAAATGATGCTTGCATGACAAAAGCTGTTTCAGATGCAATAGAAAGCGCTGATATTATACTTGGCGCAAGCCGCATGATAGAAAAATACAGTGCGAAGATAGACAAAAAGCCGTATTATCTTGCAGAACAGATTATTCCTTATCTATACGAAATTTGTGCAGATACTGAAAAAATCAGTAATGTTCTTATATTATTCTCGGGAGATACAGGCTTTTACAGTGGAAGCAGAAAGCTGTATCTGGCGATAAAAAATGAAATATCTGAAGGAAAATTAAATGCAGATGTGTCAATACTTCCTGGAATTTCATCTGTGTCATATATTGCTGCAGCGGTCGGTGAAACCTACAGCGATGCGTATATATGCAGCATCCACGGAGTAAAGCTTTCTAATATCACATCACGGATTAGCCACCATGCAAAAACGTTTATGCTGATGTCAGGTGTAAAGGATGTGAATATGCTTGGACACCTATTAAGCAGTGACGAAAGGTACGGTTTACAAAAATGCTCGGTAACTGTGGGATACCAGCTATCATATCCGGATGAAAATATATCAGTTCTTTCGCCACAGGAGTGCACAAAGCTTAAAAGGGAGGGACTGTATATCTGTATGATAAAAAATCCCAATCCGGTTGCAAAAAATGTCACACCGCAGCTAAGTGATGCAGCATTTATCCGTGAAAAGGTTCCGATGACCAAAGAGGAAATAAGGCATGTAAGCATCTGCAAGCTTCATTTGAAATCGGATTCAGTGCTTTATGATGTGGGAAGCGGAACCGGCTCCATAGCGGTAGAGGCCGCATCACTTTCCGATGATATGGAGGTCTATGCCATCGAGCAGAAGGAAAATGCCGTGCAGCTTATCACGCAAAATAAAGAAAAGCATGGACTTGAAAATATCTATGTGATAAATGCAAAGGCTCCTGACGGAATGGACACTCTTCCGGTGCCGACACACGCATTTATCGGAGGCAGCGGTGGCAATCTAAAGGAAATAATAGAGGCTCTTAAAGCAAAAAATCCACATATCTGTATAGTGATAAATGCAATTTCCATGGAAACAATTTGTGAGATAAAGGAAATATTGTCGGCATATGATGTGAAAAATGAGGATATCGTGCAGCTGCAGGTCAGCCGCTCAAAGCAGATAGGACATTACCATCTGATGCAGGCAGAAAATCCGGTGTGGATATGTTCGTTTGAATTTTAATCTGGGCTTTTATGCTACAACACGTAATAAATCATTGAAGGCAGATATTTTAAGGTATATGATGAAATAAAGGATGAATACATGAAAATAAATCGTTTTATGATAGCCGCACCAAAAAGCGGCAGTGGAAAAACAATGATAACCTGCGCTTTACTGCAGCTTTTAAAGGATAGCGGAAAAAACGTATTGTCATATAAGTGCGGACCTGATTATATTGACCCAATGTTTCACAAAAAGGTGCTTGGCGTACCATCCAAAAATCTCGATACGTTTTTTACGGACGAAAAGACAACAGTGCAGCTTTTCTTAGATGAAAGAGCCGATGGTGATTTTGCGGTGCTTGAGGGCGTGATGGGATTATATGACGGGCTTGGCGGAATATATGAGCAGGGTTCGTCATACCATCTGGCAAAGGTGATGCAGACTCCGATAATACTCGTGGTGGACGCAAAGGGCATGGGAAAGTCAGTGCTTGCTCTTATAGCCGGTTTTTTGCAGTATGACACGCACCACTTGATTAAGGGGGTTCTGCTCAATCGGATGTCGAAGGGCTATTATGACATCATAAAGCCTCTGATAGAGAAGGAGCTTTCCGTAAAAGTAGTCGGGTATTTCCCGGAACAAAAGGATATTGGGCTTTCAAGCAGACATCTGGGGCTTGTCATGCCGGATGAGCTTTCAGATATAAAAAAACAGCTCAATGAAACTGCCGACAGACTAAAAAAGACAATAGATATGGATTTGTTTATAGATATAGCAGAAGCGGCAGATGAAATTGGTGACAGCGGAAGTGCAGATGCATATAATGAAAAAAATACAGGTAATTGTGATCAAAATGAATTTTTGCAAAATAAAGCAATAAATACCGTAAACATAGCTGTTGCCATGGACGAAGCCTTTTGTTTTTACTATGAAGATAACCTAAGAATGCTCGAAAAATGCGGTGCAAAATTACAGTATTTTTCACCGCTTCACGATACCAGCCTTCCAGAGGATTGTGATGCAATGCTGCTTGGAGGCGGTTATCCGGAGCTGTATGCAAAGGAACTGAGTAAAAACGTATCTATGCTGAATGCCATAAAAAAAGCTTTTAGAGCCGGAATGCCGACGGTTGCAGAGTGTGGAGGGTTTATGTATCTTCACGCATATATCCGTAATATCTGTGATGATACAGATGAGCAAAATAAGGCTGATGTACAAAACAAAGCAGATATACAAAATGATATGAATAAGTCTAAGCTTGTGGGGGCACTGGATGGTGGGTGTCATTTTAAGGGAAAGCTGGTCAGGTTCGGATATATTGAGCTTGCGGAAAAGCATAGCAATTTTCTACCGCCAAATGAAAAAATAAAGGCGCATGAATTTCATTATTACGACAGCACCGATAACGGAGCTGATTGTATTGCGACCAAGCCGGCCACAGGCAGAAGCTACGACTGTGTGATAAGCCATGATAATTACTGGCTTGGATTTCCGCACCTGTATTATCCGTCAAATCCGCATTTTGCAGAGAGCTTTGTGAGAAAAGCATATGAATATAGAAGGAATAAAAATGGAAAACTCTTATAAATACTTTAAAAACAAAGATTGCAAATATTTTCCGTGTCACAAGGGACTTTCGGATGACTTTAATTGTCTGTTTTGTTATTGTCCTATGTATAGTATGCCAAACTGTCCCGGAAGTAAGACCTACATAGAGAAGAATGGCAAAAAAATCAAGGTATGCACAGACTGTACGTTTCCACACAGACCGGAAAATTATGATAAAATCATACAGATTTTGATTAGGAATAATAATAACTGAATTATGGCCTAAAACCGTTCGGAGGTTTTGCATAACATAAAAATATGGCAGGAAGGAGATGTTTTATATGCAGATTATCTTACAGAGAGGTCTTCCGTTTGAAGTAAAAATACCATCTGCCAGACCTGTTGATATCAGCGCATTATCAGAGGTAGAGTTCAATGAAGAATTAGAGAAGGGATATGCGGATATGCAGGCTGGACGGACAAAAAATGCTAAGAAAGCCTTTTCTGATATTCGCAAAGATTATGGCTTATGATATATGAAATAGAAGTATCAGAACAGGCTGACAGTGATTTGAGAGGAATTTTTGAATGGTTGTAACAATACTTAGAGTAATGTATGCAGGACGGGATATAGACAGTCAGCTAAATATACACACAAGGCAATAAGAAATATGATATAAAGCAGTCTTTCACATTTAGGATCGACTGCTTTTTCGTATTATTTGATGCTAAGCTTGAAATGAAAAATTGAAAAGTGGTGTAAAAGTGGTGTAAATACCGTCAAAATCAATTTAATAGAAAATTAATAAAGCCTGAAACCCTAGTAAAATCAGGGGTTTCAAAAATTTTATTAAAAAAATTAGCACTCGAGGGTTGACATTGCTAATAGGTGGTGGTATGTTATGTACAGATAAAAAATTAGCACTCCAAAATACAGAGTGCTAACAAATTAAAAGCATACTTCAGATGGAGCGTGTGACCAATGGAAAATGAAAACAAAGAACTAGAGTTGAGCGAGAGACAGCTTACCATACTGGATGCAATCATCCGCAATTATCTCGCCACAGGAGAGCCGGTTGGCTCACGTACAATTTCAAAATATACAGATCTTAATCTGAGCTCGGCAACAATCAGAAATGAGATGAGTGACTTGGAGGAGATGGGCTATATAGTACAGCCACATACCTCAGCAGGAAGAATTCCTTCGGATAAGGGCTACAGATTATATGTAGACCATCTTATAGAGACTAATGATAAGAAGGAAAAAGAGCTTTCGGATATGAAGGAGCTGGTCATTGAAAATACCGAGAAGATGGAGCAGGTGTTAAAGCAGGCGGCAAAGGTACTTGCAAACAATACCAATTATGCCACACTTGTTTCTGCACCGGATGTCAATCACAACAAGGTGAAATTCATCCAGCTTTCACAGGTTGACGACCAGCACCTGCTTGCAGTAATTGTTATGAACAATAATATGGTCAGAAACAAGATGCTTGATTTATATGAGCCGCTTGACAATGAGACAATACTTAAGCTCAACATTCTGCTTAACACCTCATTAAACGGACTCGCAATGAACGAGATTAATCTTGGAAACATTGCAAGCATAAAGGAGAGAGCAGGTATTCATTCAGGAATTGTCTCTGATGTGATTGATGCATTGGCACAGACCTTCGCGGAGAGTGAGGATCTTAAGATTTACACCAGCGGAGCGACAAATATACTGAAGTATCCTGAGCTTTCGGATTCCAATAATGCAGCGACACTTTTGTCAGCATTTGAGGAAAAGGAAGAGCTAGCAAGCCTTGTTACTGAATCCCTATCCGATTCCGAGAAGAAGGACAATGGAACAGGTATTCAGGTTTATATAGGAAATGAATCTCCAATCCAGACCATGAAGGACTGCAGTGTTGTCACTGCGACATATGATCTGGGTGAGGGCGTAAAGGGAACGATAGGAATTGTCGGACCAAAGCGCATGGATTATGAAAAAGTAATGGATAATCTAAAGACTCTTAAATCCCAGTTAGATGGAATTTATAAGAAGTCTGAGGATGAAACATAGGAAGGTGGTCAAAAATGCCAGAGAATATTAAAAAAGAAACAATCGACAATGAGACTGCAGAAAACAAAGCAGAAGAGATAGAGATTGAAGGAGCTGATGAGGAAAGCACTCAGGCAGCCGAAGAAGCAAAAGATACAGATGTGAATGAAACTGAATCAGATGATGATGCTTTAGCAGATGCAGATGCAAAAGCAGATGATAAGTCAGATGAAAAGTCAGATGAAAAGAAAGGTCTCTTCAAGAAAAAGAAAAAAGACAAGAAGGACGAGCAGATAGAAGAACTTAACGACCGTCTGAAAAGACAGATGGCAGAGTTTGAGAACTTCCGCAAGAGAAGCGAGAAGGAAAAATCCCAGATGTTTGACATGGGAGCAAAGACAATAGTTGAGAAAATCCTTCCTGTAATAGACAATTTTGAGAGAGGTCTTGCAGCAGTACCGGATGATAAGAAGGATGATCCTTTTATCACAGGTATGGATAAGGTCTACAAGCAGATGCTCACAGAGCTTGATGCTGCAGGTGTAAAGCCAATAGAGTGCGTAGGACAGGAGTTCGACCCTGATTTCCACAATGCAGTGATGCAGGTTGAAAATGATGAACTTGAGTCAGGCACCGTAGCACAGGAGCTTCAGAAGGGCTATATGTACAAGGATTCAGTGGTACGCCACAGCATGGTATCGGTAGTACAGTAATGATGTGTACATCTATCCGGCATGACAGTGAATCAGATTTATATGAATGCAGACAGCATTTAAGGGATTCATGTGAGACAACGGATGGTTACAAATATATTAAACAGGTAAAAACACTATATTTAATAGGAGGAAAATAAAATGGGCAAAATCATTGGTATTGATTTAGGAACAACAAACAGCTGCGTAGCAGTTATGGAAGGTGGAAAACCTACAGTTATAGCAAACCAGGAGGGTGCAAGAACCACACCTTCAGTAGTTGCTTTCACAAAGACAGGAGAGAGACTTATCGGTGAGCCTGCAAAGCGTCAGGCAGTTACAAATGCTGAGAAGACAATTTCTTCTATCAAGAGACATATGGGTACAGATTACAAGGTGCAGATTGATGACAAGAGCTACAGCCCACAGCAGATTTCAGCTATGGTACTTCAGAAGTTAAAGGCTGATGCAGAGGGATACCTTGGTGAGAAGGTTACAGAGGCAGTTATCACAGTACCGGCTTACTTCAACGATGCTCAGCGTCAGGCTACAAAGGATGCCGGCAAGATTGCAGGTCTTGATGTAAAGCGTATCATCAACGAGCCTACAGCAGCAGCACTTGCTTATGGTCTTGACAATGAGAAAGAGCAGAAGATTATGGTTTATGACCTTGGTGGTGGTACATTTGATGTATCTATCATCGAGATTGGTGACGGAGTCATCGAAGTATTATCTACAAACGGTGATACACACCTTGGTGGTGATGATTTCGATAACAAAGTAACACAGTGGATGATTGACGAGTTCAAGAAGGCAGAGGGTGTTGATCTTTCTACAGACAAGATGGCACTCCAGAGATTAAAGGAAGCTGCTGAGAAGGCAAAGAAGGAGCTGTCTTCAGCTACTACTACAAACATCAACCTTCCATTCATCACAGCTACAGCAGAGGGACCAAAGCATTTCGATATGACTCTTACAAGAGCAAAATTCGATGAGCTGACACATGACCTCGTAGAGAGAACAGCAATCCCAGTACAGAACGCTATGAAGGATGCAGGTGTTACAAATGCAGACCTTGGACAGGTATTACTTGTAGGTGGTTCTACACGTATTCCGGCCGTACAGGACAAGGTAAAGCAGATGACAGGAAAAGAGCCAAGCAAGTCTCTTAACCCTGATGAGTGCGTAGCAATCGGTGCTTCTATCCAGGGTGGTAAGCTTGCAGGAGATGCCGGTGCCGGCGAAGTACTTCTCCTTGATGTTACTCCACTTTCTCTTTCAATCGAGACAATGGGTGGTGTTGCTACAAGACTTATCGAGAGAAATACAACTATTCCTACAAGAAAGAGCCAGATATTCTCTACAGCCGCTGATAACCAGACAGCTGTTGATATCAACGTAGTACAGGGTGAGAGACAGTTCGCCCGCGATAATAAATCACTCGGACAGTTCAGACTTGATGGTATCCCACCAGCACGTCGTGGAGTTCCACAGATTGAGGTTACATTCGATATCGATGCAAATGGTATCGTAAATGTGTCTGCAAAGGATCTTGGAACAGGAAAAGAGCAGCACATCACAATCACAGCAGGATCTAATATGTCTGATGATGAGATTGATAAGGCTGTTAAAGAGGCTGCTGAGTTTGAGGCACAGGATAAGAAGAGAAAAGAAGCAATCGATGCAAGAAATGATGCTGAGAGCTTTGTATTCCAGACAGAGGATGCATTAAAGCAGGTTGGAGATTCTGTTGATGCCGCTGATAAGTCAGCAGTTGAGGCTGATATCGCAGCAGTTAAGTCATTCCTTGATGCACATAAAGAGGCAGAGGCTATGACAGAGGCTGATGTTGCAGAGCTCAAGGCAGCACAGGAGAAGCTCACACAGAGTGCGCAGAAGGTATTTGCAAAGATGTATGAGCAGGCTCAGGCAGCACAGGGTGCAGCAGGAGCAGGTCCTGATATGAACGCCGGAGCAGGTCAGGCAGGTCCTGATATGAATGCAGGTGCTTCAAACGGTGCAGATGATGATGTCATCGACGCAGATTTCAAGGAAGTATAATTAAACAGATGCTGCCATAATGATATGAGGATTAATGACCTGTAATCCGGGTTATCAATCAAAGCATCATAATGGCTGCGTAAGTAAAATTACTCGCAAGGTTGGCCGCTTGGCCGGCCTTGCGAATTAGTTGTATAATAAAAGGAATTTTCAATTATGGCAGAAAAAAGAGATTATTATGAGGTATTAGGAGTATCTAAGACCGCTACAGATGCAGAGATTAAAAAAGCCTTCAGACAGCAGGCAAAGAAATATCATCCTGACATTCATCCGGGTGATAAAGAGTGTGAGGAGAAGTTTAAGGAGGCTCAGGAGGCCTATGCCGTATTGTCTGATCCGGATAAGAGACGCCAGTATGATCAGTTCGGTCATGCAGCATTTGATGGCACAGGCGGTGGAGCCGGTGGCTTTGATTTCTCAGGCATGGATATGGGGGATATTTTTGGTGACATTTTCGGAGATTTCTTCGGAGGTGGAAGAAGCAGTGGCAGAAGAAATGGTCCTGCACAGGGTGCAAATGTCCGTCTCAGTGTAAGAATTTCTTTTGAGGAAGCTATATTTGGCTGCACAAAGGAGCTTGAATTCAACTATAAGGAGACATGCTCTACCTGTGGCGGCAACGGAGCTAAGCCGGGCACATCTCCTGAGACATGTACCCAGTGTAATGGTACAGGTAAGGTTGTCAGACAGAGTCAGTCTCTGTTTGGTGTAGTGCAGAATGTCACAACATGTCCATCCTGCGGTGGTTCGGGCAAGGTAGTAAAGGATAAGTGTCCTACATGTCACGGTACAGGCTACAATACCAAGAAGGTCAGAAAGACTGTTGAGATTCCAGCCGGTATAGATAATGGACAGTGTGTCAGAATACGTGAATACGGCGAGCCGGGCATAAATGGCGGACCGCGTGGAGATCTTCTTGTTGAAGTTATTGTTTCAGGCAGCAGGGATTTTGAGCGTCAGGATGTTAATATCTTTTCAAAGGCATCCATCTCGTATGCTATTGCAGCCTTAGGTGGAGATATAAGAATCAAGACTGTTGATGGAGATATTATATACACAGTTGCACCGGGTACACAGACAGGTACACGTATCCGCTTAAAGGGCAAGGGTGTTCCTTCAACAAGAAATAAAGCAATAAGAGGTGACCATTATGTCACACTTGTTGTCAATACGCCTACAGGTCTGTCTAAGGATGCTAAGGAGGCTCTTAAGAAGTTTGATGAGCTTTCAGGCGGTTCTCTGACCAAGGAGGGCGGAGCTTCTACTGATTCTAAAAAGAAAAAAGGATTTATGGATAAGCTCAAGGAGTCTTTGGACGATCTGTAAATAGATGATCTGTAATAGATGTCCTATAATATATGTCCCGCCATGTGTGGCGGGGCATTTTTTAGGCTATTTTTACGTATAAAAAAATGGGGCTTTTATACAGCACATTTTTATGGTATTATATGAGATAAGTTGTGGAGGCAGTCGTATGACTGCCTTGTAAAATGTACGGAAATGTTTTGAAATAAAACTGTATTTATACTATGTATCTATTTTATTAAGAGAGGATTTTTATATGAAGTGGAAGAAATACACGATTGAGACAACAACCGCGGCTGAGGATTTCATGAGCAGCATGCTTATGGAGCTTGGTATCGAGGGAATCGAGATTGAGGACAATATTCCCCTGACCAAAGAGGACCAGGCGGATATGTTTATTGATTTTCTGCCGGAGCTGCCTCCGGATGAGGGCATAAGCCATGTCAGCTTTTATATTGAGGATGATGGCAGTGATCAGTCAGATATGCTTAGAAAGGTAAAGCTTGGACTTGAGGATTTAAGAGATACTGTTGATGTGGGAAGCGGTGTAATTTCGTCATCTGAGACAGAGGATCTCGACTGGATTAATAACTGGAAGAAGTATTTTTCATCATTTACAATCGGTGATATATTGATTAAGCCTACATGGGAAGAGGTAAAGCCTGAGGATGCGGATAAATTTATGATAGAAATTGATCCGGGAATCTCCTTTGGTACAGGAAAGCACGAGACAACACAGCTTTGTATCAAGCAGCTTATCAAGTATATTGAGGGCGCAAAGGAAGCGCCTACAGTGCTTGATGTGGGCTGTGGAAGCGGAATCCTTTCAATTGTAGCTTTAAAGCTTGGTGCAAAGGAGGTTGTAGGTACTGACCTTGATGCTGACTGCATGATTTCTACGCGTGACAATATGCAGGTCAACCATCTGGATGAGAAGCTTGGCACGTTTTATGTCGGCAATCTCATAGATGATACAGAGCTTCAAAAGAAGGTTGGTACAGAAAAATATGATATCGTTGTTGCAAATATCCTTGCTGATGTCATCATTCCTATGGCACCTGTTATTCCTGACAGGTTAAAGGAAGGCGGATATTTTATCACATCGGGTATCATAGATTTTAAGGAAAATGAAGTTAAAGAGGCTATCGAAGCAGCGGGGCTTAAGGTGATAGAAATCAATCATCAGGGTGAATGGGTCAATATCACTGCGCAGAAGCAGGCTAAATAGTTTGGTGGATTATGTATCAGTTTTTTGTAGAGGAAGAGCAGGTTAATTCTGACAGCATCTCAATCACCGGAGGTGACGTAAATCACATAAAGAATGTACTGCGCATGAAAAACGGGGAAAAAATAAGAGTAAGCTCAAAATCCGGACAGGCATATTTCTGTCACATATCGTCGATTCTGGATGATGAGGTCATCGCAGCTATTGACAGTGCAGATGAGACGGGCACAGAGCTTGACAATCACATCGTGCTGTATCAGGGGCTGCCAAAGGGCGATAAGATGGAGCTTATTATTCAAAAGGCTGTGGAGCTTGGTGTATCTGAGATAGTACCGGTTGCCATGAAAAACTGTGTGGTAAAGCTGGATGAAAAAAAGGCAGCAAAAAAGCTGCAGAGATGGCAGGCTATCGCTGAGAGCGCAGCAAAGCAGTCAAAGCGCACAGTAATCCCCACTGTGAAGCAGCCGGTTACATACAAGGAAGCTTTGAAAATCGCCTCAGAGCTTGACATCACGCTGGTGCCATATGAGAATGAGCGTGGCATGGATGCGACAAGAGAGATAATGGGGCAGCTTAAGGCTGGTCAGACTATCGGTGTTGTCGTGGGTCCTGAGGGCGGCTTTGCACCGGAGGAGATAGCACTTGTGGATGAGCATGCCACAATGCACAGAATAAGCTTGGGACGCAGGATTTTACGCACGGAGACAGCAGGACTTGCTGCACTTGCCATGCTTGTATACAATTTGGATGTATAGACAGTAGAGATACTTAACAGTTAAGAAGTAGAAGTTAGGAGCAAAAATGGAAGCATATTTGGATAATTCTGCCACAACCAGATGCTCAAAAGCAGCGGCAGATATGGTTTATAAGCTGCTTACAGAGGATTACGGTAATCCTTCATCACTTCATATGAAGGGCGTTGAGGCAGAAAATTATATTAATGATGCTAAGAAAAAGATTGCAAAGACACTCAGGGTGCAGGACAAGGAGATACTATTTACATCCGGCGGCACAGAGTCGAATAATACTGCAATAATAGGTGTTGCAATGGCCAATAAGCGTGCAGGAAGGCATATAATCACATCTTCTGTAGAGCACGCATCGGTTTTGGCTGTGATGCAGTTTCTGGAGGAGCAGGGCTTTGAAATCACATATCTGCCTGTAAACCATGACGGCGTGATAAGTGTTGAAGAGCTGAAAAATGCAGTAAGGGAGGATACAATTCTTGTATCGCTTATGCATGTAAACAATGAGATTGGCGCAGTCATGCCGATTGAGGAGGCGGGAGCAGCTATAAAAGAGAAAAATCCTGCCGCACTTTTTCATGTGGATGCCATTCAGTCCTACGGCAAGCTTGAAATCAGGCCAAAGCGCATGAATATAGACATGCTTTCAGTCAGTGGACACAAGATTCACGGACCAAAGGGCAGCGGATTTTTATATATAAAAGACAAGACTAAAATCAAGCCGATTATATACGGAGGCGGCCAGCAGAAGGGCATGCGCTCAGGTACGGAAAATGTTCCTGCATATGCAGGTCTTGGAGTGGCAGCAGAGGAAATTTACACGGATTTTGATAAAAAAATAGCACATATGTATGAGCTTAGGGATCATTTTATAGAGTCAGTGCAGCGTATTGATGGAGTATCGGTAAACGGACGCACGGACCATACAAATGCACCTCATGTGGTAAGCGTGAGCGTAGATGGTGTGAGAGCGGAGGTTATGCTTCATACTCTTGAGGACAGGCAGATATATGTGTCTGCAGGAAGTGCCTGTTCATCAAACAAACCGGCAATCAGTTCAACACTAAAGAGCATAGGGCTTAAGCCGTCACTTTTGGATTCCACAATCAGATTCAGCTTTTGCGTGAATACCACACAGGAGGAAATTGATTACGCTGTATCAGTGATGGCAGAGGTGATACCAATGCTGCGAAGATATACAAGGCGCTAATGAGCTGCAAAGAGATCGCAGGTATTATCATAGCCGGTAACCATGAAGGGCTAAAAAGTTACGCATACAATGAAATATTAAGTAATTAAAAATAATAAATAATAAACAAAACCAATAAATAAAACCAGAACAGGAGAGTTACATGTACAAGACATTTTTGATCAAGTATGCTGAGATTGCGATAAAGGGCAAAAACAGATACATTTTTGAAGACGCGCTCGTTAAGAATATCAAATATCAGCTTCGCAATGTGGATGGAAGCTTTGAGGTAAGAAAGGAAAGCGGACGTGTGTACGTGGAGACAGACGGAGACTATGATTATGACGAGACAGTTGCCACATTGTCAAGAATTTTTGGTATCGTGGGTATCTGTCCGGTTGAGCTGCATGAGGATGAGGGCTTTGACAAGCTCTGTGAAGCAGTTATCGAGCATATCAACCATGTATACAAGGATAAGAGCTTTACCTTCAAGGTAAATGCGAGACGTGCCAGAAAGAACTATCCGATGACCTCCATGGAGATAAATGCCGCAGTCGGTGAAAAGGTGCTGGAGGCATTTCCTGAGACAAGGGTAGATGTACATAATCCGCAGGTTATGATCAATATCGAGATCAGACCTATGATAAATATTTATTCAGAGGAGATTCCGGGACCGGGCGGTATGCCGCTTGGCACAGCAGGAAAGGCAATGCTTCTGCTCTCAGGTGGAATCGACAGCCCGGTTGCAGGATACATGATTGCAAAGCGAGGCGTGGTAATCAATGCCACATATTTCCATGCACCGCCATATACGAGTGAGAGAGCAAAGCAGAAGGTTGTAGACCTTGCAAAGAAGGTTGCCAGATATTCGGGCAGGATAAAGCTGCATGTTGTCAATTTTACCGATATACAGCTTGCCATATATGAGAAATGTCCTCATGATGAGCTGACCATCATCATGCGCAGATACATGATGAAGATAGCAGAGCACTTTGCTGATGAGGATAAATGCTTAGGCCTTATCACAGGTGAGAGCATCGGACAGGTTGCAAGCCAGACAATGCAGTCACTTGCTGCAACAAACGAGGTGTGCCATATGCCTGTATACAGACCTCTCATTGCCATGGACAAGAATGATATCATTGATATATCAAACAAAATTGATACCTATGAGACATCGATTCTTCCGTATGAGGACTGCTGTACTATTTTCGTAGCAAAGCATCCTGTTACAAAGCCGAATATAAACAGGATTAAGAAGTCTGAGGAAAGACTTAACGATGTGATAGATGAGCTTATGAAGACAGCTATAGATACTACAGAAGTGATTATGGTGGATGCTGAGTAATCAGTGCCACCTTAGAGCAAAATAAAAAGGACCTGAGCTTCAGGTCCTAATTAATCAAATCATTGTGTCTGTATTACTTGGCTTCGTCGATGATATATGGTTTTAATACTTCCATAATCTCGTCAAGTCCGGTTTCTGTATGTATAGCGAGCTCTATTGGCTTAGAGAGGTCTAGGCTGAAGATACCCATAATTGATTTAGCATCAATGACATATCTGCCCGATATTAAATCAAAATCGAAATCAAACTGAGTAATAGCGTTAACGAATGATTTTACTTTCCCAATGGAATTTAATGAAATCTGTACTGTTTTCATATTGAAAACCTCCTTAAATAACTACTGTCATATAGATAGTAATAGTTTTTTAAGGAAAAGTCAATTAAATAGGAGTAAAAAAATAAAATGAAAAAAGCAGCCTTACATAATTTAGGATGTAAAGTAAATGCATATGAGACAGAGGCCATGCAGCATCTGCTTGAGGAGGCGGGCTATGAGATAGTTCCATTCACACAAAAAGCTGATGTGTATGTCATAAATACATGCTCAGTCACCAACATGGCTGACAGAAAATCCAGACAGATGCTTCACAAGGCAAAGAAAAATAATCCGGACTCAATAGTTGTGGCAGCCGGCTGCTATGTGCAGACAAGTGAAAAAGAAGTGTTAAACGACTTATCGGTGGACATAGTCATCGGAAATGACAGAAAGCATGACCTTGTAAGGCTGCTTGAGGAATACTCTTTGGACAGTGTAAACGATACCGTGGACGATATAAATGACGGAAAGCATGATTTTGAGGAGCTCTTTATAGACCAGACAAAGGAGCACACGAGAGCCTTCATCAAGGTGCAGGACGGCTGCAATCAGTTTTGCAGCTATTGTATCATTCCGTATGCCAGAGGACGTGTCAGAAGCCGTAGGTTTGAAAATGTAATAGCAGAGGTTGAAAGGCTCGCGGCAAACGGCTTCAAGGAGGTTGTGCTGACAGGTATCCATCTAAGCTCATACGGTGTGGATTTTGAGGAAGCTACAGGCCTTCTTGAGCTGATACAGGCGGTGAACGCAGTAAAGGGCATAGAGCGCATCAGGCTTGGGTCACTTGAGCCTAAGATTGTGACAGAGCACTTTGCGAGCGAGCTTTCAAAGCTTGATAAAATCTGTCCTCATTTCCATCTGTCGCTTCAGAGCGGCTGCGATGCAACACTTAAGAGGATGAACAGAAAATATACCACTAAAGAGTACGAGAGAGGCTGTGAGCTTTTGCGTAAATATTTTGTTCATCCGGCCATCACAACCGATGTGATTGTGGGATTTCCCGGTGAGACAGAGGAGGAGTTTGAACAGACTAAGGCATATCTTGAGCATATACATTTTTATGAGATGCATATCTTTAAGTACTCAAAGCGAAAAGGCACCCGCGCAGCAGTAATGCCTGACCAGATAGATGAGCAGATTAAGGCGGCACGAAGCGAAAAGCTCATAGCACTCGGTCATGACATGTCTAAGGAGTTCAGGAAATTCTATATCGGAAAGAATGAGGAGGTGCTTTTTGAGGAAAAGGCCGTAATCGGTGATAAAGAATACTTTGTCGGATATACTAAGGAATATGTCAAGGTCGCTAAGAAAACTGACGAAAACCTTGAAAATCAGATAGTTTCAGGCCGTATATCGGGTATGCTTACAGACGAAATATTACTCTTCGAATAATAAAAGGTTGTAATTTTATTACATTTATAATAAAATAATATTACAAGAAGGGCGAAACGTATGGAAAAAAATATTAACAACACACAATTTTTTACAGTTCAAAAGGAGCCTGAGCTTCAGGTAAGCGATGTACTTGAGATTGTGTACAAGGCATTAAAGGAAAAGGGCTACAATCCTGTTAATCAGATTGTTGGATATATTATGTCCGGAGATCCAACATATATCACAAGCCACAATAACGCGAGAAGTCTCATCATGAAGGTTGAGAGAGACGAGCTTGTGGAGGAGGTTCTCAAGACATACATTGAGAACAGCGCATGGGATTAATATGAGGATATTGGGTCTTGATTTTGGTTCAAAGACAGTCGGAGTAGCGGTGAGCGACGAGCTCTTAATCACAGCACAGGGTGTTGAGATAGTGCGCAGAAAGTCACCATCCAAGCTCAGACAGACTTTGGCACGTATTGAGGAGATTATTGCAGAGTACAAGGTGGACAGGATTGTGCTCGGCTATCCTAAAAACATGAATAACACGGAAGGAGAACGCTGCGAGAAGACGAAGGAGTTCGGTGATATGCTTGCAAGGCGCACAGGTCTTGAGGTCATATACTGGGATGAGCGTCTTACTACAGTCGCAGCCGACCGTTCTATGATGGAAACCGGCATACGCAGGGAGAATCGCAAGGAGTTTGTTGACGAGATTGCGGCGATTTTTATTTTGCAGGGATATTTGGATTATCTGTCAAATAGTCGGTCTTAGTTTTTATGCAGAAAATTAAATTTACTGACCCGCAGACTAATGATGTTGTCGAGTTTGCGGTTGAAGAAGAGACAACACTTAATGGAACACGATATCTTTTAGTTTCCGAAGGAGAAGAACGCGGAGACTGTGAAGCATATATTTTAAAAGAAGTAAGCACAAAGGATGAAGAGGTGCTTTATCAGATGGTTGAAGACGATGTTGAGTTTTCGGCTATTGCTAAGGTATTTTCTGAGCTTACGGATGATGACACTGCACTTGAATATTAGGATTGCAGTTGTACGTGAAATAAATTTGGAGGTAATATTTTGAAGAAAACAGAAAAACAGAATACAGGTAAGCTTAAGATCATTCCACTTGGAGGATTAGAGCAGATTGGAATGAATATTACTGCCTTTGAGTATGAGGACAGTATTATTGTAGTTGATTGCGGATTATCATTCCCTGAGGACGATATGCTGGGAATAGATTTGGTTATCCCTGATATCACATATCTTAAGGAGAACATCGATAAGGTCAAGGGCTTCTTTATCACTCATGGACATGAGGATCATATCGGTGCTATTCCATATGTGCTTAAGGAGATAAATGTACCGATATACGCTACAAAGCTTACCATCGGAATTATTGACAGAAAGCTCGAAGAGCATGGCATGCTCAAGACTGTCAAGAGAAAAGTCGTAAAATACGGACAGCATATCAACCTTGGCTGCTTCAGGGTTGAGTTTATAAAGACTAACCACAGTATCCAGGATGCAGCAGCGCTTGCTATCTATTCACCGGCAGGTATAGTTGTTCATACAGGCGATTTCAAGGTGGACTATACACCTGTATTTGGAGATGCAATTGACCTTGCAAGGTTTGGTGAGATTGGAAAGAAGGGCGTGCTCGCGCTTATGTGCGACAGTACCAATGCAGAAAGACCGGGCTTCACACAGTCTGAGAAGTCTGTCGGAAAGGTATTGGACGGCATCTTTGAGGATCACAGGAAAAACAGAATTATCATTGCTACATTTGCATCAAATGTAGACCGTGTGCAGCAGATTATCAACTGTGCGGAGAAGTATGGCAGAAAGGTAGCCATCGAGGGACGAAGCATGGTAAATATCATTTCGATAGCCTCAGAGCTTGGCTATCTGTCGCTGCCTGACAATATTCTTATAGATGTAGAACAGCTTAGAAGCTATCCTGATGAGCAGACTGTCATCATCACGACAGGAAGCCAGGGAGAATCAATGGCAGCTCTTTCGCGTATGGCAAACGGTACCCACAGAAAGGTATCCATAAAGCCAAACGATACCATTGTATTCAGCTCAAATCCTATACCGGGAAATGAGAAGTCGGTTACAGGTATCATTAATGAGCTCATGATGAAGGGGGCAGACGTTATATTCCAGGATGTCCATGTTTCCGGTCATGCGTGCCAGGAGGATATAAAGCTTATTTATTCTCTTGTCAATCCAAAGTACGCAATCCCTGTTCATGGAGAGTACAAGCATCTTGTGGCACAGGCCAAAATAGCCGAGCAGCTCGGATATGATACAGACCACATCAAGATCCTTTCATCAGGAGATGTGCTCGAAATCAATGAGGACGGTGCCAAGGTGACAGGCAGAGTGCATGTGGGCAATGTCATGGTCGATGGACTTGGTGTAGGAGATGTAGGAAATATCGTGCTCCGTGACAGACAGCGTCTGGCTGAGGACGGAATCATCATCGTTGTGATGACACTTGAGGCAGGCTCAGGACAGCTGCTTGCAGGTCCTGATATTGTATCGAGAGGATTTGTATACGTGCGCAATTCTGAGAGCCTGATGGATGAGGCAAAATGCGTGCTGGATGACACAATGGAGCGTCTGACAGACAACAATGTGACAGACTGGGGCAAGATAAAGACAGAGGTAAAGGATGCATTGGGAGACTTTGTTTGGAAGGAAACAAAGAGAAGACCGATGATTATACCTATAATTATGGAAGTGTAGGAACAGCTTATGGATTTTAACAAGGCTTTATTTGGTTTTATAAGGGTTGCTTTTTCAATAATGATTGCTCTTTTAGTGCTGTTTGCGGGCATAAAAATCTGCAGCATCTGCTATGATTTTGGCTACAGAGTTTTTACTGAGCCTGCCATGACAAATGGCGATGGTCAGGATGTACTCGTTCAGGTGGAAAAGGGCATCTCCGCAGAGGAACTTGGACAGCTTTTAGAGGACAAGGGCCTTGTAAGGGATCACAATTTATTTTATCTCCAGCTTAAGCTGTCCGCTTACTCAGGACATATAAAGCCAGGCATTTACACACTCAACACTTCAATGACGGCAAAGGATATGATGGTAATCATGTCCTCCGACAAGAGTGATGAAGAACAGACACAGACTACGGAGCCTTCGGATACACAGTAATTATCCGTTAAGCGCATTTGTGTCAATAATTAGATTAGGAAATACAAGAATGATAGTTGATGAGAGACTTGTCACATATATCAATTCCTTGGACAGAGGCAACACGCCTGTATTAGATGAGATAGAGAAGGAAGCCTTAAGAGACTTCGTTCCGATTATCAGAAAAGAGATGCAGAGCTTTTTAAAGCTGCTTCTTGCAATGCAAAAACCAATGCGTATTCTCGAGGTGGGAACAGCGGTTGGTTTTTCTGCCGTTTTGATGGCAGAGTATGCACCGAAGGGTTGTAAGATAGTGACGATTGAAAATTACGAAAAAAGAATACCTATCGCAAAGGCAAACTTTGAAAGAGCCGGGAAGCAGGAGCAGATTACACTCTTAGAGGGCGATGCAACGGAGATACTTCCACAGCTTGAAGGACAGTTTGACATGATATTTATGGACGCGGCAAAGGGACAGTATATCAACTTTATGCCGCAGGTGCTTCGCCTTTTAAAGACAGGCGGGGTGCTGGTGTCCGACAATGTGCTGCAGGATGGCGATATCATAGAATCGCACTATATCGTTGAGCGCAGAAACCGTACCATCTACAAGCGTATGAGGGAGTATCTCTACGAGCTTACACACTCCGATGAGCTGGTGACGGCAGTGATGCCTATAGGCGATGGCATTACGGTGTCAACAAAGATTTGATGAATACAAAACTGTATGGGAGAAAAAATGAGAAAAATAGAATTACTTTGTCCGGCGAGCAGCCTGGAGGTACTTAAGATAGCAGTTATATATGGAGCTGATGCAGTTTACATCGGTGGAGAGGCATTTGGACTAAGGGCCAAGGCTAAGAATTTCTCCATGGAGGAGATGGCAGAGGGTGTTGCCTTTGCACATGCTCACGGTGTGAGAGTGTATGTTACTGCCAATATTTTGGCTCACAACTATGACCTTGACGGAGTGCGTGAATATTTTACAGAGCTTCACAACATGAAGCCGGACAGACCTGATGCACTGATCATTGCAGATCCGGCGGTTTTCATGATTGCAAAGGAGGTCTGCCCGGAGATAGAAAGACATGTCAGCACACAGGCCAACAATACAAACTACGGCACATATCAGTTCTGGTGGAATCTCGGAGCCAGCCGCGTGGTGACAGCAAGAGAGCTTTCGCTTAAGGAGATAAAGGAGATAAGAGGGCATATAGATGACAGGATGGAGATAGAGACCTTCGTGCACGGAGCAATGTGTATCTCATATTCCGGCAGATGCCTGCTTTCCAACTATTTCACAGGCCGTGATGCAAATAAAGGCGCGTGCACACATCCGTGCCGCTGGAAATACTCTGTTGTGGAGGAAAAGCGCCCTGGTGAGTATCTGCCGGTATACGAGAATGAACGTGGCACATATATCTTCAACTCAAAGGATCTGTGCATGATAGAGCATATCCCGGATCTGATTGATGCAGGAATAGACAGCTACAAGATAGAGGGACGTATGAAGACAGCTCTCTATGTGGCAACAGTAGCAAGAACCTACCGTAAGGCGATAGATGATTATCTTGAGTCACCTGAAAAATACGAGGCAAATATGCCATGGTACTTAGAGCAGATAAAGAGCTGTACCTACAGGCAGTTTACCACTGGCTTTTTCTACGGAAAGCCTTCGGAGGAGACTCAGATATACGATAACAATACTTACGAGAAGGGCTACACATACCTTGGTATCGTAGGTGCTCCAAATGAAAAAGGTCTCTACCGCATGGAGCAGAGAAACAAGTTTTCAGTTGGCGAGCAGATTGAAATCATGAAGCCAAACGGTGACAATGTGCTTGCAACAGTGCTTGCACTCGTTGATGAGGACGGCAATGAGATGGAATCCTGCCCACATCCACAGCAGGTATTCTATGTAAAGCTGTCAGAGACACCTGATGAGTTTGATATTTTAAGACGTCAGGAGAATGAGGCTATCGCTTTAGATTAAAATAATTGTTTTTTAGGAATGAATCCGCTATACTAAATTATGGTATTGCGGATTTTTTTGTAAAAAAATACGGATTATTTGAAAATTTGTTGAAATAATAACTGAAATACAACGGATAGTAATGGAGAAAAAATGTTAAAAATAGCTATATGTGATGATGAAAAAGTATTTAGAGATAATATAAATAAATATGTTGCAGCCTATTTAAACGAAAAAGAGATTTCTTATGAAATAGATACATTTTCATCAGGTAAGGAAATAATTGATTTAGGAATTGAAATTAAACAATACAACATCATTTTTTTGGATATTAATATGGATGATGTTGATGGAATTGTTACGGCACAAAAAATCAGGGAATATAGTTCTGAAATATATATTGTATTTGTGACAGCTTATATAAATTATTCGTTGGAGGGCTACAAGGTCGAAGCCATAAGATATCTGTTGAAAAATAATACTAATTTGGAGGCTTCCATAAGCGAATGCATGGATGCCATTCTTCATAAGATGAATTTGGTAGTAAAAAAGAAAAAATTCAAGTTCAATGAAGGAGAAAAGGAGATTAATATAGACAATATACTATATATTGAAAGCAAATTACATAAACTGCAATTCTATATCATGGAGGATAAAATCAAAATCTATAATTTATATGGCACATTAAATGAGCTGGAAAATGAACTAAAAGATTTCCATTTTATTAGAATCCATCAAAGCTATTTGACTAATTTGAAATATATTAGGAGTGTTAAATGCTATAAAGTACTGTTATGTAATAATCAGGAATTGCTCATACCTAAGGCAAGATATAAGAATGTGAAGGATGCATTCATTTCATATAAGGGAGAATTGTGATATATGTTTACATATTTTTTCAGTTTAGTAATTATTATATTTGAAGCGATATGTTGTAATTTATTTTACGATGTTTTTTGCAAAGAAAATTCGAGATTAAGAAAAAGTCAAAAAGTTTTGCTGATGCTATCATTGATTTGCTGCTATTATTTATGCGGATTATTTTTGTCTGATATGCTTATATTGAAAATGACGTTGGTTGTACTGGCTGCAGTTATAATTATGAGTTTTTATTTTGAAATTAGTATAAAAAAATCAGTCATTTTTGCATTATTATATCAAGGATTATCAATCATAGTTGATTATATAGCTTATATTAGTAATAACACAATTATTTCAAAAGCGGGTGAGGTACAAAAAGGATATGCGTTAGAGGGAAGCTTGGTTGTTATTTTTAGCAAGATTACCGTATTTTTATGTATCTTACTGCTAAAAAAACACTTTGGAAAAAAATCAACAGAGACTTTACCTGACAAAATATGGGGAAGATTTTTGTTTTTTCCTGTATTTACAATAATTACAATTATAGCAATGATTATGACGTTTAAATATACAAAAAATGAAGTGCAGGCGAACGTTTTATATTCTATCTCTTTGGGATTGGCTGTGATGAATATATTTGTATATTTCCTGATTAACGATATTGTAACTAGTGAAGCTAAATTGCATGAAAAGGAAGTATTGGGACTACAGTTTAAAAACCAAATTGATATGTACCGTTCTATTTCGGAAAATTATGAAATTCAGAAAAAAAAGTCACATGAATTTAAAAATCATATATTGTGTATAGAATCTTTATTGAAAGCTCATGAATATGACAAGGCAAGTAAATATGTAAGAAATATCAGCGATACTTTTATTGGAGAAAAGAATGTAATCAATACAAATCATGTGATAATAAATGCGATTCTTAATACAAAGTATCAGGAGGCTATCAGTAAGAATATTGTTTTTGTGTTTAAGGTAAATGATTTATCAAAAATTGTAATAGAGGATGAGGATCTGGTAGTGATTTTAGCAAATCTGCTAAATAATGCCATTGAAGCATGTGAAAAATGTGAGGAAAAGAAAACTATAAAACTAAAGTTTGTGATAGAGGAAAATCTTATAGTTCTTTCGGTGAAAAATACATGCAGTCATCCAATTATTTACAGTGATAATGAAATAAAAACAAGTAAAAAAGATGAACCAGAAATGCATGGCATTGGTATAAAAAATATTATTCAAATTGTAGAAAAATACAATGGCGAATATGTTATTAAAAATGAGAACAATGAATTTAGTTTTTCTATTATTATCCCATTATAATATGTGACCATAGTTTATGTCCATTTTCTGCAAAAAATGTTCGTTTTGTGCACGGATTATTGATTTTATCTATTATGTTTGATAAAATTATACAAAAGGGGAGAAAAAGACATGGTGAAAAATATAGTTAATGCTATAGTGGAACAAATGGAAAAAGAAAATTTATTGAATATAGAGATGAAAGAATATTTCACATATAGTATAGCTATGATTATAGAAAAATGGATTACTATTATATCAGTACTATTTGTTGGTGGGATTTTTAAACAGACTGTTCAAATGATGTTATTTTTATTCTTTTTTCTATTATTAAGGAAAAGGACTGGTGGATATCATGCAAGTTCATTTTTGCATTGTTATATAGAAACAATAATTATTAGTATAGTTGTTATTCATATGTGTTTAATATCAGCTCGTTACATGATGATTATTTATTTGCTGGTTATATGCTCTATATTAGTAATAAGTTTTATAGGGGTAGTAAATCATCCTAATTTGGCATTGGATTATGTTGAAGTTAACGAGTCAAAGAAGGCTACTAGATGTATTTTAGCAATAGAAAGTATTATAATAGTATTGCTTATTGTGCTTGATGTATGTAGGTTATGTGTTTGTTATATGTCTGCTTCTATTATATTATGCGCATTACTTTTGGGGTTGGCAAAAATTATTAAACAGGAGGTGAAATTTGAAAATGAATAGTTTGAAAAGACTAACATTAGAACTTGTCAAAAAAGTAGTTATTTTCGAGATAAAAAGAGATAATGAAACCCATCCATTTTGCGCTTGTATTTTATATCAACCTAAAAGACCTGAAAAAGGAAGATTTCAGGTAACAAATAATAGAAACATATAAATAATTATATCAAAGAAGAAGGAGAAAAAATATGAACAAAATCACAAAAGCGAATTTTAAGAAATTGGTTTCAGTACTCACTTTAACATTAGTAATGACTCTAGGTATGAGTATATCAGTATTTGCAGCTAAAGGTGCCATTAATGGATACGCTACTACTGGCTCATCTCATATAACCCGTACAGAAGCAAGTGCGTCAACAACATATGAAAAAAGGACAGGCTCTATTTCGGTAGATTCAACCTATAGTTATGTTAACACATATACGCTTGCGACAGGTAGTAGTACTAAAAGTAAAGGCTATTATACGTCAGTTGAAATTGATTTTTCAGCACCATATAATTGTCGTAGTGTTAGGATAAGAAGTTCACATAAAGTTTCTGCATATGGTCAGACATGGACTGCAAATTCAACGGCGGTATATTGATTTTAACAGTATAATACAGTACAATTAAGTAAAATCATTAAAAAAAGGATGGGGAGTTTAACATGAAGAAAAAACGCATATTAATCGCATCAATCATCTTCATACTTATCATCTGTATTGTGACTGCGGTTTTTATAATAAAGAATAGAAACCGCAGTACATCCAATACAATGTACACATATAACTCTGGAGATGTACGATGTAATTATTCAGAAGACAATGTACTGTATCTTGATGATTCCGGAATACTGCATCTCATCGATACGGCATCAGGCAAGGACATGGTCTATTGCGATAAGCCCAACTGCACACATGAAGGATTCTCGGGCTCCAATGAGAAGCCCTCATGTCCTGCAGCTTTTTATGGTTTGTCAAAAGCTGGAGCGGTAATTTACAATGATCATCTCTATTTTATAGGGAATATGTCAGAGGAAGACATGACAATACAGTATCTGTATGTGATGGATTCTAATGGTGAGAATCGAAAAAAAACAGCTAAATTAGAGAATGTTCAGAATGTTACGGCTGTTTTGTACAGGGATAATTATGTTATAGGAGCTTACAGTAACAGAATAGAGCTTAATGATGAAGGACAGATTATAAATGATGATAAGCCTGAAGCCGGTATTTTTGTTATAGATCTCGATAATTACAAGGTGTATATGAGTGATAAGATAACAAGCGAACAGGCAAATATTACGGACATATATTATAAAGACGAAGTAGTGTACTATTCGACTGTGCGGTTTGGAGATGATGTTACAGAGCTGATGATAGAGGAGGGAGCGTCAGATGATGCGGAGTCTTTTGCTTATGATAATATGCTTAATGGAATATATCAATATGATATAGCAGATGAAAAGACAACATGTCTGACGGAAATAGACCATATTAACGATCTTTGGCTGTTAGATGGCGATGGTTATTATTCGTCAAAGGATGGATATTTTGTGTTTGACACCGAAAGCAGACAGACAAGACAGCTTCCGATAGATGCGGATGGAAAAACACAATATGGACCATTAAAAAAGAGCGGAGACTTTTTATATTATGCCCTTTCTGAAGAAAAAAGTGATGAAGTGACATATTATCGCTTGAAGGATGATAAGAGTGAAGAACTGATGAAGCTGTCTACTGAAAAGGCATTTGGCATTGCAAGCATATGCGGCCAGTCGGTATATGTCAACTATACTGATGATGAAGGCGAATTTTCACTTGGAGTTATAAGTCTTGATAATCTGAATAAAGGCAATTTTAATCCGAGAAAATTGAGGTGCTATAATGAAGAATAAGAAAAAGGGTATTTTGATAGCGGTTGCAGTAGCAGTCATTGTTGTTATAGCAGTGGCGGCAGTCTGTCTTAACAGAAAAACGGATAAAACCGGAGCAGTCAGCGAAGGCAGGACAGAGTCGGCTGATAAAACAAAAAAATCGGATAAAGCTGATAAAGAAGAATCAGAGAACAAAAGAAATTCAGATGCGCAGGTTATAACGTTTGCTGTACCTGATATTTGTAAGATTGATAAGAATAATCTAAAGAAGTTCAACGATGCACTTGCTGCGGACGGACATGATTATGAGCTCGAAATCAAAACCTTGTCCTATGACAATTATGGACAGGCTGTTGAGGGAGCCTTGGAAAACGGAAAAACAGATATAGCATTCCTGGGTTTTGGTGATGCTGCCGGAAATAATCCGGTGTATGATCTGGTACGCTCTGATCTGGTTCTGAATCTTGATGATATCTTATCGGGCGATAAAGGAAAAACACTCTATGAGGCTTTTCCAAAGAATCTTTGGGAGATGGTTAAATGCGATAAGCATATTTATTCGATTCCGTCAGCACTTGCAAGTGATGAGGGAGTTTATGCAGCCTTCAACAGGGATTACGTTTCTGACGATGCGATAAGTGCATGGGATGGCAGCATAGACGGAATATATCAGATACTTCAGGGTGTTAAATGGGATAAAAGTGATACTCCGAGGTTTGAGTATCTCATAAGCGGATATACATTTGATGATATGCTTGGCTGTGAGATAAGAAACGGGCTCTGCTTCGACTATGATACTATGTCTGTTGGAAATCCTTTAGAGTCACAGAAATTTACCGGATATCTGAGGGTGCTTGACCGGATGAAGAAGGACGGCTATATGTCTGATGATTTGACAAATGAGATAACATATCTCAACAATCCGGGGCTGAATGATGCTCATGTATTAAAAAATGTCAAGGAAGGCAATTTTGCAGTTGCTTTATGCAATGGTAGTGTGGATGAAAATTTTAAAAAGGACAATATCACGGTAAAGGAAGTAAAGACTTACCTTTCATCAAGGATAAACGGCTCCATCGGTGTAGCAAAGAAAGCAAAGGATACTTCTGCTGCGATGGATTTCCTTAGTCTGTTATATGGAGATGAAAAGTACGGCAATATCCTTTTGTACGGTGAAAAAGATAAGGATTATAAGCTTAAAGATGGCATTGCAGAAGCTTGTGATGGAGGCAGTCTGGATGATGACTATCTGACGAAGCTTAGTCTTAATCTTTTCGTGAATGTTTATCCGACAAAGAACGAGAAATATGTGGACAATCGTAAGAAGGAGTTTTTTGACTTTTATGACAATGCCACATTGTCTCCGTTTATCGGCTTCGAACCGGATACTAAGAATATGGGCAGTATTTCAACAGATTTAGATGATTTCATGACAGGACTGCATGGTGCCACTGTAGATGATACTTTAGACGGTGCCGTACAAAAGCTTACAGCAGATGGAATGGACAGCTATCTTGAAAGCGTGAGAAGTCAGTGGGAGGAATATAAGCAATGACACTTGAATTGGAGGGGCTTACAAAAGTTTATAAGGATAAAACCGCACTGGATGATGTGTCGTTTTCATTTACACCGGGAATATATGGGCTTTTGGGACCGAATGGAGCCGGTAAATCAACTATGATGAATCTCATTTCTGACAATCTGACTCCATCAAAAGGCCGTGTGCTGCTTGACGGAAGGGGCATAGACGAGCTTGGAAGTGAATACAGGAAGCTTCTCGGATATATGCCACAGCAGCAGAATATATATCCTGAGCTTAGTCTTAGGCGTTTTCTTTACTTTATGGCATCCCTGAAAGGATTAAAAAAGAGTGAAGCCTGGGAAGATATAGATCACTATGTGCGCATGGTAAAGCTTGATGATGTCCTTGGAAAAAAGCTTGGCGCTTTTTCGGGTGGAATGAAGCAGAGAGCACTGATAGCACAGGCACTCATAGGCAATCCCGGCATACTTATACTGGATGAGCCAACGGCAGGGCTTGACCCGAAGGAGAGAATCAGAATCCGCAATCTGATATCAGAGGTTGCAAAGGACAAGATTGTTATTATTGCGACTCATGTGGTTACGGATGTTGAGTTTATCGCCAAAGAGATAGTTATGTTAAGCAACGGTAAAATAATAAGGAGTGGTTCTCCGTCAAAGCTGCTTCAGGAGCTGGATGGAAAGGTATGGAATATTTTTTTATCGGATAATGAGATAGATGAGGTGAACACCAGATACAAGGTGAGCAATATTTCAAGGGATGCAGACGGTGTCATAGCCCGCATTATTGCCGATTCGTATGATGGCAGATGGCAGAAGGAGGCTGTGCGTCCAAATCTTGAGGACTTGTATTTGTATCTTAATGGGGACTGAAAATGGATATAGTAAAAAACGAAATATGTAAACTATTGACTAAAAGAACAGTGCTTATTCTTTTGTTTTTGCTTGTTCTGAATCCTGTTCTTGGACTGTATACCATGAATACCGTAAATGATGATGGGTATACAGGTAAGGACTACAGCGCGCTGTATGGCGAAATAAGCAATTACAGTCGTGAGGATGTTTTGCCGGAAATTGAACAAAGGCAGATGACGGCAGAAGCTTACGGCAGGATTAGTCTGTGCAGCAGGGTATACAAGGAAGTAGGAGCATGTCTTTCTTATGATGAGTATCTGGACTCTGTCAATGAAAAGGCTGACGAGATTTCGATTATGAATAAGTTTTCCGGCAATGGAGGCTTTGCAGAGAAAAATGCTGCTAAAACGAGCAGAGTCTACAGTAAGCTTGAAGGCACAGTGCCTGAGGTTATGGATGCATCGGGACTTTTGAATATTACAGACAATGAGCTCACGGATTATGTGGCAGTGATTATGCTTTTTATCATTGCGCTCAACCTTGTTTTTTATGAAAAAAGCGAGAACCAGCTTGCATTGCTTAGAACAACTGCAAGGGGCAGAAGGCAGCTTATGGCGTCAAAGTCATTTGTGATGATTATGGCGGTCGTGCTTATCACCTTGCTGTTGTATGGCATCAATGCAGTCATAAGCATGTGCTTTTACAATCCGATAAATCTGAAAAGTCCGCTTCAAAGTGTTTATCTGTACTATGGCAGTCCGTTTAAGCTTAGTATAGGACAATTTCTGGCATGCTATTTTCCTGTGAAAATAATAAGCTTTATATTGCTTGGCCTGTTTTTTATGCTGATATGCGCAGCGCTTGACAATATTATATTTGTGTTCGTTGCTTCTGCAGTGACCGTGGTTATTGAGGCTATCTGCTACACAACGATTTCAGGAACCAGCTTCCTAGCCTTCCTTAAGTACATAAATATCATGTATGGAGTCAGGACAGGCAGACTTTTTTCTGATTATGTCAATATCAATCTGTTTGGATATCCACTTAATACCGGGGTATTGTATGGCTTATTCTGGCTTGTGTGTATAGCTGTATGTATTTTTGCGGTTACAAATTATCTCAATTCGGTGCATGAAAAGAGGCTGCTTTTACTGCCCGGCTTTGCCTGCGGCAAAAATACAGGCTGTCATACATCTTTATTTTTGCACGAATGCTATAAGGCACTTGTTCCGGGAAAAGTGTTACTTATATTGATTGTAGCAGCTCTTTTTGTGGTATGGTGGAATCCGGCAGAGAAGCTTTCCTATGACTCGGTTGATGAGGTGTATTACAAGGAATATATGGACAAATATTATGGACCTTTAACTGCCAAAACCAATGAGCTTCTGGATGAAGAAAGAGCAATATACGACCGACTGTCAGATAACATTGCTTACGATATGGAGCAGGGGAAGAGTGAAAGCTATATCAATATAAAGTACAAGGATGAACTGAGCAGACAGGAGGCATTCAACAAGCTTACAGCACATGTGGATTATCTTAAGACGTTAAATGAGGGGTGGCTGTTTTTTGAAAAGGGCTATGATATCCTTACCGACAGAACAGACTTCAAAAACCGTGATACAGCACAGGCATTTGTGTATGTTATTCTCCTAATAGCAATAGCCTGCGGTATATGCGGAGCGGATTATGCAAACCATGAAATCCGGCTTTTAAGGACTACCCGCCGTGGCAGGAAGCAGCATATGGGAATCAAATGCATACTTGGCTTTTTGGGCACTGTCACAGCATTTGCACTTGTATATATTGTGCGGCTGTGCAATGTGCTTTTAGCATATGGCACGCAGGGGCTTAATGCTCCGGCGGCAAGTATGGAGCATCTGTGGCGTGTTTCGCAGAATATATCGGTAGGGCAGTATATACTTATCATAATGCTGATGCGCTTTATAGGGGGATTACTGGTCAGCCTGTTTGTTTTTGCAATGTTTAAATACTTAAGAAGCGGCATGTCTGTGATTATATCATGCGTCCTTTTTATTGTGCTGCCACTGGCGCTTGTGGCTTTTGGGGTGACGAATGCGCAGTATATGTTGTTAAATCCGCTGCTTCTTGGAAATATATTCTAAAATATATTTTGAATTCACTAGGAAAAACATTACAGATTGTTCCAATGAAATAGATAAAAAGCATCTGTCCGGAAAAACCGGATAGATGCTTTTTACTATAATACAAAGTTATAATTTTTTATAAAAATCTGTGATGCGGTCCATGCGTGCCCCCATATTCATAAGCAGTGCATCTGCAATAGTAATTGCAGCCATAGCTTCAACAACAACAACAGCACGTGGCACGATAATCGGGTCATGACGTCCCTTGATGGAAATCTCTATATCTTCACCGGATTTATTTACGGTGTGCTGTGTAGCTGCGATTGAAGGAGTAGGCTTTATGGCAGCTCTGAAAATAAGCGGTGAGCCGTCTGTCATGCCGCCGAGAGTACCACCGGAGTGATTTGTCTCTTTTGAAACAGCGCCATCCCTCATAATAAAGGCATCATTGTTTGTAAGTCCGGTTGCCTTTGCTGCATCAAAGCCATCGCCGATTTCGAAGCCCTTTACAGCTCCGATAGACATAATAGCTTTTGCCAGATTGGCATCAATTTTCTCGAATACAGGATCACCGAGCCCGACAGGAAGACCTGTGATGACACATTCACACACACCGCCTGAGGAATTGAGTGATTTAAGGCATTCCTCCAGATATTCGGAAGCTTTTAGCGCTGCATCGGCATCAGGCATATAAAGTGAATTGTTGTAAATCTCATGGGCATCAAAATTAACCTCATTAATTGTAACAGGACCTATTGATCTGGTGTATGTAAGAAATTTTATGCCAAGGCTCGAGAGCATCTTTACAGCGATAGCACCTGCTGCAACACGGCCTATTGTCTCGCGTCCCGAAGAACGACCTCCGCCTCTGTAGTCTCTGAAGCCGTATTTCTCATCAAAGCAAAAGTCAGCATGTCCCGGACGATAGTATGAAGCAATCTCACTGTAATCCTTTGATTTCTGGTTTTTATTCCACACAACCATAGAAACAGGTGTACCTGTAGTCTTTCCCTCAAACACACCGGAGAGAATTTCAACCGTATCATCCTCCTTGCGTGGAGTAGTGAACTTGGACTGTCCCGGTTTTCTTCTGTTTAAGAATATCTGAATATCCTCCTCACACAGCTCAAGCCCCGCAGGAACGCCGTCCACAACGACACCTAAGCCCTTTCCGTGTGATTCTCCCCATGTTGTTACCTTAAAAATATTTCCGTATGATGAACCTGCCATGATGGTCTCCTTATTATAATAATGGGTAACTATTTAAACCTCTGAGAACAAAAAATGATACATCATGCTTGCATGTAAACAGCATTTTAGGTTTTCAATGTGACTCGAATAGTTACGATAATAAATACATTATAATTAATACCAAGTTGAATAGTCAAGAAAACTATGATATTATTTTATTTAGATAACTTTCGAACTATGTTTGTATATAATTATGTGATTAAAGGGTCAAAAGGTATCATCGATGCATGCTTGCATGCCTGTATATGCAAAGCGCAAATTAGGCGAAGCATAATTTAAGCGAAGCATAATTAAGCAGCATCATTTGTAGCAATTTTGCCACAACGTAAGGCACGTGGGCGCTCACGGTGACCGCGACTTACGTGCCGTCCTTAGCGCCACAATGATAAACAACTACAATAAGACAGCAAAAGAGGGAGAAAACATGGAATTTAACGGGGTATTTCACCAGGCATACGACAACTACTGCTATCCTTTAAATGAGGATGAATTAATCATAAATATAAAGACCGGTTATGATGTGAAGGAAGTAAATATCATACTCGGTGACCCGTTCGCAGCCGGTATCTTAGGCGGTGGGGAGACCTGGAATGGCGATAAGCAGCCGATAATATTTAAAAAGAAATTAAAGCACCAGATATGGTGGACCACCACGGTAAAGCCACCATTCAAGAGACTTAAATATTATTTTGAGCTCATCACAGAGGATGAGAGATGGTTTTACTTTGAGGATGGCTTCGTGAGTGCAGAGCAGATGGCACTTGAGGGCAGAAGCCGCCAGTGCTTTGTATTCCCGTGGATGAATCCGTGTGATATTCCGGTCACACCGAAGTGGGTAAATGACACTATATGGTATCAGATATTTCCGGATAGATTCTGCAATGGAGACCACTCGATAGATCCTGATTATGTTGTTCTGTGGAGAAACAGGGGAAAGGTCAAAAATGAGGAATGCTTCGGCGGAGACCTCGCAGGAATCATTCAAAAGCTTGATTACTTAAAGGAGCTTGGAATAAACGGAATCTACCTGACACCGATAAATGAGTCACCGAGCAATCATAAGTATGATACAACGGATTATGCAAAGATAGACCCGCGCTTTGGAGATGAAGAGACCTTTAAGAGGCTTGTGTTAGAAGCCCATAAGCGTGATATGAGAATAATGCTTGACGGAGTGTTCAACCACTGTGGCTATTATTTTGCACCGTGGCAGGACGTTTTAGCAAAGGGGACAGATTCAGAGTATTATGACTGGTTTATGATCAATGAATGGCCTCTTGACTTTAAGCATGGAGCGGCTAAAAAGGGTCAGTTTTATACGTTTGGATTTTTTGACAATATGCCAAAGCTCAATACAAATAATCCGGCGGTGCGAAAATACTTTATCAATATCTGCGCCAACTGGGTAGAAAATTATCATATAGACGGACTGCGCCTTGATGTGGCAAATGAGGTGTCACACCGCTTCTGCAAGGAGCTTAGGGCAAGGCTTAAGGAAATCAATCCGGATATTTACATTTTGGGCGAAATATGGCATAATGCTCTTCCATGGTTGCGCGGAGATGAGTTCGATGCTGTTATGAATTATCCGCTTGGAGAGAGCATCAAGGATTTCTGGATAGATAAGAGCCAGACGAATCAGGATTTTGAGTATACTATAAACAGATGTTATACCAACTACATGCAGCAGACCAATGATGTGCTTTTCAATCTGCTTGATTCACATGATACAAAGCGCCTTCGCTCTGATACAAAGAATCTCGACCAGTATTTTGCACAGCTTGCAGTGCTTTTTGCCATGCCGGGCAGCCCATGTATATATTACGGCACTGAGATTGCCATGCCGGGCAGCTATGACCCTGACTGCAGACGATGCATGCCGTGGGATGATATTGAGGCAGGCAGGTTTAAGGAGCGCATTGAGATGGTATCAAAGCTCATTCATTTAAGGGCGAGTGAGCCGCTTTTAAAGGGCAGAAACTTCCATTTTCCTGACGATTTTGCTGACAATCCGAGGGTAATCCAGTTCAGAAAGATGGGCTGGGTGGATACATATGTGGAGGTTATAGTCAACTGCTCTGATGAGGATATTGAGGTGCCAAAGGACGGCGAGATACTTTTTGAGAGGCATTGCATAGATACCACACTGCTGACCAACGGAATATTAATCAGAAAAATCGTAGGCAATGGCGATAAGTAAAAGAAACAGGAGAATTAAACGAAAATATGGCTAAATATGAGTTACTAAAACAAGAGGGACGTGCCAAGAGAGGTACATTCCATACTGTGCATGGAGATATACAGACACCTGTATTTATGAATGTAGGAACAGTAGGTGCGATAAAGGGCGCTGTCTCTACGGACGATTTAAAGGAGATAAAGTGTCAGGTTGAGCTGTCAAATACATATCACCTGCATGTAAGAACCGGAGACAAAATCATTAAAGAGCTTGGCGGACTGCACAAATTCATGGTGTGGGACAGACCAATCCTTACAGATTCCGGCGGATTCCAGGTGTTTTCACTGGCAGGTCTTCGCAAAATAAAGGAGGAGGGTGTGTACTTCAACTCGCATATTGACGGTGCCAAGATATTTATGGGACCTGAGGAGAGCATGCAGATACAGTCAAACCTCGGCTCCACGATAGCTATGGCGTTTGACGAGTGCCCATCGAGTGTTGCAGACAGACAGTATGTGACAAACTCTGTAAACAGGACCGCGCGCTGGCTTGAGAGGTGCAAAAAGGAGATGGCACGCTTAAACAGCTTACCGGATACTATCAACAAGGAGCAGCTTTTATTCGGCATCAATCAGGGAGCTATTTATGATGATATAAGAATTGACCATGCAAAGCGCATTTCTGAGCTTGAGCTGGATGGATATGCTGTCGGCGGACTGGCGGTAGGAGAGAGCCATGAGGAGATGTACCATATTCTTGATGAAACAGTGCCTCATCTGCCTGTTAATAAGCCTACATACCTGATGGGAGTAGGAACTCCTGCCAATATACTTGAGGGCGTAGAGAGAGGAATCGACTTCTTTGACTGTGTATACCCAAGCAGAAACGGCCGTCACGGACATGTATACACGAATCACGGCAAGCTTAATCTGTTCAACCAGAAGTATCAGAAGGATATGCGTCCTATTGAGGAGGGCTGTAACTGTCCTGCCTGCCGCACATATTCGCGTGCATATATCAGGCATCTTTTAAAGGCAAAGGAGATGCTCGGAATGAGACTGTGCGTGCTCCATAATTTGTATTTCTACAACAACATGATGGAGGAGATAAGGGATTCGCTTGATGCAGGTCGTTTTGCCTCATACAAGGCTGAAAAGCTCTATGGAATGACACAGGGAGAGCAGAGCTAGCAGATAAATATAAAAAATCTCGAAAATGATAAAAAATCCTTGCCGTTAGCACGTTTAACGTGTATTATGGTAATAGTGCTTAGAACACATCAATTATAGAATATTTAGGAGGAACAATTGATGACATCAATTTTAGCAAACGGTCAGGCAGCAGGAACAATTGGAATGATTGTCTGGTTAGTAGTACTTTTCGCAGTTATGTATTTTCTTATGATCCGTCCACAGAAGAAGGAGCAGAAGAAAAAGGAGCTTATGCTTAATGAGGTTGCAACAGGAGACACAGTTCTTACAACAAGTGGATTTTACGGTACAGTTATCGATATCGAGGACGATACTGTAATCGTTGAGTTTGGTAACAACAAGAACTGCCGTATTCCAATGCAGAAGGCAGCTATCGCTGACCTTGAGAAAGCAGAGGATTCAGCTAAATAATGCACATTTGTAAAGCCGTCACATAAGTGGCGGTTTTCTTATTATCCGCATCTCTTGCAATAATAATAAAAAACTGTTATTATAGTATGCAGTTATTATAAGCTGCAGTTATAAATTGCATGAAAAAGTAAAATATCCCGGCATATTGAAATAACTACTTTAATGCTTTAATATAAGAATATGTATTTTTATGTAAAAGAGGTAAGAAATTATGGAATATAAAGTTGGTGTAATTTCCGGAGACGGAATCGGACCGGAGATAGTCGCTGAGGCTAAGAAGGTATTGGATAAGATAGCAGACAAGTATGGACACAGCTTCAACTACACAGATATCCTTATGGGTGGCTGCTCAATTGATGCAACAGGTGTTCCTCTTACAGATGAGGCTATTGCGACTGCGCTTGATTCAGATGCGGTGCTGATGGGTTCAATCGGTGGCAACACAGCCACATCACCATGGTACAAGCTGGCCCCTGAGCTTCGTCCGGAGGCAGGACTTTTAAAGCTTAGAAAGTCGCTCAATCTGTTTGCAAATCTTAGACCGGCATACCTGTACAAGGAGCTTGCTGCAGCATGTCCGCTCCGTAGCGATATCATCGGAGACGGCTTTGATATGATGATTATGCGTGAGCTTACAGGAGGTCTGTACTTCGGAGCCAGAGAGACAAAAGAGGTGGATGGAGTTGTTACGGCCACAGATACACTGACATATAATGAGAATGAAATCAGAAGAATCGCAAAGCGGGGCTTCGATATAGCCATGAAGAGAAGGAAAAAGGTCACATCCGTAGATAAGGCAAATGTGCTTGATTCTTCCAGATTATGGAGAAAGATCGTCGAGGAGGTCGCTAAGGATTATCCGGAGGTTACATACGAGCATATGCTTGTTGATAACTGTGCAATGCAGCTTGTAAAGGATCCTAAGCAGTTTGATGTTATCCTCACAGAGAATATGTTTGGCGATATTTTATCAGATGAAGCAAGTATGGTGACAGGCTCAATCGGTATGCTTTCATCAGCAAGCCTTAACGATACAAAGTTCGGACTTTACGAACCAAGTGGCGGATCTGCTCCTGATATCGCAGGAAAGGGCATTGCAAACCCTATCGCAACAATCCTTTCAGCAGCCATGATGCTTCGCTATTCATTTGATCTGGACAAGGAAGCACAGGCAATCGAGGATGCTGTAAAGCAGGTGCTTAAGGAGGGCTACAGGACAATCGACATCATGCCACAGCCGGGTGAGACTACAGAGGGTATCACACAGGTAGGCACAGCACAGATGGGGGATCTCATCGCAGAACGTGTGTAGCTGCATGACTTATAATAGACAGCTAACAGGTTATAGATATGCAGATCGTTGTGTATACAGTAGTAATGATGAAGTACTCAAAGAAATAGTCGGAGATAAATAAGGAGATAAAATATGATAAGTGATAACGCAAGAGCCGGAATGCAGCAGGCACCGGCAAGAAGTTTATTTAATGCTCTTGGTTTTACACCGGAGGAAATGAAAAAGCCTATGGTCGGAATCGTAAGCTCATTCAATGAGATTGTTCCGGGCCATATGAATATAGACAAAATCGTTGAGGCTGTAAAGCTTGGAGTTGCAGAGGCAGGAGGAGTGCCTGTAGTATTTCCTGCAATCGCAGTCTGCGATGGTATTGCAATGGGACATGTGGGTATGAAATATTCCCTTGTCACAAGAGATCTGATTGCAGATTCTACAGAGTGTATGGCAATCGCTCATCAGTTTGATGCACTTGTAATGGTTCCAAACTGTGACAAGAACGTGCCGGGACTTCTGATGGCGGCTGCACGTCTTAATCTGCCTACAGTATTTGTATCAGGCGGACCAATGCTCGCAGGCCACGTAAAGGGCAGAAAGAGAAGTCTTTCATCGATGTTTGAGGCTGTCGGCTCATACGCTGCCGGTACTATGACAGAGGATGATGTATGTGAGTATGAGAACAAGGTATGTCCTACCTGTGGTTCATGTTCGGGAATGTACACAGCCAACTCTATGAACTGTCTTACAGAGGCACTTGGTATGGGACTTCGCGGAAACGGAACAATACCTGCTGTATATTCAGAGCGTATACGTCTTGCAAAGCATGCCGGAATGGCTGTTATGGATATGTACAACAAGGGCATCAAGGCGAGAGATATCATCACAAAGGATGCAATAATGAACGCACTCACAGTTGATATGGCACTCGGCTGCTCTACAAACTCTATGCTTCATCTTCCGGCTATCGCTCATGAGATAGGCTTTGATTTTGATATCAGCTTTGCAAATCCAATCAGTGAGAGGACACCAAATCTCTGCCACCTTGCCCCGGCAGGCCCTACATATATGGAGGACTTAAACGAGGCCGGCGGTGTGTGGGCTGTCATGAAAGAGCTTGCTGATATCGGACTTTTAAATACAGATTGTATGACTGTTACAGGAAAGACAGTTGGAGAGAATATAAAGAATGCAGTCAATAGAGACCCTGAGGTTATCAGACCGGTAGACAATCCATATTCAAAGACCGGAGGACTTGCAGTGCTTAAAGGAAATCTGGCTCCGGACGGCTCTGTAGTAAAGCGTTCAGCAGTTGTCGATGAGATGATGGTTCATGAGGGCCCTGCAAGAGTATTTGACTGCGAGGAAGATGCAATTGCAGCAATAAAGGGCGGCAAGATCGTAGAGGGTGATGTAGTTGTCATCAGATACGAGGGACCAAAGGGCGGCCCTGGAATGAGAGAGATGCTTAACCCTACATCCGCTATTGCCGGAATGGGACTTGGAAGCTCTGTAGCACTCATCACAGACGGACGTTTTTCAGGAGCTTCAAGAGGAGCTTCAATAGGTCATGTTTCACCTGAGGCCGCAGTAGGCGGACCGATTGCTCTGGTTGAAGAGGGCGATATCATAAAGATTGATATTCCAAACATGAAGCTTGAGCTCGATGTGTCAGACGAGGTGCTTGCTGAGCGTAAGGCAAAGTGGCAGCCAAGGGAGCCGAAGGTTACAACAGGCTATTTGAAGAGATACGCAGCGCTTGTTACATCAGGAAACAGAGGAGCCATCCTTGCACTTCCGGGCGAGCAGAACGCGTAGTATATATTTTGATAGAAAATTCAGTACGAATAAATTTTTACCTATTATCGTAAAGGATTCGTATAAGAAAAAGAGGAATACAAGATGCAGTTAACAGGATCACAGGTTATTATAGAATGCTTAAAAGAACAGGGTGTTGACACAGTATTCGGTTATCCGGGAGGAGCCATCCTTAATGTCTATGACGAGCTCTACAAGCATCCGGAGATTAAGCATGTGCTGACCTCACATGAGCAGGGAGCAAGCCATGCGGCCGACGGCTATGCGAGAAGCACCGGAAAGGTTGGCGTCTGTCTGGCTACAAGCGGACCGGGGGCGACAAATCTGGTCACAGGAATTTCGACAGCATACATGGATTCGATTCCAATTGTCGCAATCACATGTAATGTCGGAGTCTCGTTACTTGGAAAGGACAGCTTTCAGGAGATAGATATTGCCGGAATTACAACGCCTGTAACCAAATACAGCTTTATTGTAAAGGATGTAGAGAAGCTTGCAGATACAATACGCAGAGCCTTCGATATAGCAAGAAAAGGCAGACCGGGTCCTGTGCTTGTGGATATTCCAAAGAATGTTACGGCTGATCTGGTAGAGTACACCAGGCAGGAAATCAAGCTTCCTGAGCGTGTGACAGAAACAATTACAGACAGTGACATTGATAATGCAATTGAACTCATAAAAGCATCCAAAAAGCCATATATATTTGTAGGAGGCGGAGTGGTTCTCTCCGGAGCAAGCAAAGAGCTTAAGGAATTTGTAGACAAGGTGAATGCACCTGTTTGCGATACGCTCATGGGCAAGGGTGCATATGACGGCACAAGTGATAACTATACAGGCATGCTTGGTATGCATGGCACAAAGACCTCAAACCTTGGAGTTTCAGAGTGCGACCTTTTGATTGCGATTGGTACACGTTTTTCGGACAGAGTGCTTGGCAATCCTAAAAAGTTTGCAGACCAGGCCAAGATATTACAGTTTGATGTAGACGCAGCAGAGATTAATAAAAATATCCGTGTTACATCGAGTGTTATAGGCGATGTGAAGGAAATACTTACACGCATCAACAAAAAGCTCACACAGCTTGACCACAATTCATGGGTTGAGCATGTGCTTGCATATGCAAAGACTTTTCCTCTTACATATCACAAAGAGGGACTTAGCGGACCATTTGTTATTGAAAAAATCTATGAAATGACAAAAGGAAATGCTATAATGGTTACTGAGGTCGGTCAGCATCAGATGTGGGCAGCCCAGTATTACAAATACAGCAAGCCGAGAACTCTTCTTACATCAGGAGGTCTTGGTACCATGGGATACGGTCTCGGTGCTGCAATCGGTGCCCAGACAGCTAATCCTGACAGGACTGTAGTCAATATTGCAGGTGACGGATGCTTCAGAATGAACATGAACGAGCTTGCAACAGCTTCAAGAGAAAAGCTTCCTCTTATCGAGGTTATAATAAACAACCATGTACTTGGAATGGTACGCCAGTGGCAGACTCTTTTTTACGAGAAGCATTACTCGGCAACCGTACTCGATGATGGGGTGGATTATGTAAAGCTTTCAGAAGCAATGGGAGCCACCGCACGACGTGTTAAGACCCAGGAAGAATTTGAAAAAGCATTTGCAGATGCCTTAAAGAGCAAGACACCGTTTGTTATCGATTGTATCATTGATTCAGATGACAAGGTATGGCCTATGGTTGCACCGGGCAAGCCTATCAACGAGTCTTTCGATGAAGAGGACTACAATGCGACACAAGGAGGAAATTAGAGTGAGTAGAGTTTACAATTTTTCAGCAGGACCTGCAGTTTTACCTGAGGAGGTATTGCAGGAAGCAGCAGCAGAGATGATGGATTATAAGGGAAGCGGAATGTCGGTTATGGAGATGAGCCACAGATCTAAATGGTTTGATGACATTATCAAGGATGCCGAGAAGGATCTCCGCGAGCTTATGAATATACCTGACAATTACAAGGTGCTTTTCCTTCAGGGTGGTGCTTCACAGTTCTTCGCTGAGGTACCGATGAACCTTATGAAAAATAAAAAAGCAGGATACATTATCACAGGTCAGTGGGCTAAAAAGGCGTTTGCAGAGGCTAAGATTTACGGAGACGCCGTAGAGCTTGCTTCGTCTGCAGATGAGACCTTTTCATACATACCTGACTGCTCAGATTTACCAATCACAGATGATATGGATTATGTATACATTTGCGAGAACAATACTATCTACGGAACAAAGTACAAGAAGCTTCCAAACACAAAGGGAAAGAACCTTGTAGCTGATGTATCTTCATGCTTCTTATCAGAGCCTGTAGATGTATCAAAATATGCTGTTATCTATGGCGGAGTACAGAAGAATGTAGGACCTGCCGGAGTAGTTATAGCAATTATCAGAGAGGACCTTATCACAGATGATTGTCTACCGGGCACACCAACCATGCTCAAGTGGAAGACTCAGGCCGATAATGATTCTCTTTACAATACACCACCATGCTACGGCATCTATATCTGTGGCAAGGTATTCAAATGGCTCAAGAAGATGGGCGGTCTTTCAGTTATGAAGGAGAGAAATGAGGAGAAGGCCAAGATTCTCTACGATTTCCTTGATCAGAGCAAGCTCTTTAAGGGAACAGTAAGAAAAGAGGACAGATCACTCATGAATGTTCCGTTTGTAACAGGAGATGCAGAGCTTGATGCCAAGTTTGTAAAGGAGGCAACTGCAGCCGGATTTGTAAACCTTAAGGGACACCGTACAGTTGGCGGAATGAGAGCATCTATCTACAATGCTATGCCAAAAGAGGGCGTTGAGAAGCTTGTAGAGTTTATGAAGAAGTTTGAGGAGGAGAATGCATAATGTTTAATTACACATGCTTAAACCCAATCGCAGGAGTAGGCCTTGACCTGTTCTCTGACGATTATAAAAAGGTTGATGATATTAAGGATGCAGATGCAGCACTTGTAAGAAGTGCCGCTATGCATGACATGGAGCTTGGTGACAAGGTGCTTGCTGTGGCAAGAGCAGGAGCAGGAGTAAACAATATTCCGCTTGACAAGTGTGCCGAGCAGGGAATCGTTGTATTCAACACACCGGGAGCCAATGCAAACGGTGTTAAGGAGCTTGTGTTTGCCGGAATGCTTTATGCATCAAGAGATATCGTTGGAGGTATCGACTGGTGTCTTGCAAACCAGAACGATGAGAATATTGCAAAGACAGCCGAGAAGCAGAAAAAGAACTTTGCAGGAACAGAGATTTCAGGCAAGAAGCTCGGTGTTATCGGACTTGGAGCCATCGGTGTACTTGTTGCAAATGCTGCAGTACATATGGGCATGGATGTTTACGGATATGATCCATACATCTCAGTAAATGCCGCTTGGAACCTTTCAAGAAGCGTTAAGCATATCAGCAATGTTGAGGACATCTACAAGAACTGTGATGTCATAACAATCCATGTACCTCTTCTTGATTCAACAAAGAAGATGATAAACGCTGATGCTATTGCAATGATGAAGCCAACCGCTATCGTATTAAACTTTGCCAGAGATCTTCTTGTTGACGAAGAGGCTATGGTAGATGCACTTGCCAAGGGAAAGGTTAAGAAGTACGTTTCAGATTTCCCTAACAACACAACTGTTGGAGCAAAGGGATGCATCGTAACACCTCATCTTGGAGCATCTACAGCAGAGTCAGAGGACAATTGTGCAGTTATGGCTGTCAAGGAGCTGAGAGATTACTTAGAGAATGGTAATATCGTTCATTCAGTAAACTTCCCTGACTGCAGCATGGGTGCATGCACAGCTTCAGGCAGAGTCGGAATCCTTCACAAGAATGTTAAGGGTATGATTGGACAGATTACAACAGCTCTTGCAGAGGCTGATATCAATGTATCTGATCTGACAAACAAGGGCAAGGGTGACTATGCATATTCACTTCTTGATCTTGATTCAGCTATTGATGCTTCTACCGTTGAGAAGCTTTCTGCCATTGACGGAGTGCTCAGAGTGAGAGTTATTAAATAGTGAATTAATATTTGATTTAAATACTGATCCCCCATATTTTATATGGGGGATTTAGTGGGTTATAAGGAAGTAACAAATATAGAAAATATATAAGAAATATAAGAGATATAAAAGATATAAGAGATATATAGGAGATTATATGATCAGACAAATTCTTGGTGAAGTATCAGTGCCGGTTGCAAATACCGAGGTACAGCAGGTTATTGAAAACCCGGGCATTGTAAAGACGTATCTGGAGAAATATATGCCATCGCTTATCAGCTTTCTCGTGCAGCTTGTTGTTGCGATTGTGATACTGCTTATTGGTATTAAAGTGATTAAATCAATTGTGAAAATAATTAAAAAAGGATTTGATAAAAGCAGAATGGACGCTGCAGTGGCATCATTTCTAGCAAATATGATTAAATACTTTTTGTATTTTATTCTTGTCATGGCACTGCTTTCGGGCTTTGGAGTGGCGACCGGCTCTGTTATAGCGGTTCTTGGCTCTGCCGGACTTACTGTAGGTATGGCATTGCAGGGCAGTCTGTCGAATTTCGCAGGAGGCGTGCTTATTCTTTTGATGAAGCCGTTTAGCGTGGGCGATTACATAGTTGACGGTTCAAGTGGTACAGAGGGCACTGTAAAGGATATAAATCTGTTTTATACAAGGCTTTTGACAATAGATAACAAGATGGTTATGATACCAAACGGAAAGCTTGCTGATTCGTGTATCACAAATGTATCTATGATGGATAAGAGGATGCTTGATTTGAGAGTAACAGTATCCTACAGCACAGATTTAGCATTTGCAAAGAGTGTGCTGGAATCTGTTGTTACATCAGCAGATACGATGCTTCGCGATGAGCCGAGCAATGTGTTTGTGAGTGAGCTGCAGGATTCGGCAATAGAGCTCGGTGCGAGAATCTGGGTGAAGAACGAGGATTACTGGAACACAAAATGGCAGCTTACAGAAGAAATTAAAACAGCATTTGATAAAAATAACATCGAAATTCCGTTTCCACAGATGGATATTAATATTCAGAAGAGGAGCATAGACTCTGACTGTTAAAGCCGGGTGTTGCAGAATATTACTTTAACAGATTTTTTGTGGTAAATATACTTATAATTTAACTATAATATGTAAAAATGTGGTATACTATCATCATCGCATTTTAGGAGGAATAATTGATGACAATTCACGATTTGGCTGAATACGAGATTTTAGATGAGCACAGAGTGGAGGATGTCCAGTCGGATGGATTCATTCTGAGACACAAAAAAAGTGGTGCAAGGATTGCCATTTTATCAAATAATGATGATAATAAGGTATTTTATATAGGCTTCAGGACTCCGCCGGAGGATGAGACGGGGGTACCGCATATTATTGAACATACCACGCTCTGCGGTTCAAAGAAGTTCCCGGTAAAGGATCCCTTCATTGAGCTGGCAAAGGGCTCGCTCAATACATTTTTAAATGCCATGACATACCCTGACAAGACAGTTTATCCTGTTGCCAGCTGCAATGATCAGGATTTTAAGAATCTCATGGATGTGTATCTGGATGCAGTGTTTAATCCGAATATCACAAAGTACGAGGAGATTTTCAAGCAGGAGGGCTGGCACTACGAGCTTACAGACAAGGATGATGAGCTTAAGATAAACGGAGTGGTGTACAATGAGATGAAGGGAGCATACTCATCGCCGGATGAGGTGCTTTCAAGCCAGATTTACCGCTCGCTTTTCCCTGACAATACCTACAGCAAGGATTCAGGCGGTAATCCGGAGTATATTCCTAAGCTTACGTATGAAGCATATCTGGACTTCTATCACAAGTATTATCATCCATCCAATTCATACATTTATCTGTATGGTGATATGGATGTTGTCGAGAGACTTGAGTGGCTGGATAAGGAATATCTGAGCCTGTATGATTATAAAAAAGTTAATTCAGAAATTAATAAACAGCCTGCATTTGATGAAATAAAGAATGTTGAGGCACAGTATTCAATTACCATGGATGATACACAGGAAAATAAGACTTATCTATCTTATAACCGTGTGGTAGGGGATACGCTTGATGAGATGCTCTATCAGGCATTTGATGTGCTTGACTATGCACTTGTCAGCTCACCGGGAGCACCGGTGAAGCAGGCATTGATAGATGCGGGAATCGGTGATGATGTGTATGGCTCATATGATGCGGGCATTTTGCAGCCGGTATTCTCGTTTGTGGCAAAGAATGCCAATGCATCTCAGGCAGATGAGTTTGAAAGCATTATAGAAAGCACTCTTAAAGAAGTTGTTAAAACAGGAATTAATAAAGAAGCACTCCTCGCGGGAATCAACAGCAGCGAGTTCAAATTCAGGGAGGCTGACTTCGGACAGTTTCCTAAGGGACTCCTTTTTGGATTAAACTGTTTAGACAGCTGGCTGTTTGATGATATGAAGCCTTTTATACATCTGGAGTGTCTTGGTACCTTTGCTAAGCTTCGAAAGGCTGTAGATACCGATTATTTTGAAAAGCTTATACAGGAGTATCTGCTTGACAATACCCATGGTTCATCTGTCACAGTAAAGCCGAAGCGTGGACTTGGCAATGAGAGGGAGGAGGCTTTGGCAAAGGAGCTTTCCGATTACAAGGCATCTCTTTCAGATGAAGAGATTAAGAAGCTGATTGAGGATACAGAGCATTTAAAGAAATATCAGGAGGAGCCTTCGTCGGATGAGGACCTGCGCAAGCTTCCAATGCTTACAAGAGCAGATATGAAAAAGAATGCTATGCCTTTTTCAAACATTGAGGATGAGCTTTTGGATGTAAAGGTTGTGCGTCATGACATAGAGTCAAACGGCATTGATTATATATCATTTTTATTTGATGCAGGTGATTTTGCCCAGAGTGAGCTTGGCTATCTTGGCTTCTTTACAAACGCACTCGGGCTGGTGAGCACCGAAAAGTACAGCTATACTGATTTAGCCAATGCTACCAACATATATACCGGCGGAATCAGCACAGGTACTGCAAGTCACCCGGATATTAAGGATAGAAATAATTTCGTGTTTAAGTTTGAAGTGAAGCTTAAGGTATTGGAGAAAAATCTTGACAAGGCACTTGAGCTTATGGAGCAGATGCTTCTTACATCGGATTTTACAGATACAAAGAGACTGGGTGAGCTTGTAGCGCAGATTAAGGCAAGGCTTCAGGCTAACCTTAGCAGTTCAGGTCATTTGGTTGCAGCTATGCGAAGCATGTCGAGCTTCTCGCGCTACGCGCTTTATCAGGACGAGTTAAAGGGAGTTGCTTTTTACCGCTCTATATGCCGCATAGAAAAGGAGCTTTCAGAGTCACCAAAGAGTGTGTCAGATAAGCTTGCTGCAATAGCCAAAAAGCTGTTTGCAAGAAACAGAATGCTTATCAGCTTTACCGGAAATAACGAGGCATATGGCAATGCAAAGCCTTCACTGGAAAAAGTTATAGCTGGATTTAATAAAATGAGTGCTGTAGGCAATCAGGCAGAGGTTCATTTCAATACAGCAAAGGAAGCATTTATCGATGCATCCCAGATACAGTATGTGGCAAAAACAGGTGATTTCATCTGCGAGGGCTATGAATACACCGGAGCACTGAGACTGCTGCGTATCATCTTAAGCTATGATTATCTCTGGATAAATGTCAGGGTAAAGGGCGGTGCTTACGGCTGCATGAATACATTCCTTAGAAGCGGAGAGAGCTACTTTGTCTCATATCGAGACCCTAATCTGTCAGACACACTTGATGTCTATGACAGGATACCTGAGTATATAAAGAGCTTTTCACCTGATGAGAGGGATATGACCAAGTATATTATCGGTACCTTCAGTGCTCTTGATACGCCTATGAATCCGGAAGCAAAGGGCAGCAGATCACTGTCGGCATATCTCGAGGGTATTACCTACGAGCAGATTCAAAAGGAGAGAAATGAGATACTAAATGCACAGCCGGAGGATATCAGAAGGCTTGCAGACCTTGTAGAGGCAGTACTTAAGAAGGACAGTATATGTGTCATCGGCAATGAAAATATGATTAAAGAGTCGGCAGGGCTCTTTGAGAATGTTGAAAAGCTTATATGATTAAAGGGTCACAAGGTATCATCGATGCATGCTTGCATGCAATTCGATGTATACCTTAGTGACCCGCACTACACCGAGAAAGTAGCAATTTGCTGCCCAAATGCAGCAAATTAGCGGATTTCGAGGTGGAGTCAGATTACGGGAATGCGTAGCATGTAGTAATCTGATTAATCATAAATGAGGGGCAAAATACCTTTTGACCCTCATATCCTTATAAATACAGATTCACATAGGAGGAAAAATGATACAGAATTTCAAATCGGGTTTTGTTACAATAATCGGTAGACCAAACGTGGGCAAGTCAACACTGATGAACAGGCTTATCGGTCAGAAAATTGCCATCACCTCAAACAAGCCTCAGACCACAAGAAACCGCATCCAGACAGTATACACGGATATGGAAAAGGGACAGATAGTGTTCCTTGATACTCCGGGCATACACAAGGCCAAAAACAAGCTGGGCGAGTATATGGTCAATGTGGCGGAAAAGACATTAAATGAGGTGGATGTTGTGCTGTGGCTTGTGGAACCGACCAACTTTATCGGGGCGGGAGAGCAGCATATCATAGAGCAGCTTAAAAAGGTTAATACACCTGTTATATTGATTATCAACAAGGTAGATACAGTGGAAAAGGAAAAGGTGCTTGAGTATATAGACACCTACCGCAAGGTATACGACTTTGCAGAGATTATTCCTACGTCAGCCTTAAGAGGACAGAATACGGATGATGTTATTAATTCTATATTTAAGTATTTGCCTTATGGCCCACAGTTCTATGATGAGGACACCATCACAGATCAGCCGGAGCGTGCAATCTGTGCTGAGATTATCAGGGAAAAAGCGCTCCATGCTCTAAATGACGAGGTGCCGCATGGCATTGCAGTAGGAATTGACCGCATGAAGACAAGAAAGACAAAGAGTGGTTCTATTATAGATATGGATGCCACAATTGTCTGCGAGCGAGACTCCCATAAGGGAATCATTATAGGAAAGCAGGGCAGTATGCTCAAAAAAATCGGTACCAATGCGCGCTATGAGATGGAAAGACTGCTTGACTGTAAGGTGAATCTGAAGCTATGGGTCAAGGTAAAGAAGGATTGGAGAGACAGCGACTTCCTTATCAAGAACTTTGGATACAAAGAGGAAGAATAGTATTTTGAAAGTAAGATTAAGATGTCACAGAGTGTAGTGTTGACCGGTATGGTGCTTTCAGCCATGCCGGTAGGGGATTTTGACAAAAGAATAACGATTCTCACAAAGGAACGAGGGAAAATCACAGCCTTTGCAAGGGGGGCAAGACGTCCAAACAGCCAGCTTATGGCAGGAAGCAATCCATTTTCGTTCGGTGAGTTTGAGCTGTTTGAGGGTAAAAGCGCATATTCTCTTTCAAAGGTCACAATCAGCAACTATTTCAGGGAGCTGACACAGGATTTGGAAGCGGTATACACCGGGTTTTACTTTCTGGAGTTCTGCGGATATTTTTGTCAGGAGAACAATGACGAGAAGGATATGTTAAAGCTCCTTTATCAATCACTCCGTGCTCTTGAATCACCGGCATATAAAAATGAGCTGGTCAGGGCTGTTTTTGAGCTTAAGGCTATTACGATAAATGGCGAGGGTCCATCGCTGTTTTCGTGTATACACTGTCATTCAAGGGAAGGACTTAATGTCTTTTCGGCAAGACGCGGAGGGGTGTTTTGCGACAACTGTGGCACGCAGGTGCAGGGCAGGCGTATACTAAGCGATACACTCTATACCATGCAGTATATTGTTTCAGCTGATATCACGAAGCTGTACACGTTTGCAGTGTCAGACGATGTGCTTGAGGAGCTGAGAAGCATAATGAAGGAATATCTTTCAATCTATGTGCATCATGATTTTAAATCAGCAGCTTTTCTGTGATAAATTAAAGCATGAAATTAAATCATGAAATAATTAATAGATACTATGCATGTCGTTGCCCTTTAAAATATGATACTTGAAATCATATATACAAAAGGGTATAATATCATAGATTATATTTTAGGAGGCAGCTATGAATAAAAAGCTATCAATGCTGTTGCCTGTTATTGCGACATGCGGTTTGCTTGCCGGGTGCGGTACAGATTATTATACCAAGGACAGCACGGTGTTTGTTGCAAAAAACGGCAGTGTGGTATCTACAGATGTCGAGGACTTTGATACAGCTGCATACAAGCAGGATGACTTACAAAGCTATGTGGACAAGTCAATAGACGACTACAATAAGAAGAATGACGGTTCGGTCAAGCTCAAAAAGCTGACTGTCGAGAAAAAGAAGGCATCTCTTACCATGAGCTATGCTTCGACTGACGAATACACTGATTTCAATGGGACAAAGCTTTTTTCAGGAACGATTGCGGAGGCTCTGGCAGCCGGATATGATTTCAAGACCGATTTCGCGGCGATAGATGATGGCAAGGCAAAGAAATGTGAATCATCTGAGTTTCTGGATGAAACCGGTTACAAGGTCGTTGTTTACGAAGGCAACTCAAATTTGCACGTGAAAGGGAAAATATTATATGCATCTGTCGACAAAGTAAAGCTTGTAGATGACAAAACAGTTGCGATTGGTGACAAGTACAGCCTGCTTGCATCGCAAACCACAGGGACAGAGAGTGTCACAGAGAGCACGGAAGCAGTAAAAGCCGATGCGACTGAAGAAACGGAAAACGGAGCGGATGATAGTGTCAGTGATGATGATATATTAAACTCGGTCAAGCAAGATAACGAGGTCACATTTGACTTTGACAGTGAGGAGGACAATTCGGCGCCGGTGTCATATATCACATATGTTATATATAAGTAGATTAAGGCGTGAATTGTTATTTAATTATAATTAAGAATACAAGTAACTATTCAGTACAGCTCATTCTAATGCGCCTGCGGCTCGCAGCTGTGAAGGTACTGAACGGTTACGAATACAAATAAATCATAAGTAAGATAGAGAGGAAACAAGAATTATGGAAAAGACCATGGACAAAATCGTACAGGTAGCAAAAGCAAGAGGATTTGTATATCCGGGCTCAGAAATTTACGGAGGTCTTGCAAATACATGGGATTATGGAAACCTGGGCGTAGAGCTTAAAAACAACGTAAAAAGAGCATGGTGGAAGAAATTTATCCAGGAGAATCCTTATAACGTAGGTGTAGACTGCGCCATCCTCATGAATCCTCAGACATGGGTTGCATCAGGACATCTCGGCGGCTTCTCAGATCCACTTATGGATTGCAAGGAGTGTCATGAAAGGTTCAGAGCTGACAAAATCATCGAGGATTTTGCACAGGATAATGGTATTGAGCTTGAGACATCAGTTGATGGCTGGACAAACGAGCAGATGGTAGACTTCATCAAGGAGCACAATGTTCCATGTCCGTCATGCGGCAAGCACAATTTTACAGATATCAGACAGTTCAACCTCATGTTCAAGACCTTCCAGGGGGTTACAGAGGATGCTAAGAATACAGTATATCTTCGTCCTGAGACAGCACAGGGTATCTTTGTAAACTTTAAAAATGTACAGCGTACATCACGTAAAAAGATTCCGTTCGGTATTGGACAGGTTGGTAAGTCATTCCGTAACGAGATTACACCTGGTAACTTCACCTTCAGAACACGTGAGTTCGAGCAGATGGAGCTTGAGTTCTTCTGTGAGCCTGGAACAGACCTTGAGTGGTTCCAGTACTGGAGAGGCTTCTGCCGTGACTGGCTCATTTCTCTCGGAATAAAGGAGGAGGAGATGAGACTGCGTGACCATGATCCTGCAGAGTTAGCCTTCTACTCAAAGGGAACTACAGATATCGAGTTCTTATTCCCGTTCGGATGGGGCGAGCTTTGGGGCATTGCTGATCGTACAGATTATGACCTCGGACGTCATCAGGAAGTTTCAGGACAGGACCTTACATACTTTGATGACCAGAAGAATGAGAAATATTTGCCATACGTTATCGAGCCATCACTCGGTGCAGACCGTGTAGTACTTGCCTTCCTTTGCGCGGCTTATGATGAGGAGGATATCGGTACACCGGAGAAGCCGGATGTCAGAACAGTATTCCATTTCCATCCAGCACTTGCACCTGTAAAGATTGGAGTGCTTCCGCTGTCAAAGAAGCTCAATGAGAGTGCTGAAAAGGTATTTGCACAGCTTTCAAAGACATACAACTGTGAGTATGATGACAGAGGAACAATCGGAAAGAGATATCGTCGTCAGGATGAAATCGGAACACCATTCTGCGTGACATATGATTTCGACTCAGAGGAAGACCATTGTGTGACAGTACGTGACCGCGACACAATGGAGCAGGAGCGTATCGCAATTGATGAGCTTGATGCTTATTTTGCAAAGAAATTTGAATTCTAATTTTGTGAGAAATGACGAAAAATTTTACGAAAAAAAGCTAAAAAGAAGCGTATAAAGTTTTTTCGGAATATAGATTTGTTAAAACATACAAAATTAGGAATTAAGTAACAAAAAACATATCAGAAATCAAATTTCGTGATATAATATAGATGACAAATGACAACCAAAGATATAGTAAGCTATTCTTTGGTTGTTTTGATATATGGAGATTGTGAATATGGAAGCAAAAGAATTAAAGAAGCTGAGCAGAAGTGAGCTGCTAGAGATGCTTTTAGACAGAAGTAAAGAGGTTGAACACTTAAGAAAAGAGCTTGACGAGACAAAAAAACATATTCAGACACTTGAGCGTGAGGTAAAGACATCGGGTGATATCAATGCTGCAATTAATAAACTCACGTCAGCAACAGAGGAAATCCAGAAATTTGCCGCCGTAATATCAATGGCCTCAAATAATCTGACAAGAAAATAATATAGAAGCAATATTTTGTGGTTATGAAATGGATTATTGGACAAAAGAATGATAGAAAAAATATATAAAAAGGCAATATATGCTCTGGCAAGAGTTGCCGTAAAGTACATTGAGCTAAGAAAAAAAAGAGAACAGAAGAAAATTAAGCAGAATAAATCAGCTAACCTCACAAATTCGACAAAAAGCTGCACAGATGCTGAATACAATAAAAAGGTAGTTGCAGAGATTAATCATAACAATATTGCAGCTGTTGCAGAAAGCAAAAATAATATTGATGTAGTGGATTTAAGCAAAGACGAGGAGCTGAAGGATGTCGAACAGAAACCACTTACCAATGAGGATAAGCTTGATTTACTTTTGGCACAGATGATGGAAACATCTGTTAAGTCATCTGAAAAAGTAACGCAGGTACATAAGCAGACCCAAAATGTTGATGAAAATATATCACAGGAAATAGCGGAAATAATTCCGGTTAAATATGTAACACCGGCGCCAGACATAACTCCTGATATAGAAAAAAATATTGAAATAGAGAAGGAATTTCAGCAGACTAAAAAAGAAAACCGGCCGGAGGATATATCTGTACATATAGAAAAGGAAATATCAAGGAAGGCTTCAGAAGAAAACAGAGTAGAGAATAAAGAAATTGAGAATAAAAGTGCTGAGAAGACTGAAGATACATCGGGCTATCGCAGTATCATGACAGACGACTATGACCGTTATAGCGATGATCTTGGCATAAAGGAGCTGCGTCAGGAACTGAGAAGAGTGAAGTATAACAACAAATTTGCAGCAACACTCTTCAATACCGTAGGAACACTTGTGGTAGTGGCAGCGGCAGCAATATTGGTCGCAAACCTGTGGCTTCCTATTTTGAAGGTGACCGGAACATCTATGTCACCGACGTTACAGGAGGGACAGGTGCTTATGGCATCAAAGGGGCATGACTTTAAAACAGGAGATGTCATAGCTTTTTATTACAATAACAAGATACTTGTAAAAAGAGTTATTGCGATGCCGGGTGACTGGGTCAATATATCAGAGGATGGCACGGTTTATGTAAACGATATCGCAATTGATGAACCGTATCTCAATGAAAAAGCTTTAGGAGACTGTAATATAGAGCTGCCTTATCAGGTTCCTGAATCCAAGATTTTCGTGATGGGCGATAACAGAAGCGTATCACTTGACTCAAGAAATACAGCTATAGGCTGTGTCTCAGAGGAGCAGGTAGTCGGCAGAATTACATTTGCCATCTGGCCATTGTCTAAAATTGGCAAAATTGACTAGTGTTATTTGGGATTTTTTGGTAAAAAAGTAGAAAATCCCGATTTAAAGGCTCGTGTGACCGTTGTGTGACCAAAAGTGTGTAATATATTAGCTGTTGAATAACGATTAAGTAAAATGAATTATATATAACTCTATGAAAGGAGGATGCAGAATGGATAAGGATATGGAACGTCTCGGCAAAGAGCGGCTTAAAAGAGTGAGAAGACGTAGACAGCTTGCTACATTTATTATATCGATGGCTGTTATAGTGCTGGGCATTACTGCGTACAGACTTATACAACCTGCATCAGCAGCAGATCAGAATCAGAAGGATTTTACCATAGATAATGTCACAGAAAACTATGTTAATCTTCAAAAACTGCAATCAAATGGCTCATATACCGAAATGTCCAGTGAGGGCAAGTCAGCGGACTGGAACGGCGAGAAGTTCAAGCTTGAGGTTCAGCTGAATTTTGGAATCGGCAAGAATGATACGGTAGATGCCAATGGCAATACTGTTAAGAATTATTATTATGTCTATGATCCGTCGGTGACTATTCCGGATGATTTGTGCAATTCATGGACGACAAAATGTGACGACAACAGTGATATAGAACAGTTCCAGTACAGATATATCAAAAACGAGGATGGGACATATGCTATCCTTATAAGATTTGCAGATGGCTATATCGAGGGTAAAAGCAGCGATATAGAAGGCTGGGCAAAGGTTGAGGCTCTTGGTGAGGGTAAGACCAATGATTCAGGTGATCTTGATATCAATATCGGTGGTGATGTCACCATAACAGTAGACAAGGATAATGTCCACTGGAACGGAAACGATTCCTTAAACTACGATATTTCCGTAAAGAAGAGCAATACAAATAATAATAATATTGCTATTGATGAAAACGGTAATTATTATGTTGAGTTTACTGTAGATGTATCTTCTGAAAAAGGTACACCTGATGATATTGAAATCACAGATGAATTTAACGGCAATGGCATGCGTGTTGATACAACAGGGCTTACCTACAGCATAAAGAAAAACGGTCAGATTATTGACAGCAGCTATAATGCAACGGCGACAGGAAAGAATGACCCGGCAGATGCGGGAAAGGCAACGCTTACTGCAAAGCTTCCGAAATTAGATGCAGGTGATAGCTGTTCTATTACATACAGGTATTATCTGACCAATGCCGGGGATTTGGGAAATAATGCTACATGGCAGGCAACTAATTTCGTTACAGGTAAATCAACAGACCAAAATTCAAAAGAAACTGTCATAGATACGTCAAGCAGCTATGTAAAGTATTACAAAAATCTTATAGAAAAATCCGGTAGATATGATAAGACTAATAACCAAATTATCTGGACGGTTACAGTAAATAAAACCTGTGAGGATATTGCGGGAGCTGTCCTGACAGATGATATGTTTGATAAGATTACAGGCATTGATATATCACCCAGTGACGGATATACGATTAACAAAGACAGCAGTGGCAAGGTGACATCGGTTACATTTAATTCTACAGATGGTAACAAGAACTGCAATAAGTATACTGTCAAATACTATACAGATGCATTGCAGACATTTGATGACCAGAAATTTAATAATAATGCTACTCTCACTAAGGATGATAAGTCATATGACAGCTCTTCAAGTGTAAATGTTCCAAAAACAAAGCAGGATATTACAAAGAAGCTTGTTGAAGCTCAAAAGACAGATAACAGTCTGTATACTTTAAAATGGGAGGCTAAGTTTACAATTCCGGCATCGGGATTTCCTAAGGAGTTTGGCATTGCTGATACAATGTCATCCAAATCTCAGAAGAATTATCATTACATGACTTATACCCAGATGAATGATTTTGTAAGTCAGGTTAAGGAAAAGTTTGATGGATATATCGGTGACATTACTGTTAAATATCTGGATAAGAATAATAAGTCAAAAACGGCAAAATTTAATGAAGTATCCGAATCTGATGACTACAGATTTACCTCGGTAAATATCAGCTTTAATAAGGATTATCCGACAAGCAGCAGTGAAAAGACCGTCGTATTTACATACAGCACAACCGCCGATACGACACCGAGTGGAAGAGTTGAATATGTGAATAAGTTTGAAGCTTTAAATTCAAGTGCATCTGCATCTTATAGCCATACGACATCAAAGATTGTAAAGACTGATGGAAATGGTAAAACAGGTCAGACATATTTGAAAACCACAGAAAGTGATGGAACACTCACATGGCGCGTTGATGTACTTATGGATGCTGATGCTACAGAGTATAATATCACTGATAAGCTTCCGGAGGGCGTTACACTGCAGAGCGTAAAGATAATGTTAGCCTATGCTGATAAGGAGGGCTTTACATATCCTGACTATGACGGTAAATTGCATACCGTAACTGACGGCGACTGGTTCACAAAAGGAATTCAAACCGGCACAACGCTTGATAAAAGCACAAATACCGTGGTTACAAGAGTTATAAAGCCTGATAAAGCCAATACAGAAATACATGGCTGGAATGAGAACTCTCACATATATGTAGTATACAAGTGCACGATAGATGATTTTGAGAATTTTGAAGCCGGTAAAAGAGTGGATTATAAGAATACAGCCACAGCATCATCAAATACAAACAGCGAAATCGGATCGGCTTCTCAGACACAGACCATGTCAAAGCCTGACGAATCGGGCGGTGATAATCCTACTGAGGGGGATAAGGTTATTTCCAAGAACTACAAGTGGGATGAAGACAATCACAGGCTGCGTTATACGGTTATAATAAACCCTGATGGCAAGGACTATCTGCCTGATAGCGATACATTAAAGCTGACAGATGTGCTTAAATTTACGACACGCACATATGGCAATGGTATTCAGACATTATGGTATATCGATTTAATGCCGGCTACAGTTCAGTTTAGAGAAGCTATTAAGCAAAGCGATGGAACTTATAAGCAGGGAGAAACGATAGATGAATGTAAGTGGAATTACAGTACACAGGATGGTACCTATGATTGGAGCGCCGATTCATATAGAACCATAAAAGCAGATATACCTGACGGTAAAGCCATTATGCTGACATATACTTATCAGGTCAATGCACAGGTTATTGGTACCCCTGGTGAATACAGTCCGATTATAATGAATGTCAGCAATACAGCAAAGCTTGAAGGCATTGAAAGGGGAGAAGACCGTAAGGATAACAATACTGTTTACAAAGAGTCTAAATCCTCTGCCGGAGTAATTAAGAGCAATACATTTACATTGTATAAGGTAGATAAGGCTGATTATGGCAGGCTGCTTAAAGGCGCTGAGTTTGAGCTGTTTGGATACACATCGGATGGTTCTTATGCGTCGTTAGGTGAGTATACCACCGATGAGAACGGCAGAATTGATATCAGTATGAGTACTGACAATCTGGAGTATAATACTCAGTATTATATAGTTGAGACAAAGGCTCCGGAAGGTTATTTACTCTCGGCAGAGCCACATAAGGAGTATTTCTATTTCAGTGCAGATAACTCAGCACATCCTGTTGTAGCTGAAAACAGCTCATTACAGGGAAGTGATATGGCAAAGGTAAATACACCGTACTATTACGAGGATGTAGCAGTTGCGACCACCAGCATTTCAGTTGATAAAAAATGGACTGATTCTAAGAATAATCCGTTAGATAAGACTGATGGAAAGATCTTTCTGCAGCTGCATCAGGTGGATTCGGCTGGTAATGATAAGAAGTATGGCAATCCGGTTGAGTTGACAGCTGATTCGGCAGGTGAATGGTCATATGTATTTAAAAATCTGCCATTACAGAGTGTAGATGAAAATGGTATTCTGACCGGTACCACATATAAATATTATGTGACAGAGGTTGGAATAAATCAGAACAACAGTATGTCAGGCTATGATGTTTCATATATATTTAAGGATATAAATGGTACACAAATCACAAAGACCGATGCAAACGTTGCACCGGGCAGCGCCAATGCAATAGAGTCCGGTACTGTTGAGATTACAAACAAACTCATAGAGTATGAGCTTCCGGAAACAGGTGGAAGCGGTAACAGATGGTTGTATATGTTAAGTGGAGCTGTGCTTATAGCAATAGCTGTAATAACACTTTTCTATAAAAAACATAAAACATTATAAAAAAGGAGAATGCGATATGAAAACAATCAAAAGAAGCATTGCTTTTGTTCTTGCAATGATACTTACACTTGCAATGAGCGTTACAGTATTTGCTGAGGGCGAAGGCGCAAAAAAAACATTTACCATCACGGTTAATGAGGCAAAGGCAGGCCACACTTATGAGGCTTACCAGATTTTAAAGGGAGATCTTTCAAAATCACAGACAACACTTTCAAACGTTGACTGGGGTACCGGTATCAAGGCAGACAAAAAGACAGATCTTGCTAATGATGCAAAAGCTTATGTAGAGAAGCTTTCAGGAATGAACTCTTCAGATATTAAGGCAGAGGCACAGAAAATTGCATCAGTTTTAAGCACTACAGTAGCAGGTTCTGTTTCAGTAACACAGGACAATGCAAAAGCTGAGATTACAGGACTTGAGCCTGGTTACTATCTTATCAAGGATAAGGATAGCTCTTTAAAAGGTGACGAGGCTTACACAGAGTATATCCTCAATATCGTTGCTGATACAACAATCACACCTAAGACAGATGTACCTTCTGTTGAGAAGAAAGTAAAAGACACAAACGACACAACAGGTGATACAACAGAATGGCAGGATTCAGCCGATTATGATATCGGAGATGTAGTTCCATTCCAGCTTACAGCTACATTACCTGCAAATGTTCAGTCATATAAGTCATATTACCTTAAATTTGATGATACTCTTTCACAGGGACTTGATTTCAATGAAGGAACTGTTACTGTTAAATTAGGTGATAAGGATGTTACAGAATTCTTTACAACAAATTATGACGCAGCTAGCAAAAAACTTACTTTTACATGTGACAATATTTTAGCAAAGGGATTTGAAGCTAAAAATGGTGAGACGATTGTAGTTGAGTACAAAGCAACTCTCAATAAGAATGCTGTTATCGGTTCAAAAGGAAACCCAAATAAGGTAAAGCTTGAGTTCTCTAACAACCCTAACAATGGTGGTGAGGGAGACAAAGGTGAGACTCCGGAGGATACAGTAATCGTATTTACATACAAGGTTGTAATCAACAAGGTAAATGAGAAGAACGAAGCACTCGATGGTGCAGAGTTTACTCTTTACAAAAAGATTAAAGGTGAAGCAGACAAAGAAATCAAAGCGGTAATTTCCGGTGATAAGAATGATGTCTTCACATTCAGCGGACTTGATGACGGTGATTATGTACTTAAGGAGACAAAGACTCCTGATGGCTACAACACTGCAAACGATATTGAATTCACAATCAAGGCAGACCACTCAATTGAGTCTGATGCTCCTGAGCTTAATTCATTAAGCGGAGATAAGGTGACCGGTAATATTACACTTAAAGCTGATAAAACTGAGGGCAGCTTAAGCACACCTGTACAGAACTTAAAGGGCTCAGTCCTTCCTTCAACCGGTGGTGCCGGACGTGTTGCAATTTATGTGATTGGTGCTATATTAGTAGTCGGTGGCGGAATTGTTCTTGTAACAAAGAAGCGTGTTAAATAATATCATTTTATGATAAAATATATCTGCCATGAGCCACTTTAGTGGTTCGTGGCAGTTACAATAGGCATAATTATATTATGCAAATGATAACAGTAAGGAGAGTGCTATGAGAAGAAAATTATCAACTATTTTGTTTGTCATAGTGTTTCTTGCAGGACTGTCCTTACTGCTATATCCGACGGTGAGTGATTACTGGAATTCATTCCATCAGTCAAGGGCAATCGCAAGCTATGTCGATGCAGTAGACAATACAGATGAACAAAAGCTTGAAGAAATGAGACAGGCGGCAGAGGCTTACAATGAAAAGCTTTTAAGCAAGCAGGACAGATATGATATGTCTGATTCGGACAGAGCAGAGTATGAAAGCCTGCTTGATGTATCTGGCACAGGAGTCATGGGCTATGTTGAGATTCCGTCCATCAATGTCTCATTGCCGATTTACCACGGCACAGACAATACAATACTTCAGATAGGTGTTGGCCATATCGAGGGCACATCGCTTCCGGTTGGCGGAGCAAGCACACATTGTGCTGTTTCAGGACACAGGGGACTTACCTCATCTAAGCTATTTACGGATATTGACCAGATGGCAGAGGGTGACACATTTAAGCTGTATGTGCTTGGCGAGACACTGACCTACGAGGTTGATCAGATAAGGATTGTTTTGCCTGATGAGCTTAATGACTTAAAGATTGAGGAAGGGCAGGATTACTGTACACTTATTACATGTACACCGTATGGTGTGAATTCCCACAGGCTTCTTATCAGGGGCCACAGGATTGCAAATGATGCACAGGGACTTATTGTCGAGGATGTAAAGCAGGTACAGCCGTTACATGAAGCCATAGTGCTTGGCATTCTGTTTCTGGTTTTGTATATAATAATTTGTAAGATACTTAGTAAAACGATATTGTATAGATTCAGATAGAATCAGGAAGGAGGAAAAATGCACAATAGTTTAAAAAGAGCTGTCAGTATAGCTATAGCAGCGATAGCCTTGTTTTCTCTGCCATGTGGAAGCATTTTTGCAAGGACGCATATTGATATTGATAAGAAATGCTCTATAACAGTTGATATCCCTGATACATGGGAGGATTTGTATACTGTGGATTTTCCCGTAGAGCTTTACAGAGTGGCAGATGTAGATGAGAACGATGTATACACTGCAACGAAGCAGTTTGATGAGCTGGCTAAATCTATATCAGATATCAGCAGTAAAACTACCGCAGATGACTGGGAAAAGATGGCAAAGACAGCTGCGGACATTGCAGACAAAGGTTCTTTGACAGCAGATGAGGTAATAGATGTTTCAAACGGAAGGGGAAACGTTACAGGCGTTAAGACGGGACTGTATCTGGTATATGCAAAGCCGGCTAATTCGGCAAGATTTGGATACACATTTGTGCCGTATCTGATTTCGGCTCCTAATAATGAGTTTGCTATGACAGGAAGCGGCTCAGATTCATGGATATATGATGATATCGATATCGAGCTGAAGCCTGAACAGACCGGGCTTATGGGAAGCTTACAGATTAATAAAACATTAAAGACATACAATACAGCACTCGGTGAGCCGGTGTTTGCATTTGATGTTGAGGCCTACGACAGGGATGGTAATGTGGTGTTTTCCGATATCGCATCAATCAGATTTGACAGTACAGGGGCTAAGAGCGTAGTTATTGACAATATTCCGGCAGGGTCAAGGGTGATAGTAAAGGAGGTATATGCCGCTGGCAGTTATCAGGTGACTTCCTCAGACAGCATAGAGACACAGATTGTGGCCGGTGAGACCGCGGATGTTGATTTCACAAACGATTACAACGACAAATTGATTTATAGTACCGGTGTCGTAAACCATTTTGAGTATGACGGAACCGGATGGGAATGGGTGCAGAATTAATGAAAAAATTATCAGAGTCTTGTAAAAAACTTAATAGAAATCACCGTATTCTTGTATGTGCAGCCTTTGCTGCAACACTCATTGTCTGTGGTGTTTCAGTTAAACCGACACTGGCATATTTTACAACCTATGCTACGGCAAAGGGCGGTATCTCAGTAGATATCGGTCCTACAACTGATGTCAAGGAGAAGTTTAAGGACTGGAAGAAAACTATTGAGATTGAGAATACAGGAAAAGCAGACTGTTTTGTCAGGGTAAAGGTAATTGCAGCAAGCCAGTTTGATATACAGGCATCAGGCTCAAACTGGAGCCTTTCAGATGATGGCTACTGGTATTACAGTCAGGTAGTGCCGGTTGGTGGTAAAACCGAGCCGATTGTTGCAGCTATCACAGTTAGTGAAAAGGTAAAGACCAGCTTCAATGTAGTTGTGGTTCAGGAGTGTGCTCCTGTCACATATGATGAGAATGGCAATCCGTGTGTCGCACCTGATGCAAAATGGGATGCGACAGCACAATATGATAAAGAGGAGGGCGAAGAGTAATGAAGAGAAAACTTCCAATTATACTTGTAGCATCCTCTGCGATAATGCTTGCAGCATCGACGATTGGATCTACAAAAGCGACTCTTACATATATGAGTGATAATTATCTGGCTCAGATTGACATCAAATCCATCGGTGTTACTTTGACTGAGAATGGCAATGATGTGAGCTGGCGTGATTATAAGCATAAGAATGATGACTGGAGCGAGGCAACAGGAGTGCTGCTTGGAGATATGCTAAAGAATGCCGGAGATGAAAAACTGATTCTCGACAAAAAGTACGATGAGAAGCTTGCTGTCAAAAACAGCGGCTCGATAGATGAGTATGTGAGAGTGACTGTGCAGCATTACTGGGCAGACAAGGAGACAGGTGATAAGCTTTCAAAACTTGATCCATCAAAGATACAGATTGACTTTACAAACGATGGTTGGACAGAGGATAAGAGTGCTGAGACTACAGAGCGAAATGTATTTTACTACAATTCTATTTTAAAAAAAGGTCAGACATCCACTGATTTTACAGACAAAATCAGTATATCCGGCGATATTGCAGCCATTGTGGGTCAGACATCACAGACTGATGATAACGGACTTACAACCATCACTACTACCTATGAATATGATGGTGCGCAATTTGTGCTGGAGGCAACTGTTGATGCAGTACAGACACACAATGCAAAGGACGCAATTAAGAGTGCGTGGGGTGTTGATGTAAATATATCAGATGACGGGGCACTTAGCTTAGAGTAAAGGAGGACAATATGAAAAAATTTATCGCATTATTATCATGCATGTTGTTTATCCTTGGTTCGATAGGCACTGTATTTGCAGATGAGAATACTACTACAGCCGGCTCATGTGAGTTTACCGGCAAGGAGATGGTCAGTTCGTTCGATTCAAATAAAATAGCAGCCTCTGTCTCACAAATGGAGCCCGGAGATTCTGTCACATTTTCCGTTGATATAAAGAATAACAGCAGCATTTCGACGAAATGGTATATGTCCAATGATGTGTTAAAGAGTCTTGAGGATACACAGGCGGTGGCTGAAAATGGTGGATACTCATATATTCTTACTTTCGTAGGACCGGATGGAAAAGAGGACACTATATACAGCAGCACCAGCGTAGGTGGTGAGAAGGAGACGACAGCCACGACAGCCGGAAAAGGACTCAATGAGGCTACAAACTCTCTGGATAAGTTCTTTTATTTAAAGACATTAGAGCCTGGAGAGGGAGGCAGTGTGAAGCTTTTAGTAGGGCTTGACGGAGAAAGTCAGGGTAATATATATCAGGATACACTCGCGAAGCTTATGATGAACTTTGCGGTAGAGGATAACTCTGATCCAACTTTATCAAATCCACCTACATTTATAACTACAACAAGCAAGGTAAAGACCGGAGATATCTGGTCAATAGCGTCAGCTGTAGTGTTTGTGATTGGTATTATTTTGATGATACTGGCTTTCGTAAGTGACAGAAAGGGGGCTAAGCAAAATGAAAAGATTGCTTAAATATTTTCTTGCAGCTCTTGTTGTCATAACCGGTGTTTTCTCACAGACAGCAGATGCAAAGGCATTTTCATATACATACACTGTTTCCTTCTCAGCCGGAGGTCAGGGAAGCATAAACGGTGGTGTGCAGGTACGAAAGGCATCAGGCAATGAGGCTTCGGTTTCTGTTTCTGCTAAAGGAGACAAAATAATTGTCACAGGTCTTGAATATGGAGATGTCATCAGCTGTGATGCACAGGGCAGTGTGGCACTTAATGAAAACAGCAAGTACTACGTAAAGGGAATCAGATTAAGCGGCCGTGACAATAATACAGTTGCACAGTCGGCTTTTCTCGTATCGGGAGATCAGGACTATGTTGTTGCATACGGCATACCGGGCGAGCTTGCTGAGTATACAGTCAACTATGTGGATACAGATGGCAATAAGCTTGCTGAAAGCCGTACCTATTATGGTAATGTGGGCGATGAGCCGGTTATAGCATATCTGTATATAGATGGATATATTCCGGACAGCTATAATCAGACAGGAAAGCTGTCGTCAAATGCATCAGAAAACGTGTTCAACTTTGTATATTCAAGGGCTGCATCAAGCATGGCTGCTGCCGGAAATGGAGCAAATGACAATACTGCGGCAGGCGGCAATCAGGCAGCCGCAGGAGCTGCAAATACAGCCGGGGCAGCTAATGCAGCGGGCAATGCAGCAGGAGCGGCAAATAACGGAGCTGCAGATGGAGCAAATGCCGCAAACACAATAGTGCCTGACGGACAGAATGATCCGCAGGATGGAATCCAGGCACCGCAGGCACAGCCAAATACTGATATAGCAGATGAGCAGGTACCGCAGGCGGCAAACGACAATAAGCATGATATAGCAGATGAGCAGGTACCGCTTGCCACCATGATTAGTGAGAGTGGAATGGCCGTTCCGCTGGCTATTGGTGCGCTTGGGATAGTTGCAATTCTTGCAATTATGATATTTGTCATAGTAAAGTATGTTAAGTCTGTCCGTGTTCAAAAAAATAGTATGAAACATAAGGGAAAAGATAATAAAAATTAGTTGATATTTGCTGAAATTATGGTATTATTAATGTGTGCGCTTGTATGAGTGCACACATTAATCAAGTATATGGATGGTTTTTTTACCATACCAGAAATAAAATTTAGGAGGAATTGCAAAATGGCAAACAAGTGGGTATATACCTTCAAAGAGGGTAACATGACCATGCGTAATCTTCTCGGTGGTAAGGGTGCTAACCTCGCTGAGATGACAGAGATTGGACTTCCTGTACCACAGGGTTTCACAATCACTACAGAGGCTTGTACACAGTACTACGAGGATGGACGTAAGATCAATGATGAGATTATGGCTCAGACTATGGAAGGTGTAAAATGGATGGAAGAGGTTAACGGAAAGAAATTCGGTGACCTTAAGAATCCTCTTCTCGTATCTGTTCGTTCAGGTGCCAGAGCTTCAATGCCAGGTATGATGGATACAATCCTTAACCTTGGTCTTAATGATGATGTTGTTGCAGCTATGATCGCTGGTAACCCAGATCCAGCATTCGAGCGTTTCGTATATGATTCATACAGACGTTTCATCCAGATGTTCTCAGACGTTGTTATGGAAGTAGGAAAGAAATACTTCGAGCAGCTCATCGACAAGATGAAAGAGGACAGAGGTGTTAAATTTGACGTAGACCTTACAGCAGCTGACCTCAAAGAGTTAGCAGAGCAGTTCAAGGCTGAGTACAAGAATCAGTTAGGATCAGATTTCCCTTCAGATCCTGTAGAGCAGTTAAAGCTTGCTATCGAGGCTGTATTCCGTTCATGGGACAACCCACGTGCAAATGTTTATAGAAGAGATAACGATATCCCTTATTCATGGGGAACAGCTGTTAACGTAATGCCAATGGTATTCGGTAACTTAAATAACGAGTCAGGTACAGGTGTTGCATTCACACGTGATCCTGCAACTGGTGAGAACAAGCTTATGGGTGAGTTCCTTATCAATGCACAGGGTGAGGACGTTGTTGCCGGTGTTCGTACTCCAATGCCAATCGCTCAGATGGAGCAGGAGTTCCCAGAGGCATACGCTGAGTTCCTTAAGGTTTGTGAGACTCTTGAGAATCACTACCATGATATGCAGGATATGGAGTTCACAGTTGAGAACAAGAAGCTCTATATGCTTCAGTGCCGTAATGGTAAGAGAACAGCTCCAGCTGCTCTTAAGATCGCTTGCGATTTAGTAGATGAGGGACATAAGACACCAGCTGAGGCTGTTGCAATGATCGATCCTCGTAACCTTGATACATTATTACATCCACAGTTCGATGCTGCTGCACTTAAGGCTGCAACTCCACTTGGAAAGGGTCTTGGAGCATCTCCGGGAGCTGCTTGTGGTAAGGTTGTATTCACAGCTGACGATGCTGAGGCATGGGCTGAAAGAGGAGAGAAAGTCGTACTTGTACGTCTTGAGACATCTCCAGAGGACATCACAGGAATGAAGGCTGCTCAGGGTATCCTTACAGTTCGTGGTGGTATGACATCTCACGCAGCCGTAGTTGCACGTGGTATGGGAACATGCTGTGTATCTGGTTGTGGTGATATCAATATGGACGAGGAGAACAAGAAGTTCACACTTGCAGGACAGACATTCACAGAGGGATCTGAGATTTCTATCGATGGTACAACAGGTAACATCTACGCTGGAATCATCCCAACAGTTGATGCTTCAATCGCTGGTGAGTTCGGACGTGTTATGGCATGGGCTGATGAGTTCAGAAGACTTAAGGTTCGTACAAATGCAGATACTCCTGCAGATGCTAAGAAGGCTCGTGAGCTTGGTGCAGAGGGAATCGGACTTTGCCGTACAGAGCATATGTTCTTCGATCCAGAGAGAATCGCTGCATTCCGTGAGATGATCTGCTCTGATACAGTAGAGGAGAGAGAGACAGCTCTTAACAAGATTCTTCCATATCAGCAGGGAGATTTCGAGAAATTATACGAGGCTCTTGAGGGATGCCCAGTAACAATCCGTTTCCTTGATCCACCTCTTCATGAGTTCGTTCCTACAGAGGAGGCTGACATCGAGAAGCTTGCAAAGGCTAAGAATAAGTCAGTAGAGGAAATCAAAGCTATCTGTGAGTCACTCCATGAGTTCAACCCAATGATGGGTCATAGAGGATGCCGTCTTGCAGTTACATATCCTGAGATTGCTAAGATGCAGACAAAGGCTGTTATCCGTGCAGCTATCAATGTAAAGAAAGCTCATCCAGACTGGGATATCGAGCCTGAGATCATGATCCCATTAGTATGTGAGATCAAAGAGCTTAAGTTCGTTAAGAAGATTGTAGTTGAGACAGCTGACGCTGAGATCGCTGCTGCAAACGCTGACATCAAGTACCATGTTGGTACAATGATCGAGATCCCAAGAGCTGCTCTTACAGCTGATGAGATCGCTACAGAGGCTGATTTCTTCTGCTTCGGTACAAACGACCTTACACAGATGACATTCGGATTCTCTCGTGATGATGCAGGTAAGTTCCTTAACGCTTACTATGACAACAAGATTTTCGAGAACGATCCATTTGCTAAGCTTGACCAGACAGGTGTTGGTAAATTAATGGAGACAGCTATTAAGCTTGGAAAGCTAGTTAATCCTAACCTTCACGTTGGTATCTGTGGAGAGCACGGTGGAGATCCTTCATCAGTTGAGTTCTGCCACAAGATTGGACTTGACTATGTTTCATGTTCACCATTCCGTGTACCAATCGCTCGTCTTGCTGCAGCACAGGCTGCTATTGCTGAGCAGGCAAAATAGACGAAGGTTCTAATTTAAAAGTCTATATATAATTTATGCAAGGGAAAGTATTTAATACTTTCCCTTGTTTTTTATTGCCAATCTGCATTTCACACCATGAAAACTACATTTCGCGCCGAGAGTATAGATTTTAGGCACTATATGTTGTATAATTAGTACTAGAAATACAAGTATATGTGATATGAATAGAGAACGAAGCACAGATACGATGTAGGTACTAAGGTATGGAGAACACATTTATGATTATAAAAAAGAAGAACATCCGTACAATTGTGATAACCTGTGCATTGCTAGGTATCATAATATTCAGCATTCACAGCTACAATGTATATATGAGAGTCCAGAGAGGAAAAACATCATGCAGATAGAAGATAAAGATAATAGATAGAAGATAATAGGATATAGAAGATTATCAATCAAAAAAGCTATGAGAGCCTGGTTAAAGGCTTTCATAGCTTTTATTTTTATGAGTGAGCACGAAGCTGTTCATCGACATATGTCTGGATATAATAATTATCCTCAGGCATCTGGCAGCCGACGATATATGTTCCATCGTTATTTGAGCAGCGGATTACATATCCATCCAATACTGAATGGTCAGCAAGCGCAAAGTCCTCTATCGAGATAGTGACCTTCGCTCCTTTATGATCCACGAAATAAGGATCCTTTGTCAAAAATGCAAAGCCGTTTGCACTTATATTGTCAAGAGTTCCTTTGAATGAGGTGTCGGTTCCTTTAAGCTTGATAGTGCAATTGTTTGATAAATCCATGCGAGGGTATTTCCTACGGTTCAAGATTTCAGGCTGCGTATTGACTGTTATCATAAGGCCATCTGTGATTGTGAGATCCTTCCAGCAGTACATTACATTGCCAACTGTAACATACAGATTGCAAGGTCTGGATGAGTCTACAGATAAGCCGCCTGATACAAGCTTAAGACCGTTTTCGTCAACAGCCTTTACTTCGCAATGGAACTCGTTGCCGGTCTGTACATCTGTCAGGATCACTTTGGCCTTCATACCCGGGCGGATATCATCAAGTCCCATAAATCCACCAACTCCGAGCTCGTGCATGAGAGATTGGATAACAGTCTCGATATTATTGATATTTGTTGCGCTTTCATCATATTTACTGAGCATCTTGCGGCTTATCGCGTCAGATGCATCGATACATGAGGTCATGGTTTCTACGATGTCAGATACCTTTTCCATATTGTCGACAAGCTGCTGGTTAGATGCTTCAACCTCCTGCATTGCGGCATCGATTTCATGGATATGGCTTCCGAGCTTATTGGAATCCTTTGTGATCTTCTCTACATTTTCACCGGTCTGCATTACCTTTTCAAGAGTGAGCTGGATGAGGCGGAGCGTTTCTTCAATGGATGAGGTCATCTTTCCGGAAATCTCGTCAAGCCGTGAGAGAGCCTCACTGATCTGACCGGATGAATTTCTCGTCTCAGTGCTTAAAGTACGGATCTGTTCAGCAACAACAGCAAATCCCTTACCTGATTCACCTGCACGTGCAGCCTCGATAGAAGCGTTAAGAGCGAGGAGGTTTGTCTGGTTTGAAATATTATCAATTGTTCCGGTTTCATTTTTAACCATCTCAAATTCATCTCTGAATGTAGTCAGGATGTTTTCAACCTCTGTAGAAAGCTCCGACATAGTTTTTGCTGTCTGGGCAAGACCTTCAAGGTCCTCAGAGCTGACCTTGGCATGCTTGCCTGATTCGGCTGTCAGGGAAACCATATCGTTTATCATGGCTGCAACATTTTCAACCTGTGAGCTTATATCGGTAGTCATTTCCTGGGAAGAAGCAGTGTGGGACTGAAGTTGCTCATTATTTCCGGTAAGCTCATTCATTCTCTCAACGACAACATCTGAGCCGTGCTTGTTTTCAGAAGCAAGCTCACGGACCACTGTTATACCGTCCATTATGGTGTTGCTGGCAGTTTTAACCTGCTCAACTGTCGTGACAACACGGTTTAAATCAGACTTTATGCTCTCTGTGAGTGCAGCATCGGACTCAGTCAGGTGGCGCACCGACATGATATAGCCTATGTAACAAAGCAAAAGACATGCTATCTGAAGCTGAAAGTTTTTATGATCTATAGCAGTGTTCTGACCAAGCACAAATATGTGAAATGCAATACTTGCTATAAGGCTTAGCATATTTGCAACAGCGCAGTAAATCATGAATTTTTCATCCTTAAATATTACAATAAGGCTGATTATCGGAAGAATGTAGGTGAATGCAATCGGTGAGGTTGTCGTACACAAAAGAAATACGTAAAAAATACCATATCCGATGACAAATGCAAGCCTGTAATGATCATTATCCTTCCCCTTCCTTTTTAGAAGTATGTCACCACACACGAAAGGCAGCCAGCATAAAATAACAAAAATGATATAATTACTGACAGAATAAGCGCCATTTGCTGTGTCGGTACCATAATTTGCGGTCAGCAATATAGCAAAAACAAGCCATAATCTGCGGGCCTTGATATTCGCCTTTGCTTTAAAAATTTTTTCATCGTAACCCATATGAATTCTCCTGATTCGTAATAATATAGCTTTATTTTACTATCATAGTACTATAATTACAAGGCATACTTAAGAATTTGAATGTATTTTGAATGTATAATTATGGTATTGTTTCTAAGTCTAAACTTTAATTGTTTTTTGCCTGTCAATCCGCTATACTAAAATTAACTATATACTTACAGGAGGGCATAAAGCATGAACATACTTCTGATTAACGGAAGTCCAAAAGGCAAACGAAGCAATTCGTTAAGGCTTGCAAACAGCTTTATAGATGGATTCAAAGAAGGATATAAGAGCAAAAATGAAGCGGTATCCATTGATGAAATGCATGTAGCCTCAATGAATGTAGGAGCGTGTAAGGGATGCTTTGCATGCTGGCAGAAGACACCGGGGGTGTGCTGCATAAATGACGATATGCAGACTGTTATTGGGAAAATTCTTGAAGCGGATATTGTTGTGTGGTCGTTTCCTCTGTACTATTTTAGTGTGCCGGGAATACTAAAGAACGTGATTGACAGACAGCTTCCCATGAGCCTGCCGTTTATGAGTACAAAGGATGACGGATACGGAAGCGGCAGCCATGATTGCAGATATGACATGGAAGGCAAAAGGCATGTGCTAATCTCTACCTGTGGCTTTTATTCTGCAGAGGAAAATTATGACAGTGTACTTCGGATGTTTGACCATTTCCTTGGAAAAGGGCATTATACAACCATATTTTGTGGTCAGGGGGAGCTGTTTCGTGTAAAAGAGCTGTCAAAGAGGACTGATGAATATCTGGCTACGGTAAAAAGTGCCGGGGCAGAATATGCCATCACAGGAAAAATATCTGAAAAAACAGAAGTGGCTCTCCATACTCTTTTATATCCAAGGGATGTATTTGAAAGTATGGCGGATGCCAGCTGGGGAATCAGCAGGACAACAGGAGAAAAGGAAGCAGATGACCTTGTTTTCACCAGACAGATGGCTGCATTATACAATAAGGATACCTATGACGGAAAGGAACGCGTGCTTGAAATATGCTATACCGATTTGAAACATACATACCAAATAAAGCTTGATGATAAAGGTAGTGAGGTGCTTACTGACCAAAGCCTTGCCGCGACTACACGCATAGATACGCCTTTTACGGTATGGTCGGCTATTTCCCGAGGAGAGATAGGTGGCGCAGAGGCATTGGGAAAGCAGATGTATACGGTGACAGGTGATTTTTCCTTGATGGTAAACTGGGATAAATTTTTTGGAAGTACATCGGCAGTCAAAGAGGCAGAAAAAACATCACAAGGTGTGGAGGTACAGAAAAATCCATCCATGATGACAATGCTCATACCATGGATTACATTTTGGATAGCAGTTTCTGTCAATACTGAAAAGGGTTCTGTGATTGCTCTTTTGGTGGCATCTGCTATACCTTTTATTATGAGAAAACATAAATTTGTAATATGGGATCAGCTCTCAATTGTTGCTGTTGCTATACTTTCTGCGATTGCAAGCCTGACAGGAGCAGGTGACATATCAACAGATATCGGATATCTGGTGTTTGGGCTGTTCTGGCTGGTTTCATGCCTGACAAAGGAGCCTTTATGCGCAGCATATGTGAAATACAATTATGGCGGTGAAGCCGCACATAAAAATCCTCTCTTTATGAAGACGAATTATATACTTGCGGCGGCATGGGGAGTATTATACGTGTTGACAGCAGTGTGGACATTTCTGCTGAAAAAGGCAGGTGTTGGAGCTGCACTTATTGTCGTAAACAATCTGATGCCTATATTGATGGGCATATTTACCGGATGGTTTGAAAAATGGTATCCTGCAAGGCTCGCAAGAGGCTCAAAAAAGCAGTAATTCGTAAGATTTTTTTAATATTTTATGTATTCTATTTACTTTAGGCGGATAGGAGAGTACTCTTTAGAAAACGTACTCATAGTAGTGCTTATAAATAAAGAAAGAGGTATATCATAATGAAGAAAAAACTGATTACAATTGTAATAGGAGCTATGCTTTGCGCCGGCTTGTTTGCAGGCTGCGGACAGAGCGATACAAAGCAGGATAAGGCAGCTGGCACTGAAAGTGCAAAGCAGGCTGATACCAAGGATGAAGGTGAAAAGGGCTCACAGGAAGAGAAGGAGCTTACAGGAACAATCGATGACATAAAGGACTTCATGTTTGTAGTGACTGATGACAAGGATACACCATACAGCTTTAACTTCGATGAGAAGCCTGACGGACTTGAGGGTGTTGCAAGCGGAGATAAGGTGACTGTAAAATATACCGGAACTATTTCAGAGGTGGATCCGTTTGAGGGAAAGATAATATCTGTTGAGAAGGCAGAATAAGGACAATAAGCAGGGAAGGATAGGAGCTTTGTGAAAGGGCAAAAGGCATATGGAGTTTTAGTTTATTTATTTTTTCTGTTTCTGATATGCACCTCAGGTATGGCAACATTGTCATAGCTGATAGGTGCATTTTCTTTATCAGCGTCCTCGTGACTTTCGGTGCTTTTTACGTGCACCTCAGGTATTGCCACGTTGTCAAAAGTTAAATCGTAATTATGTTTTTCTTTTTCTTCTCTGTTTTTAAATATTTTTCTCAGTTTTTCAAACATATTTTTCTCCGGTTGTTTTACATTAGGTTTATAAAGAATGTGATTACAAGGCTGTTCAAAAAGTCGGCAAACAGGCTTCCTACTAGCGGTATGAGCAGATATGCCTTAATGGATGGCACGTATTGGTCGCAGACAGCTTGCATATTTGCCATGGCGTTTGGTGTGGCTCCGGTTCCGAAGCCGCAGGTGCCTGATACAAGTATGGCTGCATCGTAGTCGCGCCCCATGATGTTGAACTCGATAACATACGTGAATATGATTATGAGAAGCACCTGTGCTGCAAGCAGTATGACGAGCGGGAGAGCGAGTGATGCAAGCTCCCAGAGCCTTAGTGTGATCATTGCCATGCCTAGGAATAGAGAGAGGCTTATACCTCCCAGGTCATTTATCTCTCCCATATGGATGGTGGCGATTCCTGTGTACTCACATATGTTTCGCATGAGTGCGGCTGCGAGCATTGCTCCTATATATATCGGGAAGGTGAGCCCTGTCTTTGTGAGAAGCATTGTAAAGATGGTTCCGACACCTATTGCCAGGATGAGCTGGAATACGGCATCAGCATACATATTTGTGTGGCGCTCATGCTTTTTCTCATCCTCCACCAGCAGGCTGTCATCATCGTTTGCTGTTGTATTAAGCAGGCTATGCTTTTCAATCAGTCTTTTTCCAAGAGGTCCGCCTATCAGGCTTCCAAAGATGAGACCAAAGGTAGCTGCAGCTGTACAGATGGTCGTGGCGCCCTTTATGTTTAAGTCCTCAAGTACCGGGCCAAAGGCTCCTGCGGTGCCGTGTCCGCCTACCATAGGAATAGAGCCGGTGCACATGCCGATTAGCGGATTTAAGTTTAAGAGCTTTGCAAGCCCCACGGCGGTTAGGTTTTGTAATATGATAAGCACTATTACCAGTCCCAGGAATACGATGAGCGATTTGCCCCCGCTTTTTAATACCTTGAGATTTGCCTGAAAGCCTACAGATGTAAAGAAGAATACCATGCAGACCTCGCGCAGTGTGTCATCAAAGGAAAATTCTGCGATTCCTGTGACATAGCATATGCATGTCATGATGGCAAAAATCAGTCCGCCTATGACAGGCGCCGGAATACAGAATTTCTGAAGAAAATATATTTTCTTTTTTAAATAGTTTCCAAGTAGTAGTACAAGCACGGCAGCAGCCAGTGTTTGGTACATGTCAAGTTGTATTTTCATGTGTTACCTTTCAATTTTAATTTATTATATTCTTGTTATTTTCTTCTTAAATTTTGAATATTATATATTGGACTAAAAATTAATTCGTGAATTAATTTGTGCTATATCCACAGCCTTCATAATACCTTTTCGCTCCATTGTGGAATGGAATAGGTATATCGTCTGTTGCAAAGTCATATGTCAGCTCAAGCTTAAGAGAGTTGGAGTAGGAGAGCTCATTTTCTTTTTCAAACAGGAGCGATGTAAGCTGCTCAATTGTATCGTCGGATACATCAGACTTTGTGATAAGCACAGATTTTACACCTATAGTGCTTATATCTGTGGTCTGGCCTGTGTATGTGCCGGCAGGTATGACCTCGCTTGTGTAGGCAGAGCTGCTTTCAAGCATCTTGCTTATCACAGTGTCTGTCAGCGGGATAAGCCTTATGTCGCATTCCTTTGAGAGCTCATCTATGACAGTGGTGGTGAGTCCTGCAGTGCAGAAGAAGGCATCTATATCACCGGCTTTTAGCTCTTTTGTGGCCTCGATATAGTCCAGGTTTTTGGTGGCAACAAGGGATGATGGCATACCGGCGAACTCAAGAATCTGTGTGGCGTTTCGCTCGGTACCGGATTCCTCTGCTCCGATGCTTACAGTGTGTCCTGACAGGTCGTCAAGAGTTTGTATGTTTGAATCAGCGCGGACCACAAGCTGACAGGTCTCGGTGTAAAGCCCTGCTATAGCCCTTAAATCTTCATTTGTCTTGTAGGCGTCGGCTATCAGGTCGGCCTGTGCGATGCCTATCTCTATATAGCCATCGGATAAAAGCCTTATATTGGCATTAGAGCCAGCTGTGGTACGGACCTTGCAGGTAAAGTCATAGCCCTGTTCATTGGCAAGCTCCGTAAATGTATTTGCAAATGAATAGTACATTCCGCCAACATCGGCTGCTCCGAAGCGTATTGTGCGGCCGGAGTTGGTGCAGCCTGTCAGGGCGAAGAGTACTATGCAAAGCATGATACTGATTTTTTTCTTCATGTTTTGTCTTTGTCCTTTCACTTTTTCATAATTGCTATGAGTATTTTACAAAAAATTTTCTAATATGAAAAGATTTAATTTAAATTTTTCTTAAATTCCATGGACTTGTGATTGGAAAAATAATATAATAAATTA